>Ga0210398_10001333_pt1 | contig 25738 bp, 19 predicted proteins | sample IncBWC4OmetaG_FD_161047 | JGI IMG/M metagenome (GOLD analysis project Ga0210398, IMG submission 161047) | Forest soil microbial communities from Barre Woods Harvard Forest LTER site, Petersham, Massachusetts, United States - Inc-BW-C-4-O | ecosystem: Environmental > Terrestrial > Soil >... | reverse complement strand
TCCCGGATTCACTACCAGCAATCTGATGATGATGTCCATCTCCGCCAGCGCCCAGGGATATTCGCAAGACCAAGCGCAGCGCCTTTACGAGGAACTCTTGGCGCGAGTCGAGCGGATTCCCGGAGTCCAATCCGCGAGCCTTGCCTCTACCGTTCCGCCGGAAGATTGGAGCGGCCGGATTTCGATCTTTTACGAAGGCCAGGTGCCGCCCTTGGACTATTACCGGGGGCACGAATTCGAAGTGGGCGTACGAGTTGATGTGAACAATGTGGCTCCGAAGTATTTCCGAACCATGGGGATTGCCATTCAGCAGGGCCGAGATTTTGGTGAAAGTGACGGGCCCGGAGCGCCGCTGGTCGCGATCGCGAGCCGGCGGTTGGCGCAGCGCCTTTGGCCGGACCAGAATGCCGTAGGCAAGCGCATCGAGTGGCCCTCCTGGGAGGGAGCGTCTCGGCCACCCATCGAGATTATCGGCGTCTCCGCAGACGCCAAGTACCGCTCGCTCATAGCCGATCCCCCTCTTCTGCTGTACTTGCCGGAGTTTCAGAACAACAACGGAACACCAACCCTTGTCGTTCGGACTTTGGCAGATCCGGCGGGACTACTTTCCGCTGCACGCAGCGCGGTCGCGTCGCTAGATCCGAATTTGCCAATCTTCGCTCCTAAGACGATGTCCGAGCAGATTGACGATTCTCTTTGGCAACCGCGGATGGCCGCAGGGATATTGGGGACTTTCAGCTCCCTTGCTCTGGTGCTTGCGGCTGTGGGGCTCTATGCAGTGGTCGCCCAGTGGATGGGGCAGAGGACGAGGGAGATCGGGATTCGAATGGCGTTTGGAGCAAATCCGCTCCACATACTGCGTTTAGTTTTCGGATACGGAACTGGACTGGCATTTTGGGGAATTGCGGCGGGCATTTTTGTTGCTTCAGGGGTAGCGCCCTTCGTGTCCGCACAGCTTTTCGGCGAGAGCAACACCGACGTCTTAACGATGGCGCTTATCGTTGTCCTGCTCTTGCTCGTGACGCTGGCGGCCTGTTACGTTCCGGCGCGGCGCGCGATGCGGGTGGATCCCATGGTGGCATTGCGCCACGAGTAGTTGTTCACGTTTTCCGAAGTTCGCTGTGCCTACCACCAGTTACAAAAGCGGGCCGATTCCGCCGATAAATCTCGAGTTTCTGACGAACGGCGTGGACCAATGAATCCCGTTCGGCTGGCGCATGGTGAGCGGATTGCCGGACGCGCGACGCATTGGTAGAAGCCCGCCTACTCGGTTACGTGGAGCCGCATGAATGCGGCTGTCGTGGACTTTTCAACGCTTCATCGATTCCCGAAGCGCGTCAAGAAGAGTGAGGATTGCAGGTCCTTTGCGATGGCGCTACGCCACTGGAAAACTGCAGGTGGGTTCCTAGTCCACGCGCGATTCCGGTTTCAGCGCTTTGCTGCAATGAGCGCAGCAGGGGATTCGGCTTCGCCATGCCACCTCCAGAGTCCGAACGCAGAATGGGCAGCGCCCCGACCATTTGTGACTGCATTCCGGACATGCGCTGAGAATAAGGTCCGAGCGGCGCAAGAGCTTGTTGCCTTCCCGAAGGGAGACTACGAATCGACAGTCCCTGTTTGTGCAGATCAAGAATTCTTCCAAGACGGAATCCCCTTTGCGATCGGACGGTTTTAGAACCGCGAGAGAGGCAGAGGGCAGCCCAGAATTTGCGAGCCGGCCTCGAACTCTTGGCTTGGTTTCACTGATCAAGTTCACAGTAATCAAATGCGTTCCACTGGGTAAAACGGGAGAATCAGCGCACGCGGGAAAATCATCCGGCGCAACCCCGCGTGAAGATCCTCGCCCCAGCACCCCTTTATGGAACGCGAAGCTGCTTGGGTGCAATGCCGAGAACTACGTACCGCCAGTTACGTATCGGCTTGCAGCTCTCACTCGTTTCGAGACGCGCAACAGGCTCACGCTAATCCAGTGGTCTCTGCTCCATGGAATCCGACGAATGCAAATCCGGCCCAGCTGGGCGAGACTGCGAGCCATTTCCCCGAGATTGGAGTACCATCGGCGCAGCGGACCGGAGGTACCGTGAGTGGTGGCCTCCGATTGAAATACAGGTCCTTGCAGCTACCATGAGGGGCAAATGCACTGACAACTGCCAGGTCGGGTCTGGTGGAGGGCACCATGAGCCAAACCGGGGCCAACACGCACCGCAGCGATGCTGACGAAAGGTCGAATGTTTTCGAAGAGCGCCTGCGGCTCATTATTGACACAATCCCCACAATAGTCTGGCGAAAATTGCCTGATGGCTCGGCTGATTTCCTCAACCGACAATTTCGGGAATACACGGGCATTTCCTTGGAGCACGGTCTGGGCTGGGGCTGGATGAACGCGTTCCATCCTGACGACGTCTTGATGGAGGAATGGCGCGCGGCTCTGGCGGCCGAGAAACCCTTTGAGAAAGAGGCGCGTCTCCGCCGGGCCGACGGGCAGTATCGCTGGTTCCTAATTCGCGCCGTGCCACTGCGAGACGAGCAGAGTAACGTCGTCAAATGGTATGGAACGACCAGCGACATCGACGATTTGAAGAGGGCCGAGGATCGCGTGCGGCTTGTTATCAACACGATTCCCACGATGGCCTGGACCGTTCGGCCTGATGGCGTCGTTGATTTCGTCAATCAGCGTTGGCTGGACTATACGGGCCTCTCTTTGGAGAAGGAAATTGAAGACCCCACGCGCGCAGTTCATCCCGAAGATCTTCCAAGAATCATGAAAAAGTGGCTCGTGGACATGTCCGCTGGAGAACCCTCCGAGGATGAAACGCGCTTGCGCCGGGCAGACGGAGAATATCGCTGGTTCCTGGTTCGCACCGCTCCTTTGCGTGACGCCCAGGGAAACCTCGTTAAGTGGTACGGAGTATCCATCGATATTGAGGACCGCAAGCGGGCCGAAAGCCAGTCGCGGACGCTGCTCGATGCGATTCCGCAGCAGATCTGGAGCGGCCCACCTGACGGCACACTTGACTATTGCAACGACCGTTGGCGGTCGTACATGGGATTGGGGCTCGAAGAATTGCAAGGCGAGGGCTGGCAGAGCATGCTTCATGCTGATGATCGGGAGCGTGTGCTAAGAGCCTGGCACGAGTCCGTGACGGAGGGGACCCCTTACGAGCAAGAGGAACGTCATCGGCAAGCCGATGGACAGTATCGCTGGTTTTTGGCGCGGGGCATGCCGCTGCGTGATGCTGACGGGCGAATCGTCAGATGGTACGGGACGAATACTGATATCGAAGATCTGAAGCGGGCGGAAGATGCTCGTCGGCAGATCGAGGAGCAACACCGCATAGTTGTCGAGACCGCGACCGAGGCAGTCATCAGCATCGACGGGAATGGTAAAATCCTGTTTGTCAACCCCGCCACAATCAGGACCTTCGGCTACGAATCCTATGAATTAATCGGGCAGCCCTTGACGATGCTAATGCCCGAGTTCATGCGTGAGCTGCATAGAGCGGGCCTCCAACGCTATCTCGCGACAGGTCAACGCCGCATCAACTGGCACGGAACAGAGTTGGTTGGATTGCACAAGAACAGGCAGGAATTCCCCATCGAAGTATCCTTCGGGGAAGTCAGGAAGGAAGGTCGCTCTATCTTCACAGGCTTCATTCGGGACATCACCGATCGCAAGCGGGCGGAAGAGGAGTTGCGACGCCTTTCAGGCCACCTTTTGCGATTGCAGGACGAGGAGCGACGTAGGATTGCCAGGGATTTGCACGACTCCACTGGCCAAGATCTTGTCGCTCTGGGAACCACTCTCAGTCAACTGCATGCTTCAATCCCTTCGTCCGGCAGGAAGTTGCGCAAGCTCGCTTCCGAGTGTCTAGCCTTGGCGGATCAGTGCATTCGAGAAGTACGCACGCTTTCCTATTTATTGCACCCGCCGATGTTGGACGAAGCCGGGCTGGAGGATGCGTCTCGTCATTACGTGAAAGGCTTCGCCGAACGAACTGGAATCGAGGTTGTACTGGAGATCGCGCCGCGTCTCGGACGGATGAAGCCAGGTGTCGAGTTGGCTCTGTTCCGCGTCGTTCAAGAAAGTCTCACCAACATCCAGCGGCATTCCGGAAGTTTCCAGGCCAAGATACGAATTGGGCGCGACCCGGGAAAGATCACACTGGAGATCAGCGACGAAGGGAGTGGAATTCCGGGAAACCTGGGGAGACAAAACGAGAGATCATCCTTTGGAGTTGGGGTCGGCATCCCGAGCATGCACGAGCGAGTGAAGCTCATCGGCGGCCAGCTTGATATTGAATCCAGCAGCGGCGGCACCACGGTGCGCGTGACCATACCGGCAGATGACTAGAATCGTGAAGAGACTTCGTATCCTGGTGGCGGACGACCACGAGCTCGTCCGGCGCGGCATACGCGGACTCCTTTGCGCTCGACGCGGTTGGACCGTCGTCGGCGAGGCCATGAGCGGTCTCGAGGCAGTGGAAAAAGCAAACAGGCTGAAACCGGACATAGCCATCCTCGATATCAGCATGCCCGATTTGGGCGGACTCCAGGCTACCCGGCAGATTCGAGAATCAGTCCCGACTACCCAAGTTGTTGTCCTCACCATGCACGAGTCCGACCAGATGGTGCGCCGGGTCCTCGATGCCGGAGCCCTTGCCTATGTCTTAAAATCCGATCTTGCAACGCACCTTGTGAAAGCGGTGAAAAGCGTTTCTGGGGGTAAGCTGTTTCTAAGCCCCAGAGTATCGGACATCGTACTGAAGGGATTCCTCGCAACCGGGAATCAATTGGAGCCAACGGAGCATTCGCGAGCCCGGCCAACTCGCCGCGAGGTTGAGATTATTCGTCTTCTGGCAGAGGGCAAAGCGAATAAGGAGATTGCAGCCGAGTTAGGAATTACCATCAGAACGGCCGAGACGCACCGGGCAAGAATTATGCTCAAGCTTGGCCTGCATTCTCTCGCCGAGCTCATTCACTATGCTATCCGCCACAACATCTTCAGAGCTCCAAGCGGCAGAGAATAAATTCCTAGCCGAGCGAGAGGCGGGCAGGAGTTTCAGTCCTGCACGACCCCCTATTTGTTTCTGAATCAGGAAAGGCTCTTGCTCAGCGCGAAGGTCCGCGCGACCCAACCCCGACAAGCTCTTTGTGTTCTGTGGATAGATGATCCGATTGAAACTGGGCTGGTGTGAGTGTGGGAGTCCGGCTCAAGAAATATAGATAGCCGAGTACGGCTACGGGAAAGAGCACAGCGGCGCCTTGCCAGACGGTGGAACGAGAGAAAGCGCCGCTGACCATTCCGGCAAATAGGAGGCCGCCCATGAAATAGGGGAAAACGCAGTCGTAGCAAATCCTGGCGGCTTCGAATGATGACCTGCCTTCGACTAAACCGATTACGGCGGATATAAGAGCCGTATTGAGTGGGAGATACAGGGTGCCTGCCAGCATGGCGAAGACTAAGGGCGAAATGGAGGAGCCTGAACCAAGCAGGAGGTGAGCTGATTGGAAGGAAACCGTGGCGCTTAGGACAAGGGTCGCGGCGCTAAAGGCCACTTGGATGAGACGTGGCCGTTTCGCGGCCCATAAGGACTGCACGAGGGCAGCCACGAGCGCGATGGCGGCCACTTCTGAAAACGAGCAACACAGCATGGCGAGAAGAAGGAAGATAAAGTTTGGCGACACGGTACTCTCAAGGCCTGGTATTCGGATCTTGAGCGTCGAGGAGACACCCGCGAAGCCCAGAAGCGTCACGAACTGAGGGAGGCTGGCGGAACTCCACGCTCCTGCGGCGATGAGCAAGACCGCGGCTCCAGAAGATATGATCAGCGATACGTAGATCTTCGCTGTTCGCGGCATTAGTTTCCCCAAACGACGGAGTTGCCCCAAACCACGGAGTTACCCCAGACAACAGAGTTACCCCAGACCACCGAGTTGCCCCAGACGACAGAGTTACCCCAAACCACGGAATTACCCCAAATTACCGAGTTGCCCCAGACATTCGGGTTGGTCCACACTGTCCCTGGAGCACCGGTCACCGTCACGGTGTTGTCGGCTGAGTTGTACACGGCCGTGGGTGACATAGCAGAACCCAGAGTTGCGGGAGCAAGGTCGGTGTTGGAGAGTGCAGCAGATGCGTCAACCGCGCCGGCGCCCACCGCAAACATGTCCTGCTCGATCGTAAAGGTCACACCTGTACCCAAGTCCTTTGCTGTTGTGTATTGCCCAAAGCCTTTCCAGGCCGTCTTCATTAAGCGAGCTTTCACCTGGTCTGGAGTGAGGGACGGGTTTTGCTGGACAAGCAGGGCTACGACACCGCTGACGACTGGCGTGGCCATGCTCGTGCCGCTCATTGTCATGTAGTTTGCGGGCCCGTATTGAGAACCGCAGTTCGTCCCGGATCCGGCGCATGGGAAAACCGCGAGTGATGGATACTCGGTGATAAGTGTGGTACTCGGAGACGCCAGTAGCGATACCACGGAATTACCTGGAGCAACGAGATCCGGCTTCACGATGTGGTCGAACGTCGTCGGGCCTTTCGAGCTGTAGCTGGTCACGGTCTGGGCGGCTTGCGAGCCCGTGCCGTGTGTATTGGTGGCGCCAACGGTGATCACCAGGGGATCGTTGCCGGGCGCGCCGATCGTGGCGTATCCATTCGTGCCGGCTCCGTTGTATTCACCCATGTTGCCCGCCGCGGCCACCACGACAATGCCTGCTTGCCAGGCGGATTCCGCTGCCTGGCACAGAGGATCGAGCGTGTAGCTCTCGAAGACGCCGCGAGATAGCGACAGATTGATCACCCGAATGTTGTAGGTGTTTTTGAGATTGATGGCTTCTTGAATCGCGGCAATCACCGAACTGTCGACGCTCGCGCCAGTGCCATCCAGTACGCGCAAGGCGACGATACTGGCTTCTGGGGCGATGCCGCGATACACGTTCGGGTAGTTCTGCAGGCTGGTGGAATCGTACGCGTTTCCAGCGACGATACCGGCCACGTGAGTTCCGTGACCGTATGCGTCAGTCGTGGAGGAATCGCCCGGTACAAAGCTTTGGTTGTAAACGACACGAGACGGGCTGGCATTTCCATTAGAATTCAGGTCAGAAACATAGCCGACGCCGCTGTCGATGATGGCGACGCCAACGCCGGTGCCATCCCAGCCTCTGGAGTAGGCGATGTCCGCGTTGACGGCCGTGACGACGGGGTCCATCGCGCCGCGGACCTGGCGGTTCGGAGAGATGTACGCCACGTTGGAATGGGCAGCGAGGCTGTTGAGATTAGAACCCGGAATAGTTACCAACTGAGCATGAATGAGTGAGAGATCGGACTTTACGGTTGCGCCGTCAGCGGAGAGGTCTGACAAGGCTGCTGATCTCTTGAACTGAACGATGACGTCCACGGGCTTTTCGGGGTCAAGACCTTTGAGGTCGGGAGCGATTTTGGCAGCGATCTGGGTTTGGAGGCTCGCGACATCGGTCGACGGCACGCCAGACACGGGTTCTTGCTGGGGGGCGGATGAATCCTGGCGACCTGCCGGCGAGGTCTGCGGCAGAACTGGGCTGACAGTGGCTGTGGGGAGTGACCGACTGGCAATCGCGCTGTTCTCTGTTATCCCGGAATGAGGATACAGGGTCGAAGCGCGGCTCGAATCCCGCCTATTGGACTCGGCGTTATAAGAGTCCTGCGCGGCTGTCGGGAGAGCGGCAGCCTGATCGGGCGTGGTATTAACCGCCGTTTGAAGGACTTGCGGGTTCCCAAGCGGAGGAAAGAGATGGCCTGTCGATCCCAGACCGGCAATCAGGAGGGCAAAAGCGATCAGCGTACCCCAGGTAGTCGTCTTTAATGGTCCGCCGTGCTTACTATCTGAGTTCTTAGAGGGGCTGGGATACATTTTTGCTCGCTTTCCAGAAAAGGCTAACCGGATGCTAGGACTTGCATTTCGGGCTTCCTAAGTTTTAAGCGTTGGACGTCATTTCAGTCGATGGTACACGGGTGGGAGTGGGCTAGTACCAAAGTAGACCTAGTTTTAGCCGGGGGTTTGGGGGTGCTTAGAAGGGAACCGAATCGGGAATGGCCAAAGCTGTTCGGCCTGGAACTCCGGAGGAAGGCCTGTTGCCTCCAAGGTTAATCTTCGGACAAAACTCACCACTCGTACTATGGGCATAGGGTCCTTTATTCCGGACACTGTATGTACCAAAAAGGATCGGTGGGATTTTGATCGCCGATCCAGGAACGCATGCCCACACAAAGCGCCAGAGATGGGAATGATTCGTCGAATCCTGCTCGCCAGCCTGAAATTGCGAGTGGGATCGACCCCGTCCGTGGCCGTCCGGAGTCATGGCTAAGCAAGGTCTTCCTATTGATTGCCAATAGATACCAGGAGATTTGGTCTGCCCCTGGCAAGAAGGACCAAAAGCTGAGTTCGCCCGCGACACTGTTCATCTTGTTGCAAGTAGTATTCGGAATTCCGCTGTTGCCTTACGCACTTTTGCATTGGCACCCGGAAAGCGAACTTCGGTTTGCCTGTTTTTTCGGGGTGGCACTGGCCGCTTCGTTGTTTAAGGTGCGGCTTCCCGGGATTGAGGCGACCATGTCCGCCAATTTCCTGTTCATCCTTGTGGGGATTCTGGATTTGTCGTATCCCGAGACGCTGCTCATGGGATGTTTCGGGGGCTTGGTGCAGTCGATCTGGCAGTCGAAACCTCGGCCGCGACTTATCCAGATTTTATTCAATTTTGCCAATCTTTCGATTTCGATCACCGCGGCTAATCTCGTATTTCACAGCAGGTTCGCTTCCCACATGGGGCTTGCTTGGCCGTTGTTGCTGGTTTCGGCTTCGACGACCTACTTTGCGATAAATACGATGTCCGTTTCCGGAATCATCGCCCTGACCCAGAGGCGGAATCCGCTGCTGGTGTGGAAAGAGTGTTATCTATGGTCGTTTCCCTATTATTTGTTGGGCGCGATGATCGCCGGGGGCGTAAGCCTGATCAATAGGGCGTTCGGATGGCAATTCGCAATCCTGGTCCTGCCGCTCGTGTATTGGATGTACCGGTCTTATCGAATCTATCTGGATCGCTTGGAGGCCGAGAAAAAACATACCGAGGAGATTGCGGACCTGCACCTGCGAACGATTGAGGCGCTGTCACTCGCCATCGAGGCCAAAGATCACAGTACGCATGATCACTTGAAACGGGTGCAGACCTACGCGGTGCAGCTCGGGAAAGATTTGGGGTTGAACGACGCGGAACTGAGCGCGCTGCGCGCCGCCTCGATGCTTCACGACATCGGCAAGCTGGCGGTTCCAGAGCAAATACTTTCGAAACCCGGAAAGCTGACGCCGGAAGAATTCGATCGGATGAAAATCCATCCAATCGTTGGCGCGGAAATCCTGGACCGCGTGCAATTTCCTTACCCGGTTGTTCCGATTGTTCGGTCGCACCACGAAAAGTGGGATGGGACGGGATATCCACACGGGTTGAAAGGGCAAGCGATTCCTATCGGTGCACGGATCCTTTCGGTAGTGGACTGTTTTGACGCGCTCACATCGGAACGTCCGTACCGCCGCGCGATCTCTGCTGATGAGGCGATCAAGCATCTGATTTCAGAGATAGAGACGAGTTTTGATCCGCGGGTGGTCGAGGCGATCGAAAAGAGGTACCCCGAACTCGAGCAGGTCGTGAGCCGATCCCAGAGCACGAAGAGTCCTTTTCCTTCTGTGGCCAACCCCAATCGATCCGTTCCGTCGGCGGGATTTGCGGAGGTGCCGAACGCCTCGGAGGTTCGAACGACTTCTTTTCTGGCGTCGATCGTTTCCGCTCGGCAGGAGGCGCAGCTGCTGTTCGAATTGGCCCAGACGCTTGGCAATTCTTTGAGTTTGCGCGAGACGCTCTCGGTCGTTGCGGTTCGATTGAAGGAAATGGTTCCGCACGACTTAATCGTTTTCTTTGTGTGCGATGGCGAAAAGCTGAGTCCGCGTTATGTGCACGGAGTCGACTACGACCTTTTCCGCGCGTTGGAGATGCCCATAGGACAGGGAGTTTCCGGGTGGGTCGCGAAGCACAACAAACCAATCATCAATGGTGACCCCATGGCGGAGTCCAAGCATCTCGGCGATCCGACCCGCGTGACCGTGTTGCGATCGACGCTTTCCATTCCTCTCCAAGGAAGGGAAGGGGTGGCTGGAGTCCTGACGTTATACCTGAAAGAGAAGCAGGCATTTACAAAAGATCATATGCGCATGCTGCTGGCGGCCAGCTCGAAGCTGGGCTTGTCCGTGGAAAACTCGCTGCAATTTGAGAAAGCGCAAGACTCAGCGAGCACGGATTTCCTCACCGGGTTGCCAAACGCGCGATCGATTTGCGCGCACTTGGATAGCGAACTGGCGCGTTCGAAGCGCAGCGGGCAGCATCTGGCGGTCCTGCTTTGTGATCTCAACGGATTCAAGACCGTCAACGACAATTATGGACATCTAGTGGGGAACAAACTCCTGGAGCAGATCGCGAGGAACCTACGCACAGTATGCCGAGAGTTCGATCTGGTTGGACGTTTGGGAGGAGACGAATTCATTTTGGTTCTTCCGGAATTCACCGCGACAACGGTCAAGGAATTACTTCCGAGAGTGGAACTTGCGGTGGAGGAAGCCGGTGAGGCTATTTGTTGCAAGAAGGTGGTTACGGCGAGCGTGGGCGCGGCGTTTTATCCAAAGGATGGCTTGACGGCGGAAGAGCTGCTCTCCGAGGCGGATCGGAGTATGTATGAAGCCAAGGAAAACCACTATCGAGAAAGAGGCGCACCGTCGCTGCCGCAGATTGTGGTCAGCTCAAACGGATGAGGCTGACGCGGAAAGGTTCGTCGTTGCATTGCGGCCATGACACATTGGATCTCAAAACTCGCGCAGAAAGTACTCCTGCTCACGGCGCTGGCGATCGTGGGAGCGTTGCTTTCTGCGACCATGGTGCGGTTCGCTCCCGGTTACGGAGTGGACGAACGGGAACTCGATCCACGGCTTTCCGCGGCTTCGCGGGATGCGATTCGAAACGAATATCGATTGGGCGGCGGACTGATTTCCTATTACTGCGGCTACATTTCGGGATTGCTCCACGGAAATCTGGGGACCTCCGTTTTTCTGCAACGGCCTGTTGCTGGACTTCTGAAAGAACGGGCCCCTTTCACGGTACGGGCAGTTTTTCTCGGACTGACAACGGCGTGGATTGCGGCGTCGGTTCTTTCGCTGCTGACGATTCGTTGGCAAACCTGGGTATTGGAATATTCGGCGACGGCTGTGACCGGGCTTCTAATTGCATTGCCCACGGCAGTCGTGGCTCTCCTGTGTTTGTATTTGCGGGTACCGGTCTTTCTGGGAATTGCAGTTGTCACGCTTCCAAAACTTTTTCGTTATCAGCACAACATACTGGCACAGGCCCACGCGCGGCCATTTGTGCTGGCGGCGCGTGCCCGCGGCGTCAGCAGCAATCGCATCCTTTTTTGGCATGTGATTCCCGCGGCGTGGCAGCCGCTCGTGGCTCTTCTTGGAGTCTCGGCAAGCATGGCGTTTGGCGCGGCGATTCCGCTGGAAGCTCTTTCCGATTCTCCCGGGATGGGGCAATTGGCGTGGCAGGCGGCTCTGAATCGTGACTTGCCTTTGCTGACCAGCATCACGTTGTTCGTGACGCTGCTGACGGCAGCAGTCAATTGCCTAGCCGGGGCGATACAAGAGAGACAGCCGTGAAGGGCCAGCGTATCCTTCGCCTGATCTGCCGTGGGGCTCTAGTCATTATTCTCACTTTGGGGCTATTCGCGGGGAGCTTTACTGGTTATTCGTATGCGCACCAGTTTCGGGAGATTCCCAATAGCGCGCCATCTCGAACGCATTGGCTTGGAACGGACGGGCTGGGAAGAGATCTATTCACTCGTGTCATTTATGGGACACGCGTTTCGTTGCTGCTGGCGCCGGCGGCGGCGTTGCTGGCGACCATCCTTGCAGCCATCCTCGGAGGACTTGCAGGGTTGCGGGGAGGGTGGCTCGAGAAGATTATTCTCGCGTCTGCCGACCTCTCGATGTCCCTGCCGCTGCTTTTCGTGCTGATCGCGCTGCGGGCTTTATTGCCGCTCGATGTATCGCCCGTGCTGTCTGTGGTCGCCACCTTCGTGACACTAGGCGTTCTCGGGTGGCCTTCGTCGCTGCGCGTGGTTTGGGCGGCTGCGCGAAATTTGCGGGACTCGGATCACATCCTGCTGGCGCGCGCGCTGGGATGCCGGCAATCACAAATATTGTTTCGGCAGGTGATTCCGTGTCTTCGGCCTGTTTTTTTGGCGCAGTTCTGGATTTCGATCCCCGTCTTTATTCTGATGGAAGCAACCCTCAGCATGTTGGGACTGGGAGTGATGGAGCCATTGCCATCCTGGGGAAATCTATTACACGGGGCCGAGGATTTCTCTGCCATGGCAGCCAACCCGTACCGGTTGGTTCCTTTGTTTGTTCTGGTGCTGACCGTCATTTGTTTTCAGTTTGTTTTTTCTGGTTCGGAGGAACTTCCGTGATGGGGCGTTCGCTACGATGTGCGGTTTCGTTGCTTTCCCTGTGCATGCTCGTCGGCTCGACGCCGTCTGGGCGTGGGCAATCCGGGGCTGAATTGCGTTTTTGCTTGCATGGCGAGCCCAAGACGTTTAATCCCATTTTCGTGGATGACGAAGCTTCGGAAAACGTGCGGTATTTGACGGGCGGGGTTTTGATTCGCGTCAATCGGCAGACGCAGGCTCTCGAACCCGCACTGGCGGAATCCTGGCAAGTGTCGCGGGACGGGCGGAAAGTTACATTTCATTTGCGCAAGGGTGTTTATTTTTCGGATGGCACGCCGTTTTCGTCTGCGGACGTAGCCTATACCATGAAACTTCTCGTGGATCCCGAAACACACTCGGCGACCGGCGACGCGTTTCGAACCGGGGAGGGGACGCTGGACGTTCAGACTCCGTCTGCGGATGTAGCCGTCATTTCGTTTCCAACTCTTGTTGCTGGCCTCGCGCGGTTGTTCGATCAGGTGGCGATCCTTTCGGCAAAGTCCCCCAAAAAGGAAATGAGCGTGCTGGGGCCCTACTACGTTTCGGAATACGTGGCGGGCTCTTATGTTCTTCTTCGGCGCAACCCCAACTACTGGAAACACGATGCCGGGGGCCATGCGCTTCCGTACATCGAGACGGTCCGGCTGGATATTCAAAGGAACCGCGATGTCGAGTTGATGCGCTTCCGCCGCGGGGAATTGCAGCTCATCAACCGTCTCGATGCGGAGCAGTTCGACCGGCTTCAGAAGGAATCGCCCGGCGCCGCGCGGAACGCAGGTACGGGGCTTGATGGCGAAGAGATTTGGTTCAATCAGGTGGCGGCATCCACTTTGCCCGATTACAAGAAAAAGTGGTTCCGGACTACGGATTTCCGCAAGGGCATTTCCATGGCCATCAACCGGGACGACCTGGCGCGAGTTGTGTTCGACGGGTATGCCACGCCTGCTTACGGCCCGGTGTCGCCGTCCAATCATTTTTGGTTTAACACGTCGCTCCTTGCTCCCAAACACGATCCGCAGGGAGCGATCGAACAGCTCGTTCGCGCCGGATTTCGATTGGAAAATAGTATCCTGAAGGACGGCGCGGGGCATCGCGTTGAATTCACTGTGATCACCAATTCCGGAAACAACGCGCGTGAAAAAATGGCGACCATGATTCAGCAGGACCTTTCCGAGATTGGGATCACGATGAAGGTTGTCACGCTGGACTTTCCGTCCCTGATCGAGCGGATCAGGCGCACGTTTGATTATGAGGCGTGTTTGCTGGGGTTGGTGAACACCGACCTCGATCCCAACGGTCAATTGACCGTGTGGATGAGTTCTGGCGAAGACCATCAGTGGAACCCGGGCCAGAAAACACCGGGGACGGCTTGGGAAGCAGAAATCGACAAGCTCATGCGGGAACAAGCGGCTGCGCCCAGCGAGAAAGTGCGCAAGGCCAAGTTTGACCGAGTGCAGCAGATTGTCACGGAGCAGCAGCCGTTCATCTATCTTGTCAACCAGGACGCGCTGTCAGCTGTTTCTTCCGAGCTTGACGGGGCGGCTCCGGTAGCGCTCAATCCCCAGGCGTTTTGGAATATCGAGTCGCTGCGACTGAAACCTGGCAGGGAGATGGGGGCGAGTAAGTGAGTTTCGATGGACCGCTGCTGGCCGCCAATCTTTCGGTAAACTACCGCAATAAAAGGGGTGTGCTCCGAAGTGTTGCTTTGGGTATCGAGCGCGGGGAAATAGTGGGATTAGTGGGGCAGAGCGGATCGGGCAAAAGTACGCTGGCTCTGGCACTGATGGGCCTTCTTCCCGTGAAGGGTGGGGAAGTCACAGGAGCGGTCTTGTTCAACGGAAAAGATCTGCTGAAGAGTTCGGAAAAGGAGCTCAGAGCGATTCGCGGCAAGGAAATCAGTATTGTGCTGCAGAGTCCGCTTACGGCGTTGAATCCAGCGCTTTCCATTGGAGCGCAGTTGAGCGAGGCCTGGAAGGCGCACAAGCGAGGAAGCGCTGCGCAAGGGACTGCGGTCATACGGTTGGCATTGGAGAGCGTCAGCTTGTCATTCGACGATGAGTTTCTTCGCAGACGGCCTTCGCAATTGAGCTTGGGCCAGGGACAGCGCGTGTGCATTGCTATGGCGACGCTGCACCGGCCGGCGCTGCTGCTTGCCGACGAGGCGACAAGCGCTCTTGACCCGATCACGCAATCTGAAATACTTAATTTGTTCAGTGGATTAAACCGCGAGATGGGAACCGCTATCCTTTATATATCCCATGACCTCTTATCGGTTGCGGCTCTATGCCATCGGATCTGCATTCTCCACGAGGGGCAGATCGTAGAGTGCGGCACGCCCGAAAGCATATTTCACTCGCCGCGACATGCATATACGCGCCGACTGGTCGCGGCGCTGCCGAGCCCTCCAGCCCGTGGAGGTTCGGACGAGAGTGAAGCTAAAGAGCCTGTGAGCCAGATCCTCGAACACTCTTCCTTTTGAAATTTTTCTCAGGCTGTCACCCCCGAATTGAGATAAGGTCTTAGCGCCTTGCTGTTTGGCTGCTCCTTTCGATGACTGCGGGCGAGGACAAGCCCGTAAAGTATCCGACGATATTCAACCCCACGGGCGCGACCATGATTACAAAATCGGATCGCGCCGATGCTGTAGAATGCGATGGAACCGCAGCTGGACGAAATATCCAAGCCGTGCGGCCAGACATAGAAGTCGCGAGACGAGTGGCCAAAACAGGAGAAAGCATAAAAGAATTTTTAGAATTCCTAGGAAATCGGCGCACGCGCTCCCGGGCTGCCGCCGCGGTCTAAGCATGAATGATCACTCTTCTCTCCATCATCGCTCTCGGCTTCTTCCTCGGCGTGCGCCACGCTACCGATCCGGACCACGTCATTGCGGTCGCGACGATCGTCAGCCGCCAGCGCAGCATTCGTCAAGGGGCTTTGATCGGGGCTCTCTGGGGGCTCGGTCACACCATAACGATTCTCGTCGTGGGCTCCGCAATTATCCTGTTCGGCATCGTAATTCCAACGCGAGTCGGTCTCACCATGGAGCTTTCGGTTGGCCTTATGCTGATTGTCCTCGGAATCCTGAATCTCACGGGGACCATGCGCTGGATTACGGAAAGCCTCACGCCCTCGCAGCTCGGACTTCACTCGCATTCCCATGGACACGGGGACTACATCCACAGCCATCCTCATGGCCACAGTCCCGAAAAACACGGCCACGCTGATGTCGAGACACCCGTGGGCTGGATGGATCGTGTCTTTGGCCGCCTGGGCCTCTATCAAGTCGTTCGGCCCTTGGCCGTTGGCATCGTTCACGGTCTAGCCGGCTCGGCAGCCGTTGCCTTGCTCGTGCTTACAACCATCCGTGTTCCATCCTGGGCAGTCCTCTATCTTCTGATCTTCGGGATTGGCACCGTCGCCGGCATGATGCTTATCACCGCCGCGATTGCGGTCCCCTTTACGTTTTCCGAAAAGCGCTTTGCCCATCTCCACCGCAGCTTGGGAGTGGTCTCAGGGCTCGTAAGTCTCGCCTTCGGCCTTTTCATTGTCTACCTAATGGGTTTCGTCAACGGTCTCTTCACCCACAATCCCACGTGGGTTCCCCGCTGATTTTCGTTGGCACTTTCTATCCGAGACCGTCAGGATGAATCACCCTGCTTTCCGGGTGCCATAGTTTCTTCATCCCGACCCCCGTACAGGAATCGCGAGTGATTGATATCCAGCAGAGTGTATTTCGTGTGCGGTTATAACTCTTCCACTATATAGCCGCAAACTGCCCAGAATTTTCTGCAAGCGGAGGCAGGTAGATTTGGAAGCAGTATAAAAGATGGGTATGTGATCTCGATACCGCATGCTTCCGCGATGCCCCGGTCGCTTTTCTATTTCGCATATTGACGAACGCTGAAGGAGATCGGCAACCCTATGAGGAACATATGCACCAACAGGCCTTGAATGAGTCCTGCCAGCTGGAACGGGCCCCGAGAGTGAAGCGCTGAAAGCGGCACGACAATCAGGTTCATAACCAGGAATACGGCGATGCCGTAAAACAATCCGCAGACCAGCGCGTGCTCCTCGAGGAACGTAAGTTTCCGGCTCGCCGCGTAGTACACCGCTGCCGCGGAGGTCGCGATAAAAAACTGCAGCGCAATCCCAAGCACGTACGGACCTAAACCGCCGTGTGCAGCCGTCCGTCCGAGCAGTCCGGCGGCGATGACGCGCGGCACCCCCGCTCCATAGGTGATGAATGCAGAGCCAAGGTCCAGACCCCCTGCCGACAGCCCGCCCACCAAAATCGCCAGCAACGCATTTGGTTTTTTCGCGGACAATACAGCAGAAGCGGCGCTCATACACTCCTCCGCACTATCTAGGGAAACTAAATCGGTTCGCGGCCATCGCAATTGGCAGCCCGACAAAAAGAACGTGAATGAGCAATTGGACGAAGATGATTTGCGAGGATGCCTGCCTCTCGGGTCTGGCCGAAAGTGGCGCCACAACCAAATTCATCACCAGAAAGACGATGACCCCATAGAGCGGTCCAGAAACCCAGTACGCCCGCGCGAGAAAAGGAAATGGCAGGCACGCCTCCACAAACACCGTCGCAACGCTGAACGCAATCACGAAATGCAGCAGCAGTCCGAATGCACCGCTCACCCATCCTTCGCGGAACGCTCGCTCGCCCAAAAATCCACTGGCGACCCCCTGCCAGACGCGCAGCGGTCTAATCCCTTTCAGTCCAAACTGAACGCTCGCGGCGATGCCGTCAAGAACCGCACACGCTACGCCGCCCCACACGATTGCCCTGAGTGCCTCAGCCATCTGCTGATTGTCCGTGCATTGGGGAATTCGAGTCGCTCAGAATCGGACTCTATCGAGCAGATTCGTATCGCTCTCTTCGCCATCCTGGCTAGTCCGGCGCCCACCGCGTCGCTCGGCGTACGTCCACGACGGCCACGACAGCGCGCGCGCCCTCGCTGGTCCCACCGGCCCGGTAACCGATACCTACGACTTCGACGCATCCGGCAAGCTCACGCTGTCTAGATTCGTTAAGTTTGGCTGAATATGATCTTCAATTCTTACAATTTGACACCCCGCAGCACGGTTTGTAGTCTCCGAGAATTGTGACCCCGGTGAGGCTACCGCTTCTCAAGTTGCCCGAGGCGGCGCACCAACCTCATACATCACAGCCGTCGATCCGTAGCCAGGAGGGGATCTTCATGCACAAAAGCAACAAGAGTCGGTGCAAGGCATGAGCATCGAGTCTCTCAAATCAAGCGGCGGCGGACTGGTCCCAACAAATGGTGGTCCTCTCACGGATGAGCAAATTCCTTTGGCTGTCGAGGATGTACTCACGACCACACAATTCGTCGATATTCACACGCATTTGTACCCCCCGGCATTCGGCAAGCTGGGATTGTGGGGCATCGACGAACTCCTGACCTATCATTATCTGGAAGCAGAATTCTTCCGATCTTCTGAAGCCGTCCCGGAGCAATACTGGTCGCTTTCCAAGCGCGAGCAAGCTGATGCCATTTGGCGGACTCTCTTTGTAGAAAACACGCCCATCTCAGAGGCCACGCGCGGGGTCATTGCTGTGCTCCAGGCTTTCCAATTGCCTACAGATGGATCAGGTTTGGCCGAAGCAAGGGCCTTCTTCAAAGCGCAAACCATCGAGGGTCACATTGAGCGGGTGCTGCAGATGGCGGGTGTCAGCGAGGTAGTCATGACGAACGATCCGCTCGATCCAGAGGAAAGCGCGGTCTGGATGAAGGGAATGGTGAATCACCGGCAATTTCGCGCTGTGTTGCGCTTGGATCGAATTCTATGCGCCTGGTCCGCGCACTGGCCGGTGTTAGCCAGTCAAGGCTACAAGGTTGACGAGCTCGCCTCGGAGAAGTCTTCGGCGGAAGTGCGGCGGTTCTTGACGGATTGGTATGCACGCATGCAGCCCGTCTACATGGCCGTCTCGCTGCCAGACACTTTCGAATATCCCCAAGAGACAGTTGGCAATCGATTGCTAAGGGATGCGGTGCTTCCTGCTTGCCGCGAACTACGAATACCGGTCTCGCTCATGATAGGAGTTCGTAAGCAGGTTAGTCCGGCATTGCGGTTGGCGGGCGACGCCGTGGGCCGATCGAACATGCGGGCTCTTGAAAACCTATGCCGCGAATTTCCGGGCAACCGCTTTCTTGTGAGTGTGCTCAGCCGCGAGAACCAGCACGAACTGTGCGTTTATGCTCGCAAGTTCAGCAATTTGATGCCGTTCGGTTGCTGGTGGTTTATGAACAATCCTTCCATTGTGGAGGAGATTACTCGCGAGCGCATCGAGATGTTGGGAACAAGTTTTATTCCACAACACTCCGATGCCCGCGTGCTCGAGCAAGTGATCTACAAATGGAACAACACGCGAAGGACCTTAACGCGCATCCTCCCCGATACCTATCGTCTCCTGTCGGAGGACGGTCGTGGCGTTACGCGCGATGACATTCAGCGTGATATCACCCGTCTTTTTCGATCGAACGCCGAAGCTTGGACGGGCCTGCACTCAGCCGGTTCCGACGCGCCGACCGAAACCTAGCGCTTGTGGCAATTATGTGGTGCGTCGGTCCTGGTGGTAAACTTTCCATTCAGCGGAGCGCTTCAATTTCAATCAAAGAAGCGGAAAGCCTGCTCAGCCAGTGTCGATTTAGGAGGTCACGATCACCTTGAAACGGAGCAATGGCATGTTCAAAGCTTCGCTCGCAATCTGCTTGGTAATGTCTCTTTTTCTGATTGCTGCATCTCCGGCTCAGAATCCAAGTTTCCATAACGCGCCGCTATCCTCCAAGCAACAGGAAAATCCTTACGAGGGCCAGCACCCTGCCTCCGCCAAAGCTGACTATGTTCTCCGCTGCGCGGCTTGTCACGGACAAAACGGAGAAGGTACTGGAAACATTCCGCCGGTGGCCACTGGCAAAGCCCAGGGCGCCAGTGACGGCGAGCTCTTCTGGTACATCACCAAGGGCGATGTGAACAACGGCATGCCGTCCTGGGAGAGTCTGTCGGAAGAGCAGAGGTGGCAGACGGTCAACTACCTCCGTGTTCTCGGCAGCCTCAAACCGGGCTCTCCCCGTGTTCCACTTTCAGCCGAGGAAGCCGTAGCGACGGCCACGAACGCTCCGCCTCCCAAAGCGCCATTCACCGACTACCGTTTTGAGAAGCCTGGCGCGATTCGCAAGATCACGCTGAAAGATCTGCCCGATGCGCTCGCCACAGCGTCGTCCGGCAATGGTCCGCAACTCGTGCCGCGTCCTAAGGAGGCCTGGCCGCAAGTTCTCCCCGGATTCAAAGTCGAACTGTATGCATCCGGGCTCGACGAACCGCGGCTGATTCGCACGGCACCCAACGGCGATTTTTTCGTTGCCGAAAGCCACACTGGCAACATACTGGTCTTCCGCGGGATAACTCCCGACGGCAAGGCCGCGCAGTCAGAGACCTTTGTCGCCGGGCTCAACCGTCCCTTTGGCGTCAACTTTTATCCTCCGGGGCCGGATCCGCAATGGATTTACGTTGGCAACACGGACTCGGTTGTTCGCTTCCCGTATAGGAACGGCGATTTAAAAGCTCGCGGGCCCGCGGAGCACATTGCCGACGTGCCCGGGGGCAACGGCCACTGGACGCGCGACATCCAGTTCTCGCCCGATGGCAGGAAAATGTTCGTCTCCGTGGGTTCGGCCTCCAATATCGACGACCCGGACACCACTCCGGGAGAGAAAAATCGCGCCGCTGTTCTCGAGTTCAATCCGGATGGCTTGGCGATGCAAATCTATGCCTACGGCATCCGTAATTGCGTCGGGCTGGCCATCAATTCGAAGACCGGCGAGTTGTGGTGCTCGGTGAACGAACGCGACGCGTTAGGTGACAATCTAGTTCCTGACTACATTACTCACGTGCAGGAGGGCGGCTTCTACGGATGGCCCTGGTGGTACATGGGCGGCCATCAGGACCCGCGCCACGAGGGAAAGCATCCCGAACTGAAAGACAAGGTCATTACGCCGGATGTGATCCTCAATCCGCACAATGCGTCGCTGGAACTGACTTTCTATAACGGCAAACAATTCCCAGCGGAATACCAAGGCGACATCTTCGCTTCCGAACATGGCTCGTGGAATCGCTCGGTCCGCGTGGGCTATGAGGTCATTCGCGTGCCCCTGCATCAGACTGGTCACGCAACTGGCGAATACGAAGATTTCATGACCGGCTTCGTGGTGGACAATGGCCACGTGTGGGGACGCCCCGTGGGCATCACGGTCGCCGAGGATGGCTCGCTGCTTGTCACCGATGACGGCTCGAAATCCATCTGGCGCATCAGCTACAAAGGAAAGTGACCTCCGCTTGCTTGCGCGCAACGGGCTAGGCGCTCCGAATCTACTGGAGGAGCGCAGCAGGCTGCGCCCCAACTCTGCACACCGCAAAGCTCAGTACCAGGTCGCGCCAGTCAATACCCCAGTTTCTTGTCCACAACATTGAGCAACGCCTCGCCCTTCCGGAATCGTTCATACTGCGCGATGAAAAACTGCATGGCATTATCCAGCCAATCAGGCGTATGGTCCGCGCAATGCGGGGAAAGCAAAACATTCTCCAGCTTGTAAAACGGATGACCCGCAGGCAACGGCTCGCGATCGAAGACGTCGAGCGCGGCGCCTTTGATCCTTCCACTGGAAAGCGCGCCAACCATCGCCTCCTCGTTGATCACTGGCCCGCGCCCTACATTGATCACCACCGCCGTCGGCTGCATCGCGGCAAACTCCGCCTCGCCAATCATTCCGCGCGTCTCCGAAGTCAATGGCGCAGCCACAACCACGTAGTGGCACCGCGAAATCATCTCAAGCCGGCGCTCCGGCGGGTAAGTCTGGGCAACCAGCGGGTCCGCAGTCTCTGAACGCGGAGCATGCCGCCGCACGGCGAGCACGGTCATTCCAAGCGCACGCACCCTCTCGGCGATAGCCTGCCCGATGTCCCCATATCCGATAATTCCGACGGTGTGCCCAGACGCCCACGAAACGTCGAAGGCCTCCCACACTCCAGCTAGCTGATTGCGAATCATGCGCCGAAAATCTTTTGCGAAATACAAAATGGCGCCAAGCGCAAACTCGCCCAAAGATGCGCTAAACACTCCAGCCCCATTGGTGAGTGGCACGGAGCTTTCTTTCAACTGCGGGAAAAGTGTCCTCTCCAGTCCCACCGATCGCGAATGCACCCAAAGCAAGTGCGGACACATTCGAAACACCTTCTCAAACAATACAATTGAGCCCGACCAGTTGCAGAGCACGCTGGCGTCGACGGCGGTGCCTTCAAATGCTTCGGCGGAATTTCCGGCGATAATTTTCGGCTCTGTGAGTTGCTTCCTCAGCATCCGAAGCTGCGCCTCAGCCGGTTCAGCCGGTCCAACAAGGACAAGAATCGTGTCGTTTCTCACTGAAGCCCCATGAACAGTGCAAGAGATTACACCACAATCGCACCAGGCCGCAGCCAACAAACGCACTTTGGAGTTTGACACCGCAAATGGAGTCCTCCTAAACTACACGCCTTCGCAAAAGTATTTGCAGTTGACCGAACAAGGGCAAAGTTCTACGGTCGTCTCTGTCGAATCCCAATTGGTTGGAAGGAATTCTGTGCCTCCAAAAGACTCTAAGTCACTGAGAAGCTATCGCTGGTACGGCCCGGACGATCTGCGTTCGTTCGGGCATCGTTCGCGAGCCGCTTCGATGGGTTGCACGCAAATGGATTACGCGGGCAAGCCGGTCATCGCGATTATCAACACTTGGGGCGACATCAATCCGTGCCACAGCCATCTTCGCGAGCGCGCAAATGACGTCAAAAAGGGGGTGTGGCAAGCCGGTGGTTTCCCCGTCGAAATGCCGGCGTTCACCCTCGGCGAAACTTTTCAGAAGCCCACCACAATGATGTATCGCAATCTCCTCGCGATGGAAACTGAGGAATTGTTACGCTCCTACCCCGCCGATGGCTGCGTGCTGATGGGCGGTTGCGACAAAACGACTCCCGCGCTTTTGATGGGCGCCATCAGCATGAATCTCCCCGCGATCTATGTTCCGGCAGGTCCCATGCTGCGTGGCAATTGGCGCGGCCAAATCTTGGGCAGCGGGTCGGATGTTTCGAAATACTGGGCAGAACGCCGCGCCGGCAACATCGATCTCGAAGCCTGGACGGAGATCGAAAACGGCATCGCGCGCTCCGCAGGAACTTGCATGACTATGGGCACGGCATCCACCATGACAAGCCTGACCGAGGTATTGGGCTTCACTCTTCCGGGAGCAAGCTCGATCCCCGCGGTTGATGCCCATCACTCCAAGATGGCCAACCGTTCCGGCCGTCGCATCGTGGAGATGGTTTGGGAAGACTTGAAGCCGCGAGACATCTTGCGCGAAGCGTCCTTCAACAACGCAATTGCGGCCGTCTTTGCCCTCGGCGGCTCGACGAACGCAGTCATCCACCTGCTGGCGATGGCCGGCAGAGCGGGAATTAAGCTTGCGCTCGAGCACTTCGACCAGTTTTCGAAGAAAACACCCATGCTGGCGAATATTCGTCCCAGCGGCAAATACCTGATGGAAGATTTCTATTACGCCGGCGGATTGCCGGCGTTGCTGCGAGTGCTGGCTCCTCATCTGGATTTAAGTTGCTCGACCATCACGGGAAAAATGCTCGGCGAAAATATTTCCGGCGCTGAAATCTACAATAGCGACGTCATCCGCACGCTCGACAATCCCGTTCTCGCCTCAGGCGGCTTGGCCATTCTCTACGGAAATCTTGCTCCAGACGGAGCCGTCATCAAAGCTTCCGCCGCCGAACCAAGACTCCTGAAGCATACTGGTCGCGCCATCGTGTTCGACAGCTTCGACGAAATGAATGCCCGTATCGATGATCCTGCCCTCGATGTAGACGAGAACACCGTGCTCGTGCTTCGAAACGCCGGCCCCAAGGGCGCCCCCGGAATGCCCGAGTGGGGAAATCTCCAGCTTCCGCAAAAGCTTTTAAAGGCCGGCGTCCGCGATATGGTGCGTATTTCGGACGCTCGAATGAGCGGCACCAGCTACGGCGCCTGCGTCCTCCACGTCTCCCCCGAATCCTTTGTCGGTGGCCCGCTCGCGTTGCTGAAAGAAGGAGACCTCATCGAACTCGACGTCCCCGCGCGCCAATTGAACATGCGCGTGAACGAAGACGAGTTAGCACGTCGCCGCGCAGCTTGGCAACCCAAAGAAGGAATTCATCCGCGCGGTTACGGCAGGCTGTTCATCGAACACATCAAGCAAGCTCACCAAGGTTGCGACTTCGATTTTCTCGAAGGCACCGCCCCCATCCCCGAGCCCGAGATCCACTGAAGCCACAACTTGCGGCGAGACGGAACAAAAAGAATTCACGACTAATTTGCCGGAAGCTCATTCCGCTGCTGTAAGGCGGGCTTTCCGACACCGATGGCAAGCATGAAAATGCCGGAAAGGCAAAGACTCGCCACCAAGTACAACAGCCCAGCCGTGAAAGACCGCGTCCGCGTAACCACATAACCCATCATCAGCGGACCGACAAAGCCTCCCAGGTTTCCCAGCGAATTGATTAATCCAATGGATGCAGCTGCGGCCGATTCACCCAAAAAAGCCGTTGGAACCGCCCAAAAGCATGGGTGGTACGCGAAATACGAAGCTCCTACAAGAGTGAACAATGTGACCGCAAGCGTGGTGTTCGAGCCAAAAATAACTGCCAGAAATAGAATCAATCCGCAAAGAAACATGGGAACCGCCGCATGCCAGCGCCGCTCGCAAGTTCGGTCGGAATGCCACCCATTTAGTTGCTGCATCAAGAATCCCGCAAGGTATGGCAGCGCAGCAAACAAGGTCACCCGGATGTCACTCTGCCCAGAAAGTCGCTTCAAAATGCTCGGCAGCCAAAACGAGATCCCGTAACCTCCTGTTGTCGCACAGAAATAGCTCAACGTCAGCAGAATGACATTGCGCTCGGAGAATGCCTGCCAAATGGTGTAAGAACGAACTTTCTTCTTCGCAAGTTTCTCTTGCTCCAACTGCCTGTTAATCCAATCGCGCTCATCCGGCCGGAGCCATTTCGCGACTCGCGGCCAATCCGTCAAATAAAAAACCGTAATCACGCCGCACACCACTGCGGGAATTCCTTCCAAGATGAACAACCATCGCCAGCCTCGCAGGCCGAGCCAAGTAATGCCCAATAGCATGCCGGCTAGGGGTGACCCAATGACATAAGAGAGCGGGTTAGCCGCATAAAAGACAGCTATGGCTTTGCCCCGGTCCTGGTATCGAAACCAGTGGGATACGTAGACCATGACGGCAGGGAAGAACCCTGCTTCAGCAGCACCCACAAGAAAGCGAACTAAGTAAAATTCCCGCGCCGTGTGGATAAATGCCATCAGCGCGGTTATGATTCCCCAGGAAATCATGATGCGGGCAATCCAGCGGCGCGCGCTCCAGCGTTCGGCAATCAATGCGCCCGGAATTTCCAGTACCAGGTACCCGATGAAAAACATCCCGGCTCCAAGACCAACCACTTTATCGTTGAAGCCCAGGTCGCCCGGCATTTCGAGCGCCGCCGCGCCCACATTCATGCGGTCCAAGAATGCGATGATATAGAGCAGGAAGAGAAAGGGAAGGAGTCGCCACGCAATTCGTTTTCGTGCGCGCTGTGCGAGCGCGGGATCAGGCGGTGTGACGGACATGTTCCCTCGATTCGCGAACTATCAAAGAGCGGGAAGGGTATGCTGCGTCATTTTCGGTTTTCGCGGCGCACAATGCACGTCGCGTAGTATACACAAAAAGGAGACGTGGCTTTTTTCCGTTAACGGTCCGTTCTAGGAGTAAGAATGCGAGAGTACACAATTGCAGCCATCCCCGCGGATGGCATCGGCCCCGAAGTCATCGCAGCGGGTCTCGAAGTTTTGCAGGCGCTCACAAAAAAGGTTGGCGGTTTTCAACTGAAGGTCGAAACCTTTCCCTGGGGCTCGCACTACTACAAAAAACACGGCGTGATGATGCCGCAAAACGGCCTCGAACTTCTGCGCCCGTTCAGTGCGATTTATTTTGGCGCCGTCGGCGCTCCCGATGTTCCCGACCACATTACACTCTGGGGTTTGCGACTGGCAATTTGCCAGGGCTTCGACCA
>Ga0210398_10001332_pt1 | contig 25739 bp, 25 predicted proteins | sample IncBWC4OmetaG_FD_161047 | JGI IMG/M metagenome (GOLD analysis project Ga0210398, IMG submission 161047) | Forest soil microbial communities from Barre Woods Harvard Forest LTER site, Petersham, Massachusetts, United States - Inc-BW-C-4-O | ecosystem: Environmental > Terrestrial > Soil >... | reverse complement strand
GCCCCCAAAGCCTCCGCCGCCGAAACCCCCGCCCAGGCCGCCGCCGAAGCCTCCACCCCAGCCCCGGCCCGCCGACCATGTGCGCGAGCTCGACCCGGCCAGCATGGCGATGACGAAGGCGAATACTCCGGCGCCCAGCCCGAGGGGGAGCAAATGACTGAAGATCCACGCGAGGCCGCCCGCAATACCGCCGGTGGCCACCGAGCCGAATAGTCTTCCGAAAAGGGCGCGCAGCACGCCGCCGCCGATGACGACCACCACCAGCAGCAGCGGCAGCATATTTCCCAGGTTGCCGTGGTGCTCCCATTTCCTGTCGGGCTCGGGCAGGGGCTCGCCGTCGATCACCGATATCATTTTGTCGACGCCCGCTTCGATACCGCCGTCGAAATCGCCCTGTTTGAAGTGCGGGGCGATGGTCTCATCGACGATGCGGTTCGAGATCGCATCGGACAATGCGCCCTCCAGGCCGTATCCCACCTCGATGCGCACGCGCCTATCGTTCTTGGCCACGATCAGGTAGGCACCGTCGTCCACCCCCTTGCGGCCCAGCTTCCACGCGTCCTCGACGCGGATCCCGAACTGCTCGATCTCCTCGGGCTGGGTGCTGGGCACGATGAGCACCGCGATCTGACTGCCCTTCTTGGCCTCGAATTCCTGGAGCTTGGATTCGATGCGCGCGACCGCGGCTCCGGACAGGGTGCCGGTGAGGTCAGTGACTCGCGCGGTGAGCGGCGGCACGGCCACCAGCGCCGCGGCCGGCACTGCCGCCAGCAGCAACGCCAAACCCGCGGCAGCGCGAGCGGACAGACAGGCTCCCTACTGCGCCGGCGCGGGTTTCGGGGCCGGTGCCGAGAAATCGACACTCGGCGGCTTGGAAATCGCAGCCTCGTTCTCGACGGTAAAGGTCGGCTTCGGCTTGTAGCCGAACATCATGGCGGTCAGGTTTCCGGGGAATTGCCTCACCGTCACGTTGTAATCCTGCACCGCCTGGATGTAGCGGTTGCGCGCCACCGTGATGCGATTCTCCGTACCTTCGAGCTGCGCCTGAAGGTCGCGGAAATTCTGGTCGGACTTCAACTGCGGGTAATTTTCGGTGACGACCAGGAGGCGCGACAGGGCGCTGGTCAGTTGTCCCTGGGCGGCCTGGAACTTGGCGAAAGCCGCCGGATCGTTGACGAGTTCAGGCGTCGCCTGGATGGAGCCGACTTTGGCGCGAGCTTCCGTCACCCCCAGCAGGACCGAGCTTTCCTGGGCGGCATAGCCCTTGACCGTATTGACCAGGTTCGGGATGAGATCGGCCCGACGTTGATATTGATTCACGACTTCCGCCCACGCGGCCTTGATCTGCTCGTCCTGCGATTGCATCTTGTTGTAACCGCATCCCGACAGCAGCAGGCCGGCGAGCGCGGCCATCCCTAGTACCAATTTGCGCATGTTCCCCTCCCGCCCCTCGATTTGAGGGCGTGGGAGCAGTTTAACACCGTGGAAAAAAAAGCCCCGAGTGTAAGCTCAGGGCTGAGAGGCGGACTTCATTGAAGGGAAGTAAAGCCCGCTAGGGGATCGATGTCACTGGGACCCTAGTGCAAATGGTCCCACTGCAAAACTTGAATGTCGGTTTCCTCGAGATCGAAGCTGCGCGCCAGCATGCGCGCGATGGCGCGATCACCCTCGACCTTGCTCGATCGATCGAGGAGTTCCACGACGCCTCGGTATTCGTTGTATTCGACGGCTCCTTCCGACTGCGCGATAAAGTGGGTGTAGTATTTAACGCTCATGGGGTAGAGCTTAAGATTCGCGCCTCAAGCAATCTGTGAACGGCCGCTCAGTCAATCGCATTCGCTGCAGTACGGAGTTCACGTCCTAACGTCTTTTTACTTTGATGCACCGTGTCAAGATATCGCCCGCCCACTCTCCCAGGCTCGAAATACATCACTCCCGAAGGGGCCAAGCGCCTCAAGGATGAACTCGATCGTCTGTGGCATGACGAGCGCCCGCGAGTCACCCTGGCGGTTTCGGAAGCCGCTGCGCAGGGCGATCGCTCGGAGAATGCCGAATACACCTACGGCAAGAAGCGCCTGCACGAGATCGACAGGCGCGTGCGTTTTCTACGTAAGCGGCTCGAGGGCATGACCGTCGTCGACCACTTGGGCCAGGGCGAACGGCGCGATCCGAACCGCGTGTACTTCGGTGCCTGGGTGCAGGTCGAGAGCGATCACGGCGGGCGGCGCGCCGTGCACTGGTATCGCCTCGTCGGGCCCGACGAGTTCGACATGGAGGAGGACTACGTGAGCATGGATTCGCCGCTCGGACGAAGCCTCCTGGGCAAACGCCTCGACGATGAAATCAGCGTGGATCTCCCCGCGGGAACCACGCTGTTCACCGTGCTCGCCATCCGCTACGGGGCCAAGGAGCCTGGCCCCTAGACCACCCTAACGTTCTTGAACTGCCAGGGATCGGAGACGTCGATATCCTCGGCGAAGAGTTCACCGCGCTGATACAGCGGCGTCCAGTCCGTGTACCTGCCGACCACCTCGCCCAGGTACGGCTTGCAGATTTCGAGCGGTCGCCGATGGTCCATCTCGTCGGGCTCGACGATGCCGCGGTCCGGATTCTCCATGGCCCAGATCATGCCGGACAACGCTGCAGAGGTGACTTGCAGACTGGTGGCGCTGTTGTACGGCGCCAATTTGCGGGCCTCCTCGATGGACAGCTGTGAGCCGTACCAGTAGGCGTTCTTTTTGTGTCCGGCGAGCAGCACGCCGAGTTCGTCGATGCCGGCCGTGATCTCGTTCAGCATGATGCGTTTACGGTCCTGCAGGCGCCAATTGTTGCCGGCGAATTCGTGCACCGACAACACCGCGTTGTCGCTGGGGTGGTAGGCATAGTGGCTGGTCGGGCGGTAAACCACCCGCGCACCGTCCATGACCGTGTAGTAATCGGCCAGTGAAATCGCCTCGGAATGCGTGATCAGGAATCCGTGGAAATGCCCCGCCTTGGGGGTCCAGGTGCGCACGCAGGTGCTCGCGCCGGGACGATTCAGATAGATGGCGCAGCCGGAACCGTGGGTGTGGCGTCCGCCGTCCGCGGGAAAATGCTTCTCGTGCGTGCCCCATCCGAGTTCGGCCGGCTGCGCTCCTTCGCTGACGAAGCCGTCGACCGACCAGGTATTGACGAACTCGTTCGCCTGCTTCGGCACGTTGGTCACCTGGGTGTCGCGTTCGGCGATGTGCATGACCTTGATGCCGAGAGTTTGGCTAAGCCTGGCCCAGGACTCGCGGCTGTTCGGCGTTCCGGCGTCGACGCCGGTGTCCGCGGCGATGTTGAGCAGGGCCTGCTTGACCAGGTGGGAGACCAGGCCCGGATTGGCGCCGTGCGTGAGCACGGCCGTGGGCGTCTTGCCCGCGTCCTTGCGCAGGTTCAAGGCCTCCAGACGCATGGTGTAGTTGCTGCGCGTATCCACCGTGGCATTGGGGTCGGTATAGCCGCCGGCCCATGGCTCGATGCAGGTGTCGAGATACAGGGCGCCGCGCTCGCGCGCCAATTGAATGAGCGCGATGCTCGACACGTCGACGGACAGATTCAGCAGAAAATCGCCGGCATCGAGCAGCGGAGTAAGAACCTGCCGGTAGTTGTCCCGCGTAAGTGCCGTCTTGATGAACTTCACCCCGGACTCGACGGCTTGAGCGCGGCCGGCATCTTCGGCGGTGACGATGGAAATGCGGCCGGGCGAGGTGCCTATGTGGCGCAAGATCAAAGGCAAGACACCCTGTCCGATGCTGCCGAAACCCACGAAAACGATCTTGCCCGCAAATTTCACATGCACCATTTCATTTGCTTCCCTTGTCTGACGCCCGTTGGGGGCGGACCGCCAGCCTACCTGGCGGTGAGCGAAATTTCAGCTTTCACGCCAATGAGGCGGGTAGGTCCGCTCGTAGCCGGGAAGCGCTTCGATGCGATGTATCCAGCGCGCGAGCGCGGGATAGTTGCGTTCCATGGGTAGAAAGCGCGCGCCTAATTCCGCGGCCGAGGTTCGGTTGAGCGCGCGGCGCAGCACCTGGATCCAGGGGAAAATCACCATGTCGGTGGCCGAATAGTTCGCGCCCACGATCCACTGCTCCTTGCTCAGGCGTCCCTCGATGGTGCGCGCCTCGCGCGCCACGACGTGCATGGCGTCGGTCAGTTCATCGATGTTCTCACTGACCGAATCGCTGAAGATCGCCCCGGTGATCTTGAGCAGCGACGGCTCGGCATAGGCCATGAATTCGCAGATGACGCGCATGATGACCCCGGCTTCCTCCGGGGTGGCGCCGAATATGGGTGCCTGCGGATACTTGACGTCCAGGTAGTACAGCACCGCCACCGATTCGAAGCACACGTAGTCGCCGTCCTTCAGCACGGGCACGCGGCCGCGGGGATTGAGCTTCAGCATCTGCGGCGACTGCTGTTCCTGCTTGTCGAAGTGCAGGAGCTGCGACACATAGGGTAATTGCTTGTGTTCGAGCGCCAGGAGCACCCGCCACGAGAACGGACTGCCGCTGCCCCAATACAGAGTGAGTGCCATGGGGTCGATTGTAGCGGTAAGCTCCGAGTCATGGTGTTCAAGACCTTGATCGACGTGGACTCGCTGCGGGCACTGCTGGGCGGGCCGGATCTTCGTGTGGTCGACTGCCGATTCGATCTCATGCATCCGGAAGCGGGAAGGCGGGCATACCTCGAAGCGCACGTGCCCGGAGCTGTCTATGCCGACCTCAACCTCGACCTGTCCGCGCCCGTGGGCCCAGGCATGGGACGCCATCCCCTGCCTCCGCCCGCGGTCTTCGCCGACCGCGTGAGGGAGCTCGGCATCGGAAACCACACTCAAGTCGTCGCCTACGACGACGCCAACTCGTCATTTGCGGCAAGGCTGTGGTGGATGCTGCGCTGGCTGGGACACGACGCGGTCGCCGTCCTCGACGGCGGATTCAAGGCATGGACCGCCGCCGCCGGCGCGCAGGAGGCGGGAGATGTCACGGTGACGGCGGAACACTTCACTCCGCGAATCCGCGCCGAATCCGTGGTGGCCACGGCAGAGGTCGAGCGCGCCTTGCACGACGGCACCGCGCTGTTGGTCGACGCGCGCGCGGCGGAACGCTTCGCCGGTACCGTGGAGCCCATCGATCCCGTGGCAGGTCACGTACCCGGCGCCGTGAATCATCCGTTTTCCGTGAATCTCGCCGCCGACGGCCGCTTCCTGCCGCAAGCTGCGCTCGAGCAGCGCTGGCGGGAGCGTCTCGCGGGAGCCGCGCCCGACGCATTGATCGCCATGTGCGGCTCGGGCGTCACCGCCTGCCACCACTTGCTGAGCCTCGAAACGGCCGGTCTGCCCGGCGGCCGGCTGTACGCCGGATCCTGGAGCGAGTGGATTTCCGATCCGCGGCGCCCGGTCGCCCGCGGCTAGGCGCGGACGCGTTACGGCAGTCATTTACATGCAGCACCAATTTGTTATCGTGCGCGCGACATGAACACACCCGCGAAGTTACTCCCCGCAAACGCCTGGAAGATCGAAGAGTCGCTGGACCTGTACCAGGTGGAAGCTTGGGGCAAGGGCTACTTTTCGATCAACGACGCCGGTCATGTGGTGATCAGGCCGAGCATGGACGCCGCCCGCGAAATCGATCTGTACGAGGTGGTCCAGGGCTTGAAGGCGCGCGATCTGCATACGCCGGTGGTCATCCGCTTCTCCGATATTCTCGCCCATCGCCTGCGCCACCTGGCGGAGGCCTTCGGCACGGCCATCGCAGAGAACGACTACAAGAACCGCTACGCGGCGGTGTTTCCGATCAAGGTCAATCAACAGCGTCTGGTGGTCGAAGAGGTTTACCGCTACGGCAAGGAATTCGGCTTCGGTCTCGAAGTCGGCTCCAAGCCCGAGCTGCTCGCGGTGATGTCCATCACCGAGGATGCGCCGGACCGCATCGTGGTGTGCAACGGCTTCAAGGACGATTCCTACATCGAGGCGGTCATTCTGGCCACCAAGCTCGGGCGCACCATCATTCCGGTGGTGGAGAACTTCGAAGAGATTCACCTGATTTTGAAGCACGCCGAACGCTACGGCGTGCGGCCGAAGATCGGCGTGCGGGTCAAGCTGGCGAGCGAGGGTGCCGGCCGGTGGCGGGAATCGGCGGGCGAGAAGTCCAAGTTCGGCTTATTCATAAGCGAGATCCTGGACCTTTATGCGCTACTGAAGGAGCGCAACATGCTCGACTGCCTGCAGCTCGTGCACTGTCATCCGGGCAGCCAGCTGCAGGACATCCGCCGCGTGAAGGACGCCATCAACGAATTGGCTCATGTCTACGCGGAACTCAAGATCATGGGCGCGGGCCTGCAATACATCGACATCGGCGGGGGCCTCGGGGTCGACTACGACGGCAGCGGGACCAACTTCGAATCGTCGATGAACTACACCCTGAACGAATACGCGAGCGACGTCGTGTATCGCATCAAGAGCGTGTGCGATGCGCGCGACGTGCCGCATCCCATGATCGTGAGCGAGTCCGGGCGGGCGATCGCCGCCCACCACAGCCTGCTGGTCTTCGACATCCTGGGCTCCTCCACCCTCGATCAATTCAAGGTCACCGGCCGGCTCGATGAGGACTACCACGGCCGGGAAGAGGTGCCGCAGCCGGTGCGCGATCTGTTCGACAGCTACCGCTCGGTCAACGAACGCCGCCTGGTTGAGTGCTACCACGACGGGCTGCAGGCGCGCGAGCAGGCGCTACAGATGTTCAATCTGGGGTACCTGAGCCTCGAATTCCGCGCTCTGGCGGAGAAGCTCTACTGGGCGACCTGCACCAAGATCCGCGACTACTGCCGCAAGCTCGACCGGGTGCCGGAAGAGCTGGAAGACCTCGAGGACATGCTCAGCGACATCTATTTTTGTAATTTTTCGGTGTTTCAATCGCTGCCCGACAGCTGGGCCATCGGCCAGCTGTTTCCCATCATGCCCATCCAACGCCTGGGGGAGAGGCCCTCGCGCAGCGCCGTTCTGGCCGACATCACCTGCGATTCCGACGGCAAGATCGATCGCTTCGTGCACCCCCGGTCGACCAAGCGCACTCTTGAGGTGCACCAATTGGCTCCCGGCGAGCCCTACTACCTGGCCGCCTTTCTGGTCGGCGCCTATCAGGAGACCCTGGGCGATCTGCACAATCTATTCGGGGACACCCATGTGGTGCACATCCGCTTGCAGGACGGCGGGGGCTGGTGGATCGAGGAGATAGTCAAAGGCGACACGGCCAACAAGGTGCTCGAGTACATGGAGTACGACACCGACGAGTTGTATCCCCGCATCGCCCGCGACTGTGAACGGGCGGTCCAGGAAGGCCGGATGAGCTTGAGCGAAGCGCAGGCCGTGAAGCGCTTCTACGAGCAGGAACTCAATGGCTACGCATATCTCGAGGTGGAGTAATGTTTCAAACCCCCGGGTTTGCCAACAATATTGCCCTGGCGTAGCATCTTCCGAGGGTGCAGGCTCCCGGCGCAATGATGCGTGCCGCGGCGCCTGAGTGTCGAAACACTGTTAGTGAGATTAGTTGAATGACGACGATCTACGTTGGCAACCTGCCATTCACCGCGACGGAAGACGAAGTTCGTGCGCTGTTCGAACGCCACGGCAAAGTCGAGTCGGTCAAGCTCATCAACGATCGCGAAACCGGACGGCCGCGCGGATTTGCGTTTGTGGACATGGCTGCGGGCGACGCGCAAAACGCGATACAACAAACGAACGGCTTCCAGATGGGTGGACGCCCGCTGCGCGTCAACGAGGCTCAGGAACGGGCGCCTCGATCCAAACCCGCGAGCGGAAGCGGCGGTGGCGGCGGTGGCGGCGGCGGTCCTCGCCGCTGGTAGCAGAAGCCGGTGACGCCTGCGGTCACCACATTTCTTTGAGTTGCGCGACGACGTCCACCGTTGCCGCCTCGCCTTCGCGCAAACTCTCGACGCCCCGCACATTGCGCAGCGAGATCTTTTCGCAGGTCTCCAGCACCTTGTCGGACATGAAGCGGCTCTTGGCGCCGTACACATGCTTGTCGCCGTCCTTCGGCTGCTGCGTGACCTGATACTTGAGCGGCGCGCACAGATGCAGCTCGTTCCTCGCCCGTGTCATCGCCACGTATAGCAGGCGCCGCTCCTCCTCGATCAGCTCCGGCTTGCCCGTGGAAAACTCCGACGGAAAATTGCCGTCGGAGACGTTCAACACGTAGACGATGTCCCATTCCTGGCCCTTGGCTGAGTGGATCGTGGACAAAATGACATAATCCTCGTCCTTCGAAGCGCCGCCCGATTTATCGCCGGTCACCGACGGCGGGTCCAGGGTCAGTTCGGTGAGGAACCGTTCCCGGCTCGCGTGTTGGATCGACAGCTGCTCCAGCTGATCCAGATCGCCTATCCGGGTGAAGGCCGCATCGTAAATGCGTTCGAGCTGCGGCTTGTACCACTCGCGCACCAGGCCCACCTGACCGGGCCAGGGTGTCGAGGGATCGGCGAGCTTTTCGACCAGCGTGCAAAATCGCTTCCAATCCATTTTGACCGGCTGCGGCGCATCGAAGGCGGCCAGGCTCTTCACGCTGTAATTTTGCGCCTCGAAATAATCGAGCGCCTGTTTGGCGGTTGCCGGACCGAAGCCGGGCAGCAGCTTCAGCACCCGAAAGCCCGCCACGGAGTTGCGCGGATTGTCCGCCCAGCGCAGCACCGACATCAGGTCCTTGACATGCGCCGCCTCCAGAAACTTGAGGCCGCCGTATTTCACATACGGAATATTGCGCTTGGTCAGTTCTACTTCGAGCACGTCGCTGTGATGCGAGCTGCGAAACAGGATCGCATGGCGTTTGAGCGAACCGCCGATTTCACGCGTCTGCAGGACCTTCCCCGCGATGTATTCGGCCTGCGCCTGCGCATCGTCCATGGAGACGTAGAAGGTTTTCTGCGTCGATTGGCGCAATCCCAGCAAGGTCTTGCGATGCTGGCGGGCGCCGTCCGCCATGAGCGCGTTGGCCGAATCCAGTATGGGCTGCGTGGAACGGTAGTTCTGCGACAACACCACCATGTCGGCCTTGGGCTTGTAGCGATCGGCAAATCCTAGGATGTTCTCCACCGCCGCGGCGCGGAAGGAGTAGATGGCCTGGGCGTCGTCGCCGACCACCGTCACGCCCTTGCCGTCGGGTTTGAGCGCATGCACCACCTCGCCCTGCAGGGTGCTGGTGTCCTGGTACTCGTCGACCAGCACATGATCGAAATTCTTCGACAGGCTTTGCGCGAGTGCCGGGTTCTGCATCATCACATGCCAGTAGAGCAGCAGATCGTCGAAATCCAGCACGCGATTCTTCTGCTTGCGGCCGACGTATTCGCGATACAGCCGCGTGAGGTCCGCCTCCCACTCGCGCACCCAGGGGAATTGCTCCTCGAGCGTTTGCTTCAGCGAAAGGCGGGTATTGACCCGGTAGGAATAAATAGCCAGACAGACATCCTTGCGGGGAAAGCGCTTCTCTTTGGAGGAGAAGCCCAACTCGTGGCGCACCACGTCCATCAGGTCGGCCGCATCGGCGCGGTCCAGCACCGTGAAGTTGGGATCCAGCCCCAAGTGCTTGGCATACAGGCGCAATATCCGGTTGCCCACCGAATGAAAGGTCCCCGACCACAGCAATCGGGTGATCACGCTGCGATCGCCGGCGCGGCCCCGGTCCGTCAGCACTTCCGCGACGATGGTCTGAGTGCGCCGAATCATTTCCTGGGCGGCGCGGCGCGTGAAGGTCAGCATGAGAATGCGCGCCGGATCCACGCCGTGCAGCACCAGATGGGCCGCGCGGTGCGCCAGAGTGTTGGTCTTGCCCGTGCCCGCGCCCGCCAAAATGAGCAGCGGCCCCGCATCGACGCCCTTGTCCGGCACGGCCGTGCCGAAGGTGGCCGCCCGCCGCTGCGAAGGGTTCAGCGAATCGAATGCGCTTGTTTTGGCTTTCATCATAAGGGCGATGCCGTACTGTACGTATATCCAGATCGCGATGCAATGCGCTTCAAATACCGCGCAGGATCGCGCATATCGTGCGCGGCGCGCGCGGAGACAGATCACAGGCGCTCGCTTTAGACTGGCCTCATGCTCAAAAAACCCGCCTCAATTGCCAGTCATCACATCTTTACCGGCCGCATCATCGACGTTTCCACCGAGCGCCTTCTCTACGCGAACGGCCGGGAATACGACCTGGACTACGTGCGCCATCCGGGCGCCGCGGCGGTGGTCGCAGTGGACGATTCCGAGCGCGTCTGCCTGGTGCGCCAGTATCGGCACGGCATCATGGATTTCCTCTGGGAGATCCCCGCGGGCAAGCTGGATGCGCGGGAGCCGCCGCAGGCCTGCGCGGTCCGTGAATTGGCCGAGGAAACCGGGGTATCCGCCGGGCGCTGGACGTCCCTGGGAACCTTTCTGCCGGCTCCAGGCATCTTCACCGAGGTGATTCACCTCTACCTTGCGCAGGACCTGATCATCGGTCGACCGGCGCCGGATGCGGACGAGGAATTGGAACTGCAATGGCTGCCGATGCAGGAAGCCGTCGAACGCGTGCTGCACTGCGAGTGGAACGACGGCAAAACGGCCCTCGCGCTGTGGAGGGCTCAAAATCGGCTCAAATAGGCCGATAACTATTGTGACGGTGCGCCGAGAATTGAAGCGACCGGGTTGACTTAAGCTTGGCGAAGGCTAAAAAGGTATCGTGAGCAAAGAGAAATCAAAGCCCTCTTCCGCCCCGGATCCTGCGGGGAAACCCGGCGCGCCCGATGCCAAGGCCGACGCCAAGGAGACCGGCCGCGTAAAATTCGACGACCGCGGCAATGCGGTCTGGGAATGGTCGATTGCCACGGGTGCATTCGGCCGCGAGGTTTCGACCGAGCGAATGCAGAGGCTCGAGCACCCCGCCCTGTCGCTGGCGGACGATGCCCCGACCCCGCACGAAACCGTGCGCGCGAACCCTCTCGGCACCAAGAAAGGCTACGACCCCTACGACAGCGGCAAGCTCGGCAAGGCGCCCGGGCCGCCGAAGAAAACGGATCTGCGCAAACTCAGTGAAGTTATAAGGCTCAAAAAGCAGGCGGCAAACAACAAGGACGGCGACGAGTAGCGGATCAAGCTCACGCCAGCGCGTGATGCAATTTTGCCGTGCTTCCCAAACGATAGAATCTGCGCAGCTCGCGCACCAGCGCCTCGATTCTGGCCTGGCCCCTGCTCACGAATCGGTGCTCCAATCGGCGGCAATAGCGCGCGGCGCAGCGATGCGCCGTTCGATAGCGATGGAACTGGTCCGGCTCCAGGCGCGCATCGAAACTCACGTGGTCGAACAGCCGCGGATGAACGTGTACCGGGTAGCTCCCGCCCAGCTGGCGGGCCAGCAAGAACACCGTCACCGCATACTTGTCGACTTCCGCCTGAGTTTCGAGTTCCAGCAGCGACACCGGCAGATCGCGGTCCAGCCGCCAGGTCGAATAGACGAAGTGGCTCACACCCTCGAGCGCCGTGCAGTAATCGGCGAGATTGTTTTCGGTCAGGGCGCCCACGGGATCCGCGCCCTCGAGCCGCCGCAGCAAGCCCGGGTCCAGGTACAGCGAGACCGCGGCGCCATCCGACGTTTCCGCCAGCAGCAGCTCTTCTTCCGTCGCGCGCGCAACCAGGCCCGGCGCCAGGCCCTTGAGGGCGCGGCGGTCCGTGACCAGAAAATCGTAGACGTCGTAGCCCAGGTCGACGTCGTAGAGACGTTCAAGCAGCGACTGTAGGCCGTGCAGAACCATCGTGGGCTCAATGCTCGAGGCGAGCTCCGCCCGCCGCGACCGGCTGCACGCCGAGCTGCTTGAGCAGCCCGTGCGCGCGCGCGCTGCCCGTCTTCATCCATATCTCGTACAGGCGCAGGATGTCCGCATCGCTGTGCCTATAGGAAGTCTCGCTGATCTCGTTCAGCGCGTCGACCAGCCTCTGAAACTTCTGCGCGAGCTGCGCGTAGATCGCGGCGACACAGCGGCCGGACACCGAGCGCTGCATGGTATCCGCCAGAGAGCTGTATGCGTTCCCGCCCATCGCGATGTGGTAGTCGATGTCGATCAATTTGCGCGCAAAGCTGCGGGCAAAGAATCCCGCGACGAACAGTGAAACATCGCCCAGGCGCTGCAGGCCGCGCTGCCGTGCCGCGGCGCTCGGCGCCTCGAGGGCATCGGAGAGCATGTGCGCCAGCGGCCGGATGCGCAGGCCCTCCGGCGTGCGCTCGTACAGCGCGTCCGCGCGCGAGAACATGGTGAGCAGGTTCACCACGTATTGCTCGGCCTGCTCGTCGATGTCCAGGTGTTGGTGCACGCTCGCGGCGTGGAATGCGTCGCGAAAGAATTCGCGTAAGGAACTAACAGCTACAAGAGACCCCGCAGTGACTGCTTGCATGCTCGGCATCCTTTTTCGGCTGATACCATCCTATCGACAACGCTACGCGCAAGTGAAGGATAAAAGCGCGAACTGGTGCCGGAAAATGCCTATATTTGTAGGGGTTTTCGTATCAGCAATCGACGCCTTAGGCTGCTAAGTGTGCCGTGCATCTCATTGGTGCTAAACGATCTGCGCGAGACTCGTTATGGTGCGCGGCGGCGGCGGGAACTCTCCCGGCCACGCGCGCAACGTACGGTTGAGCCACAGCGCCTGCATGCCCGCCTGCCTCGCGCCGACGACATCCGTCTGCGGGTCATCGCCGATATGCAGCACCTGCGCGGCGTCGACGCCGGCATCGTGCGCGAGCCGCGCGAAAATGCGCGCATCCGGCTTGGCGAAGCCCGCGCCTCTCGCGGTGATGTGGCCGGCGAACAAATCCGCGATTCCGCAGCGGCCGAGATCCGCGTTGCCGTTGCTGAGCGCGAACAGCCGGTAGCGCGAGCGCAGGCGAATCAGCGCCGGCCGCACATCGTCGTACAATTCGACGCGGTTGCGCGCGGTCAGGAACACCTCGAGCGCCTCGTCCGCGGGCGACTCCGCGAGACCTGCCGCGGCGAACAGATCCTTGAGCGCGCGATGGCGCAGAAAGGTGAGATCGTGGCCGTGCTCCGGGAAGCGCTTGCTCACCGCCGCGCGCAGCGCCTGCATCGATTCGACGCTGTGGCCGCTGACCGCCCGCGGATGGCGCTCGCGCAGCCATGCGTAGAGATCGGCCTCGGCGGCGGCGATGACGGGGCCCACGGGCCACAGCGTGTCGTCCAAATCGAAACTCAAAACCAACGGTGCGATCATCTGCGTATTCTGGCGCAACGCGGTCCGCGATTTCGCGCAATCCTTCGTTCTCGGGATACAATCCTCGGTCAGCATCCTTCCAACGAGAACGTCCCAATGGTTGCCGACCGCCTTCTTGCCTTGCTCGCGTTACTCGCCATCAGCGGGGCCCTGAGCGCCCCGGCTGCGGCCGCGGACCCACAGCAGCCTTTCACCGTTCAAGATCTGGTGCGCCTGGAGCGCATTTCGGAAATTGCCTCCTCGCCCGACGGCAAGCGCGTGGCCTATACCCTGCGAACCACCGACATGGAGGAGAACAAGGGGCGCACCGGCGTCTGGGTGACGGACACGGGCAAGCGTTCCGGCCAGCCTCAGCGGCTCACCGATCTCGCCGCCAACTCGAGCGGCGCAGAGTGGAGCGCGGACGGACGCTTCGTCTACTTTCTGTCGAACCGCAGCGGCTCCATGCAGGTGTGGCGGGTTTCCTCCGCGGGCGGCGTGCCGGGAGCCGACGCGCTGCAGGTCACCAATCTGCCGCTCGATGTCGGCACCTTTCGGGTCTCGCCCAAGGGCGACCGCGTCGTGGTGAGCGTCGAGGTCTATTTGGATTGCGCCGATTTGGCGTGCGCCAAGCAGCGGCTGGACGCGGCTGCGCATTCCAAGGCCAGCGGCGTTCTGTACAACCAACTGTTCGTGAGGCATTGGGACAGCTGGAGCGACGGCCGGCGTTCCCAGCTCTATTCGATGACGCTCGACGATGTGGCGCGCGGGGAGCCCGTGAATCTCACCGGCGGCATCGGCGATGTGCCGGGCAAGCCCTTCGGCGGACGCGAGGATTACGCGTTCAGCCCGGACGGCTCGCAGGTCGCGTTTTCCGTGCGCGCCGCGGCCGGCGAGGCGTGGTCGACGAACTTCGACATCTACGAGGTCGCCGCCGCGGGCGGCACCCCGCGCAATCTGACAGCGGACAATCCCGCCTGGGATGGCCAGCCCGTCTTCTCGCCCGACGGCACGCGGCTGGCCTACGTGGCGATGGACCGGGCGGGCTTCGAGGCGGATCGCTTCCACCTCGTGCTGCTCGACTTGAAGTCGGGCGTGAAGCGGCCGCTCACCCAGAACTGGGATCGATCGATCGTGAGTTTCGCCTGGGGGAAGGACGGCAAGAGCCTGTATGCCACCACCGACCACCTGGGCCAGCGGCCGCTGTGGGCCATCGACGCGACTACCGGCCGCGCCTCTGCCATCACCGGCGCCGGTGAAGTCGAGGATTTCACCGTGAGCCGCCGCCGCGTGTTCTACGTCTACAGCAACCTGGGGAGGCCCGCGGATGTCTACGCGGTGGGATTCGGCGGCGGCGCGCCCGCGCAGCTCACGCACCTGAACGAGGGGCTGCTCTCCCAGCGCAAATTCGGCGAGTACGAGCAATTCAGCTTCTCAGGCGCGAACGGCGAGAACGTCTTCGGCTATGTCGTCAAGCCGCCGGATTTCAAGCGCGACCAGAAATATCCGGTGGCATTCGTGGTGCATGGCGGCCCGCAGGGCAGCTTCGCGAACTCCTGGAATTGGCGCTGGAACGCGCAGACTTTCGCGGCCGCCGGTTACGGCGTCGTCATGATCGATTTCCACGGCTCCACCGGCTACGGTCAGGCGTTCACGGATTCCATCAGCGGCGACTGGGGCGGCAAGCCCTTCGAGGATCTGAAACTGGGTCTCGCCGCGGCTCTCCAGCAGTATCCCTGGCTGGACGGCGATCGCACCTGCGCGCTCGGCGCTTCCTACGGCGGCTACATGATGAATTGGATTGCGGGCCAATGGCCGGATCGATTCAAGTGCATCGTGAGCCACGACGGCATCTTCGACAACCGCAGCATGTACTACTCCACCGAGGAACTATGGTTTCCGGAGTGGGAAAACGGCGGACCTGAATACCGCAACCCATCCGGCTATGCCAAGCACAACCCCGTCGACTACGTGACCCGGTGGAAGACGCCGACCTTGGTCATTCATGGACAGCTCGACTATCGGGTGCCCGAGGCTCAGGGCATATCGGTGTTCACGGCGCTGCAGCGCCAGGGGATCCCCAGCGAATTTTTGTTCTTCCCGAACGAAAATCATTGGGTGCTGAAACCGGCCGACAGCATCCAATGGTACGACACCGTGCTGGCATGGATGAATCGCTGGATTCACCCCTAAGGTTCGAAGCGCGAAGGCTCAAGGCTCGACCGCGCGCCACGCCGCCGGGTAGTTCTTGCCGAGCTGCATGATCCGCTGCAGCAGGTGGTCGTAGTTCATACCGGCGGTGAGCGCCGACTGCGCGAAGTCCTCGGCCGCCGAGATATTCGGATTGGCGTTCGCCTCCAGCACGAACAGTTCGCCGTCGGCGCGCAGCCTAAAGTCCATGCGTGCGTAGCCCGTCAGATGCAGTGCGCGGAAAATGCGCTTCGACAGTTGTTCCAGGCGTGCCACGGTGCCATCCGGCAGCGCCTCGGCCGCGGCCGTGGTGATCCCGTAGCGCTTCTGGTAGGCCCGGTCCCATTTGACCTTGCGGGTCGCGATCGCGGGCAGGCTCTCAGGCAGTGATCCGAAGGTCATCTCCCAGACGGGCAATACACGGAGGCGGTCATTGCCGAGCACGCCCACGTACAGCTCACGGCCCTCGATGTACTCCTCGACCAGGGCGTCCGAATGGGTCTGTTCGTGAATGAACGCGATGCGCTCGGTCAGTTGCTTCGCGTCGGCGACCACGGACGCATGCGCGATGCCGAGTGATGCGTCCTCGGTCGATGACTTCACGAACAGGGGAAAGCGCAGCTTTTTGGGAACGCGGGGCTTTTTGCCGCGCGGAAATACCATGAATTGCGGGGTGGGCACCCGGTGGTAGGACAGAAGCTGCTTCGACAGGACCTTGTCGCGCGACAGCAGCATGCCGCGCGGATTGCAGCCGGTATACGGCTGATGCATCAGCTCGAGGAACGCCACGACGTGCTGGTCGTAGGTGACTACGCCGTCGAATTCCTCCAGCAGATTGAACACGATGTCGGGCTTCCAGTCGATGATGGCGCCGCGCAACTCGGACAGACTGTCGCTAATCCCCAAGGGCCGGACCTCGTGACCCTCCGCCTTCAGATGCGAAATGACGTCGTACTCGGTGCGCCACTCGTCGATCTCCTTCTCGGTGGAGCCCTTCAGCGATTCGGGAGGCACCAACGTCGCGTGCACCAGAACCAAGGCGCGCACCTTCCTCATGTCGACACCGGGTTCACAGCGACAGCCTGGGCAATTGGCGCTCCTCGTAGGATTCCGCGAGCCGGGCGATCGCCCACAGCAAGTGCGTCTTGAGCTCGCGCCGCGGACCGCGCACGTACAGATTCAATGAATCGCAGCGCTCTATCATCAGCCGCAGCACCTGATGCACCAGATATTCGCTGAACGCCCCGGTGCGCACAATCTGCTGGCGCAGGGGATTGCGCAATTCGCGCAGCAGACTCGCAGCCTTGAGGCTCGAGCGGTTGCGCGGCGCCGCGGTGAACACCTTGAGCAGCAATTCATCGGCGCCGGATCGGCGCGGCAAACGGTATCGCGCGAGCTTGCTCTCGTAGTGCTCGCGCAAAGTGCCCGTCTCCTCCGTGACGTCCTCGACGGTGCTGCGGTCCGACACCGCGGGCTTGGCTTTGCCGATGTCCTGCGCGAGCGAGTCGATGTATTCGAGCTTGGCGTACGCCGGCCAACCCGAATACTCGCGCCGCCAGGGTGAGTGCGGCTTGAGCCACACAGCGAACGTCTCGGCGAAATCCTCGGTGGGATGCGCCTGCGCGTACCAGGCGCCCAGGTGCTGCACGAAACGGCGGCTTCCCGGCCGCGGACGATAGGTGTCGGGGTACGGCAGCGAGGCCGGCCCGAACACGGCGCGCCATTGGCCGCGGCGCCGCAGGCGATAGGCCGAATCGATGGCGTGGCCGGCCTCGTGGCGCAGGATCCGCATCAGCCAGTTGCGGTTGCCGCCTTCCGCTTCACGCATGAAGCGCCGCTCGATGCTCATCAGCCGCCGATGCGCCAGATAGAAAGGAATGGCGATGCCGGGAATCCCATCGGGCGAGAACCACTCCAGCGCCAGCCAGTAGTGCGGCCGGAACCGGATTCCCCGCATTTCGAGCTCGCGGTAAAGGCGCTGGATGGCATCTTCCAGTTCGGTGCCCTGCACCTTGAGTTTCAGATCGCAAAAACGCAGGCTGAGCAATTGCTCGTCGGAAAGGGTCTCCCAGGCGTAGTGCGGCGGCCGGCGGCCGCGGCGTGAGCCTCCCGCCCTGCTACGGGATTGCGGCATCGCGCGGCTCGAGTTCGGCCTCGAGTTCGTCCTCGTCGGCCGCAGTCATAGGCATTATGGTGCGCCGGCCGTCGAGGCCCGCGAAGTCGAACAGCGCGGGGTCCGCGAGCTGGGAGCCCGCGACATTGCAAATGCTGGAGAAAATCGATTCGACACGGCCGGGATATTTCACCGCCCATTCGCGCAGCATGCTCTTCACCACCAGCCGCTGCATGTTGGTCTGCGAACCGCACAGGGTGCAGGGAATGATCGGAAACTCCCTGGCGGCGGCATAACGGGCTATCGACGCCTCGGTCACATAGGCCAAGGGTCGGATCACGATGTGGCGGCGATTCTCACTGAGCAGTTTGGGCGGCATGGCCTTGAGGCGCCCGCCGAAGAACATGTTGAGGAACAGGGTCTCGACGATGTCGTCGCGATGATGGCCGAGCGCGATCTTGGTGATGCCGTTCTCGGCCGCAAAACGATACAGCGCGCCGCGGCGCAGGCGCGAGCACAGGCCGCACATGGTCTTGCCGTCGGGGATGACGCGCTTGACCACCGCATAGGTATTCTGTTCGATGATGCGGTACCTGACCCCCAGATCCTCGAGGTATCGAGGCAGGACCTCGGCAGGGAATCCCGGCTGCTTTTGATCGAGATTGACCGCCGTGATCTCGAAGCTCACCGGTGCGCTGCGCTGCAGGCTCAGGAGAATATCGAGCAGGGTATACGAGTCCTTGCCGCCGGACAGGCAGACCATGACGTGGTCGCCGTCGGCGATCATCGCAAAGTCTGCGATGGCCTTGCCCGCCGAACCGCGCAGCGCCGCCTGCAGCTTCTTGAAATTATTGGACGAGTGCTTCATGGCACCTCGAGGTATTTCGCTTCCAAGTACCGCAGATATGCCGCGGCGGTCAGCGGCTTGCCCGTGGCCTGCTTGATCAGATCCTGAACCGGCAATCGAGCGCCGACGCCATGCACGTTGTCGCGCAGCCAGTCCATCACCCCCACGAATTGACCCGCCGCGATTTCCTCGTCGAGCGACGGGCGGGCGGCGCGCATGGCTTCGTAGAGCTGGCCGGCGATGACGGCGCCGAGAACATACGAAGGGAAGTATCCGAAATGTCCCACGGCCCAATGGATGTCCTGCAAGCACCCCTCGACGTCGTTCGCCGGGCGTATATTCAGGCGCTGCTCCAGATTCGCGTTCCACGCTTCCGGCAGATCCACCACCGGCAGCGAGCCCTCCAAAATCTTCTTCTCGAGCTCGTAGCGCAGCATGATGTGCACGGGATACGTCAGTTCATCGGCGTCCATGCGGATCGTGCTACGCCGCACGCGGGTCAAGTGCCGGTACAGATTGGCGTCTTCCCACTCCGGACCGCTTACCTGCAGGTACTTCTCCATCAGCGGCCGCACATACTTCACGAAGGGACGGCTGCGGCACAGGTTCATCTCGAACAGCAGGGACTGGCTTTCTTCCAGCGCGAGTCCGCGATCGCGGCCTACCGGTTGATCGCGCCACTCGAGCGGCAGCCCGAGATCGTACATGGCGTGGCCGGTTTCATGCACGGCACCCAGAAGTCCCGAAAACGGATCGCTCGAGTCGAACCGCGTGGTCACCCGGATGTCGCCCGGCACGCCCTCGGTGAAAGGATGCTCGCTCTCGTCGAGCCGGCCGCGATCGAAGGGGAACCCCAGGGCCTTGAGCACATCCATGGACAGTGAGCGCTGGCGCGCCACGGTAAATTTGCCGGTGAGCGGCGCGGGCGCGTGCGCCGCCTGAACTTCGATGGCTTGATTGATGAGACCCGGAAGCTTGCGCGACAGTGCCTTGAATATGGTGTCGATGTCCGCGGTCGAGATGCCGGGGGTGAATCCGTCCACCAGGGCGTCGTAGGGTGCGAGCCCCCGCGCCTGTCCGAGCAGCGCCGCCTTGTCGCGCACCAGGTGCACCACCTCTTCCAGGTGAGGTGCCAGCAATTTGAAGTCATTGGCCTTCTTGGCCTCGACCCAGAACACTTCCGCCCGTGCAGTGGCCTTGGCCAGCCGCGCAATCAGCGACGGCGGAGTCGCGATGGCGTGATCGCGCTGGCGGCGCATCTCGTGCAAATTGGCAAGCGGCCAATCCTCCAGCTGCGAGGCACCCGCCTCGGCGCGTTCCAACAGGCGCGCCACCTTCGGCGTGGTGAGCAAGGCGTGATGCTCCGTCTCGAGTGCCGCCAGCTGCTCGCCGCGCACATCGGCACTGCCCCGCGGCATCATCACGGCGGCATCCCAGCGCAGCAGCGACAACGCGCCTCGGAAGGCGTGTAGGCGGCGAAACTCCTGTTCCAATTGTTCGTAGGGCGAGGCGGGCATGATTAAGCTTACCAGACGGCGGCCCGGAATCGGGCGTCCGGGTTAAAAAACTCCAATTTTTTCAATCAGTTATTGAGTGCCCTTGATTGAAAAGGACCCCGTTTGATGAAACGGCAGGTCATGCATGAAGGGCAAATCGAGGCTGGCCGTGCCGCTGATGTCGTAGTCGATCGAATCGGCGTGCTGATCCATCTTGCTGGCGAGCTTGAGCACCGCGAGCGCCATGTTGGCTTTGATGGTCATGTCGAACTCCGAATCGCCGAACGCCGGAACCACGAATGCGTGGTCGTTCGTGCCGCTGGCGATTTCCTCACCGTCCGTACTCAAGCTTAGGTGCAGGCCGCTGACGGGCAGCGGCCTGTCGTTCGGGTTTCGGATGCTGAGCTTGACCGCGAAGTTCTGCTGCAGCAGGTTGCCGCTGCGCATTTCGACGGACACCACGGATACGGTGGGCCGATTGAATTTGGGTGCCATGGCCGAACAGGCCCCTAAGGACAGCAACAGCAGAATCGGCAACCATCGTTTCAGCTTCAGCATTCACTCGAGCTCCATGGCAACATGCGGGAAATGATACCGTTTATCCGGCCTTTGATGATTGCGGCGATTCCGGTCACCGCTTTAGCCCTTGGGGTCGACGACGCCGCGCCCCTGCTGCTCCCGGCGGCGCCGGCGGCCTGCCTCGCCACGGGTGACGGGTACCTGCGCGCGCATCTGGCGGGAGCTATCGAAGCAAACGTCGACTGGCCGAACAGCGGCACCCACTGCGAAGGCGGGTCGCGGGATAAGCCACCCGGCATTCGCCTGAGCTTCAAGCGGGTCCCCGGCGCTTCGCCCGATCTGCTGTTCGTGTTCGGCATCAACGGCATCCACCCGGGCAAGCCGGCGCGCGCAGTGGGTGTGAACCTCACGGTGATCGTGCAGGGGGCGAACCGAATCTTCGGCACGCTCGGCGACTCGCGCTGCACGGTGGACACGCTCAAGCAGCGGCCGCTGGCGGTCAAGGGGTCGTACCGGATCGAGGCCCGCGGCTTCTGCACGCAGCCGGCCCACGCGGTACGCGGTGAGGGCGACCTGCTGGTGAGCACCTTCGAGTTCGCCGGCCCCGTGACCTTTGAAGCCGCGAAGAACTGACGCCATCTAGATGCGGCTACTCAATATCTCCTTTGTCCTTTGGGCGCTCATCTCGGCGTTGGCCTCTCAGGCGGCCGTGCCGATCTATGACGTCGATATAGTCCATACCTATCCCCACGACGTCTCGGCCTTCACCGAGGGGCTGTTCTACTTGAACGGCGTTTTGTACGAAAGCACCGGCCTCGAAGGGCATTCGACCATCCGCAAAGTGCGGCTCGAAACGGGGGCAGTGCTGCAGAAGCTCGACATTCCCGCGCAATATTTCGGGGAAGGGATCGTCAACTGGCGCGGACACCTCGTCAGCCTCACCTGGAAATCCCAAATCGGATTCGTCTTCGACCTCGCCACCTTCAAGCAACAGCGGCGATTCCACTACGACGGCGAGGGATGGGCTCTGACGCGCAATGATACGGAGATCATCATGAGCGACGGCACCCCGGAGCTGCGGTTCTTGAACCCCGAAACGCTGGAGGAAACGCACCGCATTCGGGTCGCCCTCGAGGGCAGACCCATGCCCAACGTGAACGAATTGGAATGGATCAAGGGAGAGATCTTCGCGAACCTTTGGCAGACCAACTGGATCCTGCGCATCGATCCCGGCGACGGTCATGTGCTCGGCCTCATCGACCTCAGCGGCCTCTTGAAGCCTTCCGATATCGTGCCGGGACAGACCGACGTGCTCAACGGCATCGCCTATGACGCCAAGGGCGACCGGCTCTTCGTCACGGGAAAGAATTGGCCCAAGCTATTTGAAATTCGCCTCCGCAGGGCGAGCGCCGTGGAACGCAAAATCCTTCCCTAGGAGCACGGCGCGACGCGACGATCTACGGGTCCGGCAGCGCAAACCAGCAATTGAAGGCGACGGTGATGCGCTCACCGTCGCCCTCGAAGGGCTTGGCGTCGTTCAGTACCCACGAGGGAAACAGCACCAGCTGCCCCGCCTCGAGCTGCAAGCTGGCGATCTGGTACCCATAGGGCAGCTGCATTCTTGCGTTGCCTGCATCCGTGTGCATGGCGCTCGTGATCATCGGATTGACGAAGCTCAACACCCCGCTGTCCTTCCGGCCCGGTTCATGTCTGCCGGGATCCACGCAGTACACGCCGCTCCAGGACGCATTGGGATAATTGTGCAGCCCGAAGTAGCCGCCGCGCCGGGTCACGTGAAACCAGCAGTCATTGTAGATTTGCAGACGCTTGACGGTCGCCAGGTCGTAGCCGTTCAGCGACGCAACCAGGGCGAGAAGCTGGTTCCAGCAGAAGGCTTTGAGCTCCTGGATTGCCGGATCGTTGTCGCGAAACAAATTGAAGTGGCTTTCGAACACCGCGGCGTTGCGCTGGGTCAGCGGCCGCGGATTCGCGGCTGGCGGACCGAGCTTCTCCTGCGCGAAGATATGGCGCTTGAGCGCGGAGTTCAGTCGTTCTTGCTCCGGGTGGCGGCTGAACGCGAACGGCACACTAAACATGTTCATGAGTTCCGGCGGCTGCATGTATTCCTCGATTTTGTTTGCAGGCGGGGACTATGATCGCATCGCCCAGCGCAGCTTTCAGCGGTTTTCGCCAATGATCGTCGGAGCGCGTTTGACTGAATTCAATGAACGTGGCATAAGCAGCGCAAAGATCCACGATACCGAAGGGAGCATTCCAATGCGGCGAACGCAGGTTTTTCTGATATTGCTGTGCGTTGGCGCAGGCTCTCACGCTTTCGCGGCTGACCCTCCGGCGCCGTCGAGTACGGCACAGCCCGCACAATCAGCGCCCGCAGTCCCGGCTACCCCACCCGTTGCCACCGAGGTTTCTACCACCACGACCCCCGATACGGTGAAAGCGGACCCCGGCACCAAGAGCGATGTCACTCCGGAGCAGATGAAGGCCTTTCGTGCGGCGGGTTACAAGCCGGAGGTGCACAATGGCCGAACCTTGTTTTGTCGACGCGAGCCGCAAATCGGTACGCGCTTCGAAAGCAAGACTTGCGGAGACGCCGCCGAAATAGAGCGATCGACCCGAAATAGCCAGGAATTAGCCGAGAGAATTCAGTCCAAGGCCTACGTCAAGGCGGCCGGAAATCCCTAGCGGAAAAGGCGGCCGCTCATCGATCGATGGCGTCGCCCAACGCGTCTTTCAAAGGCCCGAGCCAGGGCTCGTAGTGCCGCCATTGATCCAGCCCTTCTGAGAAGATGGGGCGCCGCACCTGCTCGGAACTTGCGGTCTGAACGACGCGGCGGTTCTGGTAATAGCGTAGGCATTCCTGTTCGAAGGCCAATCCGCAGTATGCGAGCAGCTTGCGCACCTCGCCCTCGAGGTCCGCAACGACATCTTCGTAACGCACTCGATGGACGCGGCCGGGCAGCACGGCATCGAAGTGGGCCATCAAATCGACGTAATCTCTGTAATAGCTGCCCAACTGCTCGAGATCGTAAGTATAAATCTGCCCCATGCCGAAGTACTGCTTGAAACACGACAGACAGCACGCGAGAGGATGGCGCCGGGCGTCGATGATGGACGCGCGCGGAAACATCAGGTGAATCAGCCCGATGTGCAGGAAATTGTTCGGCATTTTATCCACGAATCGCGGCCGGTCTTCTGGTCGATAAATCCGCGTGTCACGCAAATACTGCTCCGCCAGCGCCCCCACTCGATCCGCATCCAGAGTCGCGAGGGATTGAAGGTACAGGAAGGGATCCAAATCGTCCGGTGCCCCGCCCAGGTCGCGTGCAATGGCCATGACTTCAGCCAGCTCCCGCGTTCCCTCGACACTCGAGTGGCTCGCGAGAATCTGCTCCAGCAAAGTCGAGCCCGAACGCGGCAAACCAACAATGAAAATGGGATCCGTTTCGGTTGAGCCCCAATGGGCTCGCTCGGCAAAAAATTCGCGCGTCAGGATCTCCTTTGAACGCTGCAGATGCGCGCGCCTCCGGGACGGGTCGTAGGACAGCACGGCCCGCCGCAGTGAATTGCCCTTCGAATAATGCTCGAAGGATTCGGCATACTGCGCCTCGTCCTCGAGCGCCTTGGCGAGCGCAAACTCCAATGTCACCCGGTCATCGTGCCGAAGATCCGACCTCTCGAGTGTGGTGCGCATCGCCTCCACCTCCGTGGCTTCGAATCGAAAGGTCTTGAGGTTGGCGAGGCTCCAATAGGCTGCGCCGCAGGCCGGCGCCAGAGCGATCGCCCGGCGATAGGCGGCGACGCCTTCTTTTTGACGTCCGGCCGCCTTGAGTTCGTGACCGTAGGTCACCCACGAAGCCGCTCTCCCCGGAGTCTCGGCCAGCAATAAGGCAAGAATATCGATCGACCGATCGTGCTGACTGACAAAGCTCAAAAACGACGCTTGCAGATTGCGGTATTCGGCGTTGTGGGGGTCGACGGCAAGCAGGCGCTCGATCAGCGGTGGAATCAGCGCGGGCTTTTGCTGCGTCAACAACAGCCGAGCGAGATCGTAGATCGCCGCCGCGTCTCCGGGCGCGAGTCTCAGGGCCTCTCGAAGCAGCTCTTCGGCCTCCGCATACCCCTCGCGGCGCCCGACCGCGCTGGCCAGCATGCGCATGGCGGCCACATCGGTGGGCGCGTTCCGCAGGTGGCGCTTCAGCAGCGCCTCTGCTACCGCCACCCGATTCTCCAATAGCGCGGTGGCAGGTTCCTGTAGCCAGGGCGCATCCGGCATCACCGCGGCGTAGCGCGCATGCGCGAGGTCGGCACCAGGCATGTCGCCTGTTGCGGCAAGCCCGCTGGAGAGTTCTCGCCAACCCTCCGCAAGATCGGGCTGCAGTTCGACGGCTCGATGAAGAGCGGTGAGCGACTGGTCGGCTCTCCCATGCGCGCGGTAAGCACGCCCGAGCTCCAGCTGGACGATTGCAGATTCCGGTTGCACATGAGCCAGGGACTCCAACACCTCGCAGGCCTTGGCCGCGTCGCCGAGGCTGAGGGAGGCGGTCGCCAATAACAGACTCGCGGCCGAATGGCCCGGACAACCCTCCAGGATCTCACCGGCCGCGCGCGCAGCCGCTGCCGGGTCCTCGTCCAGGAGCGTCGATGCCCGCACCAGTTTGAATTCCACATCAGCCGTCGAAGCCTTCACCGGATACTCCCGCCCGCGCCAAGATTTGCCGCATGTATGCCGCGTACGATGAGATGCGGCCGCCGCATTTGTCAATTAGGCGCCGGGTCGGCGCGGTAGAATTGGTCGCTATGACGGCAAAATTATCTGGAGTTCAAGTGTGAGCACCCCCAATCCTGCGATGCTCGATGAAGGAACGATTCTCGGCGCAGTGCAAGCGTCGCGAGCGGCCATGGCCGCCGGGCGCGCGTCCGAGGCCGAGCAACTGCTGGTTCGGATCGCGCAGCAGGCCCCGAAACACCCCGCGGTCCTCAACGAACTCGGTGTGCTCATGATGAGTCGCGGAGCCGCCTCACAGGCCGAGGCATTGTTCACACGGGCAACTCAGGTGGAGCCCAAACAAGCGGCACTGTGGTCGAATTTGGCGAACAGCTTGCGAGCGCTTGGTCGGCGTCAGGAAGAGCGAGAGGCCATCGAAAAGGCTCTGGCTCTCGAACCCCGCCATGTCGGGTCCTTGTTGCAAAAGGCCAGCCTGTTCGAGGACTTGGGCGATTCCCGCAACGCCGCGCGCATCTTTCAACAGGCCCTGTCGAATATGCTCCCGGGATCCTCGCCGCCACCCGCCATTC
>Ga0210398_10001331_pt1 | contig 25745 bp, 22 predicted proteins | sample IncBWC4OmetaG_FD_161047 | JGI IMG/M metagenome (GOLD analysis project Ga0210398, IMG submission 161047) | Forest soil microbial communities from Barre Woods Harvard Forest LTER site, Petersham, Massachusetts, United States - Inc-BW-C-4-O | ecosystem: Environmental > Terrestrial > Soil >... | reverse complement strand
AATGGCTGCACGACTCACTACCAGCAGATTGGAAAAGGCCGCGATTTAATTCTGATCCACGGCCTATTGGGCAATCTTGCCTTCTGGTACTTCTCGGTGCTGCCGGAGTTGCTGCAAGACTTTCGAGTGTGCTTGTACGACATGCGCGGCCATGGACGAAGTGAAATGTCGCGCACCGGATACAGATCAATAGATTTGGCGGAGGATCTCGCTGGCCTCATGGAGCACCTCGGGATCGAGCAGGCTCACGTGGTAGGGCACAGTTTTGGAGGAGCAGTCGCGTTGCATTTTGCGGCGAATTGTCCCGAGCGCGTACTATCTCTAACCCTGGCGGACGCTTGGGTACCCGCCCTGCAGCGTTCGTTTTCCCGACGCAATTCTGCCTACTGGAAACTACGGCGTCTCCGCCTTCAGCGCGCCGGCATCTTGATTCCGGAAACTCTTCCGCTGGTCGCGTATGCGATTTTCGATGAGTTGGCGCGAAGCCGAGGGCAGCTACCTGGCACAGCGTTGCCTCCCACAGCCCCTGGCTTTAACGAATCGACAGCAGAACATTGGTCCAAATTAGTGGATACTACTTCTCTGACTACAGAGGTCGGCGAGGTTGGCGATCTGACCCCTGGCCGGATTCAACAGATTTCAACTCCGGTGCTGGCTATGTATGGACAGTACTCGCATTGCCTGCCAACCTTACGCGCAATTGAGAAGAACATGGCCAATCACGAAACAGCGATGGTTCCAGGAGTTGGACATCTACATCCCATTCTTCAACCTTATGTTTTTGCTGACAATGTGAAGCGATTTGCTCTCGGCCACTCGGAGTGTGCTCAACCCCAAGAAACGTGAGCAGCAAGTTTAGCCCTGGACCACATGCTTAATCCGGATGACAAAAGACAGGCTGGCTTTGAACGAATTGCAACTGGCGGGTTTGGGGACCCTCACAACTCGTACGCCCATTCGATGGCTTGGTTTCAGAATAGTCTTTACGTTGGAACCTCGCGGGACCTGCTTGCCCTCCTCAAACTGTTTCCGCCGCGTGGAGACCCTGCAGCAATGTCTCCATGGCCCGTCCGGGTTCCGCAGAGCGTCGAGGATCTCGACTTGCGTGCTGAAATCTGGCATTGGAGCCCAGCGACCAAACGATGGGAACGTGTTTACGTCTCTCCCTTAATCGTTGGGCGCAATCAACGGAATGTTGCACGCGACATTGGGTACCGCGGTATGGCGCTGTACCAGGGCCGCTCCGACCCCATCCCGGCACTCTATGTGAGCGGGATTTCCTCTGTTTCGCGAGGCACGGGAGCTCGTCTGCTTCGCAGTCTCGACGGAAGGACTTTCACTGCCGTGTCACAGCCTGGCTTGGGAAATCCTGAAATCTCTACCCTGCGTGCGTTGGTACCGTTTGACGGCTATTTGTTTATCGCCCCGGCAGGCGCTGGAACCACATGGAACACTACTCGAAAAGCTGTTATTTTGCGTTCCAGCGATCCAGTTGGGGGACGATGGGAAGTGGTCTGTCCTCCTGGCTTCGGGGACAGGACTAACACGGGCATCTTTGAGATGCAGGTTTTCAATGGCTTCCTATACGCCGGAACCTTTAACAACGCCTTTGGTTACCAGATTTGGAAAACCCCCTCAACCGGACGCAGACCCTGCTCGTGGAAGAAGGTGATCGAACGGGGGGCGTACCGCGGCAGCAAGAACGAAATTGCGATGAGCATGAGGGTCTTCAACAATGCCCTCTACGTCGGGAGCGGCATCCAGAACGGAGGATATGACCGAACACACCATGTTGGGCCGGGCGCTTCAGAATTGATTCGGCTTCATCCCGACGATACGTGGGATCTCGTTGTTGGTGACCCCCGCCGGACCCCACAGGGGCATAAATCGCCCGTGAGTGGTATGCGACCTGGCTTTAGCAATTTTTTTAACGGCTATTTCTGGAGAATGGTAGAGCATAAGGGTTGGCTGTATCTCGGCACATTTGACTGGAGCGTATTCTTGCCATACGCACGCAGCCCCGCGATGTTTCCATGGCTGAAGGGCTACATAAACTGGTCTGGCGCGTGGAATATCGCGGAACAACAGGGTGGGTTCAAGCTCTGGCGAACCAACGATGGTTCTCGATGGTTTCCGGTGACTTTGACGGGCTTTGGCAATCCGTACAATTACGGTGCTCGAACCATGATCTCCACCCCTGCAGGCATGTTTGTCGGAACCGCAAACCCTTTTGGACCAGAAGTTGCCACGCAGCTTGCTCGGCGTTGGGTATATGTTCCGAATCCGCGCGGCGGGGCGGAAGTCTGGCATGCTCCATAGTTTCCTGCATGGACAGGTAATGCCAACGCAGCGCCGGTACGGAGTTCTAAGTAATTGCTGGTAGTTTGGCTTTCTCGCTTCTAGCAACACAAGGGTACGACGCTTATGCATGAACCGGTAATGTTGCGCTCGTTGAACTGGCAAGATAACTCAGCTGTGCAGCACGCAACAGAGCCTCCGCTCGGCAACGCGTTACCGATCCCGATTGAAATCTTCCAAACCTCTGGAAAATGGCGCCGGCCAGCAGTGCTTTTCCTGCATGGAGCAACTGGCCTTACCCCTAAGTACTACCCTTTAATCTACTATCTCGCTCAACTGGGTTATGTAATATTTGTACCGCGTTACCTGGCGCAACCGGGAAGAAGTTTGGCTGGAGAGAGCGCCATCCGAGCAAACTTCGCCGCGTGGCTGCGTACGTTGATGAATGTGTTAGCCCAGATGACTTCCTGGCCTGGGATCGATCCAAACCGTGCGGGTGTGATCGGAATGTCATTGGGCGCGTCTTTGGGACTTGTATTGGCTTCGCGGTGCCCTGCTATTAATGCGTTTGTGCACTGGACCGGAGACGTACCCGAGGTGGTAATGACATACCCGGCATACATGCCGCCTACATTGGTGATACACGGTGGTTCAGACAGCCACGTCCCGGTGCAAGCAGTTATCAGGCTCGCAGCTAACCTTAAGGCACTAAATGTGCCTTGTGAGCTGAAGATTTATCCATGCGAGCGGCACATTCTCCGACCAATCGTAGGTTTACAGGCTGCGGAAGCGACAGGGGCATTCTTAGATAAATATCTTTGACTTGCCGCAAGCGTCATCTGACTGGTACAAATCCCGGCGGCGAAGTCGGACCTCCGCACTCTACTCTTTACTCTTCACACGAGGCCCGATATGCATTACGGCTTAATAGATAATGAAGGACGACGGCCACCCAGTTCGCGCAAGCAACTTTGACATGGTTTGATGGGTTCGCGAGGTTCTGAGCCGGGGCGTGACACACGCGAGGCTAAACTGCGAGGCGCAATTAAGGTGGATTTCGCACTTACCCGCCGGGTAAGGAAAGCTTGTCTTTAATTTCTTGAATGCAAGACTCAAGCCAACCCCGTTCGTTGCTGTTGAGGCTGTGCGCTCGCAGGCCTTTTAGTGCTGTAAGCCGTACTTGCAACGTGGCTTGATGCGTGCCATCGGCCGCTAAGGCCATGCTGGTCAAATGGAGGGCTTTTACGAGGTGTCCGCGTATGATGGCGCGAACTGCCAGCCTGGTCACGGCTCTCGGGCCGCCTGCCAGCCATACCAACTCCGGATACACCGCCGAGACCGGAACATCATACATGGACGCAGGGTTCGTATCGAACCATCCTGCGTAGCCTTCGTAGATGCCTCGGATCGACCACGATAGCTTGCCGTAACTCTCGCCGACATCGAGCTCCGGCGGCAAGCGGATCTCGCGCATGGACTCGAATACGTCCTTGCCTTCGTTCATTTTTCTCACGACGCTGTCGTGGACATATTGAATAGCGTCTCGATAACGCGTCAACCGCGCCGCGATGGCCGCCTGGCCCTTAATCGGCTGTCCATGGCTTGGCAACAGGAGCGCAGGCCGGAGTTCCAGCACTTTGTTGAGGGAATCGATGTATTCGAGCGGCCAACGCGGTTTCGTACCGCGCAACGTATAGAGATTCGGAAATGATTCGTAATAGTTGTCCCCAAGGAATGCCGCGCGATATTTCGGAAGCCACACCGTCAGGTGATCGGGCGTCTCTCCGGGGGTATGGTAAAGCTCAAATCGGGTTCCTCCGAGCGAGAACTCATAGTGCTCGTCAAAGAGGATATTGGGACGAATTGTCGAGCTGTAGTTGCCTGCCGAAGGCCTTCCGGTGGATCCCGGCCCTCCGAACTGAGCCCTTTCGCGCTTCGAGAAGAAGGCCTCCAGAAGTTTATGGTATTGCACTAGCTCAACATGCCGCTTTTGCGCGATGACTTTGGTCGAGGGCTCTCTCCAGAGCGGTACTCCGCCGGTATGGTCGCGGTGGCCGTGGGTAAGAACGATATATTTTACCGGTGCTGAGCTGGCGCGCTTCAAGGCCGGCACATGCCAGCGCGCGTCCTCAGCCGCTGAAGTATCGATGACGACATTGCCTTGAGGTGTAGTCACCAGGTAAGTGTTGGCGAACCCGACTGCCAGGTGAATTGCCTCATTGACCTGCGATGCTACGCGATTCATGATCGCGAATGATACGTCGAGAATTGCTCGTGTTCAATGCGAATAATAGTCCGCTCACAAGCACACTGCCATCGTGCATCAAAAGGGGTAGTGACGGCCTGACTGCTACGACCCATCACATGTACGCAGCGAAGATGCAGAAACAGTACCCAGCGGTTCACTTTGTAAGTGGAACCCGGTTCGTCGAGAACGGCAAGGTTGCCACCGCCGGCGGTCTGACTTCGGGAATTGACCTCTCCTTGCACATCGTGGAGCGCTATCGCGGACGAGAGGTCGCGCAGTCTACAGCCGACTTCCTCGAGTATGGCGGTGAGCTTTGGAAAAGCCCGGAATTCAGTCAGGTCAAGCCCGTGGTGGCCGCCAAGTAGGGCCATGGTTGAAACGAAATCTCCCGATCGTTGCTGCTTCAGGCTGGCAACGCCGCCGAGATTCGTGGCTTACGGGGAAGGGATGCAGGTTAGAAGTAGTGAGTTCAGGATTCGGAACAACCCGTTAACCTCATGTGAGGTTTGCGCAGCAGCGAGGTCTTCAACCCTACTCCTCGAGCAATTCCTGGCCGGGATATTCAGCCTGGTAAAAAAAGTCTAGCTCTTGATCGAGTTTGGCCCAGAATGCTGCGTCTGTTGTCGGAGGCGAGTCGTTTGGCAGGAGGTGCATACGAGAACTCGCCCTGAGAGTGAGCATGTGATTCAAAGCATCAAGCAGGCCCCAGTCGTCGGCTCTCCAATTTTCTACTGGCTTATTCTTATAGGCCAGCATCTTCTTAGCCAGTTCATCGGTCTTGATGTTGCGCAACACGGGATACAGCTCGGCCCAGAGCCGAGGCGTGTAGTCATCATCGACGAATCGTAGTGGCATTGCCATAGTGCCATTCTGACCGTCAGTTATCGAGTATGGCAAGATTCGGATTGCGTCAAACCGCGGCTTTGGGAGAATTACCAAGCCGATTTGCTCCTATTATAAGCAAGTGAATTTCCGGCATCAGGAGTGGAATGCCTCCGTAGATTAAGACGATTGTGATACTAGGACAGATACGAATTGTCTAGGGGTCGATGCGGTTCTCGGACGCCGCTCCGGCGTCCGCTACCGCAGATTGCTGCAAGAAGCCGGTTACTGACCCTTGGGCTTGATCGACTGTAGTTCGACCTCAAAAATCAAAGTTGAGTTAGGACCAATCTCGTTGCCCGCGCCACGTGCGCCATAAGCGAGATCCGGAGGAACGAAAAGTTGCCACTTCGATCCCACTGGCATCAGTTGCAACGCCTCGGTCCAACCTTTGATCACTCCATTTACCGGAAACGTCGCCGGCTGGCCGCGCTTGTAGGAGCTGTCAAATTCGGTTCCATCGATAAGTGTGCCGCGATAGTTGCAGACGACTGAGTCCGTGGCTGTGGGCTTCGGTCCAGTACCGGTCGTCAGAATCTTGTACTGCAAACCGCTGGGCAGCGTAACCACGCCCGGCTTGGTTTTGTTGGCAGCTAGAAACGCATCGCCATCTTTCTTGTTGGTTTCCGCCGACTGCGTCATCTTTTCCTCTTGTTTCTTGCGCAGACCGTTTTGCAGTTCCACCACGGCCGCTTGTGCTTCCTGGTCAGTCATCCGCATCTGGCCGCCAGACAACCCGTCTTTCAGACCCTGCGACAGGAGATTCATATCGATGTCAACGCCGTCCCGATGCAAGTTCTTGCCGATGTTCATCCCGATAGCGTAGCTAAGCTTTTCCTTTTGAGTACTGAGTCCTGACGAGCTCGGGCTGCCAGAAGCTGGGGTTTGCGGAGTCTGCGTCTTGGCAGCGGGAGCGGATTGTGGGCTCGTTGCCGGGCTCTGCTGTGCCAAGGCACTTCCGAGGAGCATCGTTCCAGTTGCCAGTAAGGTTACGGTTGCGGTGGAAAATTTTCGCATATACACATTCTTACATTGATGTTGGATCTGCGCAAAGGAAGTAGCACTATGGGCTCGTCATCCTCGTTGCCGCCGCTTCCCGATCTATAAGGGTCTCGATCTCCAGCTCAGAGGGCCGAACCTACGCGCTTACCCCATTTGCGGCATTGCCGCCATGAGCACTGAAGCGTATATTGGTCGGCCAGATCGAATCGTCAAATGAAGATTCTCAATAAGCCTTCCTCCGAGTGACCAGGAGGTTTCTCTATGCCAACTTGCAGACAAGCGCTCTCGGTTTTTCTCAGCTTTGCGGTGACGATCAGCGTGATTGGCCTGGACAGCTGCAAGAAGTCGGAAAAGTCGCAGCCCCAGTCCAACCAGACCCAACAAGGACAAGCACCTGCGACGACCTACGCTGCTCCCACGGCAGACCAGCTTTACCAGCTGGTCGCTCCCATCGCTTTGTTTCCGGACAATCTAGTCGCGCAAGTGCTTGCCGCTTCCACTTTTCCTGATCAGGTTAGCGCGGCCTACACCTGGCTACAGCAGAACTCCAGCCTCAAAGGCCAGCAACTCCTCGAGGCGGTCGACCAGCAGTCATGGGATGCCAGCGTCAAGGGGCTCACGCAGTTTCCCGATGTGCTGAACCAGATGGCCACGAACCTGTCGTGGACTTCGGCCCTGGGCGATGCCTACTTCAATATTCCCCAGAGTGTGATGAACGCGATCCAGGTCATGCGGCAGCGGGCCCAGCAGTCTGGCAACCTGAAGACCACTCAGCAGCAAACGGTTACGGTGCAGAATCAGGCTCCAGGATCAGCGCCGCCTCCGCCAGCAGCTTCCGGGGAGTCGCAGGCCACCGTGGTTGTGCCGCCTCCGGCACAGACGATCATTATCGAACCTGCCCAACCCAACGTGGTCTATGTCCCGGTCTACAATCCTACGGTCGTGTATGGAGCTCCCGTGGCTGTTTATCCGGGTTACTCGACGGGAGCCCTGGTCGCCACCAGCCTGATCTCGTTTGGCGTTGGAATCGCGGTAGGTGCTGCCATCAGCGGTGGCGGTGGCTGCTGCGGATGGGGGTGGAACTCGTGGGGATGCGGCTGGCACAACAACACCGTGGTTTACAACCACAACACCTATATCTCGAACTCGAATACCTTCGTCAATCGCAACAACTATTACGGGCACAATAACGTCAACTACAACAACTACAATCGCAACAACGTTAACGTAAACAACTACAATCGGAATAACGTCAACGCGAACAATTTCAACCGCAACAACATCAATACCAACAATGTTAATCGGAATAACCTCAACAACAACTACCGCGCCAACAATTTCAATAACAGCAACTACACCACCCCGCATTTCAACCAGAAGTACGATCAGCCCCAATACCGAAACAGTGCGAACACTAACCTGGCCCAGAACAATCGCCAACAACCCAACTTCAACCAGCAGAATCGCAATCAGCAAAGTCGGCAACAGCCGAATTTTAATCAGCAGAATCGCCAAGGTCCCAAGGCGAACCAGACCCGTCCCAACAACTACAGCCAGGCGCGCAGCCCCGAACGTGGCTACGGACAGCAACCCGCGCGAGGCACGAATACTGGCGCCTTCAGCAACTACGGCCAGGGCGGTAACGCCAGGACGAACAGCGCCCGCGGACAACAGAGCCTGCAAGGGAATCGTGCCGCGGCGCCAAATCGGGGTGGAGGGGAGCGGGGCGGCGGATTCCGCCGGTAAAGCGTGTCAAGGTAAGTTCCGAGGCAACGGTTTCAGAATAGAGTCGGGAGAACATGCTCATGCTGGTCAATCAACATGTCCAGAAAGTCGGTCCTTCTCGCTTGAGCGCCGTGTCGCGTCAAATGGTCTTGTTCTTGTCAGCAGCGATTTTGACGTTTGTGATAATGGCGCCGCCCTCGTTTGCCCAAAGCGGAAATGAGAAGACCTTCGCCTCGCCGGGCGCTGCGGTGCTGGCGCTCTACAACGCCGCCAAAGCTAACGACAGCCAATCGCTGGCCGCAATCTTCGGTTCCAACTCGAACGATATTCTGCACACCGGCGACGATGTTGCCGACAAGAACATGCAGGCGAATTTCGTTCGCCGCTACGACCAGATGCATCGCGTGGTGATCGAACCCGACCAGACCGCAACGCTCTATGTCGGAGCGGAGAACTGGCCGCTCCCCATTTCGCTGGTAAAGAACGGAGGCGGGGCTTGGTACTTTGACACCGAATCCGGCAAGAAGGAGATCCTCTACAGGCGGGTGGGCACCAATGAAAATGACGCCATCGACATTTTGTATGCCTTGGTCGATGCCGAACGCGAGTATGCTTCCGTAGCACGCGACGGTGACAAGACTGCACATTACGCGGCGAAGTTTCTCAGCGACGATGGTAAGCAGAACGGCCTGTACTGGAAGACAAACGACAACGGGCCGCCAAGCCCCATCGGGCCGCTGCTGGTTTCCGCGGCAAGCCAGGGATACACCATGCCACAGCAGGGACAGCAGACGCCCTATCACGGTTACTACTACCGCATCCTTACCAAGCAGGGCGCCGCCGCAAAAGGTGGGGCGCACGACTACATGGTCGATGGTCAACTTACACGCGGCTTCGCCTTCGTCGCCTATCCGGCTGAATATCGCAACTCGGGCGTGATGACCTTCATCGTCAGTCAAGACGGCATCGTCTACGAGAAAGATCTGGGAGCGGACACAGCCAAGGCCGCGGCCGCGATCACTGACTACAACCCTGACGGCAGCTGGCAACCGGTCGATTAGACTTCACAGGCGACGAACCGCGGCTGCTCGGCGAGGGCGTTCGTTGGAACCAAATGAACCGAGCGAATGTCGCAGGTTTCCAGCCGGCTGTTCACGTTAGCTCTCATTCCGAGACGAAGTTCCATGCCTTGTGCTTCCGGTCCTCATTTGGGATGAAAGCGCTCACAGCCGGGTTAATTCGATTGTGGGGTGTAACTGGCCTGAGTAGAATTTCAGTGTTTCTGAAGTCGCATTCGGAATAGGATGCAGGCTTTCGGAATGGGCTCGAGATGCCGATAGGACGAGAAGCCCGGCACCGTAGAAGCGGCGGCGGCTCAAGGAGGTTTAATCGGCTTAATCTCTTTCCATATGGTTCTCGGTCAAGCGCGTTTCTCGTGCATCTTTTGCATAACCGAGACATCTAAAGGTTGAGTGTGTCCCACTCAAGGAGTCATATGTCTAACGATAATAAAGATTTACAGACAACCGACCCGGAACTCCGCGATGACTCCGGGGAAGCTCGGACGCTGCCAGTCCTGCCAGTCCGAGACACCGTGCTGTTTCCCCATGCCGTGCTGCCGCTGACGGTGGGACGTGAGAGCTCGGTCCAGCTGATCAATTCTCTGGGCGAAGATAAAACTATCATCGTGGTGGCCCAGCGCGAAGCTCGGGTTGACGCGCCGCAGCCCACTGATCTGTTTGCTGTCGGCAGTCTGGCCGTGGTGCACAAAGTGGTGCGCATGCCCAACCAGAGCCTGTTCGTCTTCGCCGAAGGTCTGGAGCGGGTGAAGGTTTTGGAATACGCGCAGTTGTCGCCTTTCATGCGTGCGACGGCGGAATCCATTCCGGAAATACCGGTCGCCAAGAATTCCGAGATTGAAGCGTTGCAGCGCAATGTGCTGACGCTGTTCCAGCAGATTGTGGCGGGCTCGCCGACGTTGTCAGATGAGCTATCTACCGTTGCCGGAAACATCGATGATGCCGGGCGCATGGTTGACTTCATCGCATCCTCGCTGCCGTCGCTGTCCACCCGCGACAAGCAAGATGTGCTGGAAACGCCGGACGTGCAGGTGCGGCTGGAGAAGATTAACCAGCATCTGGCCAAGGAGCTGGAAGTTCAGCAGTTACGCAACAAGATCCAGAGCGAAGTGCAGGATCGGGTACAACAAACGCAGCGCGAGTACTACCTGCGCGAGCAGATGAAGGCCATCCAGAAAGAACTGGGTGAGCAAGACGAGACTACGCGCGATGCCGATGAACTTCGCCAGAAGATTGAAGCGGCGGGCATGCCCGATGACGTCAAGAAGGAAGCGTTGAAGGAACTTGGCCGGTTGGCGCGCATGTCTCCGATGGCCGCCGATTATGGCCTCACGCGTAATTACATCGAGTGGCTGGCGGTACTGCCGTGGCAGAAATCGTCGGGCGTCGAGATCGACATCCCGAAAGCCAAGGAGATTCTCGACTCCGATCACTACGATCTGGAGAAGGTGAAGAATCGTATTCTGGATTACCTTTCGGTGCGGCGTTTGAAGCCGAGCATGAAGGGACCGATCCTGTGCTTCGTCGGGCCTCCAGGTGTGGGTAAAACGTCGCTGGGCAAGTCGATTGCGCGATCGCTGGGCCGCAAGTTCGTCCGTCTGTCGCTGGGCGGCGTACACGATGAAGCCGAAATTCGCGGACATCGCCGGACCTACATCGGCGCTCTGCCGGGACAGATCATGCAAGGCATTCGCCGGGCTGAGACCAACGATCCGGTTTTCATGCTCGACGAAATCGATAAGGTAGGCCGCGACTTCCGTGGCGATCCGGGATCGGCGCTGTTGGAAGCGCTTGATCCGGAGCAGAACTTCAGCTTCCGCGACAACTACCTCGACGTGCCGTTCGATTTGTCGAAGGTACTGTTCATTACGACGGCGAACATGCTCGATCCGATTGCCGAGCCATTACGCGACCGCATGGAGATCATCGAGCTGCAGGGCTACACCGAAGAGGAGAAAGTTCACATAGCGTTCCAATACCTGATTCCGCGGCAGATCGAGGAGAACGGGATCAACGGCAACCAGATCGAGTTTCCCGAGGAGACGATTCGCTTCCTGATTCGCCACTACACTCGCGAAGCCGGAGTGCGTGGACTGGAGCGGACCATCGGTACCATCTGCCGCAAGCAGGCGCGACGCATCGCCGAAGGCAAGACCGACAAGATGAGTGTGACGCCGGAACTGGTGCAGCATCCCGACATGCTCGGCGGGATGAAGATCCGCACCGAAGGTGAGATTGCCGAGCGCACCAAGCGTGCCGGCGTAGCCGTGGGATTGGCGTGGACGCCGACTGGCGGCGACGTGCTCTTCGTTGAGGCGACCAAGATGAAAGGCAAGGGCGGCCCGCCGACGATCACCGGCCAGCTTGGCCAGGTGATGCAGGAGTCGGTGCAGGCTGCTTATAGCTGGGTTCGTTCGCATGCGAAAGAGTTGGGCATTGATGAAGACTTCTTCAGCAGCCACGATATCCACATCCACGTTCCGGCGGGAGCGATTCCGAAGGATGGTCCTTCGGCAGGCGTGACCATGGTGACCACCCTGGTGTCGTTGCTCACCGATAAGCCAGTGCGTCCGCTGACCGCCATGACTGGCGAGATAACGCTGAGCGGCAATGTCTTGCCCATCGGCGGCATCAAGGAGAAGACGCTAGCTGCTAAGCGCGCAGGCGTGACCGACATCATCCTGCCGGCGGACAATCGCCAGAACGTGCAGGAAGACCTGACGCCCGAGCAGCTTCAGGGCTTGAACATGCACTACGTCAAGACTATTGAGGAGTTGCTGAGTATCGCTTTGCCGACGAGCCGCGACGAAGCGAAGGAAGATGCCGAAGTCCGCGAGCAGGTTTTGAGCACGGTGCCTGTGGGGTAAGTGAGCAGCCCATTCTATTCAAACGGCGGGTCGATCGTGGCCCGCCGTTTTATTTCAGATTCGATCACAACGGCTCAATTGGGCGGTCGGTGTGGAAGTATTTCTTGTAGGCGGAGATCCAATCTGTAGCCAGGTCGCGCTGGGCGGTGGAAAGTTCGATCTTGTTCTGGCAGACCAACTGGTGCAGGCGATTCTCCAGCGCATCCTTGTCGCGCGCATTCCAAACGCTGGCCGAAGCCGGTTCCGGCCATAGATTACGAACGTCGTCGGTCCCGCCAAGCTGCGGACTGATCAGGTAATCCAATTCGTAATTCTTGGATTTCGGAGCCATTCCATATTCCCGGAAGACACGCTGCTTGACAGCGGCCGGAACCACTTCCGCATCGTCACTGTAGGTTTCCGTGCAGACTTCGCTGGTGCTGACCGGACGGAAAGCGCCTGGAGTCAGCTGCCGGTTCGGAACAGGTTGCAGTGCCGAGCTTGGACGTGATGCGAGGTGATCCAACGCAATCGTGCTTGCCAGCACAATGAGGACCGCAGCCGCCGCATATCCTAAGTTCTCCTCAGCGAAGGCTCGTCGCCAAGCTTCGGCCCACGAGTATTTGCGAGGGACAGCAGATGCTTCGGCCAGGCGCGCCGACAGCCACGCTCGTGGTCCAGCCGCCGGAGAAATGCGCGAATCGAGAGAGCGGTGATGCAGGTCGACGAAGTCAGCAATGGTTTCCTCGAAATGCCGCTGGCGAGCGCGACAATTCCAGCACCCCGTGAGGTGGGCATTCACCCGCGCGGCATGACGCAAAGACAGTTCGCCATCGGCCAGCAGAACCAACTCTTCATCCGAGAGGTGAGTGTATTCGCGGCTCATCATTTTACCTCCCATCGGCGCGTGCCAGGCGCGCCAGAGAGCGGGCCAGCGAGGCCGATATACTGCCCAGCGAGATACCCAGGACTTCGGCGATTTCGCGATAGCGCAAACCCTCCGCCCGTAGGCGGAGGCAATGCTGATCCTGCGCAGGCAACGCGTTCAGCACAGCCTGCAGGCGGCTCTGCCGCTGGCTGAAGGCGGCGTGCTCTTCCGGATTAAGGGCGGGATCCCGATGAACCTCCGCGTCGGTCGCACTGGGATCAAACACATCCCGCCCCTCTCGTGACAGCTTCTTCAAGGCCAGGTTATGGGCCACGCGGAACAGCCATCCCCGGAGATTCTGGCGGGATCGGCGTTGCCGCAGATGCTGAAACAGGGCCAGAAACGCCTCCTGGATAATCTCCTCGCCGTCGGCCGTCGCCAGGCCAAACGAAAAGACATAGCGCAGAAGTGGGCTGCGAAGCTGGTCAAACAGCTCGATCACTTCCTTCTCGACGTCGGAAGGAGCAACCGGGCTTTCGCGAACGTTCGCTCCGGGCAGCGCGAATTCGAGGATCGATTCTGAAGACGGAGATGCCACCTGTTCCGAGGCCTCATTACAAACATTCCATTGGGCGGCATTTTGTTCAGGCTTTTTCATCAGGAACGGTGCCAGGGACGCACGGCCAAAATAATCCCTGAACAAGAATGAGTTTGCGGGACTATTCTAACGGAGCCAGTATCACGCTGACCGGGTGGCGCACTCCGTTTTCAGCCGCTGCTCCCTATCGCCTATGAGCAGACTGCCGCGCCTTATTCTTTCTATTCTCCTGCTGATGGTTGGCGTTCGTGCTCTGGCCCAGAGCAACCGCGGCGAGCTGCGTCTCACGGTCACCGACCCCGCTGGCCTTGGCGTTAAAACGACGGTCCAGATTTCAAGCGAGGCCAATCAGTATCACAATATCCTGACCACCAGCGACAGCGGCACGCTGAATGTGCAGCGCCTGTCGTACGGGATCTATCAACTCACCATCGAGCAACCCGGATTTGCGCCGGTCTCGGAATCAGTCGACATCCATTCGTCGATACCCCTCGATTACCCCATCAAGTTAAAAGTGGAAGAGGCAAAAGAGTCGGTAACCGTGAAAGCGGAAGCGACGTTGCTCGATCCCGATCAAGCCGGATCAGTCAACGAAATCGGTTCTGACACGATCCAGCGTCGCTTGAGTTCCTTGCCGGGCCGTTCGATTCAGGATTTGGTGAACAGCCAGCCAGGATGGCTTTACGAAGGCAATGCGGTGCTGCACCCGCGCGGCTCCGAGTATCAGACGCAATTCGTGGTTGACGGTATTCCGTTGACAGACAATCGCTCACCCAGCTTTGGCCCCGAGATCGGTGCCAACAACGTCGACTCGATGAGCATCTACACTGCCGGCTTCCCCGCTGAATACGGCCGGAAAATGGGAGGCGTGGTCGAGGTGAACACGCTGCGCGATCCTCAGCCCGGATTTCATGGCCAAGTTGTGCTTTCGGGCGGCAGCTTTGACAGCGCCGGAATCTTTGCCCAAGGGCAGTATTCCTGGGGCAAAAATGTGCTTGGGTTTTCCGGGTCGGGGGCGCGAACCGATCACTATCTCAACCCAGTGGTGCCCGAGAACTATACGAATACCGGAACCATCGGTGATTTTTCTGCCGACTACCAGCGTGATCTAACCCCCAATGACCGCCTGAATTTTATTGTCCGCTACGAGTTGTCTCGCTACCTGCTTCCTAACGAGATTGTTCAACAGACGGGGTGCTATCCGCCGGGCGTGACCGAGGGACCGCCTTGCCAGCAGCAAAATGCTAACAATTTCGAAACCATGGGTGTTGTCACTTACCGGCACATCTTTTCTCCCAATGTCGTTGGCGATTTTCGCGCCATGGCGCGCAACAACGGGAATGATTTCTACTCCAACTCCCTTTCGACACCCATCATCCTGTTTCAACACAACTGGTTCAACGAATTCTATTTCAAGGGCATGGCAACCATCGACCACGGCCGCAATGAATGGAAGGTGGGCGTCGAGTCCGACAATACTTATCTGAACGAGAACTTTAACTACCAAATAACCGACCCATCGCAATTCGACCCCGGTACGGCGCTGACGTTCAGTTTTCCCGGAGCCTATCCTAGCCAGGGGAACAGGCCGGATCTGGAGCAATCGGCCTTCGTTCAGGACCTGATTCGCCTGGGCAATTGGACGTTGAACGTCGGTCTGCGGTGGGACCACTACCAACTCGTCGTCAACAAGCAGGCAGTCGATCCGCGCCTGGCGATTTCGCGCTATTTTCCGGCGCTCGGGTTGCTCGCGCACTTCTCTTATGACCGGGTTTTCCAAACGCCGTCGTTTGAGAACCTGCTGCTATCCAGTTCGTTTGAGGTTGAATTCATCAATCCCGATGTCTTGCGCTTGCCGGTCATCCCTTCGCAAGGCAACTATTACGAAGCTGGGATATCCAAGGCCTTCGGCGACAACCTTCGCCTCGACGTCAACTACTATTTGCGCGACGTCGCCAACTATGCCGATGACGACCAGATCGACAACACCACAATCAGTTTTCCAATCTCGTTCGAAAAGGCCGTTATTTATGGCGCAGAAGGAAAGATCACAGTACCGAACTGGCATAAGATCTCCGGCTTCGCCAGTTATTCCTACATGGTCGGCAATGCCTGGTTCCCGGTGTCAGGCGGATTGTTTATTGGCGCGGATGCCCAGGCGGCATTAGCCCAGTCGACCGGTCACTTCCCGGATTCGCAGGATCAACGCAATACGCTTTTCACGCGCTGGGTCTATCAGATTAAGCCGCGCCTCTGGGTGGCTGGCGGCGTCCAATATGGCAGCGGCCTGCCGTTCGACTTTCAGGGTGCCGAACAGCAAGCACTGGAGGAATACGGCCAGCAAGTTATCGACAGGATCAATTTCGCCCGTGGACGAATCTATCCTTCGCTACTGGTTAGCGCCTCGGCCGGGGCCGATGTCTACAAGTCCGACCGTATGAACGTTAACTTTCAGATCGACGGTCAAAATCTTACGAACGTTTTGAATGTTATTGACTTCGGCGGCCTGTTCTCAGGCAACGCGATCGGTCTATCGCGCAGCTTTAGCATGCGCCTTACGACCAGCTTCTAGAATCGCAGGCAGTCTTCCTTGTCGGGACCAACTCTCCGTAAGAATGCCGACGGGACCCAAGTTCACGATCTTCCGAAGATCCGAAAATAGAAATTTAGTAAGGCCGAGCGATCCCGCGATGGACGCGACTGATGCCACTCGTAGATTTGCCGCTCAGAGTCGCGCAATCGCGTCAGGAATTCGGCGTCCGTGATTTGCCTCTTGGACATCAGATCGCGATGTTTGGTTCGCATGTTTCCCCAGCCGCGAAGCGCGCCGATCAATCCGCGAAGATACGCGCCCAGCGCACGGTTCCGCAATGCAAACAGCAGCCACATTCCCTGATATAGCAAAATGTTTGGCAGCAATCGGCGAAGCACCGGCCGCGGGTAGTCCTTCACTAAGAGATAGATCTGGTTGCGCGTGAGGTACTCGATCACACGAGGATGAAGCGTATCTCCCAATGTCGCGCTGCCGATGTGGTAAGCGACCGCATCGGGTCGATACAGACCGCTGAAGCCAAGCAGTTGCGCGCGCAGTCCCAGATCGAGGTCGTCGAGGTAGGCAAAGAACTCCAGATCGAGGCCGCCGCAGCTAACCAAGGTTTCGCGACGATACAGTACAGCCGCGCCACAACCAGCGATCACCGGCTCGGCCTGATCGAACTGCCCAATGTCCGGATCCAAGTTCCCCAACCGATACCCAGCGCCGGCCACCAGCATCGCGTCTCCAGCTCCATCGAGGTGAGTTCGTTGCGTGGCGCGCAATAGCTTGCCGGTGGCAAAACCCAGCTTTGGATCGGCATCGAGGGCGCATACCAGTTTCTCAACATAATCCGGTTGGAGCTCGATGTCATTGTTTAGCAGCAGAACATATTGCGACTCGGTCCCTGCAACCGCCCGGTTGATGGAGCCGGTCGTACCTTCGTTATCCGGCAGCTCGACGCGCCTCGTGTTCGATGGCAAGGGATCGGGAAGTATCTTGTCTGATTGAGCTTCATTTTCGATGACGATGACTTCCCAGGCATCCGCGGGGAGAGTCTGCTCCTGAATGAATTCGATGCAGCGGGAGGTGAGATCGGGGCGGTGCAGCGAAGGAATGGCGATGGTGACGGTCTTCACGCGGCTCTGCTGGGATTGTACACAGCATGTGACCGGGTTGATAGCAAAGGCCTACTTCGAAGTAACCATGCGCCGCCTCAGCTCCGCGGCAGTGGTCTGAAAGGCGGAAACCAGATCCTCATCCGTATGGAAGAGCCGATCCCGTTCGCCCGCCTGATTGGGCAGCCCGCCGACGGCAGAGACGATAGCGGGACGGTCCAGCAGCTTAGCGCGACCCAAAACCGCGGAAGACCAAATCTCAGAGTAGGGAAGAACGACGCAGTCGGAGGCGCTGATCCAGCTATCGAAGTCTTCATTGCTGACGAACGATTCAACGAGCTGGATGTTGCTATGCCCTGTAGCGAGAGTTCGCAACTCGTCCCTGTACTTTTGGTTTTCGGCGTCCGCGACCCGCATGGAACCGACGACAAAAAGTTCGGCATCAGGCAAGTTCGCCTGCGCGAAGGCTTGAATAGCTCGGTGAAAGCCTTTGTGCCGCTGGATGAAGCCGATACATAGAAATAATGTTCTCTCGGTTGTCAACTTGAGCTGCCGGCGAGCCGAAGCCTGAGTGTGTTCGACAAACTTCTGATAGACCTCGTCGTGCTGGCGATATTCAACGCGAGAATCGCTGAGACGCAAATGGTAATGCTTCTCGAATCGCTCGCGCTCTTTCCTGGTATGAAAAATAACTCTGGGAGCGAACTTCCACTTCCACTTGTAAAGCCAACCCTGCTTGCCAGGCAGATAGGGAATCTCGTGGGCGACGACCTCAATCTTGCGCGATCGCAGGAAAAGCCAGACGAAGCACAACGTAGTCTGCAAGGTATCCCAACGTAACTCCTTCACGAATGGATTATCGTAGAAGAAGGCCCAATGATATTGAATGACGACGCGATCATAGTAAGGTAGAAGATCAAAGAGTCGCAGTAGCTTTGAACCACCGCGTAGGTCCCAGGCAAAATCGACATTCCCTTGCTCGTCCGGCGACACGATGTCGACAATGTGTCCTTGAGCCCTAAGCTGGGTCACGCTTTGTTCGCCATACGCACCTATGCCGCAATGCGTGGGCGAATAAGTTGAGACCATCAGATACCGCAAGGCAAACTCCGAACTACTTTTTTTCAAATGCCAGGCACGCGCCAAACGAGCCCGTGGGATCGGTCGATAAGCGGACAAACCCCAGTGTCAAAAGAATACTCACGTCGGGATATTGATCGTGCCAGCCACTCTTGTACCAGACTTCGCTCCAAGATTCTCCGTGGAAGCTCTCTCGAAAAGAGTCATTAAAGTGTTGCACGAATTCCGGCGGCGGAGAAACCATGTGTAACTGATCTACGAGCTCCAAATCGTGCCGGCAAAGACGATTTTGCAAAGCCGGCGGATCATAACGCCGCTCGAAGCCGGCATAATAAAACGTACCATCATTCTCCACGTAGCTGGAGCTTGCGGGAACAGTCACCACCAATCGGCCCTTGGGCGGCAAGACTCGCGCAAACTCAGCCATTGACGCACTATCCCCATTGCCGCGAATGTGCTCGATTGTCGAAACTGCAGTGATGAAGTCGACGGAGCCATCGGCAAAACTGAGATGAGTAGCATCTTCCGCCTGCACCAAAAACCTGTCGCGCTTGGTTAACCCGAGGGTTTTCATGTAGCTCTTCTGCCGGTCGAGGTACACCTTGTCCATCTCTGTCGCATAGGTTGTGGCGTGGTGACGCTGATAGAGAAACGTGGGAACCAGAGACGAACCGCTTCCGATGTCGAGGTATACGCTCTCCGCACTTAGACAGAGGTCCGCATGTTTGGCAGCGAAAGCATCTTCAACATTGCGAAAAATGTCGGTACGTTGGCCAAGGATCTTGGAGTGCCGATATAACATCCACCAGTATTGCAATAAGTTTTCACGAAACATGAGCGAATTTTCCCTTCAGCAGGTTGAGAATCGCTTCGCTGGCACGGGTTGCGATCAAGGACCAGGCATATCGCTCAATCGCTAACTTCCTCGCATTCTGGCCAATGCGACGGCAGGCTGCAGGACTATTTATCAGCTCTTCTATCCGGAAGACGAATTGATCTGAAGGGCAGACAACGCAGTCGTCATCCTTAAGCTCAAGACCTCGAGCTCCTTCTGGAGTTGAGATTACAGGAAGCCCGGCAGCAAAGTAATCGAGCATTTTTAGATTCGTACCCGATCCAGAGAACATAGGATTGAGCGCGACATCAGCAGCCTGGTAAAGGGAAAGCCGGCGGACAGCTTCGACGGTGCCTAGCCAAATGACATTAGCCGGGGAGCGTTCGCCGCGTGAAGCCTGGTACGAATCCTTCACGCCTCCAGCTATCATGATTGTGCAGTTAGGCAGCCGAGACGCGACTGCTTTCACCAGGAACGCCGCAGCTTCGGTATTGGGGGCATAGCCGCTGCCAATGAAAATCAAGACCGGCTGGTCTGGCGGAAGGTCGAATTGCCGCCGCGCCAGGTTCCGCTCTTCTTCGCTAGCCGGCTGAATGCTTTCTACATCCACGCCATTCGGAACCAGGACAATCTTGTCGCGAGATATTCCGTACAGGTCGACGAACCGCTTGGCATCGTCGTTCGAGCAAACAAAAACGAGATCGGCATCACGGCACAACTTGCCTTCGACCGAGCGAGCCTCTTCCACAAGTTCCCGTCCTGCCGCAGTGTCGCCCAATATCTGTTTCTTAACGGCGTACTCGCAATTGTGAGAATCGTAAATCAGCGCCTGATCAAGACGCCAAGAAACATAGGGGTAAACCCAGGGATGCGAAATGATGACGGCGGCAGCGTTTTTGCCATGCTCTGCGGCCATGCGCTGAAAGCGGGGAGAATACTTCAGCAGTTGGGGAATGGTGACGTCAATTGTGGTCTTGCCACCGGTAGCTCTTTCAAATCGGCGATTGCGGGCGAAGTGCGGCTGGGTCAAAGGAGTGACGCACTCCCGGAAATGAGGAGCCAGCATCTGGTCACGATAGACCGGTCCAGGCCAGTCATAGGCTCCGACATAGGAAACCTCAAAGCCCAGCGCGGCAATATGGCGATAGAGTTCGTAGATGCGAATGCGGCCGCCACCCACGGGCGGATCGAGCACCTGATTGTCGGCAACGAGAATGGGAATGCGGGAATTAGCTTCTGCGGTGAAGCTCATTCGGGAACCCAGTTTGGTTGCTGGAAGAGGAGAGCCCGCGTCAAGCAGTCGCTGCGTAACTTCGTCCCACGATTGCAACGGAGCGCTGTAGTAGCCGAAATCTCCCATCTCGCGAGCACGATCGCGATCTGTTGCAAGGACATTCATCGCCCGAGCGATCTCCAGCGGATCGGGGTCTACCACGAACCCTGAACGATTATTCTGCACCAGCCGCGCAGGCTCGCCCGAATCCTTGCAAACGATCACCGGCTTGTGACTCAACAAAGCCTCAACGGCCACGTATCCAAAATCTTCCTCCCGAGTAGGGAACAGAACGGCGAGCGAATCCGAGTAAAGCTTCAGCATTTCCGCATCGCTTACAAAACCCAGGAGATGTATGCGGGAATCTTTGCTCGCCAGCTGCCGGATTTTGTCCTCATCTTCTCCGGTGCCAGCTATCAGCAAAGGAATATCGCTCGACAGTTGCTCCATCGCATGGATGGCGAGATCGACCCGCTTCCAGCGGTGTAGCCGTCCCGGCAAAAAGAAATATTCTTGCGCGCCGCAGTAATGGCCTTGGGTGAACGCAGGCGGGTAGAGCACTTCGGCTGCGAATCCGTTATAGTCTTGCAGCCGTCTAGCCGGCTCGTGTCCGATGCTGAAGATCTTGCGGACGCGCTGGAACGACAACGTATCAAGTCGCTGGATCATCTCCCGGCTTCTGGTTTTTTCAAGCAGGGCGATATCTGGAAGCGAGCCGAACTCATCGTCGAAACGATCGTAAAAAACCCTCACCTGGTGAACCAGCCAGCAGACGTGATTCGGATGCTGTACCGCAAAGGTAGGGTTCTTGGTGGAAACCACCAGGTCATAGGCAGAGAGATCGAGGTCATAGCAGTCGAGATAGCCTTGCAGAATGCCTTCGAACCGCTTCTCACTGATGGGAATCTGGATCCATTCGGCCTGAGCCTTACTTTGAAAGGCGCTCACCAGACCGGAGAAAAGGCGTTCGGCACCGAAGAGCCGCTCCGGGTCGTGGATGGCGGGAGTGATGATCGCGACTCTCATGCCGTTGGTCACTGGCTTACCGACTTCGTAGGTGCGGAGCGACGAACTCTCCTTGACTAACGTTGTTTCGATGGCGGCCCTGCCGCGACGACGCGCTCGAACTCTTCGGCATTGCGACGCCACAGAGCGCTGCCTTCGTATTCGAAGGCTTTCTTCTGGCCGTTTGCTCCCATGGCCTGACACAATTCGGGATCACGCAGAAAGGTTTCGATTTGCCCCGCCAGTTGTTGGGGATTGCCGAATGGAACCAGTGCTCCTCCACCGCTATCTGTAATGAGTTCACGCGACACCGCGATGTCGGCTGCGATGACGGGCTTCTGGTTGGCCCAGGCTTCCAGCAAAACCAGTCCCAGGGACTCCACTCGCGACGGCTGAGCCACGACCGTGGCGGAGGCGAGCAGGTCGCGCTTTTCGGTATCGGCAAAAGGCGGCAGGTTCAAAAATCTAGGACAGTTTGGGGCAGCGGCCGCAACCCAATCGTCGAAAGCCGAAAGGCTGGCGCCGGCCATTACCAGCCACGCATTCGATCCCTTGCTCCAAAGAATCTTCATGGCCTCGACCAACGTTTGCGTGCCTTTTTCGTGGGCCTTCATACCCAAATGCAGAACCACGGGTCCATCCACTTGGTACTTTTCGCGCAGATAGTCGGGGTTGCCGGCCATCGCCATCTGCAGATCAATGCCATAACCAGTCACCATCTTTTCCGCAATGACACCGTAATGCTCCAGGTGCTTCATCTCCGTCTTGGTCATGCAGAATACTTTAGCGCAACGATTCAGCAGTTCGATCTGGTACGGCCGCAGGTAGTATCGTGAGACTTCGTCATTGCCTTCTTCGCCAAGATGAGTGCATGGAGTAGCGATTGCTGGCACGCCGTGCCACTCGGCCGCGCGCAAACCGGCATACATCAGGTTGCTATAAGGCAACGGGCCGATGTGAAACAAGTCCGCATCAACCGATTGAAGAGCTTCCGGTAATCCCGGAATGCGGAAGGATGGCGTCCAGTATTGTGACTTCCATCGCCAATACGGTACCAGTCCCAGCAGACGAGTGGCCCGCCGTCGTCGCACGTTATAGCAAATGGGAAATCGACGGACAGTCACGCCGTCGAGGGAGATTTCTTCCTCGGGAAAGGTCTTGAAATCCGGCAGCCAGAAAGCTTCCAAGTCGCTGGCCACCGTAGTAAATACGGTGACCCGATGATCGCGCTGTACCAGGTACTTGGAGAGCGCGAGCACAGAATTCTCATATCCGCCCGGATAAGGAAAAAAACGGGGAAGCACGAAGGCAACGTGCATCGGCAAGCGACGCCACTTAGTGCGCGCCGACAACCTCCGGGGACATCAGATTGGTATACGTCGCAATAACCTCACGCGGAACACCGTCGGCAATGATGGAACCGTGGTCGATCAAGATTGCCCGCTCGCAATGCTTCTCTACGTCGCTCATGGCGTGCGTGACCAGCAAGATAGTTTTGCCGGCTTCCCTGAAATTCCGGATGCGGTCGAAGCATTTTTCCCTAAAGCCCATATCGCCGACACCCAGAATTTCGTCAACCACGAGGATTTGGGGATCGACTTCGGTGGCCACCGCGAAGGCCAGGCGGGCATACATCCCGGAAGAATACTGTTTGACGGGAGAATCGATGAATTCGCCGATGTCGGCAAAGTCAATGATGGCTTGCTCTCTCTCGTGCATATCCCGTTTGGAGTAGCCCATTAACAGGCCATTCAGCAGAATGTTTTCGCGTCCGGTTAATTCGGAGTGGAACCCAGCGCCCAACTCGATTAGGGGCGCGATGGATCCCTTTACTTCAACTCTGCCGGAGGAAGGCTGATACACGCCCGCGATAAGTTTCAGCAGCGTGCTTTTCCCTGAGCCGTTTCGCCCAATAATAGCCACCGCTTGTCCGGTGGGAACATCGAACGATGCGTTCTTTACCGCTTCAAAATCATGAAAGCTGGATTGGTGCCGAAGCAGCTTGGAAAATAGCTCCCGCAAGGTATCCGGGCGCTCCTGGATGACCCGGAAGCGTTGCGTCACGTTTATCACTCGAATTACAGTTGAACCTGAAGCCACTCGCAGCTCAGACATAGAAAACAAAACTATTCTGATATTTCTTAAACAGAGCAAATCCAATCAATAAGCTGATAAAAGCGCAGACGAAGGAAGCGATGATGGACGGCGCCTTGGGCAGTTGGCCGTAATACACCGAAAGCCGGAATCCGTTGATAACGTAGATTATTGGATTCAACTTGAAAATCCATTGGTACTTCGCGGGAATTGCGTCGAGAGGATAAATGATGGGAGTGATATAGAACCAGGCTGAAAGTAGGACTTGTAATATGTGGGAAACGTCTCTATAGAACACATTGGCCGCGGCGAAGAAGAAGATTGCTCCCAAAGTAAAGATAGCCAGCGCCAACAAAGGTACCGGAAGATACAGCCACGTCCAGTAAAAAGGATGCCGCATGAGTGGCACCAGTAAGGCTAGCGGTATAAGCGACAGCAGCAGGTTAATGATGTTGGAAACTAAAGCTGCCATGGGAAATACTAATTTAGGTACCGCAACCTTCTTGATCAGGTCTCCATTGCTGACGATTGCTTCGGACCCGTAGGAGAGCGACTGCGAGAAGAAAGTCCACGGCAGCAGCACGCTGAGCAGGAAGATGGCATAGTGCGGAATGTTGAAACGCATGATGGTGGAAAATACCAGCGTCAGTACCAGCATCATGAAAGCCGGATTCAACAAAGCCCACATAAAACCTAGCACCGAACGTTTGTAGCGAACCTTCAGTTCCTTGAGCGCGAGCGCCCAAATTAACTCCCGGTAACGGTAACTGTCGCGAATCAATTGCGTCATAAAAGATTAGCGCCCAAGCTGCTCCCCAACGAAAGGCTACAAATCCGCACGGTTCATGTTAAATGATTTTGCAAAGCGATGCTGCCGAAGGAGCCTCAAAGGCCAGCGCTACTTGGCAGGGGTGGGCGTGGGCGACAGATTCAGGTCCGTCATTCCGCGCAGCAAGTCTCTTTGATCATCGGTGTAGTTGTTGCGGAACTCGTCTGAGTTCAGTAATTCGTTGCGCGCCGAAGGCGGCATACCGCGCAACCTGCGGTAGGCTTGGGAGATCTTGTTCTTCTGGTCGTCAGGCAGATTGCGGTACCGGTCGAACAGGTTCCGGGCAGCCTGCTGCTGCTGAGGTGTCATGTGTTCGAACGTTTCCATCCGGTTCAGAATCTGGGCCTTCTTCTCGGGTGACTGGCTGTTGAAAGTGCGCAGCCGGTTGAGTAGATGATTCTGCCGGTCGGGCGGAAGACTGCGAAAACTTGGATCCTGTTGCAGTTGCCGCTCCTGCTGGCTGGGCGGCAGCTTCATATACTGCCGCAACCAGTCGCCCCGATGCGGGCCCGGACCGTTAAGGTGAAACTGAGGAGAGCCTCCATTGTTAGGTGGCGGACTGCTGCGCGGGGCACCGGGCGGAGCACTTTGCCGCATCGGCGGCGTGCCTTGGTGTTGCCATCGGGGAGATAAAGTCAGTGCCGGCATTGCACTGCACAGCAGCAGCAATGCGGTCAGCGAGATGGCCTTGCCCAGAGTCACGAGATGTTATTACTCCGTAGACGATTGCCCATCGAGGGCGTCAAATTCGGAAAACAGATCGGCGTTCTTGTCCAGATACTGCAGATCGCCGACAGCGCTTCCCGGGGCTCCGCTACGGATTACGCCGTCATTGCTGGCGACAGTGTTGCCGTCGTGATTGATGTGACCAACCTCCAGCAATCCGGCGCCTACGGCGATCAATACCGCTGCTGCTGCCGCTAACACCGGACGGCGAAGCCACGCCAGCCAGCCCCGTGCCGGAGCAGCGGACTCCTCGCGCAGGCGTGCCCGTAGCCGTGAACTGAAATACAGCGAGGGCTCGGGGGCCTGCCATTCGTCGAGCAGGGTCATCGTCTGCTGGAAGGCGGCCAGCTCGCCCGCACAAGCCGAGCAACTGCGCAGATGTTCCTGCAACTCGGGCGGAGCCGCTTCCGGCCCGCTGAGCACCGCTTCCATAAATTCTTCGCGAAGTTTCTCGCACTTCATAACCGCACCCTACTTCCTGCTAACTGCCTATATAAACTGTTTCAAGGTCTCCCGAAGCGTTTCATACGCCCTGAACAATAATGACTTGGTCGCCGATTCACTCAGCTTCAACACCGCCGCGATCTGCTTGTAGTCCAGGTTCTGATACTTATGCATGAGCACGGCCGAGCGTTGACGTTCCGGCAATGCTTCCACCTGGCGGCGAATGGCCGCCATACGCTCTCGCCGAAGAATAATTTGCTCG
>Ga0210398_10001330_pt1 | contig 25766 bp, 21 predicted proteins | sample IncBWC4OmetaG_FD_161047 | JGI IMG/M metagenome (GOLD analysis project Ga0210398, IMG submission 161047) | Forest soil microbial communities from Barre Woods Harvard Forest LTER site, Petersham, Massachusetts, United States - Inc-BW-C-4-O | ecosystem: Environmental > Terrestrial > Soil >... | reverse complement strand
GATCAGGCAGCTCGTGCGTACTGCGTATCGTTGCGCGCCATCAGGGCCATCATTTCATCGAGCGAGGCGATCTCGAATTCGCGCATCGAGCTGGCGTGCTCCAGCCGGTTCCGCACTGACGAGCGGGGATTGAACAGCTTAAGCCGAACGTCATGGTCGCAAGCCCATCGTTGCAGAAACACCAGCATGCCCAGCCCGCCGCCTTCGATCGAGGAGACCTCCGAGAGATCGAGTACGATTATTCGGGAGTCGCTCTGCATGTGAACAGCGTCGCGTAATCGGAAAGCATCTTCGCTCCGCACAATGCGGCCTTCGCACTCAATCACCGCCATCTCGCCAATGTTTTCAACATGGGTAAGTAGCATATGGCCTCCGCCAGTGGCGTTATGGCCACAGCACGCTTCGTGCCATCGAACTGTGCCTTGTATTTGTGCTGAGTAAGCGCCTGAGGGGTTAAAAAATCAAGACTTTCTTCCGCAGGTCGAGAAAAATTTCCGTACAGCGAATTCCGTATGTTCGCGAAAACCAGACGCCCCATGGCCCACATTTGCCGGGGGTCCAGAAGCAGGGAGCTGGGGTTTCTGACGCGGCGAGGAATCTGCGCAAGCCGAGCGACGCGGCGCGTTGTTTGCGACGCAAGAATCGCGCGCTTGCTGAGCATCCCTGTGGACAGTCGTTTGACGCCACCTTAGTAGGCTCTCTATAATCGTTACGTTCCACACCATTGCTGCAAGATGTTCAAGGGTGGACGACACGTCCGCAACCCCGGCGTGTGACGCTGGCATTCCAGTGCGCCCGGTTTCCAATTAATAAGGGATTCCGATTAAGATCTGACGGCGGCCGTTCGCGAACAGTCCCAGGGAGATGCAGGTTTTCGCGAGTGTGCGCCCGGCGTTGCCGGAAGTGCGTAATCCGAGTTTCTTTCTGAGCCGAGAAAAGCTCCAAGGAGTCGAAACGATCCAATGAAAAGCAAGTTTGTGCGTTCTCTTCTGGCCGTTGCCGTGATCTCGATGATTTCCGCATGGGCCCAAACCGCCGGGGCCGCCGCACCGGCCGCTGCCGGCACCAATCCGCCGAACGCGCCATCGGCAGCCGCCGCGGCAACTCCGACGGCCGCTCCGATCGCCACCGGTCCGGGCTCGAAGATCGGCACCATCAACATTGAGCAGGCCGTGCTCGGCACCAACGAAGGCCAGCGCGACTTTCAGGCATTGCAGAAAAAGCTCGACCCCAAGCAGGCCGAACTGAAATCGCAGAACGATGAGCTCGATAGCCTGCAGAAACAGCTCCAGACCCAGGGCGACAAGCTGAATGAAGAAGCCCGCGCCACCCTGGTCAAGCAGATTGAGACTAAGAAGAAATCCTTCGACCGCTCGGTGCAGGACGCCCAGGAAGACGCGCAGAACCAGCAGAAGGAAATCTTCCAGCGCATTCTGCAGAAGATGGCGCCCGTGATCGTGAAGCACGCCCAGGAAGGCGGCTACGCGATGATCGTCGACACCTCGAATCCCTGGCCGCAAAGCCCGGTGCTCTGGTATGACGGAGATAAGTCCGACATCACCAAAGCGGTCGTCGATCTCTACAACACGCAGTCGGGAGTTCCTGCTCCGGCCACGACTGGCGCGCCCGCAGTGAAGCCTGCGGCTCCGAAACCGGCGGCACCGAAGGCCACAACTCCCAAGCCAACCACGCCACAGTAGTTTCCCACGACACCGAAAGTGTCGTGAAAGTTCCCAAAAGGCCGCGTTACACGCGGCCTTTTTTCTTTTCGCGGAGCGATCCAGGCCAGCTGTTCGCGGTGTCTTTATCTCCAACAATCTTCCTTAAGGAGGACAGCATGTTTGAACGCACGCTCGCATCGTCCTGGGACGAACGCTCGCGCCGCAGCTTAACCACACTCACTTCCTTCGGAGTGCAGGCTGTGGTGGTCGCCGTGCTGCTAATCGTGCCGCTGCTGCGGCCGACAGGCATCCCATTACTCCGCCAGCTGACGACGCCGATCAGCCTGGGCCAGCCCGAACCGGAACGACCAGCAGCCAGACCGCACTCGGCATTCACCGCGGCATCTCCGAGTTCATCGCCTACGATATTCCTCCAGCCGTCGCGAATTCCCAACCGTATCGCGACTGGAGACGACGCTGCGGCGCCTCCGGCGCTCGAATCCGGTCCATACGTTGCAGGACCAGGAGGAACGTCCGGTCAAGGAGTTTCAGGATCTATCGGAATCGGTGCAGCTCCAGTGATTCCAGCCGCTCCCGTCGCGACCGTGCAGACGGTCCGGCTCTCGCACATGAGCGAAGGAGATCTGGTTCATAAGGTGCTGCCGGCGTATCCGCCTCTCGCACGCAGCGCCCGCATTCAAGGTACGGTTGTGCTGGCAGCGATGATCAGTAAGCTCGGCACGATCGAGAATCTGCGGCTGCTTTCAGGACATCCCATGCTCGCGCCTGCTGCGATTGAAGCTGTTCGCCAATGGCGTTATCGTCCGTACATCCTGAACAGCGAGCCGGTCGAAGTGGAGACGCAGATCACGGTGAACTTTTCGCTGGCAGGGAATTAGGGGTGAGCGCATCAAGGTATCGGCACGGCCAATCGTGGCTCGATCGCAAAGCGGGAGTAGCCCAAGCGTAACTTAGGAGCATGCGCCGCCGCCGCTATAATCGAGCCTGTGGCGACCACTGTAGAATCCCTGAGCCGTGTAGCGACTCGTCCGACGTGGGCGGAAGTATCACTCGGCACTCTGCGGCAGAACTTTCGCACGGTCGCAAAACACGTCGGTACGGCGACGGTTTGCGCGGTGGTGAAGGCTGATGCCTACGGGCATGGCGCGGTCGAATGTTCGCGCGCATTGCAGGCGGAGGGCGCGAAGTGGCTCGGCGTAACCTCGCTCGACGAGGCCATTCCGTTGCGCGATGCCGGAATCGAATTGCGCATCCTGTTGATGACCGGCTTCTGGCGCGGGGAAGAAAATGAAATCGTACGCTCGCGACTCACTCCCACAGTTTGGGAGCCGTGGCATATTGAGCGTTTCGAAACTGCCGCCGCAGCTGCCTCGACGCGTCACGCGGTGCATTTGAAAGTGGATACCGGCATGGGGCGGCTGGGGGTTTCGCTGGATGATCTTCCGGCGGTGTTGGAGGCGTTTCGTACCGCTCCGCATGTCGTCCTCGAGGGAATTTCGACGCATCTGGCTTCTTCCGAAATCATGGACGCGCCTTCTGTGCAGGAGCAGGCGCGTCGCTTCGCAGAGGCGCAAGGGATGGTGCAGGCAGCGGGCTTTGCGCCGAATTTCGTCCATATGGCCAACAGCAGCGCGCTGATATCAAGGCGCGAAACCTGGAACAATATGGTGCGCCCGGGCGTCGCGCTGTATGGTTACTATCTGCCGTTTCAGCGCGCTGGGCGGGAAGTGAGCGGAGGCACGCTGCGTTTGTCGGTGAAGCCAGTGCTGACGTGGAAGACGCGAATTCTCTCGATGCGGAACTTTGCCGCCAATCAGGCGCTCGGCTACGGCGGGACTTATGTGACGAAGGCTCCGGCTCACGTTGCCGTGCTGCCGGTTGGATATGCGGATGGCTATAATCGGCAGCTCTCTAATCGCGGTCGCGTGATTGTTCGCGGCCATTACGCGCCGATCGTCGGCAGCATCTCGATGGATCTCACGCTGGTCGATGTAACCGACATTCCGGGAGTCGCCGTCGCCGATGAAGTGGTTTTGCTCGGGTCGAGCGATAGTCTGACTGTCGACGCGCTCGAACATGCCCGGCTGGCCAACAGCTCGCCTTACGAGATTCTCTGCAATATTTCGAAGCGCGTGCCCCGGAAGTACGCCAGCTAAGCCCTCTGACGTTCTTTCCTTGCTTCCACATACTTGCGCAACACTGCATTCATCGTCGTCTGGTAACCGCGCCCGTGCTTGCGAAAGAACGTCAGCACGTCGGGATCGATACGCAGCGTGATTTGCTTCTTTGGGCCGGGCCAGAGAATGGCATGGGAAAAAAAGTCCGCTCCCTGCTTGGGGATGTCGGAATAATCGATATCTTCATCGCGCATCGCATCAACACGCTTCCAGCCCGTCCTGGATGGCTTTTTCGTATTCTTTCCGTTCTTCACGATCTGCCTTTCTCAATGAAATGATGCGAATGGTGTCGGGCGAGGGTTGGGCGAATGCCACGAAAGCGAGACGCCCTTGAATCATCCCTACTCCGATTCATCGCTCCTCGCCGTAGTCCTCCCTTGAATCCGGACGCACCAGGAGCGGACGACGGAACATCTGCCCTGCCCAGGCGAAATCGAAACCATGCTTGCGGATGTTTGCCCGGTTCTTGGTTTCGTCCCACTCAAAAGTCATTGTAACTTCGAATGTAGCTACATGCAAAAGGCATCGGTAAGAACACTAGATATTCTTCGGTTCCGATCGAACAGTGACGAACGTCACAACTCCAGAAAAATAATCTTCCTTTTTTCCCATTCGAGGGCAAAATGGGAGGCATTAGCCACGTATTGCGACCATTGCCTGAGCCTGCGTTAAGTACTCCGACATGCGCTTGTTAGACTAAGAATTGACCATGCCCTCGCGTTATGCACAATGGATGTACGATTGGGAGCACCGGCTCACTTCGGTGGACAACAACCGCGTGGTGCGCCCGCTGGAGTGGGGTCTGGAGTGGGCGCAGGACTGGCCTTGCCGCAATGGTTGCTCTCCCGCACAGGCTGCGGAGAATCCTGCAAAGTTCCTCGTCGATTTCAACCGGCGCATCGTCGCCTCCAGCGAAGAGTTTTATTCCTACACACGGCCGACTGATTTCCGGCTTGAAAAGCGCGAGGTCCAGGTCTACTCGACCCGCGAAGTTCCCGATCCGAAGCTTGAGGCCAAGGTGAAGGGAACTTTTTCGGAGTTCCTGCGCTTCACTTCGCCGGTAAGAACTCCTTATCCGGAGAACGATCTGGTGAATGCGCGATGGTTTCCGGCAAGCGGGCGTCGTGCGATTGTGCTTCTTCCGCACTGGAATTCGGATGCGATTTCCTACACGGGTCTATGCCGCGTGCTCAACATGCTTGGAATCGCCGTGCTCCGGTTGAGCATGCCTTATCACGATATCCGCATGCCTGCCGAGATCAGCCGCGCCGATTATGCCGTTTCGGCGAATATTGGGCGCACGCTCGATGCCGTGCGCCAGGGCGTTACGGACATTCGTTCTTGTCTTGACTGGCTTGAGCAGCAAGGTTACAGCAAGTTGGGAATCCTCGGCACAAGTCTGGGGTCATGTTACGCGTTTATCGCGGCGGCACATGATCCGCGGATTCGGGTCGCGGCTTTCAACCACGCGTCAACCTATGTGGCGGATGTGGTTTGGCATGGACAGTCGACGCGCCATATCCGGAAGGGAATTGAATCGCAGATTACGCTGGAGACATTGCGACAATCCTGGCTGGCGGTGAGTCCGATGGCGTATTTCGATCAATTTTCGCGCTCGCCAAGGAAGTCGCTAATCGTCTATGCGAAGTACGACCTGACATTCTTGCCGGAGCTTTCGCGCGACGTCGTGGCCGAATTCGCGCGCCGCGGTCTCGATCATAAAGTGGTCGTTTTGCCTTGCGGGCATTACACGATGGGAGAAGCGCCTTACAATTATATGGACGGCTGGCAACTGGCGTCGTTCCTGAGAACGGCATTTTGAGGAAGAAACCGAGCCGCTATGTTGGCGCGATTTACAATGAATTATGGAGGTAATTCAGGTGTGTGATCCCGAGGCGGTGGTCGAACATCGCCGCGGCGAGCTTGTCATCAGCACCGATCGCAGGCGTTTGAGCCTCGACGTGGTTCACGACTTTCTGACGAACTGTTATTGGGCGAAGGGCATCTCGCGGGAAATTGTTGCGCGGTCGATCGAGCACTCGTTGTGTTTTGGCATATACGATGACCGCACGCAAGTTGGATTTGCCCGCGTCATCAGCGACTTTGCGACCATCGCCTATCTCGGCGACATATTCGTGGTGAAATCGCATCGCGGGCGCGGGCTGAGCAAGTGGTTGATGGAGTGCATCACTCAACATTCTGCGCTGCAGAATCTGCGCCGCTGGGTTCTACTGACGCGCGATGCCCACGATCTTTACTCGAAGTATGGTTTTACTCCGCTCAGGGCCGCCGAGCGGTATATGGAACGGCACGATCCCACGGTCTATGAACGGGAGATGCCATGAGCCGGTCGATTCTGAGCTTGCTTTGTATTTGTATGGGCAAGAACACGATAGCAGGCAGGTTTGACAGTGCGGAAGTAGGTCGCCTAAGCGATCTCCCAAGTTTTCTTCACAACGTTGAGACAGTCGAGTAGCGAGGCCCGAGAGATGAATACTTTTAATCGCATGTATTTGCCGCTTCATGAATCCGATCCGGAGGTCGCCGCCGCCATCGATAACGAAACCCGCCGCCAGCACGAAGGCCTCGAACTCATTGCTTCCGAAAATTTTGTCAGCGAGGCCGTGCTTGAAGCTGCCGGCTCGGTGTTTACGAATAAATATGCTGAGGGATATCCCGGCAAGCGCTACTACGGCGGGTGTGAATTTGCCGACGTTGTCGAGAATTTAGCGCGCGACCGTGCCAAGCAGCTATTCGGCGCCGAACATGCCAACGTGCAGCCGCATTCCGGTTCACAGGCTAACATGGAGGCATACGCTTCGATCCTGCAGCCGGGCGATACGATTCTTGGATTAAACCTCGCGCATGGCGGTCACCTTACGCATGGCCATCACCTGAATTTTTCGGGAAAGACCTACAAGATCGTTCCTTATGGTGTGACCAAAGAGACTGAGACCATCGACTATGACGCGTTGGAGAAACTGGCCGAGGAGCACCGGCCCAAGCTGATCATCGGAGGCGGCAGCGCTTACCCGCGCATCATCGATTTTGCGCGCATGCGCCAGATTGCCGATAAGATCGGCGCATTGTTTCTGGTCGATATGGCACATTTTGCCGGGCTCGTGGCCGGTGGTGTTCATCCATCGCCGGTGCCGCACGCGCAGATTGTAACCTCGACCACGCACAAGACTTTGCGCGGTCCGCGCTCGGGGATGATTCTTTCGAAAGCGGAATTTGGCGCGGCAATCGACAAGGTTGTCTTCCCTGGAATGCAGGGTGGTCCGCTCATGCATATTATTGCGGCGAAGGCGATCTGCTTTCAGGAGGCGATGCAGCCGGAGTTTCGCAGTTACGCGAAGCAGGTCGTTGCCAATGCCAAAGTGCTGGCCGAGACGCTGGCGGCCGATGGCTTCCGCATCATCTCTGGCGGTACCGATACGCACCTAATGCTGGTCGACGTTTTCTCGAAGGGCATGCTGGGCAGCGACGCCGAAAAGGCACTGGGCGAAGCCGGAATTACTGTAAACAAGAATGCGATTCCATTCGATACCAACCCTCCACTGAAGCCGAGCGGGATTCGCATCGGTTCACCGGCAGTCACGACGCGCGGTATGAAGGAGCCGGAGATGCGGCAGATCGGACACTGGATTGCGGAGGCGCTGAATCATCGCAGCGATGTTGCGGCGCTCGGTAGAATCCGCAAGGAAGTGCTTGGCTTGTGCGAGGCGTTTCCGCTTTACGCCGAGCGCAGGGCGAAGGCGCAAGCGGAAGTGCGAGCCTGAGACATTTCATTGAAGGCGGCCGAATTCTTTTGCGATCTCACGTCTACGCTGTGATTAAATGCCCTTGGTGAAGATCGCGATCGACATCCGGCGGATGAGCGAGTTCGGCGTCGGGACGTACATTCGCAACATCGTGCGCAACCTGGGACGCCTCGATCACGAAACCACTTACTTCCTGATCGGATCGCCCACCAAAGTAATAGAAATCGGCGCATTGCCGCCGAACTTTCACACCATCGCCATCGCCGAGCCGGAGCGCTCAGTAAAAAGCTTTCGCGCGTTTCGCGACGTTGTGAAGCGATTGGAATGCGATCTGGTGCACATTCCGAACCTCTTCTCTGTGCCCCGCGCTTTGCCTTGCCCCTATGTGATGACGGTGCACGACATGCTCGATCATCTGTCGCGGGCACGCCAGCAGACTGGTTTTTGGGGATCTTTACATTTTCAGTTGACCAAACGTGCCCTTCACGGAGCGTCGCGAATTTTTGCGGTTTCAAACTTTACGAAGGTCGAGATGGAGAAGCTGTTCGGCATTCCCGGGCAGCGCATCGAGGTGGTGTACAACGCCATCGACGAGCGCTTTCTCTACGGGCACGCGACCGCCGCTGACCGGCAACTGATCGCCGAACGCTACCAGGTGTTTTATCCTTTCTTGCTTTACGCGGGAAGAATCAGTCCGCACAAAAACGTGGTGCGGATGATCGAGGCGTTTTCCGCTCTGAAAACGGAACTGGAAAAGGATGGGGCATTTCCAGACTTAAAGCTCATTATTATTGGGGACGATCTTTCCGGAAATCCTGACCTGCGGCGCACGGTTATCCGAAGCGGAGTGCAGAATGATGTGCGTTTTCTGGGTTTTGTGCCGGTCGAAGTTCTGCGCATCTTTTACGATCAGGCAAAAATCTTCGTTTTTCCGTCGTTGTACGAAGGTTTCGGGTTGCCCCCGCTGGAGGCGATGGCTCATGGCACGCCGGTTGTAACCTCAAATGTCACTTCGTTGCCGGAAGTGGTGGGAAACGCGGCCGTGCTGGTGCATCCCGAAAATTCTTTCGAGATCATGCGCGCATTACATCGCGTGCTGCGCGATCAGCCTTTGCGCGAAAAGATGAAAGAGCGCAGCTACAAGCAGGCGGCGAAGTTTTCGTGGGAAAAGTCCGTGCGCCGGATTATGGAGGTGTATCAGGAAGTGCTCGCCGGCCACAGCGCCGATTCTCGCGGCTCACGCCGCAACGCCAAGCCGCACGCCACGCAGGGCGTGGCATAGCGGGTTGCTTGCGGCTTGAAACAGCGCAGTGAGTAAGGCTATTTCACCAAAGCTTGACCCGGCGAAGCGACAGCGAGCTTATGCAGCTTGGCACTGATGCGGCTACGTTCGGCGTCGTTCTGCGCGGAGGCGAGACGCTTGCGGAGGAGCGTTATTTTGTGGTGACGGGCGCGGCGCCGGCGAATTTCCGGCCGGCGGCTGGGTGCTGACATAGTTCTTTCTCCTGAGGTCTTTTTGCCTGAGTTTAAACGCAGTATCGATTCTAAATGGAGCGGGCACTTTCCATAAAGGACAGAATGGCTGCAATCCTAGCGAAGTGCGGGAAAGATGTTTGGTACGCCGATGGCGGAAAAAGCGGCAAGACCGGCACATAAAATTCCCATGCCATAAACGATGGCACGTTGACGGGGAATCCAGTCACGGAGCGACAGCAACACAAACGGCAATACTGGAATCGCGAACCGCACAATATCGGCGCGCGCCCAGGTCTGCGAATTGTAAGTGAAAAGAAACGCGATGTAGAGGAGAGCAAATATAGCTTCGGCCAGATGCTCGCGAGAATACGTTCGAAAATCGTTTCTGAACATCGCCACCGCACCCGCTAGCACGAAGACAATCCAGCCACCAGTGAGAATTACATTGGTCCACGGCTGCAGATTGTGAACCATGCTGGTGGCCAAGGCGTAGAAAGGGACTCCAACCGGCATTCCGGATTGCCAGTCATGTGTCTTGTAGCTGTGAATCTGAAACAGGGGATCGCGTAAACAAATCCAGAACGGCAGCAGGTACAATCCGCCGATCGCGAGCGCCAGGCCGGTGCAATACAGCAGCGTTTTGAATTGGCGCTTGCGGAGGAGCGCGATTGCGAGAGCGGCGAGCGCAAAGATGCCCACCGGGCGCGTCACTGTCGCCAATGCGGCCAGCAGCGATGCCAGAAGCCACCGCTCCTGCCGGATTGCCAGAAACGATGCCAGCAGCAAAGCCATGAAAAGCGGTTCGGAGCCGCCCAGGTATGATCGTTGCAGCCATTCAAAATTGATAATTGCAAAGTAGCTGGAAATCCAACCGCCCCATAGCCGATGCGCCAACAGCACAGTGAGAAGAGAAGAAATTCCGCAAACCAGTAACAGCGATGTGCGCTCGGAAAATCTCGAGATTGAAGATACCGCTGCGGTCACATAGGAAACGCCCCAGAACTGCTTCACGCGGCTGTCTACGAGGTCGGCGTGCCGAATGCAAAAAGCGGCATGCAGATAATCGCCGGTGTCGCCCGTATTGTCGACCTCGTTGGCGTAATTCCTGAAATGGACGATCGTTGCCGTGAAAACTATGCAAGTCAAAGCCCACAACAATATGATTTCGTTGCGGGAGATATCACGCATGGCCGCATCATAGCAGCCTCCGTGGGACGGTCGGCGATGGAGAACCAGCCTGGAAACGGGCAATGTGCGCGGTTCCGCCCGAAAAAGCAATTGACCAGGCCAGGCGTCTGGTTCAGCTTGTGGATGGAAGATCGGGCAGCCTCGCCTGCATGGTTCTATACTCGGGCGGTCGGTCTTTTGCGAATTCTTGCTTTTATGAATCGTGGAGGCATTCGCTGTGTCATTAATCTGCCGGATATTCCGGGTGACTCTGACGACCTTTTTGGTCATCCTGGCTTGCTCACAGTCGCCGGCTCGGGAGCGCAGTCATGCCCGGATTTTCGGTGGTTATTTCGAGGAATGGGGCATCAATTACGCCGGTTACAACATTGCAGATTTGCAGAAAAATGGCGTGGCCGACGAGTTGACGCATTTGATCTATGCCTTCGGCAATGTGACCCCAACCTCCCCGGCGGCGTGCGCCATTGCCGATCCTGTGGCCGCTTACCAGAATCCCCACCTCCCCAGCGTGAGCGGCAAATCCTATACGGCGCCGCTTTACGGGAACTTCGGCGCGATTCAACAACTGAAAGAGCTTCATCCCAATCTGAAAGTTTTGATCTCTTTGGGAGGGCAAGCGGGCGACGTCACCGGCTTTGTGACCGCTGCAGCTGGCCCGGCCGGGCGTGCTGCACTTGCATCGTCGTGCATCAATTTATTTGTTAAGGGGAACATTGCGGCTGGGATTACTGCTCCGGGCTTGTTCGATGGCTTCAATATCGATTGGGAATTTCCCGGCGCCGCTGACAAGCAGAATTTCACGGCTTTGCTCAGAGAGTTTCGAACGCAGCTCAATGCTTTGTCTAAGACGACTGGGAAGAAGTATGTGTTGACCTTCGATTCGCCGGCGAACCCGAAGAAATATGTCAACATCGATCTTAGAGCCGCCGCAGCACAGGTAGACTTCCTCACCATCGACGGTTATGACTACGCCAGCGCAGACGAGAAGCAGACCAACGAATCGTCTTCGCTGTATGACACCGCCGCAGACCCTGCCTATGAGGATGGCCGCTACATCGATGCGACTGTGAAAGCCTATCTGGCGGCAGGCGTGCCGGCGGCGAAGTACACCATGGGTCTGCCGTTGTATGCGGTCGGTTGGACCGGTGCTGCCATCGCGAAACATGGCTTGTATCAGAGCGCCACGGGCGCTGCCCCGGTTCCGTTGGCTGACGGATCGGGCTTTTGTGCCAAACCGGATAAAACCAATCCTTCTCCCGGCTGCGACACCATTTTGACACCGGGGTTCGCTACGTACTCAACCATTCAGAATCTCACTAATAAGTACGGGTATGCCGCATGGTACGATTCCACGCGAATCGGAGCGACGCTCTACAACCCGGCCAGCGGAATTTTTTATACCTACGATGATCCTGCCGCGGTGGCAGCGAAGACTGCCTACATCAAGATGCACAAGCTTGGCGGCGCATACGTTTGGGCGCTGAATGACGACGATGCCAAGGCTTCGTTGACCAAGACGATTGCCGCGGGGCTTAGGTAGCAGATCGAGACTTAGGTCGATATTTTAGCCGCGCTTTGCGCATCGGGTTCGGTTTTCGTAACAGGATCTGCCCAGAGTCGCGTCTTTTCCACACTCCAAAAGAAACCTGCTCGACCCCTTACACGCCCCACGCCTTCTAGTGGTTAGCGCCTCGCAGATCAATTTGCAGTTCGGATTGCGGAACAAGAAAAAAGTTTATTGAGCCTGCGCCGCTCAAAAAGAGTAATCTCGCTCGCTATTAGTGCTATAGAGCAGTTAGGAAGCGATGAGTCTTCCACAGTGCTGAAAATGACTGCTGAATATAGCCGACTCTCGCGACGTGGGTCCGTGCAGGCGGACTCGTCCCCCAATTTTCCAACCGCGGGCGGATCGCTCTGGTAAGTCCCCCGAATCAAGGAGCCACAATGAAGCGTGCTTTGGTTTTCTTCTCCCCGCTTTGCGTCATTATGTCGGTTTCGCTGTTGGCGCAAGCGACCGTCACTCTGAGCCCATCGAGCTACAACTTTGGCAGCACCCCGGTCGGAACAGGCACCGCTTGGGAGACCTTCACACTTGCCAATAGTGGCAGCTCTGCCGTGAGCATCAGTAACGTCACCGTGAGCGGACCGTTCGTCGTATCCAGCAATTGCGGATCGTCGGTGGCCGCCAACGGCTCGTGTCCAATCTACGTGTATTTCGCCCCAACGTCGTCAGGCGCGGCCAGCGGCACATTGACAGTGACCGATGCCGCCTCGAATAGCCCGCAGACGGCCGCGCTCAGCGGCACTGGCGGAAGCGGCGGCAGCACTTGCGCAACCTCGCCCAACGCGCCGACAGGATTGGCCGCCTCCGGTACAACCAGCTCGGGCACAAGTTTGAGTTGGACCGCAGTGACTCCTCCCACGGGTTGCACGATCAGCAACTACGCCATTCTGGAGAATGGAAACTCGGTTGGAACCTCCAGCGGCACGACGTTCGCGGTAGGCGGACTTTCAGCTTCGACGACCTACAGCTTCACGGTTGAGGCCATGGACGCGAACGGCTCATCCGCTCCAAGTGCAGCCGTGCAGGTGACTACGCTTTCCGGCGGCGGTGGTGGCAGCTGCGCGACAGCCTGGAGTTCTACTCAGGTCTACACCGCCGGCATGACGGCAAGTGAGAGCGGGGAAAACTACGTCGCCAATTATTGGACGCAGAACAACAATCCCGCCACCAACAACGGGGGCGCCGGCAGTGGCGAACCCTGGACTGCGACCGGTGCCTGCTCCTCTTGTTCTTCTGCGCCAGCCGTGCCGGCGGGGTTGGCTGCATCCGGCACGACCAGCTCCAGCACAAACCTGGCTTGGAACGCGGTTACTCCGCCAGCAGGATGCACTGTCAGCTACAAAGTGTTGCAGAACGCGGCATTGATCGCGTCGCCGACTACGACGTCCGACGCAGTAACTGGCCTCACGCCGTCGACAACTTACAGCTTTACTGTTGAGGCGACCGACGCGGCCGGGACATCGGCGGCGAGTTCGGCCGTGAATGTCACAACGCTGGCTAGCTCGTGCACGACGAAACCCAGCGTTCCAACGGGATTAGCGGCTTCGGGCACGACTGACTCCAGTACGAATCTGAGCTGGAACGCGGTCACGCCTCCCAGCGGCTGCACCATCACCAGCTACACGGTGCTGCAGAATGGGAGTGCCATCGGAACCTCAACCACCACGTCTTACACCCCGGCGAACCTTTCGCCTTCGACCAGCTACAGCTTCACGGTCGAAGCGACCGATTATGCCGGCACGTCTGGCGCGAGTTCGGCCGTCAACGTGACGACAACCGCCCTCACCAACTTGTTTATGGGCGGATGGTATGAAGAGTGGGGCACTTACTATGCCAACTACAATGTTGCGCAATTGCAATCGAATGGCGTAGCCGGCGTCCTCACGCACCTCATCTATGCGTTTGCCAAGCCGGTCGCGAACGGCAGCAATGTGAATTGCGCGCTTGCCGACACTTACGCCGACTATCAGAAGGTCGTCCCGCAAGTGCCCGGCGCGACTCCAGCCACGGCCCCGTTACAGGGAAACTTCGGTGCGCTTGTGCAACTCAAGCAACTCAATCCCAACTTGAAAGTGCTGATCTCGATCGGAGGATGGAACCCCCCGACCTACAACCAGCTCTTCGACCTCGCGGCCAGCACGGAGGCACAACGCCAGGCCTTTGTCGGCTCGTGCATCAACCTGTTCATCCAGGGCAATATCGCCTCGGGTGTTTCGACAGGCACTCTCTTCGATGGCATCGACCTCGACTGGGAGTTCCCGAACGCGAGCGATACCGCCAACTTTACTGCGTTGTTGACCGAGTTCCGCAACGAACTGAATACGCTGACCGGAACTACGGGAAGAACGTATCAGTTGTTGGCCGATCTGGCTGCCGGCCCATCGACCCCCGGAGCGGCGCAAGACTCAGGCAACGATGGAGGTTACGACACCATCAACATCTCCGCAGTTGCCGCGGAGTTGAACTATATGAATGTCGATGGCTACAACTACGCCGGAGACTGGTCCAATGCTACGAATGATGCGTCGGCGTTGTACGACGAACCCGCCAATCCTCTGTATGGAAAACCGGCTGACGATATCGATGCGACCGTGACGTACTATCTGTCGCAAGGTGCGCCAGCGGCGAAGTACACCATGGGCTTCCCGCTCTATGGTGCGGGCTGGGCGGGAGGCCTGACCTCGGCGAACGGCGGCATGTATCAGAACGCAACCGGAGTTACTGATCCGACCGGAGCTCTCACTCCGAATGGAACTTCTCCGGTACCCAATGCCAACGGCGTCGGGAATTGCCCGACGGGTGATAACCAGGGCAGTCCGGCCGCGGGATGCGACGTATTGCTGACCGACGGCTTGGCCACTTACGGGACCATCGTCAACCTGTTAAGCAACGGATTCACGGCCAGCTACGATTCGACTCGCTGCGCCGCGCGTATGTTCAACTCAACCACCTCCACCGCATTCAGCTACGACAATTCAACGTCGGTGCAATGCAAGGTGAACTTCATCAAATCCAACGGCTTCGGCGGCGGCTACGTTTGGGCGTTAAAAGACGACGACCCGAATGGAGACCTGACCAAAGCCATCGCTGGGGATCTCAATCCGTAGAGACCTGGCGCAAGAACAGGGCGAGGCAGGCTGGATGAATAATCCAGTCTGCCTTTTGTTTTTTTCGGCGTAGTTGTCGCCGGAAATCGGACGGCACGCCTCCGCAAAATTGCCTATTGCAAAGTTCCGCTATATAGCTCTATACTCCGCCGGTTCAACTTTTAACGAAATCTGGAGGTGTTCGTCATGTCCAACCGTTTTCTGTCACGCTCGCTGCGAGCCCCGTTTCTGACTTTGCTCGTTCTCGTTGTGAGCCTCTCACCCTCGGTCGCGCAAAAAAACAGTCAAGGCAAGATTCTGGGAGGGTATTTCGAAGAGTGGAGTATCTATTACGCCGCCTACAATATCGCCAACCTGCAAGAGAACGGTGTTGCGGACAAACTCACTCACCTGCTCTATGCTTTCGGCGACGTGACGACAACTCCGGCGCCGGCCTGCACCTACGCCGATACATGGGCTGACTATCAGTCTCCGTATTTGCCGAGCGTGAACGGAAACCCGTATCCCGGACCTCTCTACGGAAATTTCGCGGCGATTCAGCAACTCAAGGGACTCCATCCCAACCTGAAAGTGCTGATGTCCCTGGGAGGGTCTTCGACTACCAACACCACGGCGTTCTCCGTTGCCGCCAGCACGGCGGCCGGCCGCCGTGCCCTGGCCGCCTCTTGCATCGGCATGTTTATCAAGGGCAACATTGCCGAAGGCATCACCGCGCCCGGCTTATTCGACGGTTTCAATATCGATTGGGAGTTCCCTACAGCGACCGATACGGAGAACTTCACGGCCCTTCTTGCCGAGTTCCGGCTCCAGCTGAACGCGTTGAGCCAGACCACGGGAGAGCAATACACCTTGTCGTTCGACGGGCCGGCGGGATCGCAGAACTATGTCAACATTAATCTTTCCGCGGCCGCTGCACAGGTGGATTTCATCACCATCGACGGCTACAACTATTCCGGTTCATGGGTCACACAGACCAATGAAGCATCGCCGCTATTCGATTCGCGCCAAGATCCGTTGTATGGCCAGCAGCTCGATATCAACGACACCGTGGACGCCTATCTCAAGGCGGGTGTGCCCGCGTCGAAGTACACGATGGGATTGCCTTTATACGGCGCTGGCTGGACCGGTGCTCCGAATGTAAACCATGGCTTGTACCAGAACTCAACTGGCCCGTCTGCGGTTCTACTGGCGAACGGCACAGGGGTGTGTACCGACCTTAGCGGCAACACACCTGGTTGCGACACGCTGCTGACTCCCGGCTTGCTCACTTATTCGACGCTTTCCACCCTTACCGCGAACGGCTACAGCAAGTACTTCGACCCGCTCAGAGTTGCCACGTCTCTCTACGATCCGACCGGCGGAACTTTTTTCACCTACGACGATCCTTTTGAAGCTTCCCTGAAGATGATTTACATCAACCTGAAGGTTCCGGGGGGTCTGGGCGGCGCTTATGTGTGGGCGCTGAAAGATGACGATGCGAATGGCACGATGGTGAAAACCATGGCTCGAGGATTGGGCCGCTAATGGGTTAGGCAGTCTGGAAAGAATTACCGAGGCAGGCTGGTTGTAGAGTCAGTCTGCCTCGAATTTGTATTAACTATTTACTTGGCAGGGCTTCAGGAACGGCATTGACTAGATCTCGCAAGGGTTTGACCATAGTGAAGCGAACCAGCGCCTGCGGTTTGTCGGCTTCATCGAGGATAACCAGCTGCTGAGCCTTCCAACCGGCAGACGCTGGTAATCCCGACGATAGATAAGAAATCGCTTCCACTCCGACCGCTGCCAACCCCGTAAGCTGCTGCGCTCGTGACTTCGCTTGAGCCATCGTGGGCGAGCCCGCCATCAAATGCAGAATTCCGGGCTCGGCGGCGATCCAGCTTTCGAACTTGTTTGTGAGTTCAGTTCTTTCCTCTGGCCGGGCAGCGGGATTCTGCAAGTAAGCGCGCACCAGCAACTCAAAATTGTGGCGTGACGGCGGATCGGGCGGAAGCGCGTCCACGAGCTGATTGAGTGGCGTGAATTGATTCGGGTGCTGCATGTGCGCTCGTTGGTTAAAAGTAACCGGCTCAAGGACGGACGCCAGAACATGCAGTGGTCCAATCTGCTCGCTTCCGGCCAACAGGCGCAGGCTTACCGCTTCCTGAGAGATGTGGGTCAGCCCGAAAGCCTCCAGCCGCAGCGATTCGGCGTCAAGTCTGCGATACATGTCGTCGATATCGTTCACTTCTCGCGGCGACCAGAACCGCTCGGCGATGGCTGCGGTGCGCGGCCAAATGCGCGAATCGATATCTTGCGCTGTAGTTTGCTCGGTCCATATGCAGGCTTCTCCGCCGAGGATGCGGGCCTGCTGATCGGGGCTGAGGTCGTTTGACTGGGGCAGTGGATCGACCGCGTAGTGCTCTGCGGTGGTGCTTATATGATTCAAGTAATAACCGGCCGAGAGTATGCTGCTGTATCCGTTTTTAGCTCCGGCTGCAAGTGAGTCAATGCCACGCCAGTTCTGGACAACGATGTCCTTCGGCAAGTCTGGAGTCAGAATCTCATCCCAGCCGACCATGCGCTTGCCGTGCTTCTCGAGAATTTTCAAAAGACGCTGGTTGAAATAATTTTGCAGGGCAGCGGTGTCCTGGAGTTTGTGGTCGCGCATAAAAGCCTGAATGCGCGGATTGGCTTTCCACTCTACCCCGTTGTTCTCGTCGCCTCCGATGTGCATATAGTGGTCGGGGAAAATGGCGGCCATTTCCCCGAGAAAAGTATCGAGAAACTTATAAGTGCTTTCACGCGTAGGATCCATCACCGGATCGAAGACGCCGAATTCGCGCTCGATGTGGAAGGGGCCGGCAGCGCTGGCTAGATCGGGATATCCCACGAACCACGAACTGGTGTGTCCCGGAATATCGAATTCGGGCACTACGCGGATGCCTCGTTCCCGCGCATAGGCAACGATCTCGCGGGCTTGCTCCTGCGTGTAAAAGAGGCCATCCGAACCCAGTTCCGTAAGTTTGGGAAAAGCCCTGCTCTCGATGCGGAATCCCTGGTCTTCGCTCAGATGCCAGTGAAAAACGTTCAGCTTCACGGCAGCCATTCCGTCGAGATTGCGTTTAATGACGTCAACGGGCATGAAGTGGCGTCCGCAGTCGATCATGAGGCCGCGCCAGCGAAAACGTGGCGTGTCGTGAATCGACACTGCCGGAACAAAATAATTGGTTGCGTCGGACTCGATTAACTGCCGAAAGGTTTCAAGACCGTGGATGGCTCCGACAACAGTAGCGGCATGGAGGCGCGCTCCCGCAGCAGTCACTTCCAGCGAGTAGGACTCGTCTTCATCGACCGACTGAATCGTTTGGCCAGCTCCTTCGACACTGACAACCAGTGCTGCAGAAGCGCTGCCGGCCGCGGGAGATGTTGAAATCGAAATGCTAGTTACAGCCTTGAGGCGTTCCATCGTGCGTGCTATGGCGGCGTCGAGGCGCGCGTCGCGGTAGCCCTCGATAGTGGCAGCAAAGGAGGGAGTGATCGTGAGCCGCCCCTCAAGGGCGGAAAGATTCGCCGGTTGGGGCATCAGGGTGTTGACGAATCCAGAAGCGGGACTTTGTGACTGCGTTGCCAGATTCGGCGTGCCGGACAACGCAGCAAAAGCTGCGAGGATCGCTGCGATATTTAGATGCATGATGTTTTTTGCAGGCCCGCCTACGCAGTTCTAGCGGAAGCGCCGAATAAACAGAGTGTGGCGTTCCGAGCGGTAGAAACCGACTGCGTAAATCGAGGCCTTGCCCTTGGTTGAATAAATAATCTGGCGAATGCGCAGCACCGAAGCCCCGCGAGGCACTCTAAGCAGTTCGGCAACGTTGGCATCCGCGGTTGTGGCATCGACTTCCTCGTCTGCGTAGGCCAGTTTTGTCGAATAGTCGTGCTCGAGAATCGCAAACAGGGAAGCTCTTCCCAGAGGAGCCGAGGCCAGATCGGGAAAATCGGCCGCGGGCAGGTAGCAGGTCTCGAGGGCGAACGGTTCTTCCCCTGTCAGCCGAAGGCGTTGGATCCTCACCACGCGGCTGGCCGCCGGCAGACCGAGCCTGGCAACGACCTCCTCATCCCCGTCGATCTGCTTCGCCACCAGGACCCTCGAACGCGGAGCCAATCCACGGCTCGACATTTGTTCGGTGTAGCTCATCAACTTGTTGAAGTGGATCTTGGGAACAGCCACGAAGGTGCCTGCCCCGCGGCGGCGCTCGACGATGCCTTCATGTTCCAGGCCGGCCAAAGCGTGGCGCGCCGTCATCAGGCTGACCTTGTGAGTCTTGGCTAGTTCACGTTCGGACGCAACTGCATCTCCTGGTTTCAGACTGGCGTGCGCGATGCTGTTGCGAATCTCGCCCTGAATCTTCTTGTAGGCAGGCATTCTGCTGTTGTGGTTTCGAGACATTTTTGTGCTTCCATACTCTTTCGCATGGCAGACCCTGCGGCAGGGACCGCTGGAGACACTAAAAGCGGAGAGCCAAGCCACTTACAGCGCCTTATGCTATATAGCTTATCGAGAGCTTTGATGTAAAGGCTCAATTCCCAATGGGGATGGCATTTTCGGTCCCCAGGCGCGGAAGCGCCGCCGGAATTGCGTGGTTCGGAGCCGTGTTCCGGGGAGAAAACCAAGTGTTGCACCGTTCTTTGGGCTAATTTGGCCTGCGATTTTAAACTCGAATCGTCCTGGGGCCTGCTTTTTTGGAGCCACTGAAAACCCCGGCCGCCCAAACCAGGAGCGTTTCTGTGGGCTCTCTCTTTTTCTTCTTGACTATGCCCTGTCTCGTGCTATATAGCATAATGCGTTTGGATTAGTGGCCCCTTTGTAATGCCCTGTTGGGGAAGCGGTTGAGGAGGTTCTGTGATGGCGGGATTGACGTGCGGCGTGCCGAGACTTTCAACCAGGAGTGATTGCGGAATGATGCGGAGGAATTTTTTCTTTCCAGCGGTGTGCGCGGTGATCCTGATTTTATCTGCCAGCGGTTTCGGGCAGGAATTAGCGGCGACGCTTACCGGCACGGTAACCGATACGTCGGGTGCCGTGGTGTCCGGTGCAGGCATCGTAGTTCACAGCGAGGAAACCGGCGCGGATATTCGCTCGGTGACCACGAATGACGGCGGCGGCTTCAATATCACGAACATTCCTGCCGGGCGCTACACGGTTACGATCAAGAGCAGTGGATTTGAAACTTTCGTGGCCAAAGACGTTATCCTCAACGTCGCTGAAAAGCACACTCTCGATGCGCAATTGCGGACCGGTAAAGCCACCGAAACCGTCGAAGTGACGGCGGAAAACGTGCAAATCCAAACCACTACGGCAGAGCAGTCGGGTACGGTCACCGGCGATCAGGTTCGCGAGCTGGCGCTGAACAACCGCAACTTCGAGCAACTAATCCTGCTGCAACCGGGTGTCGCAAACCAACTGCCGGATGAGGTCGGGTTCGGTTTAGCCAACAACACTTCCATCTCGGTGAATGGCGCGCGCACGGGAGCGAACAACTATACCGTAGACGGGGCCGATATCAATGACAGCGGTTCGAACGGAACCCTGCTAAACACTCCCAGCATCGATGCCATCCGCGAGTTCACGCTGGAGCGCAGCAACTACGATGCCGCGTTTGGACGCAGCGGCGGCGGTCAAGTCGTTGTGGCCACCAAGTCCGGAACCAACACCTTCCATGGCAGCGCTTACGAGTTCAACCGCAACAACTATTACAATGCCAACACATTTGGCGGCCGGGCTGCGATTGCCGCAGGCGAGCCCCTTTCGACCGCCGACACTGTTCCAATCGAGCGCTATAACGACTTCGGGTTCACTCTCGGCGGGCCATTGTTCATTCCCAAGGTTTACCATCCGCAGAAAGATAGAACGTTCTTTTTCTGGTCGGAGGAATGGCGGAAAGCCAGCACGCCCGGCTTGAACGTGATTAATGTTCCCACGAACGCGGAGTTGGCCGGTTCTTTTAACAGCCCGATCACAGTCGCTCCCGCAGGATGCGTGACCACGGCCGGCGGAGTTTCCACCATCAGTCCGTCGTGCTATAGCAAGAATGCCGAGGCGTATTTGAAGGCCTTCATGGCACCCAATCCGGCTAATACTTCAACCGGGCAATTGGTTACGAACTACAGCCAGCTCAACAATTTTCGCCAGGATATTATTCGCCTCGATCAGAATATCGGCGACAGAATTCGCGTCTTCGGGCGCTACATGGAAGACGTCGTCCCGCAGAACGAGCCGTTCTCTCTGTGGGGTGGAGGAAACTACCCCGGCGTAGAAACCACGTCGGTGAACGCTCCCGGCAGGAACCTGGTGGTAAATGCGAGCATGACAATCTCGCCCAAGGTAGTGAACGAAGTTGAATATGTCGACGCCTGGGGTGCAATCAACTCGACGCTCAACGGAATCGCGAACTCATCGAGTTTCCTCAGTCAACTGACCAACAATACGAAGTACACCGACCCGAACGGCCGCGCGCCCAATGTTAGCTTTACCGGTGGAACGCAAGCGGTGCCCGCACTGACCGGGCTGGGCAACGGAAGCGCTCCTTATTTTGAGCGCAACATCGACAAGAATGTTTTCGACAATCTTTCCATCCAGCACGGCAATCACACCATCCGGATGGGCGCTACCGCGATGTGGATGCAGAAAACAGAGAACGCTTCGGCGGGTTTCGCGACATTCACTTTCAGCCCTACCAACGGAAACCCCGCATTCGCCAACTTCCTGCTCGGGCAGGCGGACAGCTACACCCAGCCGAGCAAAGACACGATTCCCCACCTGAACTATGTGAACTTCGAAGTGTATGTGCAGGATGACTGGAAGATTTCCCGCAATTTCACTCTGAATGCCGGCCTGCGATGGAGTTACTTCCCGTCGCCGACTGACAGCAATAACACGCTGAATAACTTCGATCCGCTGTTGTTCAATCCTGCCAAGGCTGCGATCATTGATCCCATCTCCGGAAATATGACCGGGTTTACTGCCGGCGGCAGCGCGACCAGCGCAGCAACCTACGCGAACGGGCTGATTTTCCCGCAGGGTACGGCTTGCAGCACCGCTCAAGCCATCGCGCCCCAGACAACTTGCTCACCATATGGCAGCCGGGTCAACCCCAGCTCGAACAACAATTTCGGACCTCGCCTGGGCCTCGCATGGGATCCTCGCGGAAATGGAAAGATGGTGGTTCGTACCGGCTTCGGTATCTTCTATGATCGAACGCTGAATGGAATCTGGGAACAGAACGCTTTCACCGACCCGCCGCTGGTGCAAACGATCACGGTGAACAACGGCGCTACCAGCAACCTTAATCTGTTCGACAATCCTCTGGGCGGGCAGGTAGCAGGTCCGCCACTCGGCCCGAACGGCCTTATCGCAACGGGCTCGCCAACTTTCAGAGTGCCAAGCTACATGGATTACACCCTGTCGGTACAACAGGAAATCCTGCCCAGCACTATTCTCGAAGTTGCCTACGTGGGCACCAAGGGTACGCACCTGCTGGGCGACATCGACATCGACCAGCCAACTGTCGGATCGAGGTTGGCGACTCCTGGGGACGATGTGAATGCAATTCGTCCCTACGCGGGATTTGGCGTTATTACCGACCGCGAGCCAATCTTTACGAGCAACTACAACTCACTGCAGGCTTCGTTGAACCGCCGCTTCAGCAGCGGGCTAACCGTGCAACTGGGCTACACCTGGTCGAGGCTTCTGACTACAAGTCCCGAAGACCGGTCGCTGGCCACCTACAACACCTACGACCTGAAGCAGAGCTATGGAGCATCTACGTTGAACACTCCGCAGATGTTCATTGCCAGCTACATCTATGATTTCCCCTTCTACAGGAGCCAGCGGGGGTTTGCCGGCAAAGTCCTTGGTGGTTGGGAACTCTCCGGTATCACCACGATCCAATCGGGCCAGTCGCTCTCGATCACTCAGGGATCGGATCCATTTGGCGCAGTCTTGGTTCCCACCTCGGAGGGTGGCTGCACGATCTCCGCTACCGTAACCGCTTGCCCACTGTATCCCGGCGGTCTGGGCATGACGCGATCCGGCAGCACCGTTCAAATCCGCGCCGACCAGATCAGCAACCATGTCAGCGGCCCGAAGACCGCGGCAGAGTACTTCAACACAGCCGCCTTTACCGACGCGGTCGGACACTTCGGCAGTTCGAGGCCGGGAACGATTTTGGGGCCTGGATTGCAGGTCTGGGATATGTCTCTGATCAAGAACCTCAGAATCGTCGAGAGGGTAGGATTGCAACTTCGCCTCGAGACTTTCAATACGTTCAACCACGGCAACCCCCAGACAATCGACACAGGCGTGGACGATGGGGCGAGCTTCGGCACCGTCAACGGATGGCACGATCCGCGCAATGTGCAGCTCGGAGCGAAGATCAACTTCTAGCGATCGGCAAATGACGATAAAGCGCACGCCTCGGTGTGCGCTTTATTCTTTCCGACTGTCTATAGAATGGAATCAGTCCGGCCAAGAACCTTCACTGGCTCTCGTTCTTCCTAATTGCCGCTGCCCGATGTTTCTCCTGGATTTCGAGCGCTATTTTTTGCTCGGTTGCGGCTTCCTGCAGTTTGCCTAGATTTCTCAATACCGAGCCGAGAACAAAGTGGGCTTCGAAGTAGTCAGGATCGATCCAGATGGCTTTGCGGAGTGGCTCAACCGCGGCTTCGGGATGCTCCAGCGCTGCTTCCGTTTTGCCAAGGCCAAACAATGCTTCCGCGTAACTGGGATTTACCGCCAGCGCGGCTCTAAAGTGAGGCTCCGCTTCTGCCGGATGAGACTTATCCAGCAGGATCTGCCCGAGAATGCAGTTGGAGACTGGATCGTTGGGGAAGCGCTGCAGCTCGGCCTGAAACTCCTTCTCCGCAAGCTCGTTTTCGCCTTCTCGCCAGTACTCGAACCCCAGGCCGGAGTGTGCGCCCATGAAGTCAGGATCGGCCGCCACTGCCGCTTGATATTCCTTGATTGCCTCCGGCCGATTCGACATCTCATCGTAAGCCGTACCCATCATGATGTGAGCCGACGCCGAGTTTGGACTGATCTGCATGATTCGAGCGAAGACGCCGGTCAACGCCTTGTAATCCTTCATCCGCAGGTACGCTTTGCCCAGCATGTCGAGAGTTTCCAGATCAGATGGGTCGGCGTGATTCGCGCGTTCCAGATACGCTGCAGCCTCCGAATAGCGATCGAGACCAAAGAGCGACAGGCCGGCCAGGTCGAGAATCTGAAAATCAGCGGGATATTTTTCCGCCATCGGGCGCAGCAAATGCCACGCCGGTAAGTAGTGTTGGGATTTGAAGTAAGCGATGGCTAAATTGCGTTTTGTGGAAGCGTCCTCGGGGCGTAATTTTAGCGCGTCTTGATACAGTGGAATGGCTTCGGCAGGCCGCCCCATCCGAGCCAGAACGATCCCCAAATTGTTAAGAACGGCGATGGAATGCGGATCGATTTTTAAGGCGCTCCGCAGGCTTTCCTCGGCTGCCGCATTGTCGCCCTTGTGCATGGCTTCTGCAGCCTGTGCGAGGTCGGTGTGTAGCTGGATTTCCTGGGCATTTGGGGCTGGCGTTTTGGGCGGCGGTGCTTGAGCCGCGACACAATGCGCGATCAGCAAGCAAATTGCATAGGTTCTCGTGATCTGCCGGCCGCGCATTTGCCCCTGCATAAGCGAAATTTTAACCCAACAATCGAAGCGGCCGATGCCTTCCGCGCTGCAGGATCGGCAGGGGTTTCCGAGGGAACGCTGCAAATAAAAAGAATTTGTGGCAGCCGGACCTGTAAGCCGAATTCTGTCCGCCGGATTGCTCCGACTGGACGGTCATTCCTCTGGGCCCCGCATCGCTGCGAGGCTCTAGCGACCTACCCGAAGGTTTGACGCACCGAGCCGGCACGTGCCCCGCCCATTCTCGAAGGAGGGTCTTGCCTGGAGTGCTCCTTCCAGAATGGGCGGAACTTCCTCCCTATTTGGTCTTGCTCCGTGTGGGGTTTGCCATGCCCGCCGCATTACTGCGGCAGCGGTGCGCTCTTACCGCACCTTTTCACCCTTACCTGCACCCGTAAAGATGCGGGCGGTATATTTTCTGTGGCACTTTCCGTCGAATGGCCTTGAAGCCACCCTCCCGGACGTTATCCGGCACACTGCTCTGCGGAGTTCGGACTTTCCTCCCTCCGCGCGCAAGGCGCGAAGAGCGACCGCCCGGTCCGGCTGCCTACATCACCATTATATGCGATGAGACTTCTGCGCCTTCACTGGCCGGACCTGATCTGTCTGGCAAAGAGAGAAACCAGGGCAGCCCCGCCCGCCCGCCTCACGCATCGGATTGAGCCGCGAGCGCCTGTGCTAATCCAGTAGGCGAAGCGACTGCGAGCCACACGACGAGCAGAGAAAGTCTAAATTTCGTGATCTTTGCCTTCCAAGGGTTCGGCCCAGGAAAATCCAATACGGGGTGGGGACGACCTTGGAATCTTACTTCCAAGGCCAAGGCACGGCTGCGCGATTCCGCTGGCTAAGTTTGGGAATTATGTCTTCTTCCCGTTCGGATGACAAGGAAAAGTCAGGGGCTTCGCTCAGGATGACCCTCGTGCTGGCGGCAAATCGGAATTCGAGACATCGAACAATACCTTCCATGCGCCGTCCATTTGTTTCTTCCATACCATCAGGTACTTTCCTTTGTCGAGGAAGAGTTTCCCAGAGGGCTCACGAAAGCTGATTTCGTAAGATCCGCTGGTGTATCCCAGATCGCCAGACTGGGCAACTTCAACCTTATTCGGATGCCACGTG
>Ga0210398_10001329_pt1 | contig 25778 bp, 17 predicted proteins | sample IncBWC4OmetaG_FD_161047 | JGI IMG/M metagenome (GOLD analysis project Ga0210398, IMG submission 161047) | Forest soil microbial communities from Barre Woods Harvard Forest LTER site, Petersham, Massachusetts, United States - Inc-BW-C-4-O | ecosystem: Environmental > Terrestrial > Soil >... | reverse complement strand
GCCTCGACAGCCGCCATGACCTCCTGCATCGCCTCGTCGAGCGCCCTGTCGGAAAACGCAGCCGCGCGCAGCGTCTTTCGCGCACGCTCCTGCAGACCTGACGCGTCTATGCCATGGCTGAGCAAATCGAGCAGCGCGTGCACCGCGTTTCCGACCACCCGCGCACGCCGCGATCCCTCAGGACGAAGCAGCTCAGCCGATTTGGCGTCCGCCGTGAATGTGCCGGCGACAGTTACGTTCTTCGCCCGCGGCCTTATTTCCAGATCCGAGGGCAGTCTTTTGACCGTGAGCCGTGGTCCGCGCTCCTCCGCACTCGCAGCCAGATCGAACAGTTCGAACAACGAAGCCTGCTCCGCCTGAGCCAGCGGGAAATCCACCACCTTCTCCGCTTCGCGGTTCCTCACTGCCTCTTCGAACATCTCTTCGAACGCAGGCCATCCCACATCCAACAGGCTCTTGGAATCGCCGCTCTTCAGCCCGGAGGCGCCCATCGTCGCCGAGCCCAGCAGATGCAGCTCTCGCCGCGCTCGCGTGCATGCCACGTAGAGCAGCCGCTTGACTTCCTCATTCTGGCGCTCTGTGCGCTGCTTCTGCACCCATTTGTACGTCGGATGGCTTTCCCCACCCTTCGCTCCGATCGGCGCAACCAGCATCTCGTCTTCGCCCTCCGCATTCGTGCGCTCCAGCGAAACGATCAGCGGCGACTGGTCGGCCGCAGCCTTTCTGTCGAGCCCCGGAACAATCACCACATCGAACCCCAGCCCCTTGGCCTTGTGGATCGTCATCAGTTGCACGCCTGCGCGCTCGCTGACGGTGGGATCGGGCTTGGCATAGAGCCACTCCAGTTCCGCCTCAAAAGACGCAGTCATGCACTCCATGCCATCGGGCGCAATATCGTCGAGCATGGAGAAATATGTCTGTGCGTTCTCGTAAGCCGCGGCATCCACGCAGAGATGGCCTCCCAGGCTGCGCCATGTCCGCTCGATCCATTGTGAGAACGACCCGGCATGCAGCCCCTGAAAGCGACTGGCAAGCGCCTGCTTCAGAATTGCAGTGGTTCGCGCTGCTTGCCCGGCCGCGTCGGCTTCCAGCAGAGGCAGATGGGCCTCGATCAGCTCCAGCATCGACTTTCGTTTCCACTCCCGGTTGTCCGCGCCGGTCAGCGTGTGCAGATCACGCAGCGTCAACCCGCACCACGGCGCGCGCAGCACGGAGAGCCACGCCACGCGATCCATCGGATGCAGCAGCGTCCGCGTCAGCGACAACAGGTCCAGCAATTCCTGCCGTTCGGCCAGTGTCTCCAGTTCAACCGCGCGAAAGGGAATCCCGCGCTCGCGAAGCATCCGCACAATTTTCACCAGATGCTGCCGCGCCCGCACGAGTACGGCCACGCGAAACTCCGTGCCTGCCGCTTGCGCCTGTGCAATCTCCGGCCGATGCCGCTCAACAATCTTCAGTACCTGCTGCGCCTCGTTTTCTTGCGCGGCGTCCTTTTCGTCGAGCGACGCGGAGCTCCCGTTTATCGGATAGATGACCTGCGGATAAATGCGCAGCGCGTCGGCCAGCAGTGCCGGCTCCGATGCATACGACGGAAAAAAGGGAACCGCCGCGTTCCCACCGAAGACAGCATCGAAAATCCTGTTCCACTCCTCCGTCAGCCCGGCGTGCGATCGAAAATTGGTGGATAGCTGAACCAGTTGGCACGCAATCGTCGACTCATTCGACGAAATCCCACGCCGCTCCACATGTCGGAACAGCTCCACCTCCGCCTGTCGAAACATGTAGATTGACTGCATGGGATCGCCAACTAGGAAGCACGTCCGTCCGTCGCCTTCATCCCACGCGCGCACCAGCAACCGGACCAGCTCGAACTGGCTGCGTGACGTGTCCTGAAACTCATCCACCAGCAGATGCCGCAGACCCCCACTCAGGGCCAGCAGCAGATCCGGGTTGTCCTCTGCACCACCCAGCACCCGCCGCGCCGCAATTCCCAGTTGAGTGAAATCGACGACATTCCTCTCCGCAAAGATCACGTTCAGCTCGGCGACCGCGCGCCGTAGCGTCATGAAAAGATGCCGGAGCGTCGTCCACTGATCGTCGTCGTAGCGCAGCCGCGGAAGCTTCACCAGCCCTTCGAGGCCTTCGCGCAGCCCTTGAATCTCCTGAAGCCGAGCCAGCAGCGACTGCATTCGAGCCTTCTGTTGTTTTTCCCGAGCTCCTCCCGTCGGAAATCCGATCGTCTTCGTCAGCGACGAACGCCATTCGCCGCTTTGCGTCAGCAGTAAATCCGCAACGCATTCCCAGTGCTCAACCGCCAGCTTCTCGGGCGCAGGCAGCGCCTCCAACCCCGACAGCAGTCCGAGCTTTGCGCAATTTCCCGCTGCATAATCTGCCAACTCCACCAGTTCATTCGCCACTGTTGGCTCGGAAGCGAGCAGATCGTAAACCTCTCCCAGCGCCCGCTTTACCTCGCGACGGAAAGGAGCCTCCAGATTCGAACGCACCTTCTCCCATTCAGCTTCGTCCAGATCTCCGGTCAGCGGAAACGCCCGCACCCATTGATCGCGCTGGGCCAACATCTCGGCAATCAGCTTCTGGCAATCCGGCAGGTTGTTGTCGCGCATCGCCAGCAGGTGCATGAGCGCATTGTTAAGCGCCGCATCCTTACCGCCAAGCTGTCCCAGCGTCTGCCGCGCCGCCTGCGCGTACATCAGGTCCGCTCGTTCTACTGGGCTGAGCCTTCCGCCCATCCGCGAGAGCAGCGGCTGGCCGTGCGCGATGCGCAGACATAACGAATCGATCGTCTCAATATTCAGGCGCTGCGACTGCTCCAGAATTCTCCAGCCTCGCGCTTCGGAGTTGGCCAGCGCCGCGCGCGCCAGCTTGACCCGCTCGTCTTCATCGGGCGCCGGGTCTGTTGTCTGTGCTTCTTCAAGATGCTGCAGCACGCGAGAGCGCATCTCCGCCGTCGCGGCGCGCGTAAACGTGATCGCCAGAATCTCTTCCGGCTCATCCACGGCGGCGAGCAGCTTCAGAAATCGCCGCGTCAATAAATCAGTTTTGCCCGATCCTGCCGGGGCGCGCACGATAAACGTCTGCGACAGATCGAGCGCAAGCGCGCGCTGGTCGAGATCGTTCTCTCCCACACCGTACAAAGGAACCGCGGTTTCACTCATCGTCTTCACCCGGCTCCGCCTCGTCTTCGGTCGAAGCCTCTCGCGACTCGGCCACGCGGCACAGCCCCGGCAGCGCGCAAAACCTGCAGGTTTTCCTGCCATCCTTTGGATCGACCTGCGCTTCGCCGTGCAAAAAATCCTCGGCCAGGTTCAGCAGCGCGGCCGTCCACCCGTGGCCCATAGCCTTGTCGTAAGGATTCTTCACCAGCTTCGAACTGGCGGTCACATTGGCAAACAACTGCGCACGCGCATCGCTGACGCAGCCTTCAAAGTCCGTTTTCTCTACGTTGATTCGTGCGAATGCCACGCCGCCAACATCTTCCACGTTGCCAAAGATGGCGTAAAGAGGAAGCTGCGGCTCATTCGGCCGCATGCCCTGCCAGTCCTTGGTAGACACCTTTCCCGTTTTGTAATCGAGGAGGAGTCTCTGATCGTCGGCCACGCGATCGACCCGGTCAGCCCGCAGCCGCAGCTTCAGGCCGCCCACGCTCACGTCGTCGAGTGCCCTCTCGGTCGCCTCCACCGTAAAGGGCACGCGCTTCGCCTCGATAAGGAGCCATTCTTCGATGCGCGTCAGCAGCCTCCGCTGCTCACTCGTGAGATATGCCTGCATCCAGGGGTCGCCGCCATTCTCCTTGATGGCCGGAGCAAAGACCCTGGCAATTACATCTTCGACTGTTGCTCGAAGCCGGCCCTCATCGATCGTCACGCGCAGGTCGGCAAGCGTGTGCAGCGGCCCGCTCTCCGGAATCCACAACTGCTCCATCACCTTATGCAGCAGCAGTCCGCGTTGCGCGGCCGACAAGCCCCAGTCGCTTCGATTAAGTTCCTCGGCATTCAGCCGCCTGGCCGCAAAGGCCCGAAACGGGCAAGCCGCCTGGTCCCTGATCACGGAATATCCGCCCGCGCACTCTTCGCGCGGCCAGGCGATGGTTCCCGAGGCGTCATTTACCTCCTGCAGCTTCGTCGCCTCATGTGTGAGGGCCTCAATACCCAGCTCAGCGCGCAGCTCCGACGAACGCTCTCGGCGATGGTCCGGCGCTACTTCCGCAATCAACGGAGATAGCCGCAGCTCGCCATCCTTATCCCGTTCGGCGTGGCTGATGACCACCGACGGAGCGCTTGCCGCGATGCGCTTGGTTACGACGCTGGCCAGATTCCAATCGTCTTCGGCCGTCACGTGCGGCATGCCGGATCGCCGCTGCACCTCATTCGGCAAAAGCGGATGCAGCCGTCCGCGCGCCGGCCATGCCTGGTCATCGGCTCCGAGGAACCACACCGCATCGAACTGCTGGCCCGAGGCTTCGAGCGCGCCCATCACCTGCACGGGAGCGCCATGCGACTCGGATGCAAAGATCGCTTCATTCGCCTGCGTTTCGAGAGTGTCGATAAACTTGCGGTACCGCATGCGGCTTCCATCGAAATCAAGCAGCGCGACATCGTCCAGCAGCCGCTCCCAGCGGGCCCGAGCCTGAAAGTCGATCTCGTCTCTTCGCTGCGCCCCGCGCCAGCCGGCCTGATCCAGCAGAAACTGCGCAAGATCCACCCAGCGTCCCGGCGTTCTCTCTTCTTCGCTTACATGATTCATCGCCGCCATCTTCTGCAGATCTTCGAGCCGCGCGCGAACCAACTCAAGAGCAGGGAAGCGCGGATCGCGCATTTTTCGCAGCGTATTTCGCAGGGAGATTTCCAGCGAAAGCGATCCGGAGTTGCGCAGAGCCGCGTCGAAGCTGCCCAGCGCAAGATAGACGGTGCCCCACTCAAGCCCTGGGTTGGCTTGAGTGGGCGAAGGGCCGCCCAGATCTCCGGGGTCCCCGGCGAGCCCGGTGTTGGCTCGCTGGGGTGAGAGATACCCCGAGAGCAGCAGCCACGATACTTCTTCTTCGCTCAACGGCTGCGCGGCCCACCGCAGCAGTAGCAGGGCGGCGCGAATTACCGGCACGCTGCCCAGCGGCCGGCCCAGTGAAAAGTCAAAGGGCATGCGAGCAGCCGGAGCCAGGACGTCATCCGACTCCGGCATCAACACGCGTCTGAAAATTCGTTCGACCTCACTGCGCACCGAGCTGATGTCCGGCACAATCACGCCGATCCGCGCCGGCGGCTTGCTCCCAAACAGGGGATTCTCGTCGAGCATAGCGCGAATCCAGTACGCGCAAGTGGTGATCTCATCGCGTATATCAGTTGCGCGTACGAGCCGCGGTCCCGTCTCAACCGATGTTTCCGAAGAAAATATGACCGTGACGCCCTGTGCCTCGAGCGCCGCAATCAATCTCTTGCGTGCCGGCGTGATGCGATCGAAGCCCAGCATCACGATCTTCGCCGGCAGAGGCGATACGCCCACCGCTTCTGCCGCGCCCAACGCTTCAGCCACAACTGATTCGAGACGCGCGCGGCTTACCCAACCCCGCTTCGCGCATTCCCGGTCAAGCGAGATCGCCCACTGGCGAAATCTCTCCGCATCCATCTGTCCCCAGCTGCGGTTGCGCTCGGAGCCGGCCTCGTAGGCGCATAGCAGCGCATACGCTTCCTCCGCCAGGGCGGCCATGCCTTCCGGCGATACGAGCAGCGCCGCATCGTCACGCTGCATGCGCACCCACACGCTGCGCTCCTGCAGGCTGGTCAGCAGCAGAGGCGCATCGGCCTGCGATGCGTTGTGCGCCTGCCAAAGCCGCAGCACCCAGCTCTCCCAGTCTTCAATCGGCGGACTCGCCCACACGCGCCGCCCGGCATCTCGCTGCCGCAGCGCATATTCATGCCGCAACCAGCGCGCGGTGCGCACGTTGGCTGTCAGAACGGTCGCGCCGGTCTCGAAGGCGCTCACGATTTCGACGGGAAGCTGCATCTCAGGGAGGCTAATGCTAAGTGTAAACTGAATGGTGAAGCGTTATTCCGCCCGGCTATCTGCAATCCTTGCACTCGCGATTTGCGTAGGATTCACCGCTTGCAATCGCAGCTCAACCCAGGCCGGAACCACTCCAGCAAGCGCGAAGCCGTACCACATCCGCGGAGTCGTGGTCTCGACCGACGCCGCGAGCAGCCGTGTCACGCTCGATACTGAGGCCGTTCCCGGCTATATGGACGCGATGATCATGCCGTACACGCTGAAGAATGCCGGCATCATCAGCGAACTCCATCCCGGCGACACCATCACCGCCGACCTTTTCACCTCCAATGCAAACAGCATCCTCGACAACATCGTCATCGTCGGCCAGGCGAAGGCCGACTACAAGCCGCCGGTCGCCTACAAGCCGCTCAACCCCGGCGGTGCCGTACCTGATTTCAAGCTGCTCAACCAGAGCGGCAAGCTGATTCATATCGCGCAATTTCGCGGCAAGGTTCTGCTGGTCACGTTTATTTACGCGCGCTGCCCCCTGGCCGATTACTGCCCGCGCATGAGCCGCAACTTCGCCAAACTCGACAAGGCTCTCGCCGCCGATCCCGCGCTCTACACGAAAACGCATCTGCTCAGTGTCAGCTTCGATCCCGCATACGATACCCCCGCCGTGCTCCGCAGCTATGGCGGCTCCTACACCGGAAATTACTCGGAAGAAAACTTCACGCACTGGGATTTCGCCGCTCCGCCCCAGAAGGAACTGCCAGACGTCCTCCACTTCTTCCTGGTCGGAGCGACGCCCGAGAAGGACCGCACCATCACCCACTCGCTTTCGACCATCGTGATCGGGCCCAACGGCAAAATCTACAAGTGGTATCCCACCAACGACTGGACCCCCGAACAGCTGCTCGCGGACGTGAAAGAATTAGTGTCAGGAAAACCGCACGCATGATCGTAATTCTGATGGGTGTCACCGGCTCGGGAAAAACCACCATTGCCAATGAACTCGTAGCCCTTACTGGCTGGAAGTACGCCGAAGGCGACGACTACCACAGCGAGGCCAATCGCCAGAAGATGCACGCTGGCATTCCTCTCACCGATGAAGATCGCATCCCGTGGCTTGCCAGCCTGCATGACGTGATCCTCGGCTGGCTGCACACCGGCGACAGCGGAGTACTCACCTGCTCTGCCTTGAAGCAGTGGTATCGCGACCTGCTTGTGAAGGACATGCCCGCCAGCGCATACCGCTTCGTGCTGCTGGATGTCCCCGTCGCGACGCTTGCAGAGCGCATGCGTAAACGCCGGGGCCACTACATGAATCCCGCGCTGCTCGATAGCCAGCTCCAGACCCTGGAGATGCCCCACGATGCTGTGCGGGTAGATGCGACCGAGCCGCCTGCAATCGTTGCGGCCAAGATTCTGAGTCAACTGCAACCCGCATAGCCATCCAACGCACCGGTCGACTATGCTCAACTGAACGCGCTTTTACAGCCTGGAGGCAGTTTCCGCATGGCAAAGCTCACCATCATGTTCGGCGTAGTGCTCATTCTGCTTGGGCTGGTAGGCTTTTTCGGCTCGCCTCTTCATGCGCCGACCGCGCTCATTCCGTCGATCGTCGGCGTAATTCTGGCCATCCTCGGCTTCGTTGCCCTCACCGACGATTCCAAGAAGCGCATGCTCTTTATGCATATCGCCGTTACCGTCGGACTGCTCGGCTTTCTCGGCACCGCCAAAAGTATCTACGATTACATTCAGATGATCCGGGGCGTCCAGTTCCCGCACCCTCTCGCCGTCGAGGAGAAGGCTGCCATGTCCGTCGTGCTGCTGGTATTCGTCGTGCTCTGCGTGCGCTCGTTCATCACGGCTCGTCGCGCGCGAGCCTAGAAAATTCAAGGAATTAATATGCGCCCCGGGTCCATATCGGCGAGAGCTGAACGCACAACGTCTACACGCGGAGCCATCCGCGCCGCGGCAGGCGATCCGCCCAAAAAGAAGCCTGAGCTGAAGAAAGTCATGCCCGAGGTCTGGCGCCTGGTGCGACCGCGCCGCTGGCTGCTGCTCTTCGGACTCATCCTCGTCGCCATTAACCGCCTCGCCGGCCTTGTGCTGCCACTCTCGACGAAATACTTCATCGACGTTGTGCTCAACAAACACCACGTCGGCAAGCTCCTGCCGCTCGTGGGACTCGTCTTTCTCTCGACCGCAATCCAGGCTGTCACATCCTTCTCGCTCACGCAGCTTCTCTCCAAGGCCGCGCAGCGCATGATCGCTGACCTCCGCCGTCAGGTGCAGCAGCACGTCGGCCGCCTCTCCGTTGCCTTCTACGACGCCAACCGCACCGGCGCCCTCGTCTCGCGCATCATGAGCGACGTCGAAGGCGTGCGCAATCTCGTCGGCACCGGCCTGGTCGAATTCGTAGGCGGACTCCTCACTGCCGTGCTGTGCTTTTTCTTCCTTCTGCGCAGCAGTCACAACATGACGCTGATCGTCTTCGCCGTCATTGTCGCCTTTGTAGTCGTGCTGCAAAACGCTTTTAAGACTATCCGTCCCATCTTCCGCGAGCGCGGCCAGATCAACTCCGAGGTCTCCGGGCGTCTCGGCGAATCGATAGGTGGCGTGCGCGTCGTCAAGGGCTACCATGCCGAGGAGCGCGAGGCGAGCGTCTTTTCGGCCGGTGTGCAGCGCCTGCTTGAAAACGTTATGCGTTCGCTCACGGCCACCAGCACGCTCTCCTTTGCCGCGACTACCGTACTCGGTGTGGTCGGCGGATTAGTTATGCTGCTCGGGGGCCACCAGGTTCTTGCGGGCCGCTTGACCACTGGCGGCTATTTCCAATACACGATGCTGCTTGCCTTTATGATCGCTCCGGTGATTCAAATCGTGAACATCGGAACCCAGCTTACGGAAGCCGTCGCTGGCCTCGACCGCACCATGGAACTCCTCTCCGAGCGCGACGAGTTCACCGATCCCACGCGCACCCAAAAGTTCGGACCGATTCGGGGCGATGTCGTTTTCGATCAGGTCGAGTTCGCCTACGAGCCCGAAAAGCCCGTGCTGCACGGCATCTCGTTCGAGTCGCGCCCCGGAACCGTCACCGCGCTGGTCGGATCTTCGGGGTCGGGCAAGTCGACCATCATCAGCCTCATCTGCGCCTTCCACAAGCCGGACAAGGGCGCCGTCCTCATCGACGGCATCGACCTCTCGACTGTTCGGCTCGACGACTATCGCGCGCAACTCGGCGTGGTCCTGCAGGAGTCCTTCCTCTTCGATGGATCGATCCGCGACAACGTGCTCTTCTCCGATCCAGATGCGACTGAAGAGCAGTTCCTCAACGCCTGCCGCATCGCGCGCGTCGACGAATTCGCAGAGCGCTTTCCGGAGGCCTACGACACCATCGTCGGGGAGCGCGGCGTCAAACTTTCGGGAGGCCAGCGCCAGCGCCTGTCGATTGCCCGCGCGATACTCGCCAATCCGGGCATTCTGATTCTGGACGAAGCGACGTCGTCCCTCGACTCAGAATCCGAAGCCATGATCCAGGACGGACTCAGCTTCCTCATGCAGGGACGCACGACCTTCGTGATCGCGCACCGCCTCTCGACCATCCGCCGCGCCGATCAAATCCTGGTTGTCGAAGGCGGATACATCGTCGAACGCGGGACACATGAGTCTCTGTATGCCCTCGGCGGACGCTACTTCGACCTCTACACCCGCCAGCACGGACTGGAGACGAATTTATTCCTAGCCCCCGGCGAAGGCGATGTGGTGGAAGAGGCGAAGTGACGCGGGACTAATCTGGCATCCCTGAGAATTGGGTGTGGGCGGTAGGTGCCCCATATCTGGCGGTTTTATCGCCAGATGTGGGTATCCCGCTATGGGAGAGGATAGCTAATTCGGACTAGAAGTGGCGCATGGCCCTTAATGGAGTGCCCGACAACACTCCCGAGATCCGGGTTTTATCCTCAATAGGTGAGGTCTGCGGCCCCATGCGCCTTAATCCTGAGCAGCTTGCGGATCGGTACTATTATGACGATCTGCAGTATTGAAAGCTTTCGCGAATTGCTGTCGACGCGCTCGAAGAGGGCTATGACGGCCTTGTCGTTGAGGTCCTGACGTGCCAGAACGTTCGAGGTCCGGAGTGATCGGAAAGCGGGAGAGACCAGAAATCTCGGGTCGGACCTCCAGAAAAAATCGGATAATCTCCTCTGGGAAGGATACCGATCATGTCGCTGCGCAAAGGGTTGCTGTTCGCAATGCTGTTCGCGATCATTGCCTTGGCGGAGCCCGGAAGGGTCAACGTTTACAAGGCGGAATTTGATGTGCCGAAGCCGAATACGTTGTTGCGCGCTCCTGCGCCTGCCACTGCGGCATTGCCTTGGTACGGCAGCTGGCCGGCAAACAAGCCAAGTCGATGGCTCAGGGCATTCCGCAGGAAAGGCGAATTGCTGCCGGCGTCATTTCTTCCGATTCAATTCAAGAACCCCAAAGATTTAGGTATTGGAAAGTTGCTCGTCGCGAGCCGAGGCCTCGGCGACCCGCATTTCGCTGGAACAGTAATCCTGCTAGTTCACTACGATGAAGATGGCGTAGTCGGACTATTTCTCAACCGGCGCACCGATGTACCGCTTTCTCAAGTTCTTGATCTCAAGGCCGCGAAAGACCGCTCCGACCCGGTCTATATCGGGGGTCCTGTGGAACCTTCGGCTGCATTTGCACTTTTTCAGTCCTCGGCCAAGATTGAAAAAGCTGAGAACATCTTCGGTGATGTTTATTTGATCTCCGACAAAAGCCTCTTCGAAAAAACAATTTCGGACCGGCCTGACCCTAAAGTTTTTCACGTTTACCTGGGATATGCCGGATGGACGCAAGATCAATTGCGGACCGAGGTGCAATTGGGCGCGTGGTTCGTTTTTCCGGCAGACACCGCCACAATATTCAATTCCGATCCGGATTCTTTGTGGTTGCAGATGATTCAGAAGACAGAGTTGCGATTTGCGAAGACTGAGCCCTTGGTAGAAATCTCCCAGCCAGTAGAATTATTTTGATAAATCCCGAGTCATTCACCAAGCCGATATTTCGCACAATACATCGTTCCGCGAGAATCACCGGCAATCCGGACCAGAACAGCGCAGGCTCCCAGACTCCTATGGGCGATCGATTAACATCTCCCCAGAGGAACCTCGAGCCATGAACCAAGCGGAGATGATCGCCAAATGGGACGAGCACATCAGTTATGAGTTTTCGACACGCGACGTCTCTTCGACTATTGCAACTATGGTGGAGGACGCCTACGTCAATCATATTCCGGTGATGACAGGCGGTTACGGCCATGCGGCCTTGCGCAGGTTTTATGCGGAAGACTTCATCTCGCTGATGCCGGCCGACACCTCCATCAAATTGATCTCCCGTACCCTCGGCCAGGATCAACTGGTTGACGAGATGATCTTTTCCTTCACCCACACCGAAGAGATGCCCTGGATGCTCCCCGGAGTTCCGCCGACTCATCGCCACGTCGACATTCCTCTTGTCGTGGTTGTCGGTTTTCGCGAGGGCAAGCTGGCGCATGAGCGGATCTACTGGGACCAGGCGTCCGTGCTCAAACAAATCGGCCTGCTCACGGACTCATCGCTCCCGGTATTTGGAGCCGAGACCGCGCAGAAGCTCCTCGACCCAGCCATGTCCTGACGTGAGCATACGATTCGGCGGAAGTTTTGTTCCTCACTTTGTATACTAGCGGCACGCCTTCCATCGCGAGGCCAGGGTCAAGTTGTCGGCGGACACCGGGCCCTGCGTCGTCGGATCTCTAAGCACCAGGAGCCGTGTGGTCAAACAGCAGCTAGTCGCACCCCAAGCTGTCAACTTCGCTTGCGATCGATTCCGTTCGCTCTTTCCTGCCCTCACCGAGGAGCCAGGCTTCATCTTCTTCGATAACGGTGCTGGCGCGCAGATTCCCCAGGGCGTTTTCGACGCCATCAATGGTCATCTTTTGCACCGCAACGTACAGCGCGGCGGACGCTACGCCAGGAGCATGGAAGTCGACGCAACCATCGCGCGAGCCCGCGAGAGCGTCGCCGCTCTGATCAACGCCCGCGATTGCGACGAGATCGCTTTCGGCATGAACGCAACGTCGTTCCTTCGTCTGCTCAGCCTGGCGATCGGTCGCACACTCGAGACCCGCAACGAGATCGTCGTCACGGACCTTGACCACGAAGCCAATATCGCCACATGGCTGCAGCTTGAGCGCGAAGGGGCCAGGATTGTCTGGTGGAATATGCGTGAAGATAACAACCTTCACGTTGAGGACCTGGCGCCGCTCCTCACCTCGAAGACCCGTCTTGTTGCCTGCACGGTTGCTTCCCATGCGCTTGGTTCCATTGTCGATGTCGCTGTCGTTGCCAAGTTGGCGCACGCCGTCGGTGCTGAGGTCGTTCTCGATTGCGTTCACTATGCTCCCCACGCACTCATCGATGTACAGGCATTCGAATGCGATTACCTGGTCTGCTCCGGCTACAAGGTCTTCGGTCCTCACATGGGTTTCATGTGGGGTCGACTCGAGCTTCTAAACGTTCTCCAGACATTCCGCGAGGACTTTATCCCCGACGCTCCTCCGAGCAAGATTGAAGCCGGCACCTTTATCTACGAGAATGTCGCGGGTATGGCAGCCGCCATCACCTATCTGGAAACTCTCGGCGCGGGCCACGGCGGCGAAGAGGAAAACACAGCACCCGTATCGCGGCGAGCCTCTCTCGTTCGTGCCATGACTTCAATCCGAGAATACGAAGCTACACTTTCTTTCGAGATGCTCGAAGCCCTGCAGGCGGCCGGCGCCATCATCTACGGCGTCGATGACACAGCCCGCCTGGCCGAACGCGTTCCCACTTTTTGTTTCACCCTTCCCAACATCGCGCCGGAACTCGTCACCGAGACCATGTCGGACCGGGGCATTGGTATTCGTGACGGCCACATGTACGCTCCGCGACTGATGAAGCGCCTCGGCGCCAGCCTCGACACCGGTGTCAACCGCGCGTCGCTTGTCCATTACAACACCGTCCAGGAGATTCATGAGTTCGGGAAGGTCCTTGGTGACATCGTTCGGGGTCGATAAGCAAGCGACTACCGCCCGGGCGCCGATGCCTTTCAAACTCGCCAATACGCCCGAGAGTTCTCCCGAACTCAACCGCGCGCTCACGCAACGCCAGATGACCATGATGACGATCGGCGGTGCGATCGGCGTCGGGCTTTTTCTCGGCAGCTCCGTCACGATCCGGCTCGCCGGCCCGGGCGTCATTCTCTCTTATCTCTTCAGCGCCATCATCGCTCTCATCGTCGCTTACTCTATCGCGGAGATGGCTGTCACGCATCCCGTCGCCGGCTCATTCGGCGTCTATGCGCAGACATACTTGAATGAGTGGTCAGGCTTCACGGTTCGCGTTACCTACGCCTTCGTTCAAATCTTGGCCATCGGCGCGGAGGTCACGGCCGTTGCAATTTACTTCTCCGTCTGGTTCCCGGCGATTCCGCAATGGGTTTGGGTCGTTGGAGTCTCGGTCGGTTTGATCGCCGTTAATAGCCTGCGTGTCGGTAACTTTGGTGAATTTGAATATTGGTTCGCCATCATCAAGGTGATCACGATCGTGACCTTCATACTCGTCGGCCTCGGACTGATCTTCGGCGTTGGTCATGCTGGTGCTATCGGCTTCTCAAATCTCACCTCCCACGGAGGTTTTCTTCCCAACGGCCTGAAGGGTGTCTTGCTTGCCCTGAGTCTCACGCTCACAAGCTACATGGGAGTGGAAATCATCGGCGTCACCGCCGGCGAGGCGTTGCAACCCGAAAAGACCATTCCTCGCGCCATGCGCACTGTCACTCTTCGGCTCATTCTCTTCTATGTGCTCTCTATCACTGTGATGCTCTCGATGACCCCATGGGACACGATGGGCAGCGGCATCACTGGCAGTCCCTTTGTGCTGGCTTTTGCGAAGGTCGGCATTCCCTACGCTGCGAAGATCATGAATCTTGTTGTTATCACCGCCGCTCTTTCGAGCGCGAACACCAATCTCTACCTCGCCAGCCGGACACTCTTTTCCCTGTCGCATGACGGCTATGTCCCGAAGGGGCCCGGAAAATTGGGCAGGAACGGCGTACCCTACATTGCCTTAATGGTGTCGACCGCTGGCATGGGTGCGGCCATCCTGCTGGCCATTTTCGCTCCCGGCCGAGCGTTCCTGCTGCTTTACGGCGTCGCAGTGGCCGGTATGTTCTTCGTCTGGAGCATCATCTTGCTCGCCCATCTGTCCTTTCGCCGCTCAATAGGACAAGCGCGCGTCGCACAGCTCCCAATTCGCCTGCCGTTCTCGCCTTACTCGCAGATCGCGGCCATGATCGCTCTCGCAGCCATCGTCCTCAGCACCTATTACGTGAAGGGCCTGGAATACTCGGTTCCGAGTTTCATATCGTTCCTGCTGGTGATTACAGCCTTCTACTGGACGCTGAAGCGAAGAAACAGTAGCAAACAGAGGGGCAGCTCTGAACGCAATTTCTTCATACCTAAAGGTGATTAGGTGAGCACTCTTGTTTACACGGGGCCCCGGGGAACTATGGGAAGGTCATGAAATGGGTATCATCACTACCGGCCGGCTAACTTCTTTTGAATTGTCTTCACCCAGATCGCTTCGGCGCTGGGCTCCATCGTCTTCGCGATTGCGAGTGCCTGCTGGTACGCGGGCTTCGCGGCCAGCGGCTGGCCGAGCGCGGTGAATGTGTCGCCCAGAACCATTTGTGCCTGCAACTGATCAGGGTCAATGGCAACGGCCGTTTGCGCCTCCACCAGCGCGGACGCTAACTGCCCGGCCGCAATGAGATCTCTGGCCCGCGTTACGTGGCCGAGTGCGGAGGCGAAACGCATGTCAAACGTCCCATCGTAGACAAAAACACCGTCCTGGATGAAAGCAACTGGTTTCAGCTTCTGAAACTCCCGGTAAGGATTTAGCACGTTGGAGCCCCACTCGTAGCCGGTGAGTGTTCCAGCGCTGATCAGCACAGGCCCCGTGATCGTCTGTGGCGTATCGATTTGATAGTGCGCCCACCCGCTGTCCGCCGTCGGCAACGGTTTGCATGGGATTCCATACGCGCTGAAGTGGATGGAGGGTTCGACGAAGTATGCAAACCAGCAGTCCTTAACCCCACGATTGTCCAGATACTTCTTGACCGCCTTCAACTGTTGACCCCAGTCTGTGTTGGAGTCGGTCAGGTACTTATAAGTGTTCGCGGGACCGCCCCAGAATTCGTTCGAGTAGGCAAGGTAGTTCGGATAAGCTCGCGCCGAAGACACTGCGTGCCATGCCAGCAACAATCCCACGACGTAGGCCCAGCGCCGGTTCCTATGCGCCAGTGCGAGCGCAGCGCCCCCAATCAGCACGGAGAGAAACGGATACATGGGCAGGATGTGCCTTGCGCCGATGTCCAGGCCAGTCCCGGTCGCGATCAACAAATAGAGAACCGGAGGAATGGTGAGAAAGAAGATCTCGCGCCGAGCGCGCAATTTTCTGGTAACAATCGCGAAGCCGGCCAGCATCAGCAAACCCATGAAGGCCGCCGTGGACTTGATGATGAAGGCCGCAGGAAAGTAGAACCAGACTCCGCGCGCGTATACTTTGCCGAAGATGTAGGTTGAGAACGAATCTGAGATCAGGCGCACGTCCACCAACCCGTAAAGATAAGACTCGGGCAGGATGTGCAAGCGCGCGAGCGTGAGATAGGTGTGCGGTTCCACCCCTTTCAAACCTCGCGCGTACTCGGCGAGCGAGGGACTCAGCGACATTCCACCTGGTCTGGCGGCGTAGCGAAAACCGTAGAAAGCCCAGAGCACCACGATGGCAATGGTCGACGCAGCCAGAAAGGCGCCAGTCAGGCGCAATGCTACTTTCCTTTTGTTGGTCCGCGTCTCGGGCGAGGGCCACAATATCTCAGTAATAATGAGTGCCAGGCCGAATGGGAGGAGAAGCACACCTGAGTGTTTCGACGCCAGAGCGAGTCCACTGACCAGGCCGAGAACGATCAGTCTCCCGACCGAAGGCGCCTTCACGTAGCGGTAGAAGGCATAGATGCTGGCGAATATGAAGCAGGAGATACCCATGTCCGTTGTGACATAGGCGCCGTGCGCGATCATGTTTGGCTCAAAAACCACCAGCGCCAATGCGAACAGCGCCGCACCATCGCCGAACATCTCTCGCGCTGCCAGAAAGACGAGCAGTCCCAGCAAAAGACTGAGGGTTGCCGCCGCCATTCGGGCGCGAAAAATGATGCGGTCCGCTTCGGCCTCTCCACCATTACCGAAGATGAAATCCCGTCCATCGAAATATGCTTCGTCTTTGAATGATGCAAGTCCCTTGCGATCTGGCACCTTGAGGTGCATCGGCAGAAGTGGAATCGCCGCTAGCGCCTTCACCAGGGGTGGGTGCTCAGGATTGATGCCAAAGTCGGCCTTCTTCCATGACATATAGCCGGCGAAGATATGGTCACCTTCATCCCAAGACAATGATTGCTGTCGGATCGAGAATGTCAGTTCCCCCAAGAACACCAACAAAAACAACACTGCTCCCGCGCTTCCATAGTGTTTCCGTACGTTCAGTTCAAACACATCTCTCCCGTGACCGTAAAATTCGAAGTTGGTGTCCTGGATCTATTTTGACAGTATCCATGGGGATGGGTAGTTGGTTTTATGAAGACAACGCGTAGAGATTTCCTCCAGGCATCCGCTCTGGCGTCACTCGCAGCATCGCAGCAAATGGCGAGCGTCCCGGCCCTGGCCCAATCCATTGAAACCACCCCAGCGACCGAAAAGCTGGATGGCTATAAGCTCGCCGCCCGACACACGATCCGAAGGGAAATACCCGGCCCTACTTTCTTTGAAGGGATGCTGCTGGGAAATGGCGATGTTGGAGTCTGTGCGCTCGTGCGGCCGGACGCGCTCGGCCTGCATTTCGGCAAAAACGATTGCTGGGATATCCGTGTAAGCGAGGATATCGCGGAGCATGTTCTGTCCTTCGCTGAAGTCCTTAAGCTCTGGCAGCGGGCGAGCGAGGAGGCGAAGCGGCAAGGCAAACCGGACATGCTTTATCTCGAGTCCGGAATTGATTTCTTCAACGAATACTCAAAAAGAGTCGGTACCTCCTATTCGAATAAGTGGCCACGCCCGTGGCCTTGCGGCACTGTCTGGCTCAACTGGGATCCGCGATGGGTTGCGCCAGGTCAGTACACCTTGAATCCCGCAAATGGCACCTTCACGCTGGAGCTCAAATGCACGAATCCTGGTATCGATTCCCGCAACAGCGATGCAGACGGCGGTTCGCGAAGCATACAGCTCACCTGCTTTGTCGATTGGGCCACTGGACTGGTGTCGGTTTCGACGAATGGATCAGTACCGCTGCTATCGCTGGTTTATTCGCCAGAGGTCGATGGCTTTCATGGTGGGCCATTTGATCCTGGTCACGTTGACGTTAAACCAGAGCTTTTACCCAAACCCGAAACCGCTGCCAAGACCGGAGATGACTTCGCCGAATTCTCCTGCTTCCAGCATCTGCCCGCCATTGGCCCGACTAGGGAGCTTCCATCGCCGCCGAAGTCTGACAAAGACCGTAATTTCTCGTTGCATGGGAGGATAGCCGGGCGCTGGTCGGTTACGTCGGCGAAGCCATCGACGGACGTGACCCTCGCTTCCATCGGGGAACAGGCGATTCATCTCGATGTTCTGCTGGTGACGCCGCGTGACCTCTATCTCAAGCGGCTGGAGGAACAGGCGTCTGCTGGCAAACGCTGGGTTTCGGTTCCGCAAAATCACGCTTACAGCGCGGAGGACTTGGACACAGCGGCCCAGGCGCAGACGCAGGTGGCCCGTTTGTCAGGCACAGAATTCACAGATCGTCAGCAAGATTCCGAAAAGCACTGGCGCGAACACTGGTCCCGCTCCGCGGTCGAGCTCAAAGACAAAGATCTGGAACGCATCTGGTATCACAACCAGTATTTCTTGGCTTGTTGTCTACGGAAGCATAAGGTAGCTCCGGGCCTCTTCGCAAATTGGTCAGCCGGCGACATCGGTACCGCGTGGCACGGCGACTACCATCTGGACTACAACTGCCAGCAAGTCTATTGGGGTGTCTTCTCAAGCAATCATGTTGACCAGCACCTCCCCTATGTCGAGATGTGCGAGAACCTGACTCCCATCGCGGAGAAGTTCGCGAAAGAGAGCTTCAACCTGCCGGGTGCATTCTTTCCTGTATCCGCCTATCCGGTGCCCAGCCAGATCGTTCCTTATCCGGTGCCGCCGTGGGCCTATCAGGTCAGTATGACTCCATGGATCGTGCAGAGCCTGTGGTGGCAATACCTCTACACGCAGGACGACGAATATCTCCGGCATGTCTATCCGATCCTTCGCGGCGCCGCGCGTTTCGTCGCAGCTTTTGTCAAGAAAGGCGACGATCAGCTCTACCATTTCATCCCCACTGTCTCATCAGAGAACTGGGGCTTCACTGTAAACTACCGGCTCAACAAAGACTGCATTCTTGACATCGCCCTGACTCGCTTTCTACTCAGTGCGGTGATCGAAGGTTCAACTGTGATGGGTATCGATGAAGAAGAGAGAGCCCAGTGGCGCAATATTTACCGGAATCTCGCCTCCTATCCCAAGGCCAACGGTCCCTATGGCGAAGTATGGCTCGATATCATGAATGGGCCTATCGAGCACATCTTTAACGTGCCGATCACGCTGGCTCCTGTCTTTCCTGGGGAACAGGTCGGAATCGGACAGGAATCTCCGGAATGGGAAATCGCAAACCGCACAGCACACACACTCAGGCTCGAGGGCGGCAACGACCTCGTGTACCAACCGCTGATCCGCGCGCGGCTCGGCATGTTGGACCTGGATTGGTTCAAGCGTGAAGTGCTCTATTGCACCTTGCCGAACGGCATCGCGAATGATCGCGTCAGGCAATCAGGAGGACGATACTCGCAGTCGGTGGACTTCGACTTCATGATGCGCATGGGCGTTTGGTGCGAAAACTTCGCTCTCCCTGCGGTATTGAATGAATGCATGATGCAGAGCTACACGGGAACGATTCGGCTCTTTCCCAATGCGACGAACATGGGCCCCGCACGATTCGAAAGCCTTCGAGCTGCGGGAGCTTTCCTGGTGAGCGCGGTCTACGATGGTCGCACAGTGACACACCTCTCCTTACTCAGCGAGAAGGGTAAGACTGTCCGAATGTCGGCGCCCTGGAAAGAGAAGAGGATTCGTGTGACGCGTATACGCGATCGGGGGACAGTGGTCGTCTGGGGCAACGGCGAAGAATTTCGTTTCGAAACCGAACCCGGCGCGAGTTATCTCATCGAGCCCAAGTGATCTGGTTCTCTGATTATGGAAGTTTCTTCCCGATTCTCAAATCCGGATCAGCAAAGCAGGGCTCCGACGAGATCTTTGCGATCAAGCTTTCAGATGCGACTGCCGCTGATTTGGCGAAACGGCCAGTGGAGTACGATACGGATTTACGTTGATGCCGGGCAAATACATGATCAAGTTTCTGGCGCGCGACGTGTGTGCTCCGCGCCGCCGCGCTTCGCCAGGGCAAGCTCGCTGCCCCGGAATTTTCACGATGATCGGCAAGGCTCTCAACAAACACACGGCTGATGGGCTTTACACGTAGACTAGGCTGCTTCACACCCCAGGAATCACCGCAAAGGAGAATCGCCATGAATAAATTAAACGGAAAAGTCGCAGTGGTCACAGGAGCTTCGAAGGGTATTGGAGCTTCCATCGCAGAGCATCTGGCAGCAGAGGGCGCTTCGGTTGTAGTGAACTATGCCAGCAGCAGAGCGGGCGCAGACGGCGTCGTAGCTCGAATCACCAAGAAGGGCGGAAAGGCGATTGCCGTTCAGGGGGACGTCTCCAGGCCGGAAGATATCCAACGGCTCTTTTCAGAGACGAAGAAGGCGTACGGCAAACTTGATGTGCTCGTGAACAACGCCGGAGTCTATGAATTTGCCCCGCTGGAAGCCATCACGCTGGAGCACATCCAGAAGCAGTTCAATCTCAACGTCGCTGGTTTATTGCTCACCACACAGGAAGCGGTCAAGCTGATTGGGCCGGAGGGCGGTTCCATCATTAATATCGGTTCCATCGTTGGCCCCATGCCGGCTCCGCAAGCCTCCACCTACAGTGCAAGCAAAGCTGCGGTAGATGCAATTACGGTTTCCCTCTCTATGGAGCTTGGCCCGCGTAAGATCCGGGTGAACTCGCTTAACCCCGGCATGGTCGAAACCGAGGGCTTGCGTGCCTCCGGGCTCCACAAGGGTGAATTTCGAGAGCAGCAGGACAGGGAGACGCCTCTTGGCCGGATCGCCCAGCCGGAAGATATTGCTCTGGCAGCCAAGTTCCTCGCCGGCGACGATGCCCGCTGGATTACCGGGCAGGTTATCGTAGCTGCCGGCGGAAAACGGATGTGAGCATTCCGACCGAGCTTGAGACCGGACGCAGCCCGCGTTCAGCCTCAAGCTCCTTAATGAATCCTGGCACGTTTATTCGTGATCGTGGTCGTACCCGATCTTCCAGGCGTCGCTGCTGGTTGTCACTAGGGAGGGCTTCGTATCCCCGGGAGATGTGAGTTCAGCGACGACCGTGTGGATTGCGTGACCACGATTGGTAACTACCAGCATGAGTTTGATGACTCCTTTGGATCCGACGGGAACGGGCACGTTCAAATCGATGGTCGCAGTGCCGGTGCAATCCGCATTCAAGCTGTAGGTGCCGGTCTCGCCCGTGGAGAATACAAACCCCGTCATGGCGTCGCCGTTTCCGGCGTTGGGGACACCAGCAGTTTCGACAAAGTCCCTCTGGGTGAACTTGCCGGCGCCGTCGAAGTGATGGCTATTCCTTTAGTCGGGCTTTGGGTGCCGTCGGGATTAGGCGCATACCCTTGGATTGTCCAGCCATAGTCGCCTTTGAGAGTTGCGTCGCTACAGCCATTGTCTTCAGCAGAGGCAGGGATGGCGCTCAGCCCAAGCATAAGAGCCGAGACTGCAAGCATTCTGCCCAGAAGCCGCGCCGAGGGATTGCAAATCGAGAAACTTTTCAAATCTACGCTTTTCATGTGAAGTCGCCTTTCAGGTTTGTGGGCAATCGATGCCCTGGTTTCAGGTAGTCCGGATCCACTCCGGGAGATCGGGAAAGCGGCCCGACCGGTCGGGTCGCCTTCCCGACAGCATGAAAGCGCAAAAAAGCGACCCTGCTGCGTTGGACAAAGCACTGGGAGGAATCCGGATTTTGAGCCAAGTGCTCGGCTGGCAACAGGGGTTCCTCTGAATCACTAGCGTGCTTCGGTCTTTAATCGCGATGGGGATCGCAGCCGATCTTCATGGGGCTGACTGTCCCTGTTCCAACAGTCTCCGCGTCGGTCTCGACGAGATCGGCCCTCCTTTGGCCTCCTGCACCCTCGACAAGCACAACGCTCCAATGAGCGGTGAAAGCAGGGTAATCAGTCGTGAGGGTTCCAGTACAGTCGGAAGCGATCCTATACGATCCGGTAACCGCCACGTCTTTAAGGATGACGATGCCGGCTATGCTCCCATTGACCGACCCGGTGAAGCTTCCTTTTCCGTCTAGGGCGATCCTGCCCAGAATGGCCACAAATCCGGCAGGCGGAATAGTGGCAGATCCAGAGACTGCGTATGCATAATCGCCCTTGAGAGTGGCGTTGCTACAGCCATTGTCTTCAGCAGAGGCAGGGATGGCGCTCAGCCCCAGCATAAGAGCCGAGACCGCGAGCGTGCGGCACAGAAGCCGGGCCGAGGGATTGCAAATCGAGAAACTTTTCAAATCTACGCTTTTCATGTGAAGTCGCCTTTCAGGTTTGTGGGCAATCGATGCCCAGGCTTGAGGTTGCCCGGACCCACTCCGGGGAGATCGGGAAAGTGGCCCGACCGGTCGGGTCGCCTTCAGGCCATCGACATTGCATTGAGCCGCTTGTGAAGTGCAATGCACCAGCGCTCACTTGGCGCTCATCTGGGACTCATCCGGCAAGTGGCTCAAAGGAAGGCCATTCGTCCGAGGCTCCGCCCAAACTCTCGGGTCTTCCGCTCCCGCCAGAGCGAAATCTGTGCAAGGGCATCCGCTGCCGGGTACACTTCCGCATCAGGCTGGTCGCCAATGGAAGCTGCGGTCTCAAACCGCGTACGGCTCGGAGCGTTCGAGCTGGATCTGAAGGCGGGCGAGCTGCGTACCGGAGATCGAAAAGTTCGTCTTCAGGAACAGCCCTTCCAGATTCTGCTGATGTTGGTGGAGCGTGCTGGCGGCCTGGTCACGCGGGAAGAGATCAAGAAGAAGCTTTGGCCAAACGACACTGTGGTGGAGTTCGACCACAGCATTCATACCGCAATCAATAAGCTGCGGCAGGCATTCGGGGATTCTGCAGAAAACCCAAAATACATCGAAACCGTGGCCCGGCGTGGTTATCGATTAATGGTGCTGGTGGAGCGAGTGGACTCGAGCCCGGCCAGCCAGCGCTTCGAGGTGCCTGCGCCGCCGCTGCCGGAACCGCCAATCTCAGGTCTGAGTGGCAGGAAAATCTCCCACTACCGTGTGCTGGAACTGCTGGGTGGTGGAGGCATGGGGGTGGTGTACAAGGCAGAAGATCTGAAGCTGGGGCGCCGCGTGGCCCTGAAGTTTCTGCCTGAGGAGATCGCCAGCGACGCTAAAGCTCTGGAACGCTTTGAGCGCGAAGCCCAGGCCGCTTCGTCGCTCGACCATCCCAACATCTGCGCCATTCACGAATTCGGCGAGCACGAAGGGCGGCCCTTCATCGCCATGTCATTGCTTGAGGGGCAAACCCTGCGGGACCTGATAGCCGCGAGGGCGGCGCCGTTTGCGACCGACGAACTATTGAACCTCGCGATTCAAATCGCGAATGGGTTGGCCGCAGCTCACGAGAAAGGCATCATCCATCGTGACATCAAGCCGGCGAATATTTTCATCACTCATCGGGGCGAAGCCAAGATTCTCGACTTTGGTTTGGCGAAGCTGACGGACGCAGGAAATCTGGAAGGCCTCCGGTACCAGGCACCATCGCAGGCGCCCCATAGCGCGCCAGCCCATGATCTCAGCCTCTCGCTGACCGGTGTGGCTATGGGCACGGCACCTTACATGTCGCCGGAGCAGGTTCGCGGCGAAAAGCTGGACGCACGCACCGACCTGTATTCCTTTGGCCTGGTGATCTATGAGATGGCGACGGGGACGCGGGCCTTCAGCGCGGACACTACGGCTGGGCTTCATGAGGCGATTCTGAATCGCACGCCCGTCCCGGCGCGTGAGTTGAATGCTGAACTTCCACCCAAGCTGGAAGAGATCATCAACAAAGCGCTGCAAAAGGACCGCGAAGTCCGCTACCAGACTGCGGGAGAGATGTGCGCCGACCTGGAGGAATTGCGGCGATGGGGTAGCGGCCGCCGAAGAAAATCATCGGTTATGCTTGCAGCCGGAGTGATCGCCGTTGGGCTGGCGATTCTGATGACCGCGTTTCTGGTGCGCCGTTTTGTCGGCAAGAACGGCAGGTCTGGAGGTGCGATTGCGCAACTGGCCAGCGAACAGCGAATTACCTCCAATCCTCCGGAGGCGTCAATTCGGTTTGCCATTGTTTCTCCCGATGGGAGGCAGATCGCCTACAGCGATCCCAACGGACTCTATCTGCGCGAGATCGGGAGCGGGGCAACACGGCCGCTGGTCGTGCCGAAAGATTTCGAGGCTTCTCCAACCAGCTGGTTTCCCGATGGTACTCACTTGTTGGTAAGGAGGGTTGAAGGACAAGGACCGACGCGAACACCGAGCATCTGGAAGCTTTCCCTCACGGCTGGCGCGCCGCAAAAGCTTATAGACAATGCTGCGGGAGGGACCGTATCCCCTGATGGATTGCGGATCGCATACCTGCCGGGCCCGATCGGTCCGTTTGTCTCGACGCAGTCTCATTATGGCGGCGAACTCTGGCTGGCCGACGCGGACGGATCGAATTCTCGAAAGATAGCGGAGTCCGGAAAGCCGGATCAGCCAAATTCGAGAGGCAGCTGGATCTTCCCAGTTGACTGGTCGCCGGACGGGAAGCGCCTTGCGTACATCGAACGCCACGGAGTCACTGCACCCGAGCCGGCTGAGGACACTTACTCGCTGCTAACTCGGGATGCAAATGGTGGCGATCCGCAGGTCATCTTGAAGGATGATCCCCGGTTAAGGCTGGCCCTCTGGTGGGGCGCAGATGGGCGTATTTTCTACGCATACCGTGACAATCCGGCGAGCGAGCGAGGCGATGAGGGAGTTTACGCGATTCGCGTTGATGGACGGACCGGGAAAGCAATCGGCCAACCCCAGCCGCTCACCAAGGGACAGGGCAGCATCGGAGGCCTGAGCGCCACCTCGGACGGGAAGAGGCTTGTTCTCTGGAGACAGTACGACACGCTTCAGGCATTTATCACTCAATTTGATGAGACTTCGCGGAGGTGGAAGGCGCCTCGGCGTCTCACGCTGGACACGAACAGCAACATGGCGGAGGCGTGGACGGCTGACAGCAAGGCGGTGCTCTTTGTCTCAAACCGCAACGGCACCTGGAAACTCTTCAAGCAGAATATCGGCGACACGACGGCTGAGGTCCTGGTTGAAGGACACAGCATATTTCTGCCGCGATTGAGTGCGGATGGTTCGCAGGTGCTGTATCTATCCGCGACGAAGCCGGACGACATTTCATTCCCTGCGTCGCTGATGAGCAAACCTCTGGCTGGAGGCCCTCCGCGAGTGGTTCTGCAAGAGAGGGGAATCATCAACTACCAGTGCGCTCGGAGTCCATCGCAGTTGTGCATCTTCAGCAAACTCGAAGGATCGGATCTTAGTTTTGTGTCATTCGATCCCAAGCGTGGTGCGGGGCACGAGCTGGTGAGGATGCCGATTGGCTATACCAACTGGAGCCTTTCGCCTGACGGTTCGCGGCTGGCAATTTTTCTCGATCGGCATCGAGTGCGGTTTGTCTCCCCGAGCAGCGGCGTTGCCAGGGATGTGGTTATCAAGGACTGGCCGTTGATGAACGGTGACTGGGCGGCGGATAGTAAGAGAGTTTTTATGCGAAGTGTGACGCCACAGGGTACCCCGGTGTTTCTCGCCGTCAATGAGGGCGGCAATGCGGAGGTAACTTTCGAGGGGCAGCCACACACCGAGGTTGAGATGATGATTCAGTCTCCGGACGGGCGACATGCGATTCTCGAGATGCCGTCGCATGGGGACAACAATGCGTGGATGGTGGAAGATTTTTGAGGAAACAGCATGGCCGTTCTTTCGCCCATGGTCCAACTGTCGGTGACTTGCAGGGTTTCTCATGGTAATCGATGGATTCCTAGATCGTTCCCAGATTACCGGCTATCCGGAAGTTGACTTCGTACCTCCTGTAAAGTCCGCATTTGCGGTAAGTTCATTGTGTCAACGGCCAGACAGGTGTACCTGGCACGCAACAGAGACGCGTCGATGGTGGTCATTTTGACCGAGTATCGACCGATTGAATTGCCGTCTTGATTGCAGCCACTCGATCTTCAAGACTCCCCGGTTCAACGGAGACGAGGTCAAAGCCAAAGTTGCGATAGGTCTCTTCATGTACCCGTTCAAAACGCAGGGCTTGCTCGAAGCTAATCCGGCGCGCTTCGGTCGGAGTGATAAAGCCCAAATTCCGTATAAAGAAGACGCGCGTTTGATAGAT
>Ga0210398_10001328_pt1 | contig 25780 bp, 24 predicted proteins | sample IncBWC4OmetaG_FD_161047 | JGI IMG/M metagenome (GOLD analysis project Ga0210398, IMG submission 161047) | Forest soil microbial communities from Barre Woods Harvard Forest LTER site, Petersham, Massachusetts, United States - Inc-BW-C-4-O | ecosystem: Environmental > Terrestrial > Soil >... | reverse complement strand
CGCGCCGTTTCCCGAGGTGGTCAGCGCGCTGCTGGCAGACCTCGTGGCCGCCAGCGCCGCGCTGTCGGTGGAGGGACCGGCCTCGCGGCGCATGGAACTGCGCAGCCGCGGCGCCGCGCCATGAACACGGCGGCGCTGCGGCGCCTGCTGGCCCCGCGCACGCTCGCCCTCATTGGCGGCGCCTGGGCGGACGCTGCGCTCAGTGCCAGCCGCGCGATCGGCTATCGCGGCGAAATCTGGCGCGTTCATCCGTCGCGCGACTCCGCCGCTGGCGAGCGCTATTTCCGCAGCGTCGATGAGCTGCCTGCGGCCCCCGATGCCACCTTTGTGGCGGCCCCCAACCGCGAGGTACCGGCCATCGCCGCAGCGCTGGCGCGGCGCGGCGCCGGCGGCTTCGTTTGCTTCGCCGCCGGCTTTTCCGAAACGGCCACCGCCGAGGGCGAGCGCCTGACGCAGGAACTGCTGCGCAGTGCCGGCGACCTGCCCTTCTTCGGTCCCAACTGCTACGGCTTCGTCAACTTCTTCGACGGCGCTGCGCTCTGGCCTGACCAGCTGGTGGGACAGCGGCGCGAGCGCGGGGTCGCCCTCATCTGCCAAAGCGGCACGATCGCGCTCAACCTGCTGTTCAACCAGCGCTCGCTGCCCATCGGCTGCGTCCTGACGGTGGGTAATCAGACCCGGCTCGCCGCCGAGGATCTGCTCGACTTCATGTGTGCGGATGAACGTGTCAGCGCGGTCGGCCTCTATCTGGAGGGGCTGCGCGATCCGCCAGCGTTCGCCGCTGCCGTGGCACGGGCGCGCGCGGCCGGTAAGCCGGTCGCGCTCATCAAGAGCGGCCGCACCGAGGCGGCCAGCCGCACGGTGCGCACCCATACCGGAGCGCTGGCGGGCGCCGATGCGGCGTTCGAGGCGTTCTGCCGCGAAGCAGGTGTGGCGCGCTGCGAATCGCTCGCCAGCCTGTGCGAGACACTCAAGGTGCTGCATAGCGGCGGCCCGCTGCGCGGCCGCAAGCTCCTCGCCATGGGTGCCTCCGGCGGCGACATGGCGATGACCGCGGATGCGGCGCGCGCGCTGCGGCTCGACTTCGCCGCCATTCCGCCGCGCTCCGCCGCGGCGCTGAAGGAGCTGTTGTCGGAGCGGGTGCAGATCGCCAATCCGTTCGACTTTCACACGCACGTGTGGTTCGACTATCCGCGCCAGCGCGCCATGTTCAGCATCGCGCAGCGCTCAGGCTTCGACGCGGTCGCCTTCCTGGTCGACTGCCCGCCGCCCGGTGCCGACGATGCCACCTACGTGCGGGTCATCGAGGAGTTCGCCGCGGCACTGCCCGGCGCCGAATCGCGCGGTGCGGTGATCGCCTCACTGCCCGAGTCGCTCTCGACCGCGACGCGGGAAAAGTGCCTGGCCGCGGGTGTGGTCCCGCTGCAGGGTCAGCGCGAGGCGCTCGAGGCCCTGGATCTCGCCGCCGCGGTCGGTGAGTGCTGGGCGCGCGGCGGCCAGGTCGAGCTGCTGCGGCCAAAGCGTATGCCGGCGAATGCGCGCGCACTGAGCGAGCCGGAGTCAAAGGAGGCGCTGGCGGCATTCGGGGTGGCCGTGCCGCGTGCACAGCAGGTCGGGGTCGCCGAGGCCGCCGCGACCGCCCGAGCGCTCGGCTTCCCGGTGGTCATCAAAGCCGCCGGCAGCGCGCTGGAACACAAGTCGGATGTCGGCGGCGTGGTACTGAACATCAGGACGGAAGCCGAGGCCGCCGCCGCGGCGCAGCGGCTGAGTGCGCTCTCCGACACGCTGCTGGTGGAACAGATGATCGACGATGGTGTCGCCGAAGTGCTGGTGGGCGTCACCGTAGATCCGCAGTTCGGACAGCTGCTGGTGCTGGGCGCCGGCGGCGTGCTCACCGAACTGTGGCACGACAGCGTGACACTGCTGCCGCCGTTCAGCGCTACCGCCGTGAGCGCGGCGCTGGCGCGGCTGCAGATGGCGCCGCTGCTATACGGCTACCGCGGCCGCGCGCCGGCCGACGTCGCCGCGCTGGTCGAGACGGTGCTGGCCGTGACACGCTACGCTCGCGCCAACCTCGAGCGGTTGGCGGAGCTCGATCTCAACCCCGTCATCGTGCGCCCGCGCGGGCGCGGCGCCGTGGCGGTCGATGCCTTGATCCGCCTTGCGTAAGGAGCTTAGTGTCATGTCCGATGACGGCATCAGAACCGCCGCCGACGGCGGTGTGCTCGAGATCACCATCGACCGGCCGAAGGCCAATGCCATCGACCTCACTGCCAGCCGCCGCCTGAACGAGGTGTTCAGCCGCTTGCGCGACGATCCGGCATTGCGCGTCGCCATCATCACCGGCGCGGGCGAGCGCTTCTTCTCACCCGGCTGGGACCTGAAGGCAGCCGCCGCCGGCGAGGAATCTGACTCTGATTGGGGGGTGGGCGGCTTCGGCGGACTCAATCATCCGCGCAACCTCGACAAGCCGCTGATTGCTGCCGTCAACGGTATCGCCTGCGGCGGCGGCTTCGAGATCGTGCTCGGCACCGACATCATCGTCATGGAGGAGCACGCGCGCTTCGCGCTGCCCGAAATCAACGTCGGCGTGCTCGCCGATGCGGGCACCATCAAACTGCGGCGCCGCATTCCCTATCACGTCGCCGTGGAATTTCTCATGACCGGACGCTGGATGGACGCCGCCGAGGCCAAGCACTGGGGTCTCGCCAATCATGTGGTGCCCAAGGGGCAAAGCCTCGCCAAGGCGCGCGAGATCGCGCGCCAGCTGGCCGATGGACCGCCACTGCTATTCCCGGCGATCAAGCAGCTGTTGCGCCATACCGAGGTGGTGGCCGAGCACCCGGCTTTCGAGCTGCACGATGCGCTGAGCGCGGTACAGAAGGTCGTCCGCTCGGAGGATCTCAAGGAAGGCGCACGCGCCTTCGCCGAGAAGCGCAAGCCGGTATGGAAGGGCAGGTAGCCGCCGCCTAAGGCGGCCCGCCCTCAGCCGCCGAGCGGTCGCAGCAGCGCGCGCGAGATGATGTGCCGCTGCACCTCGCTGGTGCCGTCCCAGATGCGCTCGATACGCGCATCGCGCCAGATGCGCTCGAGCGGCATGTCGCTCATCAGTCCCATGCCGCCGTGAATCTGTAACGCCTCATCGGCGACCATGGCGAGCATTTCGGTGGCCTTGAGCTTGGCGATCGCCATGTCGGTATCGCTGGCGGTCTTCTGTTCGAGCTTCCAGGCAGCCTCGAGCGTCAGCAACTCCGCTGCGCGCAGTTCGACCGCCATGTCCGCCAGTTTGAACGACACCCCCTGGAACTTGCCGATCTGCTGACCGAACTGCACGCGGTCCACGGCCCATTGCTTGGCGCACTCGAGCGCGCGCTCGGCGCGACCCAAACAGTTGGCCGCAACCTGCAGCCGCGTGGCGCCGAGCCAGGTATTGGCGACCTCGAAGCCGCGGTGCACTTCGCCGAGCACCGCCGAGGGCGGCAGCCGGCAGTCGCTGAACTGCAGGATGCTGTTGGTGTAACCGCGGTGCGAGACGTTGCGGTAGCCGGGCAGCAGCTCGAACCCCGGCGTGCCCTTATCCACCAGGAAAGCGGTGATCAGCTTCTTCTTGCCGCGCGGCGAGTCCTCTTCACCGGTGGCGGCAAACAGGATGACGAAGTCGGCGTGGTCCGCATGGCTGATGAAATGCTTGCTGCCGTTGACGATGAAGTCGCCGCCGCGCAGCGTGGCACTGGTCTTCATGCTACGCAGGTCAGAGCCCGCTTGCGGCTCGCTCATGGCGAGGCACTCGACGCGCTCGCCGCGCACCGCCGGCAGCAGGTACTGTTCACGCTGCGCTCCCTGGCAGGCCAGCAGGATGTTGGAGGGGCGTGCCACGCAGGCGTAATGCAGCACGTAGCTGGTGTGACCAAGCTCCTTCTCGTAGAGCACCCAGCTGACCGCATCCAGCCCCGCGCCGCCCACCTCGGCCGGCATGTTGGCTGCATACAGTCCGGCGGCGATCGCCTTCTGCTTGAGCTCGCGCCACAACTCCAGGCGCAGCTCGCCGCGCTCCTCCACCTCGCGCTCGTACGGCACCAGCTCCTGGCGCACGAAATCACGCGTCGTCTTGACGATCAGCTGCTGCTCTTCAGTCAAGGCAAAGTCCATCGGCGTCTCCTCAGGCAACCGTCTTGCGGCTCTTCTTCACCCCCACGGCTGCCGCGCTGCCGCAGGCCCAGTCCTCAAGCAATGCCAGCTGCAGACGCAGCTGGCTGATCTGACGGGCCGCCGGCCAGTCGCCGCGGCTGGCGACGGTGCTGGCGGTGATGCCGTTGATGAAGGTAATCACCGAACGCAGCACGGCGTCGCGGATCGCCGGCGGCCAGTGCTGCCACTGCGGCCAACCGCGCAGCAGACAGCGCTCGAACAAGCGCAGGTACTCGCGATGCAGCCAGCCGTTGATGCGGCGCAGGCGACGGTCGGCCGCCACCTGACCCCAAAAGGCGATGTAGAAGACGCATTCGATGTAGCGCGTCTCGTCCACCGGCAGGGCCTCGGTCAGCAGCGCCAGCAACTCAGGTGCCTGGGCATCGTCACGCGGTGCCAGGCGCGCCTCGATACGGCGCAGGATCAGACGCAGCGCCGCCACGATGATGTCCTGCTTGGTGTCGAAGTAGTGCGCCACCATGCCGGTGGTGTAGCCGGCCTCGCGCGCGATGCGCACGATCGTCGCGCGCTCGAGCCCGAAGCGCGCGACCACCCGGCAGGTCACCAGCGCGATCTCCTCGCGGCGCTGCTCGTGATCGACGATCTTAGGCATGGCCCTAGCCGCTCGCCGCCTGCAGCGCCTGCAGGCGCGCGCGCAGCGCGCCGTCAAAGGGCGCCGCCTTGCCGGCGGCGCTGTCGACGTGCAGGTAGAGTTGCTCGGCAGTCGCCACCAGTGCATCGCCCTTTTGCCGGTGCAGACTGTGGAACAGGCGCACGCGCTTGTCGTCCACTTCCAGCACGCGACTGGTCACGTAGAGCGGCTCCTGCGAGCGCGCCTGTCCCTGGTGACTGACGTGCGTGTCCACCGTGTAAAGCGCACGCCCCGCTTTGCGATAGGCATCATCGATGCCGACCGAGCGAAACAGCGCATCGGTCGCATCGCCGAACACCTGCAGGTAGCGCGAGTCGGTCATGTGGCCGTTGTAGTCGATCCACTCCGGGCGCACGTGCAGTTCCAGCAGGCGCAGCGGGCCGCCACTGGCGCTGCGGATGCGGCCCTGCGCCTGTTGCGCGGCACTCTCGTACAGCCGCTCCTCCAGCGCACGCAGGGTCGCGCCCGCGCCGATGTTGTACTCGCGCAGTACCTGTTGGATGGCCACCAGGTAATCATCGCGCAGCCGCTCGAGCTCGCGGATCGAGCGCCCGGCCGCCTGAGCCTGCGTGCCCGCCACCATCTTGTCGATGAGCGACTCGGTCAGTTCGGGTGCCTCGAGCTTGGTCCACGGCCACTTCAGGCACGGACCAAACTGGCGCAGCATGTGCCGCATACCGGTCTCGCCACCGGCGAGGTGGTAGATCAGATTGGTGCCCATGGCGGCCCAGCGCAGCCCGGGTCCGTAGACGATGGAGTCATCGAGCTCGCCGGTGGTCGCGACGTCTTCGTTCACCATGTGCAGGATTTCGCGCCACAGCGCTTCCTGCAGCCGGTCCGTGAGGTGGCCGGGAACCTCGCGGCGCACACGCAACGGATGCATGCCGATGTACTTGAAGAAATCTGCGGCGGCCGCGAGCGCCGCCTCCGAAGTCTGCTGGCCGCCGACCAGTTCCACCAGCGGCAGCAGATACACGGGATTGAACGGATGCGCCACCAGCAGCCGCTCGGGTGCCACCATGTCGCGCTGCAGGTCGGTGGGCATGAGGCCGGAAGTGCTCGAAGCGATGACAACGTCCGGCGGGGCGTGGCGGCTGACCTGGGCCAGCACCCGCTGTTTGAGCTCGAGCTGCTCCGGGATGTTCTCCTGGATGAAGTCGACCTGGCGCGCCATCGCGTCGAGGTCGGTGGTGAAGCTCAGCTTGCCCTTCGGCGGCAACGGCGCGAACGTCAGCCGGCTGAGCGCCCCTTCCGCGTTGGCGACCGCGCCGCGGATCCATTGTTCCATCTCCGGCTTCAGGTCCGCGGCCACCACGTCGATGCCGAAATGCAGCGCGCGCGCCGCCCAGCCACCGCCGATGACTCCCGTGCCCAGTAAGCCCAGCGTGCGCACCTGTCTCATGGTTGTGTTCCCATCGGCTAAGCACGCGCGCGGCTGCGCCGGCCGTCGGCGCCCTCTCGCGCATGCATCTTTTTAATGTCGACGTAATAATATAATAAAACGGCCCGCGCCGCAGCGCTGCGCTCGCGCCGCCCGCCCGGTTCGCGACAGCGGCAGCCGCGCTGCGCTGCATCCGCCTTGAGCCGCGCACGAGCTTTGCCGCAGAATGTCCCGGCATCGCACAACCCGATGCGAGCAGAGGACCAAAATATGAGTTTGCTGGATGGACTCTTGGGCGGCGCCATCGGCGCAGAAGTGGTGACGGCGGTGAACTCCCTGATACAGCAGCACGGTGGTGTCCAGGGCGTGGTCGCGCAGCTCGAACAGCAGGGACTCGGTGGCGTCGCGCGCTCCTGGATCTCCCAGGGCGCCAATCAGGCGATTTCTCCGGCGCAGATCAGCCAGGTCTTTGGCAACGGGATGCTCGGACAGCTGGCCGCCAAAGCCGGCATGAATCCGCAGGACCTGGCCGCGAAGCTCTCTCATGCATTACCGGCGGCCATCGACCATCTGACGCCGAACGGCGCGATACCGCCGAAGAGCGCCTAGACTCCACAACTTACCTGCGGCGGTGCGCCGGTTCCGCCCTGGCCGCCGCTCCTTTGACCCCGGTCCGCACGGGGCTGCCGGCGCGGCGCGCGCCTGCCGCGACGCAGGCAGCGGGTGTGCCGCTAGCGTGCTGGCGTTCCGGCGCTTGCAATCCTCCCCTGGGCGCGTGCATCGTCGCTGCGCCGCACAGCACGATAATACGCGGTTACGGACAAAGGGGATTTGCCATGACTCTCAAGAAGCACCTGTTGGTCGCCGCGGGTCTCGCGGCGCTTGCCGGAGTGGCGCACGCCACTCCCTATCCGCATGCGCGCAGCGCACCGGCCGCGACTGATCTCGGCGCGGTGACGGCTGAGGCGAATGCGCCATTGAGCGTGACGGTCGCTCTCAAGCTGAGTCACACGGACCAGCTTGAATCGCTGCTGGAATCTGTCTACACCCAGGGTTCACCGCAGTACCATCAGTTCCTGACGCCGCAGGAGTTCCGCGAGCGCTTTGGCCCCGACGCGCAAGCCGTGGCCGCTGCCATTCAGCACTTCCAGTCGTTCGGACTCAGCGTCAGCCGCTCTTCCACCAGCCATCTGCGGGTGAGCGGCAGTGCCGCAGCCATCGCGCGCGCCTTCGGCGTCCAACTGCACAACTTCACCGTCGCCGCCAGCGGCGATGCACCCGCCTATACCTATCGCGCGCCGCTCAGCGCCCCGCAGCTGCCCGCGCAGCTGAGCGCCACGATCAGCGGCGTGTTCGGGCTGGATACGCAGCCGCGCTTCTTCCCGCATCTGCGGGCTGCGGCGAAACCGGCCGCAGAGAACCCCGCCCACAAGAGCGGCGGCCTCAATCCGTTCGGTTCACTCACGGTGCAGGATTTCGCTCAGGTCTACGACGTAACGCCGCTGTACCGCGACGGCATCGACGGCCACGGCCGCACGCTCGCCATCGTCACGCTGGCGGCGTTCACGCCGAGTGACGCGTTCACTTACTGGAGATCTCTCGGACTTGCGGTGCGCTCCAACCGCCTGACTCAAGTTGAGATCGACGGCGGCTCGGGTCCGCCGAGCGATGACTCCGGCTCGCTGGAGACGACGCTGGACGTAGAGCAGTCCGGCGGTATCGCTCCGGGCGCCAACATCGTCGTGTACGAGGCACCGAACACCAATCAGGGTTTTCTGGATGCCTTCGCCGCGGTGATCGAGACCAACCAGGCCGAGACCCTGTCCACCAGCTGGGGCGAGTGGGAGCTGTTCGACTCCGACTTTCCGCCACCGCTCGGCAACGGGCCGGTGACCGATCCGGTCACGGGACGCTCGACCAGCATCCTGCATGCCTTCAACGATCTGCTGCTGCAGGCCGCGCTGCAGGGTCAGAGCGCGTTTGCTGCCGCGGGAGATGCCGGCGCCTATGACGAGAACGGCGAGCTGCCGCCGCAGTTCAGCAACGTGCTATCGGTGGATGACCCGGGTGTACAGCCCTTCCTCACCGATGCGGGCGGTACCACCCTGCCCGGCCCGCAGCCGTACGCGCTGCCTGACGGCAGCACGTTCGTCATCCACGTGCCGCAGGAGCGCGCCTGGGGTTGGGACTACCTGGAGCCCCTGTGCAAGGCACTCGGCCAGACCATCGCGCAGTGCGAGATCTTTCCGGCGGGCGGGGGCGGCGGTGTAAGCCTGTATTTCCCGCGGCCGTTCTACCAGGCATTCGTGCCCGGTATGGCCGACACGCAACCGGGTCAGGCGCTCTATGACAACTCACAGACGCCGCCGGAGCTCGTGACCAGGCTGCGCGCGCATTTCCCGGGCCGCAACGTGCCGGATATTTCGCTCAACTCCGATCCTGACACCGGCTACGTCGTGGCCTACACGTCGAACTCCACCGGATTCTCGTTTCAGACGTTCTGGGGTGGCACGAGTTTCGCCTCACCGCAGATGAATGGTGTTACCGCACTGCTGTCGCAGGGCACCCACGGTCGTATCGGGCTGCTCAATGTGCCGCTGTACCTGCTGGCAGGAACCGGGCTCGGTTACTCCGGGCATCACCCGGGACTGCGTGATATCACGGCCGGTGACAACTGGTACTGGCATGCACGCGCGGGTTATGACCAGGCCACGGGCGTCGGCGTGCCCGACGTCGCGAACCTACTGCAGACGCTGCGCGATTTAGGCTTCTGAAGCGCAGGCACTGAGGCACGGGGCGGCGCCGACGCCGCCCCGTCTTCAGCTCCGCGCGCTGCGTTCGCATCATCGCCCGCGGCGATATGTCAAACGTGTGACGGCGTCATTACTCGCGCGCGCATCAAAACGCCAGCGCGCAATTCTGCATGCGCACGGACGCTCGGCGATCTTGCGTTGTGGCGTGCGCGCGTGCATCTTTGCGTTTGCCTGAAGTACCAGAACAACTGGCACGCAAACAAATTTAAGGGGATTCTCAATGACACTCAGGAAGCATCTGCTTGCCGGCGCGGCCGCGCTGGCGGCGGCCGGCGCAGTGGTCGCCGCGCCTTACCCGCACGGAGGCTCGGCGCCCGCGGCCCTGGATCTCGGCGACTCGGCGGCCATCGAAAGTTCTGCGCAGATCACCGTGACGGTCGCTCTGCAGTTGAGCAATCGCGAGCAACTCGAGGCGCTGATCAAGTCGGTGTACACACCCGGCAGCGCCCAGTACCGGCAGTTCATCACTCCGCAGGAGTTCCAGCAGCGCTTCGCGCCGGATGCAGCGAGCGTCGCTGCGGTGACGCGCGAGTTCAGCGCGCAGGGTCTCAAGGTGACGCGCTCTGCGACCGCGCAGCTGCACGTGAGCGGCACGGCGGCGCAGATCGAGAAGGCGTTTGCGGTCGAGCTACACAGCTATGAAGTGCCGGCCACCCGCTCGACGCCAGCCTACCGCTATCGCGCGCCGCTCGGCGCTGCGCACGTTGCGAGTGCCGTTGCCGGCTCGGTGACCGCGGTTCTCGGTCTCGATACGCAACCGAAGCTTCATCCGAACCTGCGCCCGGCGCTGCAGGGGCCCAGCAAGGAGACCCTGAATCCTCAGCATCATGGCGGCTCGGTCAACACCCCCGACCCACCGGGCGAGTGGACGGTGCTCGATTACGCCGACTACTACGACGTGAACCCGCTGTACCGTTCCGGACTGACGGGCAAGGGACGCACACTGGCGATCGTGACGCTCGCCTCGTTTACCCAGAGCGACGCCTACACCTACTGGCAGGCGGTTGGCCTCAAGGTGAACCCGAACCGCATTACCGAGGTGCAGATTGACGGCGGCGCTGGTCCGCCGAGCGATGCTGCCGGGTCTGACGAGACCACCCTCGATGTCGAGCAGTCGGGCGGCCTTGCACCGGGTGCGAGCATCCTGGTTTATGAGGCGCCCAACACCAGCCAGGGTTTCGTGGATGGCATTGCGGCAGCGATCGACAGCAACAGTGCCGACAGCATCTCGACCAGCTGGGGGCTGTGGGAGCTGTTCGACTCCGCCAACTCCTTCGGCAACGGTCCGGTGACCAATCCGGTGACCGGGCAGCAGTCGACCATCCTGCAGGCCTACGACGATCTGCTCGCGCAAGGGGCGCTGCAGGGTCAGACCTTCTTCGTTGCTTCCGGGGACGCGGGCGCCTACGGCTCAGTCGCCGCGCTGCCGACGGCGCCCTCACCGGGTCAGCCCTACAGCTTCAACCCGGTTCTGTCGGTGGAAGATCCGGCGGTGCAGCGCTTCGTGACTGCCACCGGTGGCACGACGCTTCCGGGCCAGCAGGTATATGCCACGCCCTCCGGCGGAACGATCACCATCAACATCGCCCAGGAGCAGGCGTGGAACTGGGAGTACCTGGCGCCGCTGTGTGAGCAAGTACTTGGCGGTCCGGCCAACTGCCTGTTTCCCGAGGGCACCGGCGGCGGCGTGAGCCTGTACGTGGCGCGGCCGTTCTACCAGTGGTTCACGCCGAACATGAAGAACTCGCCGCCCGGCCAGGTGCTCACCCAGCTGACGCCGGCGCCGGCGCAGGTGATCGCGAAGCTGCCGCCCGGCTACCCCGGCCGCAACGTTCCGGATATCTCGACCAACGGCGATCCGCAGACCGGCTACCTGCTGTACTACACCTCGAGCGTGAACGGCTTTGAGATCGCCACCTACGGCGGCACCAGTTTCGTGGCGCCGCAGCTGAATGGCGTGACCTCGCTGTACGTGCAAGCGCTGCATCACCGCATCGGCCTGCTCAATCCGGCGCTCTATCTGATCGAAAACTCGCCGCTCGGCTACTACGGGCGCGGGGCAGCTTTCAACGACATCACCGCCAGCAACAACTGGTACTGGAATGCCCTGCGCGGCTACGACCAGACCACCGGTGTTGGTACGCCGGATGTCGCCAACCTGTTAGATGCGCTGCGCTTCATCGGCTACTGATAACAACGATAAGTTGGACGCGACTCAACGGGGCGGCTTCGGCCGCCCCGTTTTTCTTGGCGTCAGTCGCCGCGGGCCGCGCCGGCGCGCGCCGCCGCCAGGTCGTGAGTGCAGAACTGCCGCAGCCGCTCGCAGGCGGCAGTGAGCGTGCGCTCATCCGTAGCGAAGCAGATCCGCACACAGCCGGCGGTCGAGCGGCCGAAGGCGCCGCCGTCCATCACCGAGACGCGCTGGCTCGCATACAGGGCACGCACGAACTCTGCGCCGTTGAGTCCGCTCGCACTGACGTCCAGCAGCATGAACATGCCGGCCTCCGGGGTCAGCGCGCGTACCCCCGGCAGACCCTCGATTCCGGCGCTGAAGCGCGCGAGGCGCGCGCGGCAGTAGGCGCGGATGCGCGCCTCGGCTTCATCCGCCAGTGCCAGTGCGCCGAGCGCCGCCTCCTGCACGAAGCCCGGCAGGCCGAACAGCATGCACATCGCCACATGTTCGGCGTGCCGTGCGAGCGCCGGCGGTCCGACCAGCCAGCCCGCCCGCCAGCCGGTCATGGCATGTGACTTCGACAGACTGCCGAGGGTTACGACCTGCTGCGGCAACTGTGCCGCAAGTCCCGGCACGCGTCCGCCCTCGGCGAGTCCCGCGTAGACTTCATCGGCGATCAGCCACAGATCGTGGCGCCGCGCCACTTCGCGGATGACTTCGAGTTCATCGGCGTGCAGTACGACGCCGCTCGGGTTGTTGGGGCTCGCCCAGAGAATCGCCCGGCTGCGCGCGCTGACCAGCGCCGGCAGCGCGCTCACGTCCGGCCGGCAGGCGCTGGTGGCGGGAATGCGCACCAGCCGCGCACCCGAGACCTCGATGGTCGCCGGATAGGTCGGATAGAGCGGCTCGAAGGTCAGCACCTCATCGCCCGGGCCGGCCAGACACAGCGATGTCACAAACAGTGCGTTCTGTGCACCAGCCAGATACACCACATTAGCGCCATCCACGTGCTGCCCGGTGCGCGCCTGATGCGCCCGCGCGATCGCCTGGCGCAGTGCCGGCCGGCCCGCCGCCGGCACGTAGTGGGTATCGCCCGCATGCAGTGCGGCGATCGCGCGCTCCAGCACTGGCGCCGGAGTCTGCAGGTCCGGATCACCGACCGAAAGAATGATGACGTCCTCGCCGCGCTCGCGCGCCGCGACCGCGGCATAGTGTGTGAGCCAGGCATCGGCGCCCTCGCCACGGATGCGATCGACGAGCGGGGAATAGTGCACGTACTTACTCTGCGTGGGCGGTGATAACATTTCAAGCAGATGAGCGCCGCTTCCTGGACTGTCGGACGCTACGTGGTCGAGACGCTCGCGGCCAACGGCATCGACACCGTGTTCGGCATCCCCGGGGTGCATAACATCGAGTTGTACCGCGGTCTGGAGCTGGCACGCGTGCGCCACGTGCTGGTGCGCCACGAACAGAATGCCGGCTTCGCCGCGGATGGTTACGCGCGCGTCAGCGGCCATCCGGCGGCGGCTTTCGTCATCTCCGGCCCCGGCTTCACCAACGTACTCACCGCACTCGCGCAGGCGTACTCCGACTCCGTGCCGCTGCTGGTCGTGGCGAGCGCGCCGGTGCGCGCCTCGCTCGGCCGCGGCTGGGGCGTGTTGCACGAGCTTGCCGATCAGCGGGCACTGGCGGCTGCGGCGAGCGGCTTCGCCGGCAGCGCGCGCAGCGCTCGCGAGCTGGGCGAGCAGCTACGCGCCGCGTTTGCCGCGCTGCGCGCCCCGCGGCCGCGACCGGCTTATATCGACGTACCGCTCGACCTGCTCGCGGAAACCACTGCGCTGCGTCCGGAGGTGTTCGCACGCGCGGCGGCGCCCCTCGCGCCTGAACGAGGCCCGCTGCTCGAGGCACTGACGGCGCTGCAGCAGGCGCAGCGGCCGCTGGTCATCGCCGGCGGCGGCGCGCGCGGTGCCGGGGCATCGCTGCGCCAACTGGTGGAGTCGCTCGATGGTTATCTGGTCACCACCGTGGCCGCCAAGGGCATCGTCGCCGAGAGCCATCCGGCCAGCCTCGGTGCGAGCCTGCCGTACGCTGCCACCCAGGAGCGCATCACTGCCGCCGACGTGGTGCTGGGGGTCGGCACGGAACTCTCGGAGACAGACATCTACACCACCACGCGGCTAGCGCTCGGCGGCCGCCTAGTGCGCATCGATGTGGACGCGCACAAACTCGCTGACCACTACGATGCCGCGGTTCGCGTGCGGGCAGATGCCGCGCTGACACTCGATCTGCTGGCGCGCGACCTGGCCCCGCGCAGCCGCTGGCGCAGTACGCACGGCGATGGTGCGCTGGTACGCACCAGCATCGAGTCGCAGCTGCCGCAGCCGCTGCGTCCGGCACTGGCGGCACTGCGCGCCCTGCGGGCCGCGCTGCCCGCGGACGGAGTGATCTTCAGCGACATGACACAGATCGCCTATCTGGGAAATTTTGCCTTCAGCGCTGAACGCCCCGGGCTGTGGTTCCACCCCTCGGGCTATGGCGCGCTCGGCTTCGCCCTGCCCGCCGCCATCGGCGCCGCCATCGCGCAGCCGCAGCGACCGGTCGTGGCGCTCGCCGGAGATTTCGGCGTGCAGTTCACGCTGCAGGAACTCATGACCGCGGTCGAGCTGGATCTGACCCTGCCCGTGGTCGTCTGGAACAACGGTGCGCTCGGGCAGATTCGTGATGACATGCGTGCCGCGGGCATCGCGCCCATCGGCGTCGTGGCACGCAACCCGGACTTCGTGGCGCTCGCCGACGCCTGCGGCGCAGCCGCGCTGCGCGTCCACGATGCGGCACAGTTGGAGGAAGCGTTGCGGGCAGCGCTCAGCCGCCCGGGACCGACGCTGCTGGAAGCCGTTGCGGCCGACTTTGGCGCCGGCTGAATCCCGGAAGAATAAGGAAACCGGCCCGCCGCGCCGGCGGGCCGGTTGTGGCAGCCGCGGTTACTGGGGCGGCAGTTTGCTGATCTTGGCGCCCTCGAGCGAGGCGTCAGCGATCAGCCCCTTCTCGCCAAAGACGAACGCCAACACCGGCTTCTTGAGCGTCTCGGTGTCGTATTCGCCGCCGGCACCCTTGTGCATCACGGCCACGCCAGTGTCCGCACCGATGGTCCAGTCATGGCTGTTCACGAACTTGTCGCGGGCCTCGTCCGTCATGAAGAGGATTACTTCGCTGCGGCGGGCCGCGCCAAGCGTCGCTCCGACCGAGGCACCGGTCACCTTGTAATAGCCCACCGTCTTGCCTTGGACCTCGAGGGCGCCCTCGCCAAACTCCCCGCCCACCCCGGCGCCGGCCTTGGTGATCCGTGGGAAAACCAGCACGGCTGCCGCACGCTGGCTGAGATCACGGTGATGCTCGTTCGCAGCATAGAACCGCTGCAGTGCGCCCTGGACGCGCGTGTCGATCTGCTCACTCGTCGCTGCCGCGGTGAAGGCGCTGGCCGCGAGCGCAGCTACGGCCAGTGGGCCGGTCAAGTACTTCGCGTTGGGTTTCATCATGCGTTCCTCGTAAGGTTTCGGACGGCCGGCAGCTTCGCAGCTGTTCCCCGTGCGAGCAGTCCCCGGAGGGCTCCAACGCCTGTCGTCCTCGGCCTACGCCGGTCCGGAAGGGCCCCCCAGAGCTGGCCACCCGGTGCTTTGTAGGACTCCACCTACAAGGGGTCAGCAGATTGGCGTACGCTTGCCGGCCGGAGGAATCGGTAGTGTGACTCGCGAAGTCGGAAGACGCGGGAGAAAGCATGGCCAAAGTACTGATTGCGGACGATCACGCCATGATCCGCGCCGGTCTGCGGCGCTGGCTCGAACAGGACCGCTCGATTGAAGGCATTGGCGAGGCCGCAAGCGGCGCTGAAACCCTGCAGCAGCTGCGCGAAGGCAGCTGGGACCTGGTGGTCCTCGATATCAACATGCCCGATCGCAGTGGGATCGACATCCTGCGGCACATCCGCTCCGGGCACCCCCACACCCGGATTCTGGTCATCAGCGCCTTCTCCGAGAAGCAGTACGCGATCTACGCCCTGCGTGGCGGAGCGGCGGGCTACCTCGCCAAGGACCAGGCGCCGGAGGAATTCATGCGCGCGGTGCACACCGTGCTCGGCGGCAGGCGTTTTGTGAGCGCCGCACTGACAGAAATGCTGGTGAACGCGCTCGATGAGCCGGCGGACCAGCCGCTGCATGCTGCGCTGTCGCAGCGCGAGTTCCAGATCCTGTGCAAGCTGGCCGTGGGACGCAGCGTCTCGGAGATCGCGCAGGAGTTGTGCATCAGCGTCAAGACGGTCAGCACTTACCGCGCGCGCGTGCTCGAAAAGATGAAGCTCGACACCAACGCCGATCTGACCACTTACGCGCTGCGCAACGGCCTGGTGCAGTAGCGGCCGCCATCATCTTTGCCGGAGAGTGAACTCACACGGCGGACACCGTCATGGCGAAGCGGCCCCTGGTCTTGCGACTGCGAGCGGGATCTGGGCCAGCGATTGTTTGCCCCCGGGAGGCTTTGCGCGCCCACGTTGACAAGTCTTATGGCCGATAATCCTAATTTGCGCGTGCTGCTGGTCGAGGACTCCTCGCTGCTGGCGGCGCGGCTCGCGGAGCTGATCAGGCGCCTGCCGGATGTCGAGCTCATTGACACTGTCGATACCGAGGCCGCGGCGGTGTCACGCATCGCCGCCGGCATGCCGGACGTGTTGATTCTCGACCTGCACCTGCGCGGCGGCTCCGGCTTTGGGGTGCTGCGCGCACTGAAGCGCTCCGACAAACAGCGGCCGAAGATCATTATCCTGACCAACTTCGGCCTGCCCGAGTACCGCCGCGAGGCGGAAACCTTTGGTGTCGAGGCATTTCTGGACAAATCGCGCGACTATTTCCGCCTGCCAGATCTGCTGCACGGATTCGCCCAGGAGCGCGGGCGCAACGACGCTCACTGAGCGCCGCGTCAGGCGGTCAGGGCAGTCTGCGCTGCCAGCACCTGCTCGAGCGGCAGGCGTACTTCGATCTGCGTGCCGCCTGAGGCGGGACGTTGCGCCTGCAACTGGCCGCCGAGCCCGGTGACGCGGTGGCGCATGGCGGCAAGTCCATGCGAGCGCAGCGCGTGCAGCCGCTCGGCCGGCAGGCCGACCCCATCATCGCAGATGCGCACCACCAGCCAACGCGGCCTCGTCTCGATGATGATCTCGATTGTCTTGGCACGCGCATGCTTGAGGATATTGGTAAGTGCCTCCTGCACGATCCGGAACACCGCGATAGAGGCATCCGGGGTCAGCAGCAGCTCCTCATCGGGGTAGCGTTCGATGCACCTGAGTCCAGCGCGCCCACAGCTGTCGGCGACCTGCCAGCGCAGCGCCGGAAACAGCCCGAGATTATCCAACAGCGACGGCCGCAGATTCTCCACCACGCGCCGTTTGACATCGACGCCCGCCTGCAGCGCCTCGTGCAGCCGGCGGAAATGGGCGAGTATCTCCGGGTCTTCACTGCGCAGACGCTCCTCGATCCAGGAGACATCCATCCGCGCGGCGACCAACAGGCCGCCGAGCTCATCGTGCAGCTCGCGCGACAGAGCGGATTTCTCCTGCTCGGCTACCGACTGCAGATGCGTCGACAGCTCTGACAGCTCCTGGGTGCGCTGTTCCACCAGGCGCTCGAGCTCGGTGCGCCGCTCCGCTTGCTCCGCTGCCTCGCGGTCCCGCGAGCGCAACTGCCGCACGGCCAGCCGGCTGAGCAGCAACGCGAGTCCCACGCTGGCCAGCAGCGCGGCGCTGGTGGTGGTGAGGCTGACCCAGCGCTTGGTTTGCGACGAGCGACTGTATTCCAGCAGATCGTCGGTCTCGGCCTTCTCGATGCGGCGCACGCGGGCGTCGATCTGACTCATCAGGTGGTCGCCGGCGTTGCTGCGGATGAGATCAATGGCAGCCGCCTTGCCGCGCGTGCGATACAGTTCGATGGATGCGCGCATCTCGGCGAATTTCGCTTCACTCAACGACTTGATCTCGGCGAGGTCGCCGCGCACCGGCGCCGCTGCACTGGCGAACGCCGTGTCGAGGCGCGCTTCCGCCTGCGGCAGGTTGCCGGCTGCTTCGTGAAATGGCTCGAGATAGTTCGGATTGTCCAACAGAATGTAACCGCGCTGGCTGCTCTCGGCCTGTCGCACCAGCTGCCAGAATTCCGCCAATGCTCCTTGCCGTGCCGCACCGATCTCGACGTGTCGGTTGGCGGCCTCTAGACGCCGCTGCCCGGACTGCGCGGCGACGAATAGCCCCACCACTGCGACCAGCAGCAGGGTGACTACTATGATCTGACGGGCAACGGAACTCATCGGTGCCGCGATCATACCGTGATCGCGACACGTTCATGGGCAGCTGACGCGCAACCTGGCGCAGCGAGTGAACTTGAGCGTGTCAGGTGCGCTGGCCGCGCGCGGCGATTCGGTCGGCATGCCCGGGTTCCTCCTGAGGATGCTGGCGCAACTCCCGCTGCGCCGACTCCGCTGCGAGTCCGGCCGCCAGGAGGTAGTGACGGCGGTAGCGCCGTGTGCACGGCAGCTCGGGGGCCGGCGCTTCGTTGAGCAGGCGCAACACCGCGCCACGCTCAGCCGCCGCGCCGGCGGTTACCGCGGCGCCATCGATGTTGGCGGGCGCGCGCCTGCGCCGCGTGATGACCTCAGACAGCTGCGAGGCAGCGGCGCCCTGGGGTAAAGCCATGCTCACGGACTCCGCACATCACCCGCTTCAGCGCCGATACACCAGAAGTCCCAGAACCAATCCGGCGACCGCGGCCGCGCCGATCGCCTGCCATGGTTGGTCGTGGACATAGGTATCGCCCGCACTCAGCGCCTCACGTGCCTGCCGCTGCACCCGCCCGGCGCGCACATTGAGTGAGCGCCGCGCGCTGACGAGTGCCTCAGCGACCCGCGTACACATGCTGGCGATGCCCGGATCGGTGGGCGTGCCGAGACGATCGATCAGCGCCTCGACGTCGGCGATGAGGTTTTCGACTTCGGTGTTACCGCTCGCCTGCGCCCGCTGTGCCGCTTCGCGGGCTGCCTGCTTGAGGGTCTGTGCATCGGGGGCCGGACCGTTACGCGCGCTGCTCATAGCTAACTCCTCCACTGTTCTAGGGACTCTGCCGCTGCCGCGAGAGTAGCGGGCCGTGCGCCCCGGGCGCGGTCGGGCAGCGGCCCGAGTCGCTGTAGGACCCGGGCTACGGGTAGGACTGAGCCGACAGGCGTCAGCGCCGACTGCCGACGAACGGCTGCGCCATCGACCTGCGCGGCATCTCTTGAGACAGCGCCTATGCTCGCCGCGCCCTTTCGCAGCGTGAGGAGCGTCACACGATGGCACTATCAGCAGTTGCATCCACGGGAAGCGAGAGTGCCGCGATCGTTCGCGGCCTGGATCTGGCCAGTCAGCTGCGCGCCGCCGTGCTCGCCGGTGATGATGCGCGTATCGCACGGCTGCTCGCGGACTTCATCCGCGTCAAAGGTCTCACCAAGGGACAGCGGGTACGTCTGCAGCTGCGCACGCTCTCCGCTGTGGTGGAGTCGCTGCGTGCGGCGGCGCTGAACGATGAGCTCAGCGGCCTGTGCAACCGGCGCGGCTTCATGCAGACCGGCACACGGCTGCTGGATCTCGCCGCCCGTGACGGGCAGCGCGCCTATCTGACCTATCTCGCGATCGACGGTGCGCACCCGGACGCGCTCCACATCGACGACGTGCTGGTACGCCAGCTAGGCAACTTTCTGCGTGATTTGTTCCCGAGCTATGGCGTCTACGAGGTGCTCGGCCGCCTCAGCATGACGGAATTCGCTGCGCTCACACTCGACCCCACGTATGCCACGCGGCAGGCGCTGGCGCGTGCCGCGGATGGCGCCGACGCTAGACTGAATCTGCCGCCGCTGCGGATCGGCGTCGCGCCTTTCCATCCGGCGCGCGCAGTCACGGTGGACGAGCTGCTGCAAAACGCGCTGCAGGACATGGTCGCGCACGAGCGGATTTCGCAGATTGCGTCGCGGCCGCGCTTTGCCGCGCAGTCCGGCCTGACCTGCCCCGCGTGATCCCGCGGGAGCGCTGATGCGTTGCTGAGTCGCGGCTGACGACCGGCCGCAGGCGCGGCCGGTCGTGCAGCGGTTATTTCTTCGCGGAACCGAGCATCTGATCGACTGCCGCTGCGACCAGCGGGCTGGCGCCACTCACCGCACCGCCGCCAGCGCCCGAAGGGGCAGTCGCCGCGCTGCGCGCCGCCACCACGGGGTTGGGACGGGTGTTGACCGGGGGTGCGGCAGCGGGTTTGCCTGCTGCGGGCTTTGCTCCCTGACGGCCAGCCTGCGCTGCCGCATTCGCATCCATCTCGACGCGCCCGTTGAACACCGCGCCTTCCATGATGCCCACGCGCGGTGCAAAAATGTTGCCGCGCACCTGGGCAGTCGCGCGCACCAGCACCGCTTCGCTACAGTGCAGATCGCCCTCGACTAATCCCTCGACGGTCAAATGATTGGCATAGACATCGCCGAGTACCGAGCCGTCGGTACCGATGATGAGGCTGCGGGCATGGCGGATTGAGCCCTCCACCCGGCCTTGCAGAATGACGTCTTCCTCAGCAGTCAACTCACCGCGGAACAGCAGAGTCTTCCCGAGCACGGGAATTCCCTGGGTCTCGTTCTCCTCCGACCGGTGACTGGCACCGGTCTCTGCGGCCGCGTGACGCTCAGTCACCGCGCCGCGATCGACACTCGCGTTTCCATAAAGCATCTGCAGATCCTCCCGTGACTACTTGCCGCTGGTGGCGCTTTTTGCGGTGCGATTGGCGTTGGCCGCGGACTCGACCGCCGCGGACTTCTTTTCCATGTCGACGCCACCGGTAAAGTGCGCGCCCTCGACGATGCTGACGCTCGGCGCGCTGATATTGCCGCGCAGCTTGGCGGTCTCGCGCACCATCACTGATTTTTCCGCCTGCAGGTCGCCGTTGAGGGTTCCTTCGATCACGATCACCTGCGCACGCACGTTGGCAGTCACCGTGCCTTCGGCGCACACCGTGATGCGCTGTGAATGAGTGATCGAACCTTCGATACGACCTTTGATCAGCAGCTCTTCGTCAGCGTGCAGATCGCCTTTGAAATGCAGCGTGGGACCCAGAACCGAGACGCGCTCGGATACCGTGTCATACGGATTAGACATAGTGAGCACTCCTCCCGCTAAGTGAGATCTCGTCCGCAGACCAGGCACCGACCGTGTGACCGCAGTTGCAGACAGAGCCTGCGAGACTACCGCGGTCGCGCCAACTTGATGCGACCCGCATCACACCGCGCGGCGGCGCCACACGACTGCAATCTGTGCGCGCCTGCAGACCTCATACGCATCTGACATATGGCTGCGACATCGGCGGCGGCGCGTGAGACTTGACAACGCGAGCACGAACGGTGCGGCGCCAGAGACGGTGGCGAGCGCAGGCGGGAGCCCTGATGGCAACTGTCGGAACGCACCGACGCGCGAAGCAGCGGCATCCCGACTGCAGCGCTGCGCAGAAGGGTCATGCTGCAATCACGGGCGCACGGAGCGCCTGCACGGACAACGCGAGGAGTCAATCGATGAGAAGCTCATTTCTGGCGGCCACGCTCATGTGCTCGGCAGCACTCGCGCTGTTGTGCGGCTGCGCGACCTACACCCACAACGAGCCCACGCAGTGCACCGATTCCGCCTGCCTGGCGGACGCCAAGATCAGTGAGGATGTCGAAACCCACCTGGAGCGCAACCCGCAACTGCACCCGCCAGGATTGGTCCACGTGCAGACCGTGAACCAGGTTGTCTATCTGAGCGGCGAGGTACGCACGCCCAGTCAGAAGGATGCGGCTGAGGTCACCGCCCGTGGCGTGCGCGGCGTCAACAGCGTGGTGAATTCCATCAACGTGCGGGCCGACGCGGGCGCGTGAGAGCGCACGACAGCGCGCGCCCTGACCTGCCGGCTCAAGTCACGAGGTGCTGCGGGGTGCCGGCCACGAAGCCCTCGACATTATCGATCAGCTGATCTGCCAGGAATTGCATCGCCCCCTCGCTCGCCCAGGCAATGTGCGGGGTGAGGATGAAATTAGGCAAGCGCAGCTCCAGCAGCGGATTACCTTCTTTCGGCGGCTCGTTGGTCAGGACATCGAAACCGGCACCGGCGATCAGCCCCTCCTGCAGGGCCCTCACCAACGCATGCTCGTCCACCAGGCCGCCGCGCGCGGTATTGATGAGAATGGCGCTGCGTTTCATGCTGCGCAGCTCATTGATGCCGATCATATTGCGCGTGCCGGCACTGAGCGGCACGTGCAGGGAAATCACGTCGCTTTCCGCCAGCACCTGCGCGAACGGCGTGAAGGTGACGTGGGGTGCCTTGGGCGGCTCGTGGTCGGCGAACAGCACCTGCATGCCGAAGCCACGGCCCACCTGCGCCGTCGCCTGTCCGAGCGCCCCCTCGCCCACGATGCCGAGCGTGGAGCCGTGCAGGTCGCGGATCGGGTGATCGAAGAAACAGAACTGATCCACCTGCTGCCAGCGACCCTGCTCGACATCACGGCGATAGGCCAGCAGATTGCGTCGCAACGCCGTGATCAGAGTGAAGGCGTGTTCCGGCACAGTATGCACCGCATAATTGCGGATGTTAGCGACCGCGATGTTGTTGGCCTTGCAGTAGGCCACGTCGACGACGTCGTACCCGGTCGCAGCGATGGCGATCAGCTGCAGCTGCGGCAGCTGCCGCAACGTCTCGGCTCGCAACGGCACCTTGTTGGTAATCGCCACCGTGGCCCCCTGCAGTCGCTGCGGCAGCTCGGCCACGGATGACACCGGGTGTTCCTGATAAGTGTGTTCAAAGCGCGGTCGCCGCACATTGGCCTGCAGCGTCGAGCGATCGAGAAATACGATGTGGTGTTTCATGTCGCAGTGCCGTTACGTCTGCTCAGCCGCGTGCCCGGGCGCCCCGCCGCGGACGCCTCAACTGTGAATGGAACCAGTCGAGTGAGCCGCGTAGAACTGCTGCTCCTGACTGACCTTCTTTTTCGGAATCGGGTCGTGCGTACGCCAATAATTGGAGGCGGCAGCGACGCCACTCCCGGGCGTCACTTTGACGCCGACGTCCAGCATGGCCATCTCGGCGCCCGCCAGCGCACCCATCAGCATCAGCTCGTTGAGGTCACCGAGGTGCCCGATGCGAAACAGCTTGCCGGCCACCTTGGCCAGCCCGGCGCCAAGCGCCAGGTTGTAGCGGCGGAACGCCACGTCGATCACATGCGCCCCGTTGATGCCTTCGGGCACCATGATGGCGCTGACGGTGTCCGAGTACCACTTGGGCGCGCGCGCACACAGCTGCAAATTCCAGCCCTCGGTCACGGCGGCGCGCACGCCCGCTGCCAGGTAATGATGGCGGAAGAAGATGGCCTCGAGGCCCTCCTCGAAGATGAGGTTGAGCGATTCGCGCAGGCCGTAAAGCATCGGCAGTGACGGGGTGTAGGGAAAGTAGCCGGTGGCGTTGGCCTTGATCATGTCCGCCAGATCGAAGTAACAGCGCTTCGATTTGGCGCCTGCCATGGCCTTCAGGGCTTTCTCGCTCACGGCGAGAATGCCGAGACCTGCGGGCAGCATCAGTCCCTTTTGCGATCCGCTGACGGCAAGGTCCACGCCCCACTCGTCCATGCGAAAGTCGATGCTGGCGAGCGAGCTCACCGTATCCACGTACAGCAACGCGGGGTGGCGCAGGTCGTCAAGGATGCGACGCACGCCGGCGATGTCGCTCGTCACCCCGGTGGCGGTCTCGTTGTGGCAGGCGAGGACCGCCTTGATCTGATGGCCCTTGTCGGCCCGCAACAGCTGTTCGTACCGTTCCAACGGCACGCCCTCACCCCATTCAACATCCAGCACCTCGACGTCGTAACCGAGGCGCTGCGCCATATCGACCCACAGGTGACTGAACTGCCCGAAGCGCGAGGCGAGCACCCGGTCACCGGGCGACAGTGTGTTGGTGAGGGAGGCTTCCCACGCGCCAGTGCCGGAGGACGGAAAGACGAACACCTGGCCGCTCTGCGTCTTGAACACCTTTTTGAGATCGTTGAGCACGCTCAGCGAAAGCTCCGGGAACTTGGAGGAGCGGTGATCCTCCATCGCGACCACCATGGCGCGCTGCACCCGATCCGGAACGTTGGTGGGTCCAGGAACGAACAGGAAGTTTCGGCCGGGCATCCGCGTCGCCATGGTGGTCTCCTTATCTTGCAGGGGCTCGTTGGCAGAGGATCGTGCCAAGTTCGCAGGTTTCGCTAAAGGCAGAAATTTAGATCACTGAAGTAAGATTTTCTTATCGTTTAGGGGTCGGCGGCCGCGCGTGGAGTACTAAGTGCCTAAAATCTAAAGCATTATGATGCTGCGCGTTTCCGCTCTGTCGGGGTCTGCTCTTGGCATTACCACCGCGAGCGCCGCGCACTTTCTCAATCGACCTTCAGAACCACACGGAAGCGGGCCTTGCCACTCATCATGCGGTCGTATCCCGCCTGAGCCTGCTCGAGGGGAAAAATCTCATTCATGGAGGCAATGCCGTGCGCCTGGCTGAAGGCCAACGTGTCTTCGGAATCGATGCCGATACCCGAATACCAGCCCTTCACCGAGGCTCGCTTGCGCAGAAGTTCGAGTGAGTCGACGGTGAGCGCACCGACAGCGCCGATCACCATCAGCATGCCGTTGACCCCGAGCCCGCCGGCGACCGACTGCATGGCGCCGGCATTGGTTACGGTGGCCAGAATCGCACGCGCCCCGCCGAGCGCAGTCAGCGCCGCCGCCGGATCGCCCTCGCTACTGTCGATGTACTCGTGCGCTCCCAGCGAACGCGCGAGTTGCTCCTTGTCGCGCCCACGATTGATTGCGGCCACGCGGAATCCCAGGCGCGCGGCAAACTGGATACCGAGGTGGCCAAGACCGCCGACGCCATGGATCGCCACGAGCTCTCCGGCGCGCGCCCCGCAATGTCGCAGCGCGTTGAAGGTCGTGAGGCCGGCACACAGCAAAGGCGCGGCGGCCACGGAGTCGAGTTCGCCGGGCACGCGCGCCAGCGCCGCGACGTGCGCCAGCATGTGCGTTGCGTAGCCACCATCACGGCTGACCCCGGTCGCGCCCTGGATGTTCTCGCACGCAAACGCGTTGCCGTGGCGGCAGTTGTTGCAGTAGCCGCAGGAGCCACTGAACCAGCCCACCCCCACCCGGATTCCGCTCTGCCAGCCTGCGACCTGGGGTCCAACAGCATCGATCAGACCGATGACCTCATGGCCCGGTACGCGCGGAAACTTGAGGCCCGGCATATGGCCCTCGACGGTGAGCGAGTCGCTGTGACAGACACCGCAGGCCTGCACGCGGATGCGAACTTCATTGGCGCCGGGCTGGGGAATTTCCCGCTCCTCGAGCCGCAACCCCTGGCCTGGACCCGTCGCAACCATCGCGCGCATTTTTGCCATAGCAACCTCCAAGAGTGCCGTTCCGCGCTGCAGGGCAGATCACACCCTCGCGGCGGCAGCATTGTCCAACGTGGGCCCTGTCTGCGGACACCTCTCTTTAGGGAGGTGCTCGCCGCCACGCCGCGGCCTGAGAGCGCCACCGTTCGCCCCAAGGGCTCGACCATCCCCTGCCGCAGCGATCACCGCGCTGACAGCGAGCGCTTGAAAGCGACCGGCGTGTGCCCGTACACCTGCCGGAAGGCACTACTGAAATGGCTGTGACTGGAAAATCCCAGTTCCAGACTGAGAGCCGCCAGATCCTGACAACGCTCCAGAAGATGCAGCGCCCGAGCGAGACGCAAGCGCAACTGGTAGCGATACAGTGGCATTGCTTCGACCAACTGGAACACCTGCGTGAGATAGACGGGAGAGACACCCACTTCGGCCGCGATCTCTGCGAGCGTCCAGCGGCGCCCCAGGTCCGAAGTCAGCACCAGCTTGGCGCGATCAACCAGCTTCTGTCGGCCGACGCTGCCGCGGGCGACGTGGGCGGTCGAGACACCCAGGGAGCGCCGTACCAGCGTCAGCAGCAGGTTCTCGCTCGCAAGCGGCTCGGCAAGCCCATGCTTGAGACTGTGCCGCAGCAGTGCCACCAGCGCTTGTGTACGGGCATCAATGCGCAGCCGCTGCCGGCGAAAGAGACCTGCGGATTCACCGACGACATACTGCCGCGGCGCGAGCTCCTGCAGCTGGCTCTCCGGGATCTTCAGGGAGAGACAGGCATCGCCGCCGTGAACTGGATGACTGATCCGGTAACTCTCGCCGTGGTTGAAGAACAGGACCTGATTGGCCTCGGCCACGACATCGCTGCGACCCACGTGGCGTACATACACGCCACGATAGGGAAATACCAGGCAGGTCGTCTGCGCGCACTCCTCTGCGCCGCGATGTCGGCACGTTCCTGCGCACAGCACATCGCGCAGCTCGAGCGTGTCCGTCTTCAGCAGAAGCTCGGTGGCAAAGTTCGACATCGAGAGCGCCCTGCCCCAGCCCGGGGCTGAGATTGTAAGTGCGAATCACCGCCTTGGGGGCGCCTG
>Ga0210398_10001327_pt1 | contig 25782 bp, 21 predicted proteins | sample IncBWC4OmetaG_FD_161047 | JGI IMG/M metagenome (GOLD analysis project Ga0210398, IMG submission 161047) | Forest soil microbial communities from Barre Woods Harvard Forest LTER site, Petersham, Massachusetts, United States - Inc-BW-C-4-O | ecosystem: Environmental > Terrestrial > Soil >... | reverse complement strand
ACGGCCGTTTGCGCTCCGGCGCGAACAACCCCTCCGCCGCGAGCTTCGCCGCCAATTCGTCGAATTGGCGCTTCAAAGCTCCGAGCCCGGCATCCTCCATATGATCGATGAGCAGCTGGTATTCACCGCGCGGCTCGTAGAGTCCGATGCGCGCCCGCACCAATACCTTCTGTCCATCCCGCGGCGCAAAGCCTAATAGCATATTCCGCTGCCGGAACATGCAGCAGCGGACCTGGGCGCCAGCGTCTTTCAGGGAGAAATACCAGTGTCCGGAGCTGGGCCTGGCGAAATTGGATATTTCCGCCTCCAGCCACAGGCTGCCAAAACCGCGTTCCAACAGCACTCGAACCTCGCGATTGAGGCGCGAAACACTATAAATATCGCGATTCGGACGCACACCGGGGGAGCTGCTGCCGACTATTTCCATGGCCGCATGATACTGCGGTTTACCGCGCAGCACGCGCAAGGTACAATGCGCCGCCTCTTATATAAACCTGTGAACGCAACCCTTATGCGTATTCTTGAAGAGGCACTCACTTTCGATGATGTGTTGCTGGTGCCGGCATATTCCGAAGTTTTGCCGCGCGATGTGTCATTGGCGAGTCAACTAACCCGTGAAATTCGCGTCAATCTGCCGGTCGTGTCCGCCGCCATGGATACCGTGACCGAGGCGCGTCTGGCGATCACCATCGCCCAAGAGGGCGGCATCGGCATCATTCACAAGAACATGTCCATCGACAATCAGGCGCGCCAGGTCGATCGCGTCAAGAAGTTCGAAAGCGGTGTGATCAGCGATCCGATCACCGTGAATCCGGACATGACGATTCGCCAGGTGATCGAACTGACGCGCGCCAAGAACATTTCCGGAGTACCGGTGGTGCTCGGCACCAAGGTGGTTGGCATCGTCACCCACCGCGACCTGCGTTTCGAAACAAAGTTGGATGCGCCGGTATCCTCGGTGATGACCCCCAAAGACCGTTTGATCACCGTGCGCGAAAACGCTCCCAAGGAACAGGTCCTGGCCTTGTTGCACAAGCATCGAATTGAAAAGGTTTTGGTGGTTGCCGGCGATCATGAACTGAAGGGCATGATCACGGTCAAGGACTTTCAAAAGGCCACGGAATTTCCCAACGCCTGCAAGGACAGCGTCGGCAGTCTGCGTGTCGGCGCCGCCGTGGGTACTTCACCGGATACGCTGGATCGGGTCGGCGCACTGCGCGATGCGGGTGTCGACGTCGTGGTCGTCGATACCTCGCACGGCCATTCGCGCGGCGTGCTGGACATGGTGTCGAAGATAAAAGCGAAATATCCGGACATTCAAGTGATCGGCGGCAATATCGTCACGGCCGAAGCGGCCCTCGATCTGGTCAAGCACGGTGCAGATGCGGTCAAGGTGGGCATCGGTCCCGGCTCGATCTGCACCACGCGCGTCATCGCCGGCGTCGGCGTGCCGCAAATCAGCGCGATTTCCCGAGTTGCCAAAGCGCTCGAGGGCAGCGGTGTTCCGGTGATCGGCGACGGCGGCATTCGCTACTCCGGCGACATCGCCAAGGCGCTGGCGGCCGGCGCGCATTGCGTGATGATCGGCGGGCTGTTCGCGGGCACCGAAGAGTCGCCCGGAGATGTGGAACTCTATCAAGGCGGCTCCTACAAGGCGTACCGCGGCATGGGCTCGCTGGGAGCGATGGCCCAGGCACACGGCTCCAGCGACCGCTACTTCCAGGACACCACGTCGGAACTCGAAAAACTGGTGCCCGAGGGCATCGAAGGCCGGGTCGCGTACAAGGGCAGTTTGGTCGCGATTCTCCATCAGCTCTCGGGTGGGCTGCGCGCCGCGATGGGCTACACCGGCAGCAGCAGTATTGAAGACATGCGTACCCGGCCGCAGTTCGTGCGCATCACGAACGCCGGCGTTCGCGAGAGTCACGTTCACGATGTGACCATCACCAAAGAAGCGCCCAACTATCGGATTGGTTGATGCCCGACATTCATGCCGACAAAGTTCTGATTCTCGATTTTGGTGCCCAATACACGCAGTTAATCGCCCGCCGCATCCGCGAGCTCGGCGTCTATTCCGAAATCTACGCTTGCGATGCGCCGATTGGCGACATCAAGAAATTTGCGCCAAAAGCCATTGTGCTTTCTGGCGGCCCGGAATCCGTCTATGACTCGAAGGGCCTCGAAGCGCCTCGAGAGATCTATTCGCTGGGCGTGCCGGTGCTTGGAATATGCTACGGCATGCAGACCATGGCAGCGCAACTGGGCGGCAAAGTCGAGGGCTCATCGCACCGGGAATTCGGCGCCGCGCAGGTCAGGCCGACGAATGGCTCGCCGCTGCTCGACGGCCTCGAGGACAATCGCGACGCTCAAGGGCGGCGATTGCTGGATGTCTGGATGAGTCATGGCGATCGCGTGACCGCGGTGCCGCCCGGCTTCAACGTCATCGCGGCCAGCGACAACGCGCCGCTCGCCGCCATGGCAGACGAATCGCGTCACCTGTACGGACTGCAATTTCACCCCGAAGTCACGCATAGCTTGCAAGGCGGCGAGATCCTGAGGCGCTTCGTGCGCGAGATCGCCGGTTGCGGCGCGAGCTGGGCGACCCGCAATATCATCGAGGACAGCGTCGCGCGAATTCGTGCGCAGGTCGGCAGCGACCGCGTGCTGCTGGGGCTTTCGGGAGGCGTGGATTCCTCCGTACTCGCCGCGCTATTGCATCGGGCCATCGGTGCGCAGCTCACCTGCGTATTCGTCGATCATGGCTTGCTGCGCCTGGGCGAGGGCGATCAGGTCATGGCCACATTCGCCGAGCACATGGGCGTGCATGTCATTCGGGTCGATGCCGAGCAACGATTCTTGGCGGCATTGGCCGGCGAAGCGGATCCTGAGAAAAAGCGCAAGATCATCGGGCGGGTCTTTGTCGAAGTATTCGATGAAGAGGCGGGCAAAATCAAGGACGTGAAATGGCTGGCGCAGGGAACGATTTATCCGGACGTGATTGAATCGGCGGGTGCGAAGACCGGCAAGGCGCATGTGATCAAGTCGCACCACAATGTCGGCGGCCTGCCGCAGCACATGAAGTTGAAATTGCTCGAGCCCTTGCGCGAGCTGTTCAAGGACGAAGTCAGAAAACTTGGCGTCGAATTGGGGCTGCCGAAAGAGATGGTGCACCGGCATCCGTTCCCGGGCCCTGGCCTGGGCGTGCGAATTTTGGGCGAGATTCACAAATCGCACGCGGATCTATTGCGCCGTGCGGACGCGATTTTCATCGAAGAGCTGCGCACGCATGATCTCTACGACAAGGTCAGCCAGGCTTTTGCAGTGTTTTTGCCGGTGCGATCGGTCGGCGTCATGGGCGACGGCCGGCGCTATGACTATGTCATTGCCCTGCGAGCGGTGGAAACGATTGATTTCATGACCGCGCGCTGGGCGCGCCTGCCCTATGATTTCCTCGATCGCGTCGCGCATCGGGTGATCAACGAAGTGTCTGGTATATCCCGCGTGGTATATGACATTTCCGGCAAGCCGCCGGCGACGATCGAGTGGGAATAAATATTTTCCCTACCAGTTGCGGTTTGGATTGAAACCAGTGCCGCCAAGAACCCGTCAGCGCTTCCGAAGGATTGGATCAACCTCAGACGCTGCGAAACGCTACGCCCATTCGCGTCGACAAGGCATCAAGATTCTTGTCGACCGTCCACAGCAACGTGTCCGAAGTTAGAAGCACGGAGGCAAGTAGAGACATATCGACAGCCCCGCAGCAAAAATCCTCAAGCTGTTCTCGCTCGACCAGTTCGAGCATCTCTTCGGTTGTCGCGACAACGGATTGCTGCAGCATCTTCAGATCGCCCAGGGTACGCTCACGCGGGGCCGGGGGCGTCCCGCAGGCGAGTTCCAACAGGATCAGCGGATGACACAACACCTGATCGGTCGCCAACAGTGACTGCAGCAGGCGGTTGGATTTGCGGAAATGTGCAACCCAGACCGACGAATCCGCGAGCACGGCAGCCAAGGGCTGGGGACCTTATGCGGGACGTCGACGTGGAACCATCCTCATCTTCGGCGCCTGGCCGCCGAGGGCGGATAGTCGCTTCGCCGCCTGAACACGAACGAACACCTTCATCGATTCGCGAAATAGATCGGCTCTGTCCATTCCGGGATCGGCCAGGTCCAACGCTCGCTGATAGAGTTCATCGTCGACGGTGATGGTGGTTCTCAAGAGCAAGCCCTCTGGCATCAAATATGGTGCATATTAGCATCAATTTGTGCATTGACGGGCATGGGATTTCTGCTGTAAATGTCTCGATTCGCGCAATCTTAACCGATTCCCGGCGCCCGGCCGTTCAGGGCTTGTCGATGAAGGCCGGGCCCGAGTCGTGGGTTTTGCCAAACGGGGAGGACTTCATGTGCCATCGGTTGAACAGTTCCCGAGCAAGCCGGTCCCTGAGGCGGTGGAGAAACCGGATTGCGACGCGGCTCCCTTTTTTCTCCAGGGTGAGTTCACGCTCTGCCTGACCGATGCTCGAAACACCATAGCGCTCCAGCACCGGCCACGGCGAAATGCAGTAGTTGATAACGCCATAGGACCAATAGCGCGACATTTCATGGTCGATTGGGCGCACGACTTGCGTCGCGGCATTCAACATGGCTTCGGCGCCGCGGCGCGTCACTATGTAGGCCTGGCAGCCCAGAATGAGCCCCCGCACCCTGACCAGGTGGGCGTGCGGTGACAAGAAGCGGTAGAGGCAGAAATCGAAAGGAAAGGGATGGGTGGAAAAAAGCCTCAGGATATGGATGTCGCGCCGGGCCAGATCCTCTCCTGCAAGCCTTTCAACGGCTTTCCAGTCCGCTATGACATCATCTTCCATGACGATGAGCTGCTGGCTGGGCGAGCGGAGAAAGTCTTCCCAAAGCTTGAAATGGCTTGTGTAACATCCGATTTCGCCGGGCGTTAGCGGTCGCCCGAAATGCCGGATGGCATCTTCCGCCGAATAGCGCAGAGGCTGGGCGATCTGCATATATCCGTCGAAGAATTCCCATGGGAGGCTGGCATCCGCCGCGGCCTGCGAGAATTCCTCGCGGCGCCTTGAGTTTGCGAGCGATATGACTTTCACCGTCGTAAAAACCGTCATTTCATCCGCTCACAAACAATCCGCGTTTTTCTGCGCGCCGATATCGTCACAGGTTTTGCGAGATTTCCCGCTGCACGGCCTCGACGGCCATCGACAATTCGTGGCAAACCTGCATGCCATCCCAGTTTGTGTTCCACGCCGCAATGAACGAACTCAACTTGCCGTAAATGTTGTCCAGGCTGGTTTCCAAGTACCTTTCACCCATCAGTGCACCATTGGTTCGGCGTCCACGCTCCGACACGGGCGGCTGTGATGCAAATTCATCGATATAAAGTACCATGCGAACTATGGCAGCAATGCCATTGCCTCCTTCTGTTTGACCACGGGGTACAGCGCTGAAGCATGGTCAGAACTCGGAACATGGCAATAATTGGAAATGAGCAAGTGACGCGGTGAAAAACGTCCGCTCGCGCCTTTTGAAAGGCGCTATCTGGCTCAGCGGTGCAAGGCTGGCGTCCAATCTTCTGGCCACCATAAGCACTTTCGTCCTTGCCAGGCTGTTGTTCCCGTCCGATTTCGGCCTGGTTGCCCTGGGCACCGTGACCTTAAGCATTCTGACGTCCATAACGAATATTTCGCTCTCCGAAGCGCTGGTGCAGCACCGCGATCCGTCGCGCCACCACTTTAATACGGTGTGGACGCTCAATCTGCTGAGGGGCGTCCTCATCGGGTCGGTCTTTGCCCTGATCACAGTTCCCGTGGCGCGATATTACAGCGACTATCGTCTTGAAAATGTCATGTTCGCGCTTAGCGGGAGCGCGATCCTGAATGGCCTGGAAAACCCCCGGGCCATCATGCTGACCAAACAGCTCATATTCTGGCAGCAGTTCATGTTGCAGGTATCTCAAAAGCTTGTCGCGCTGATCGCGTCCGTATTGATTGCCCTGATCTATCATAGCTATTGGGCCCTGATTGGCGGAATTTTGCTGGGGCAGTTCGTCAGCGTTCTTGTTTCCTATACCGTATTGCCTTTCCGTCCGGCCTTTTCGATCGCGCATGCACGCGAGTTGTTCTCATTTTCGATGTGGCTCACCTTTTGCGAAATAATAAACACGATAAACTGGAATTTCGACCAGTTGCTGGTCGGCAAGTTCATCGGAAAGACCGCGCTGGGATATTATGTGGTCGGCAACAACCTGGCTATGATGCCGTCGCGGGAAGCAACGGCGCCCCTGATCGGTACGCTGTTCCCCGCATTTTCGAACCTGGCCCATGATCCCGTGCGGCTGGCGGCCGCCTATCGGCGTGCACAGACACTGGTAACGGCAGTCGCACTGCCGGCAGGCGTGGGAATGGCGCTGATTGCAGGTCCCCTTGTCAGGTTGGCCATGGGGGAGAGGTGGCTCCCGGCGGTTTTCGTGATCCGGATACTGGCGGCGGTCTTTGCGTTTCAGACCTTAGGCAGTCTCGCGCAACCCCTGGCAATGGCGGCTGGCAGAACGCAGCTATTGTTCAAGCGTGACTTGCAGGCATTTTTGTACCGCGTGCCGCTGGTGATTGTTGGCTTCTATTTTGGCGGTTTTGCCGGCGTTCTCTATGCGAGGGTCGTCACCGGCACGGCGGGGCTGCTGTTCAACACCAATGTCATAACCAAAGTGACGGGGCTGTCTCTGTGGCAACAGATACGGCCAAACATGCGCGCGGTTGCGAGCGTGTTGCTGATGGCGGCCGTGCTGGCGCCCGTGGACGCCTTTTCGGATAAAGGCTCCGGTCACTGGACAATTGCCCTGAACCTGTGCGTCCTGATTATCGCGGGCGCCGTGGTCTATGGTGTCGCCACCTTCATACTCTGGCGCGTCATGGGTCGCCCGGAAGGACCCGAAACCGAGCTCGTGCAGGTCGCATCAAAAGTCTGGCGCAGCTTCATGCCGGTATAAACCTTGCTAGGTCTGATGCCCGACGGCGCGGCTGTTGCGCGGCAGCTGGCAGAGGGGTCCAGGAGCACTATTTTCGCTCTGGAAATACCCGTCGATTTGGCGCGAGCCCGAGCCCACGACGGCGCTTGAATCATTGCGCGGGCTGATCGTGATCGACGAAGTGCAGTGCCATCCCGAACTTTTCAATTGATTACGAGTGCCGGAAACAATTGACTCGGAATGAGTTTTTCGTAGGACATTTCCGACATTAAGCCCGCGCGTCCGACCAATCCCGCCGACGCTCGCAATGATCCAAGATGGCTCACGAAAGCGCACTGCAACTTCAATTGTGGTGCGTGATCCCATTTTCTTTTGCGCAACTGTCAAATGCGCCGATTCAGATCAACCGAGTTGCGGGTGCGAATCAATGACGGTCGCGTGTTTGGTCAATTTGGCGTGTTTTATAGGGCTCAAGCATGCTGCAGAGAGTTGAGGATGATGTAAGGAATGCCACAATCAACCAAATCCGACACTAAATTGCGCACTGCGTTGTCGGTTATCAGCGACGCTATTTGGGCGGCATGCCGCTTGCTACTATCATTTCATCGCAATGACGCGTGGCGGATAACTCACATCTTCAGGGAAGTTTGCTAGGGGTTATCAAACATTGAAAAGTTTTCATTTTTTGTTGGTTTGTCTGTTCGTTACCGTACACACGAATGCAATCGCGCGCACGAGTGCAATGAGTTCCGATGCGCAGACCCAACAGGCCATAGGATCAGTTGGAACTAACCCGGCACCTGTGCCCACGGCGGACTCTGCCGCGCAAAGCGTGCCGTCGCCGAGCAAGCTTCAACATAAATCGGCGGCCCGCTCCAGTCTTTCCAAGATCAAGCGTGGGGTGGTCAAGGAGATAAATGCCACCTCAGCTTTTGTACAGCAGCAAGCCGCAAACGCGGAGACCCCCGATGGTTGGTTGATCGCGCTGGTGGCTTTTGGTTTGATCGTTCTGCAGTTGCGGCGCAAGCACAAGTCATTGCCGCAAAGACGGATTGCTCCTTTTGTCTGATCCTGGAGGGTTAAGCGCCAAGAGTTTTCCGAATGATTCAAATCGTGCTCTGCGGTCCGCCTCGATTGAGTTGGCGTCCGTAGTCTTTATTTAATGGTGAATGGATGCTCTTTGACTCGCTACCCACCGGCATCGTTCGCACGCGATCGAAGCCTCAAGCGCAGGATGTGACCTCGTTTGATTCCAGCGCAGTGTTTCTGGTCAAGGCATTGTTTTACCCGGTGACTGCGGTCGCCTTTTTCGGTCTGTGCTTGTGGTTGGGAAAACGCCCGCTTACCGGCTCTTACTTCTTGATTGCGGTGCTCACCTTTGCCGGGGCGGCAGAATTGCTCGGCGACTCGCGAGTGGATCACGACGCGGCGGCACTGCTGCAGGAGTTGCGCTGGTTGTTGGATATTGTAGTGCGCTGGTGCGCGGTAGGTGCTTGCGTAGCGCTGGTGCTGTACCTGTCCGGTTTGCGCGTGTCGCCGACAGATAAAGTGTTGGTCGTGTGGTTTGCCGTCACGCCGATCTTGTTGTGGAGCGGCACCATCGGCATGCGGCAGATTTTGCTTTATGTGGGCCTCAAGCACATGGAGCCGCGTCGTGCGATCATCATAGGTGCCAATAAACAGGGGCTGCTGCTGGCCAGGAGAATCCTGGAACAACCCCTGATGCGCATCAAACTGCTGGGGTTCTTTGAAGATCGGCCTGCGGGAATTCTGCCGCAGCGCGGCCAGTCCTGGCTGGGCCGGTTGGATGATGCTCCGTATTTTGTGCGCAAGTACGGCGTGAACGTGGTCTACATTACACTGCCGATTTCACCGCGCCCCGGTATTTCAAAACTCATGCTGGGGCTGCGTGACACCATTGCGTCGGTCTACTTCGTGCCGGAATTGCACGCCCTGAACAACATCCAGGCGCGAGTCGATGTACTGCACGGCATGCCCATGTTTGCCGTGAATGAGTCGCCATTCTTCGGTGTTCGATCGGTGGCGAAGCGCGTCACCGACATCTTTTTGTCACTCCTAATCCTGTTCTTCGTGTGGCCGGTTCTGGTTGCAGTGGCAATAGGCGTTAAGCGCACCTCCAAGGGCCCCGCGATATTCAAGCAACTTCGCTACGGACTGGATGGTCGCGAGATTTGGATCTATAAGTTTCGATCCATGACGGTAACCGAGGATGGCGCAACCAGCTATACGCAGGTTACGCGCGATGACAATCGCGTCACGCCATTCGGCTCGTTCATTCGGCGGACGTCGTTGGATGAGTTGCCGCAGTTACTCAATGTACTTGAGGGTAGCATGAGCTTGGTCGGCCCGCGTCCACATGCGATTGCGGTGAACGAGCATTACCGTGGCCTGATTCCGAGTTACATGTTTCGGCACAAAGTCAAACCTGGCATTACAGGGTGGGCTCAGGTCAATGGCTATCGCGGCGGGGATGATCTGCACACGATGACAAAACGCATCGAGTATGACCTGGAGTACTTAAAGAATTGGTCTATGCGGTTCGATCTAAAGATCCTGCTTCGAACTTTCTCGCTGCTGTGGAGCAAACACGATGCGTTCTAGTCCTGGGGCAAATTGGCAAGCCGGTCGGATTGCCCAGGCAGTCGTGTTGATTTTCGCGACCGGACTGATGTGCTTAGCGCGAGCCGCCGCAAAACCTGAGGATTATAGACTCGGCCCCGGCGATTTGATCCGAGTCATGGTGTTCGACCACGAAGAGTTGAGTGTCGATGCGCGCATCAGTCAGACCGGCAACATCACTTTTCCCTTGGTCGGGCAATTGCGCATAGCCGGATTGTCGACCCGAGAAACCGAATTACTTCTGGCGCGATCCCTGAGCGACGGCGGCTTCGTCAAGCAACCGCATATCACGGTGCTCGTAGCCGAGTATCAGAGTCAGAAGGTTTCCGTCATGGGCCAGGTAGCGAGGCCGGGGCAGTACCCGCTCGATGCCTCTAAACGAGTGATGGACATGCTGGCAATGGCCGGCGGAGTGCTCAACGACACCGCTGCGGATGATGCCACCTTGGTGCGTGCCGACAGCAGCCGCGTTGTTATTGATATGAAGAAGCTTTTCGACGGCGATCCCGCGGCCAATCTAATTGTGCAAGACGGCGACACAGTGTTCGTGGCGCACGCGCCGCAGTTTTATGTTTACGGGCAGGTGCAGCATCCGGGTCAATACCGTCTGCCGCGCCACACCACCATATCGCAGGCCATTTCCATCGGCGGCGGGTTGACGCCGCGCGGCACGCAGCGTGGCGCGATCGTCAAACGTGTGGACGCACACGGCAAGGAACATAAGTATTCGGTAAAGGATGATGATGTATTGCAGCCGGATGATGTGCTGCTGATCAAGTCAAGTTTATTCTGAAACGCACGCGAGCCAATTTATGCGCTTATCACAATTGATGCGAATTCTTTGGGTACACAGGGGCATGGGGCTGTCCATCATGGTGCTCATGCTGGCGATTGCGGTCGCGGCTAACCTGCTGTTGCCGAAGAAATATACCGGCGAGTCCGCCGTTGTGGTGGATGCGCGCAGCATCGATCCATTGGGGCAACAAGGGACCATGACGACGCAGCTGGCGTCAACCTACGTGGCGACCCAAGTCGACGTGATCGACAGCCACAACGTCGCCCTGAAGGTGGTCGATCACATGAAGCTGACAATGGATCCCGAAATCGTGGAAAAATTTCAAGATAAGACCGGAGGGGTGGGCTCCATTCGCGACTGGGCGGCCGAGGAAGTCCTGAAAGATCTCATCGTGAAGCCGTCGCGCGACAGCAATGTGATTTTTATTTCGTTCACCAGCAAGTCTCCGCAGGCGGCGGCCGATATCTCGAACTCGTTTGCCGAAGGCTACATACAGGCCAGTCTTGAGCTCACGGTCGATCCTGCGCGCCGACAATCGGGCTGGTTTGAGCAGCAGGTGAACGATCTTCGCGTGGCGCTTGAAACTGCGCAACGCAAGCTGTCCGCCTACCAGGGCGCACACGGCGTGATCGGCACTGATACCGATGCCAATAACAATAAACTGGATGTCGAGACCTCCCGCTTGACCGAACTCACCAATCGTTTCGTCGACGCGCAGGCCGCAATGTACAATGCCGAGACGCGGCAGCGGCAAATGGAGGAGGCGGCCGCAAAGGGCCTGTCCGACGAATCTGTGACCGTGCTGCAAAATCCGCTGCTGCAGAATCTCAAGACCGAACTCGCGCGCTCCGCGGCAAAGTTTGCCGATACGTCGCAGCGCTACGACCACAATCATCCTCAATACATCAGCGCGCAGGCGGAGCTTGAATCGCTGCGCAGCAAGGTGGCCGCAGAGGTGAACAATGCCATAGGGTCGGTGGCGAGGGAAGCGAGAATCGCCAGGCAAAACATGTCGGATTTGCAACGCTCCATGGAGCAGCAACGCAAGCGCATTCTCGACCTGCAGCACAACCAGGACGAGTATGCGGTGCTCAAGCGCGATGAAGAGAGCGCCCGCACCGCATACGATGCCGCCATGCAGCGCGGCAGCCAGACTCGACTGGAAAGCAGGCTCAATAGCACGAACACGGCAATACTGAATGTTGCATTCCCGCCGATGAAAGCGTCATCGCCCCGTCAGTTCCTCAATCTTGCCATGGCGGTCATCCTGGGTTTCATGCTCGCCGTGGGCGCAAGCTTGGCCAAGGAGCGATTTGACCAGCGCATCCACTCGCGCGACGACTTGCTTGACGGAGCGGATATCGACGTACTCGGGGAATTGCCGCGCGCGCGTATATCGAAGCGGCGGCCACGGCGTTCTCGCCGGACAAAAAACAATGACAAGACACCGCGGCTCGAACCCGCATAGCGGAGATACCCCAGTGACACCTACAAAAATTGCGACGCAACGTATACCGAGCTCGCCGAGTCAAGTGGACACGCGGCTTGGCGCGCTATTGCACGAGGACGGCACGCTCACGGAGCAGGACATCAGGGAAATATTGGCAGTGCAACGGGACAGCGGCCAGCGCTTTGGAGAGGTGGCATCACGACTGGGTCTGGTCCGCGACCAGGATGTCAGGCGGGCGCTGGCCCGGCAGGCCATTTTTCCTCTGGTGGTTCCGGGCGAATCTGATCTAAGCCCCGCCATAGTCGCTGCATATCAGCCCTACAGCGCACGTGCGGAGGAACTGCGGACCGTGCGCAGCAAACTAGTCCTACGCTGGATCGACCGTGGCAATAAAGCGCTGGCGGTTATCGAGGCTTATCCGGGCAACGGTTGCAGCGTGCTCGCAGCAAATCTGGCAGTGACCTTTGCTCAGCTCGGTGAGCGCACCCTGCTGATCGATGCCAATCTGCGCAAGCCGGCACAGCACGCGCTTTTCGGGCTCAAGCCCAAGTTCGGTTTGGTCGATTTCATCCGCGGCCGGGAAGGTCTCGAAAACGCAGTAACGCAAGTGCCGGATTTCAGTTGTCTGTCGGTGATGTGTGCCGGCGCGCCGCCGCCGAATCCGCAAGAACTGCTGGGGCGCGTTTCATTCGGCTATCTGATGGAGACAGCGCCCACCAAATACGATGTCGTGATCGCCGATACACCGCCCTTTTTGCAGTGCGCCGACGCGCAGCTCGTCGCGGCACGTGCCCGCGGCGCGATCCTCGCGACCAAACGACATGATGCGCGGCTGGCCAATGTGTTGCGCGTCAAGTCGCAGCTCGAGTCGGACGATGTCACGTTGCTCGGCGCGGTGATTGATGGGTAATGCAGCCGTGACGCCGGCCGTTGCGAAAGGCGACGCAGCCGGTGGCGCAGTACCGATGGTCGGCGCAGTACCGACGGTCGGCGCAGTACCGGCGGTCGGCACAGCGCGTTTCGCTCTGCTGGCGACGCCGCTCATCGGCGCCACGTTTCTGTCGAAGTTTGCGTTCCCGCCTTTTGGCGCACTGGGAATCGGCATCCCTGTTTTCTTGGTGCTGGCGGCACTGATGCTGGGCTCAGTCACCGGCTGCTTCAAAATCGAACCGCGGCGCTTGACGCTTTACTTCCTGATGATCGGATTCCTGGGTCTGATGCAGATATTGCAGCCGTCTGGTTTTTCTCCCACGTCGTTACTGCTGCTCGTCGCAGTGCATCTGCCTTACGTTGTTACCGTGCCGCAAGGCAACGACGGTGAGCGCATCATCAAGTTCTTTATTCAAATTGCCACTGTGTTCGCATTGTGTGGAATCGCCCAGTTCGGCCTGCAGTCTGTCGTCGACGTGCATTATCTGTTCCCCATCGAGAATTTTGTCCCCGACACATTTATCGTGCAGAATTTCAACCATCAGGCAGTAATGGAGTACGGATCACACGAATACCGGGCCAATGGCGTGTTCTTATTGGAGCCCTCATTTTTCAGCCAACTGCTCGCCGTTGCCATCGTCGCGGAACTATGTACTCTGGCTAGAGCAACCAGGCTTGCGATCTTTGGGCTTGCACTGCTTGTTTCGTACTCGGGTACCGGAATTATCGTGCTGGCAGTCTGCCTGCCGTTGGCAATTATCGCGCAGCGCCGCTGGGGTCTTCTGCTGGTTGGTCTATTCGCACTGGTTCTGTTGATTCCGTTGCAAGAGTATCTCCACGCCGACCGGTTGCTTTCGAGAGTTGGCGAGTTCGGAGCGATTCGATCGAGCGGCTACGGCCGCTTCGTCGGCGGGTTCTATCTATTCGACCGATTCCTATGGCTCGATCCGTGGCGCACCTTGTTTGGGTATGGCGCCGGATCTTTCATCAGCCACGCGACTTATGCGTCACACGACGGAGCCAGCGAAATGGCGCTGTTCAAGATGGTGTTTGAATTCGGTCTGCTCGGCGCTGCGGCGTATTTTGGATTTCTGTTTGCCTGCCTGCTTTATTCTCCGGCGCCGCGACTCTTGAGGCTTGCAGTGGGCATTACATATTTATTGAGCGGCATATACATACCGTTTGCGCATGGTCTGGCCCTAAGCTTGCTGCTGTGGAACTCGCCGAATGCCCTAGGACGACGTTCCGAGTGGCTGAATCGGTGGAATCGCACATGGCCAATTGGGAATTCCCCGCCAACGATGCTGGTTCCGAAGGTTGGGAGCTGAGCGTGGCGACGGCCCTGCTCATTCTTGGAATCCTGTGCTTGCTGGTGGCCTGCCATCCGTTCGTTACCTATCCATGGTCCTTGCTCGTTCTGCAGGCGCTGCACCCCGCAAAGCGGTCGCGCGCTGCCGACACTGCCGAGGTTCCGTTGAACTGCGCAATTTGCGTTTGCGCGTATAACGAGGAGCGCTTCATTGCGCACAAAGTCGAGAATCTGCTGGCGCTGCGCGCGCGCGAACCGAATCTCGAGATACTCGTCTACGTGGATGGTTCTGACGATCGCACAGCGGAAATCTTGCAAGGGTACGCATCTCAGATTGACCTGCATGTCGGTATAGAACGCCGCGGCAAGACTTACGGCATGAACTTGCTGGCGTCCACGGCTCAGGCTCCGATACTTATTTTCACGGACGCCAACGTATTGATGGATGTCGATTGCGTGCGGGATTTCCGCCGCTACTTCGCGGATCCGGAGATCGGTTGCGTTTGCGGCAACCTCGTTTATACCAATGGCGGCGCGTCGGCAACCGCTTCAGCGGGATCCGTTTACTGGCGATTCGAGGAAGCCATCAAGAAGCTGGAGATGGAAAGTGGCTCGATGATGGGGGCAGACGGATCGCTGTTCGCAATCCGACGCGCGCTGCACCGGCCGCCGCCGGAACACATCATCGACGATATGTATGTCTCGCTCATGATTTTGTGCAGTGGCTACCGGGTTATCCAGGCCAGCGACGCATTGGCCTATGAGGAATCGGTGGTGTCGGCGCACGAAGAATTCAAGCGCAAGATACGCATAGCGTGCCAGGCATTCAACGTACACCGTTTGCTTTGGCCGCAGTTGCGCAAGCTCGATACAATCACGCTCTACAAATACGTGTCACACAAATTGATCCGCTGGTTCACGATCTACTTATTGGCATTGGCTGCGATTTCGTTTTTGGCCGCATTGATCATGGCGGGACACGCTGGAATCGCCGTCGTGTTGACAGTTTGTACCGCGGCGGCGCTGCTGCTTGGCGGTATCTCGTCGATGAAACCTTTTGCGCAGCTGACCGGGGTGATTGCTGCGTTTACCGGCACCGGATTGGGCGTTTGGCGCTCTTTGCGTGGAGAACGCTATCAGACATGGACTCCTGCCGCTTCGATCCGAAAATGATCCCGCCAGCCTCTTTGTCCGAGGGCAATACGATGCGATGCCTTTGGATCTCACGCTATATTCCGTTTCCTTCGGACGACGGCGCAAAGGTTTATGCAGCAAATCTCGCGCAATCTCTGGCCGACTCCGGCGTGTTCGTTCGTTTCATGGGATTCGGGGACGCGGGCGCGGTGCGGAATGCTCCCGTCAATGTCGACTGGTTGCCAGTGCCGGGGAACAAGCGCAATAAAGCGCTTGTTGCATGCAGCAAGTGGCCGATCGCGGCCGCCATCGATGCTACTCGGGCGTACATCTTGCTGCTCGAGACACAATTGCGAGAGCGCTGGGACGCGGTGGTGCTGGATGGGTACGGAACAGGGTGGGCGCTGGACCGTTGTCTTGCGTGTCGTCATGAATCGCCCGCACACCCACCGGTTCTGGTGCACGTGTCCCACAATCATGAGGAGATACTATGGGGCTTGATGGCTCGCGAGGCCCGCGCTTCGCCGCTTAAGCGTTGGGCACTTCGGCGCAACGCAAGACGGGTGAGTACGCTCGAGCGCCGGATTGTGCGCAACGTGGATTTGCTGACGACGATCACGGAGGAGGACCGGCGCTCCCTGGGGAACGGTTTGGCCCAAGATCGATCGTTGACCCTCACGCCGGGCCATTCTGGATGGATTGCGAACCAGCGGCACATCACCGCGGCAACACCCCGGCGCGTCATTATCATGGGCTCGTTCCAGTGGGTAGTGAAGCAAGAGAACCTTATTCGCTTTGTCGAGATAGCCGACCCGATTTTCAAGGAACAGGGAATCGAACTGGATATTGTTGGAGATGTTCCACCCGCTCTGCTGGCAACGTTGCAGGGCCGCTGTCGGGCGACCCACTTCCATGGATTTGTGACCGATGCCGCGTCGTTTCTATCGAGAGCGCGCATCGCGGTGGTTCCCGAGTCCATCGGCGGTGGCTTCAAGCTCAAGTTTCTGGACTATATATTCGGGCGCGTTCCGGTAGCTACGGTTTCGCAGGCTGCAGCGGGTCTGCCCGCGGAACTGCAGTGTGCGATGTTGTCCAGCGACAGTCTTTCGGGTTTGGTTCGGGAGGTAGTCGCCCACATCGATCGTGTTGATGAGTTGAATCGAATTCAGGAGCGCGCGTTCGAACTCGGCAAAGCGCAATTCAATTGGAACGTCCGGGGGGAACGATTCCGCCGGGCAATAGACGATGTGCGTCAACTGGTGGCCGGCGCCGCGGCACAAAACATCGATCTCGTAGTGAGCTAAAGGCTATGAAGAAAAGCTTGCGCGTGTCGGCAGTAGGCGTGTTGATGGGGGTTGCATCGTGGGCGGTTGCGGCGGTGGATTTACCCTCCAGAACGGATTTACCTTACACGCCGGATTCGCCCCTAACGACGGATTCCCCCATTACCCGGGATTCTACAAGCAATCTCGATATTTACATCGCCGATCAATTCACATACGACGACAACCTGTACAGACTGCCGTCCTACACCGATGTCACGGCGGTGGCCGGACCGCTGGCGACACGCGCTGATAGCTTTAATTCCATTTCCTTGGGGGGTGATGGCCGTTGGTTCTCCGACAGCCAGGAATTTGGCCTTAATTTCCGCGCGGATGAGAATCGCTTCACACATAACGATTCTCTGAATAATGTCTCGGGCAAGGGCAATTTGGAATGGGATTGGCGGCTGCAAACAGATTGGTCGGGCCAGGTCGGCGTAAGTTATTACCGTGGGCTGGCGAATTTCGCAGACACGGGCTATTACGCTCGCGATGTCGTGCAGCGAGAGGATTATTTCGGCACGCTTCGATATCAGGTGGGACCGCATTGGGCAATATATGGCGGATTCGTCGGTGCAGACACGGGACAAACCGCCGTCGCCGAGCAGTCGAATGATTTCCACAGCAACGCCGGCAACGCCGGAATCGAATTTGCGACGTCTTCCGAGAACACCGTTACCTTGGATTATCGCTACACGGACGCGACTTTCCCGCAAGACTTCGTTGTCGGCGGCGCGTTGTTCAATGCGGATTACAGAGAGGATACGGCGCGAATAATAGTCAAGTACGTATTCAGCGCCGCGACAGAACTCGACGCCAGCGCCGGCTACTTGAAACGGGATTATCCCGTGTCAAATTTTGCAACTTTCTCGGGAGACATCTGGCAGGCGGCGTTGAAATGGACGCCAACCGATAACTTGCAATGGGTAGTGTCAGGTTGGCGCCAACTCACGGCGTACGTGGAAGCGCAGTCGGATTATTTCGTGTCCACTGGCGGCAGCATCGCCGCCGTGTGGGCGGCGTCGGACACTCTGGCATTGTCTTTAGGGATAACTCGAGAGAATCACGACTACATCAATTCGAGCCCCAGCGCCGTCACATTTGCTTCCCGGTACGACAGGCTAACTACGGGACAAGGGCGATTGGTCTACAGCCCGACGGCGTATCTGAATTTCAAATTGACGTTTCGATACGACAAGCGCGAATCCAATCAGGCGCAATTTCAGTACAACGATGGGGTCGCAGCTGCGAGCGTGACTTACATGATCAGGCCGTGAAGATCCATGTGCTCAAGCACGTCCGCGGGAATTTTGGCGATGACCTGAACCAGTGGTTACGACATGGGTTACTCGGCGACATCTGCCCGCCGCCCGAGTAACAATCGTTTTCGGCACCGGTGTGGGCTATAGCGCCGCTCCGCGGGATATGTCGAGCCCGTCATCCTGCTGGCCACCCTGCAGGGTTATTACCTCGGCATTCGAAGCCCCTGTGGCGAATGCGTCCACGGCGCGCGCGGTTTCGGTGTGTCAGCAGGAGTGAATTATCCGCAGGGCGTAGTCGTACTGTAATATATTGGTATTATGATTTTAGAAGGGTCTTCCTGGCCCGACTCTCTCGATGTTGCTTTTCAAGGGCAGGTTGTTTCTGGTCGCGGCCTGGCGGCCCCCGTGCTCTTGTCTTTTAGGGAGCAGGTGCAGAGCATAACCAAGGAACCCCTCTACCCTGGTTCCCTGAATATTATTTTGAAGCGCCCGGTGCGCCTGCTTGACGCGGCTGGATTTGCGTTTGATCTCGATTACAGGATTTTGTGGCGAGCTTCGCTCGGCGGCATGAACGTTTGGGTTTACAGGTGGCGCGAATCCCCGCTACACGTTGTAGAAATCCTTTCATCCTTCTACCTGCGAGAGCGCCTCAATTTAAAAAACGGCGACAAAGTTACGTTGCGCATAAGCAGAGGACAGATCGACAAGATTCATTTTCTGGAGCAGTTCATCTGGGCAGCGCTGTGGACCGGAAGGCGCCACTGGTTTTATTCTTATAACTTTTACGCAAACCATACAATGCGGTTCGGCAAGGAGTTGGGCGCAACCCAGGAGCAGCCGGTTGTCAGGGGACCGATCCCGATTGGTCTATATGTATTGAAGGAACCGGTTAAGTTGCTGTCGAGATTCCGTTTCAAGGGGTTCGCTCAGAACTTTTTTTCTACTTCGAAAAGAATCGTCAAATCGACGCCCATAATTGGTACGTTGGCCAGAAATCTAAAGATCAAATATACAGGCAAATACGCCTTTTCGCGCATCGAAACAGAAAATTGTATAAATGATGATGAGCGCTTGTTCAGACAAATTCAAAATCTATTGAATTTCACGAAAACCAGTAACTCCGACTACTCGGCAAAGCAGTTCCCGGCCGCCTATCACACCATAAATGTAAACGGCCGGCAGGTGCCGGGCCAGCGCGACCCATCAAAGCGCCTGGCATCTGTGCCAATTGATTTCCATGGCAAGACCGTACTGGACCTTGGTTGTAATCAAGGCGGTATGCTTCACCAAATCCGATCACTTGTTAAGTGGGGCGTTGGAATAGATTACGATCCACGCATGATCAACGCTGCAAATCGCATCAAGACTGTCAACACCTCAGGAAATATTAGCTTCTATATTGTCGACCTGCAAAACGATCCGCTCGATCTCATCAGTGACTTTATGCCGGACCGGAAAGCCGATATCTGCTTTCTTCTGTCGGTCTGCATGTGGCTGAAGAACTGGCAACAAGTCATCGACTTTGCCCATTCGAAATCGAATTCCATGCTGTTTGAGACAAATGGGTCGCCTGTCCAGCAGGATCAACAAATAAACTATCTTAAGACGAAGTATTCTGTCATAGAAACGCTTTCCGAAATTTCTGATGACGACCCTATTCAAAAACATCGAAAGCTCTTTTATCTAACCGAGCCAGTTTAGCAGCGCCATCCGGACATTCGCTCAGGGCAATTCGAGTTTCTTCGGTGTCCCTTGGTATGCGCTTCGGGCGAACATCAAGAAGTCTTTGACCAGCTGCCGATCGAGCAGAAAAATCGCGCCCGCAAAGACTATCGCGCCCAGCGGCAGGAGCACTGCTAGCCGCAAAACCGCGCCAATATTGGCGGTCAGTTGCACGCGTGTGGCGATCACGACGGCGGCCATTAACAAGGACGCGAGCAGCGGATTTAGAACACCGTCAAATTGTTTGAAAAAGCTGTAGCCGGTCGCCCGCCTCAACATCCAGCCGGAAACCAGAACCGTCACAGACTCACTCGCAACCCATATGCCGACGGCCCAGGACAGCGAGGGCACTCCGGATAACCAGACGGCACCCAACATGAAAATCAGTTCCGCGAACATACCCACCAGAGAATCCCGGGGCTTTCCAAGGGCGGTCAACAAGGGCGTAAATACCAGACGCGGCGCCTGTATTAGGACGAGAAAGCCGAGAACTGCGACGTAAGGGGAACTGGGTTGCCATCGATGACCAAACAGCACCTCGACGATGTCCGGCGCCACGGAACCCAACCCAACGAAACAAGGATACAGTGCAAGGCAGGAGAATTGCGTCGACGCTTGGTACGCCCGCTTGAGCCGAACGGGGTCGAATTGCAGTCCAGCCAACAACGGCAGTGCCACCTGAGCAACGGCGGTGGCGGCGAGTACCCACAACATGTCGACGACGCGGAAGCTTAAATTCAGATAGCCAGCCGCCTCGACGCCGAGATACGAGGTCGCCAATATCGTAAACACTCGTCTGATCGAAGACGACAATAGGAGTCCGCTCACCGAAAGCATGCCGAAGCCGATCATTTGCCTGAATTCGCCGAAGCGAAACTGCAGACGAGGCGTTCTGTCAGCGGATACCCACAACACGAACGAGCCGATGGCAGCTATCAAGATCTGTTGCAGAACGAGGCTCCAAAGTCCCGCTCCCATGATTGCGGCCGCAATGCCGATCGCGCCGCCGATCACGCGGCCAACCAGGGAACGCAGCGCCAAGGTCCGAAAAGCAAACTGCCTCCGTTGTTGAGCAACCAGTGTGGCGCTCACGGCCGAACATGGAAAAATCAGGCTCATCCATGTGAGCACACGGGCCGCGCTTGGTTGGTGGATCCAGGCCGCAAAGATCGGCGCCATCGCCCAGCACCCGAGCGCAACAAGCAGGCTCAATGCCATCGTCGCAGTAAAGGCCGTGTTGAAATGCAGATCGGTCGCATCCCACCGCTGCACAAGCGCGTTGTGAAACAGCATGGTCACCAATACCCCCAACCACTCAATGAGAGCGAGCGCCGTTGAGAAGATGCCAAAATCCGCAATGGACAAGAACCGCAAATAGATGATCAGGGACACAAAGGAAACCAGCGCCAGACCGCCGTTCTCGATCAGGCTCCACCCCATGGAATTGGCTGTGGTGCTGCGGCTAATGGTCCGGCCGGTGTTGGACATGGGCGGCGGCGAGGGGAGGGAGGGTGTCAGGGGGACCCGCCGTTCACGGGGCTTGCCCAGAACTGCGTCTGTGCTTGAGCGCACGCCAATCCTTCGAGTTCCGCGGGTGGCGCACGGAAACGACAAATGTCAGGGAAACGTCGTTCATGCCATGGACGCGCGGCGGGCCAATATGCGCATCGCGACGGCGTGTAGCGGCGGGCGCAGCGTTTCACGGAATGCGGCATGCATAGAAAAGACAATGAAGGCAAACCAACGCGGGGAGCGCAATCCCAAGCGCTGCGCATAGCGCTCATAATATTTTCCATAGAAATAGTGAGTGTAGTAGACCGACCAGTAGAGTCGCTTGAGCAACGAGGTTCGCTGGCCTCCGGTGCGCACCTGCGACATGGGCAGATGAAAACTATGGCAGTCGTTTGTGACACGGATATCGAATCCATTCACGAACAAGTTCATCTGAAAATCGCTCTCTTCTCGATAACCGTTGCCTTGTGAATAGTAACCATCGAAAGGGAATTTCAGCAGCAAGCTCTTCCTCGTCAGGATAATCGCATTGGTAACGGGAATCGCGATGTCGCCGTAAAATCTCGCGCCATTCACGCCTTCACAGAGCAACGGCCGGAAAGGCTTGGTGACGCGCATTCCATGTCCGAACCGAAGCAGCGCCTCCGGCATGCTCTCGCCAGGCTGCATGTAGATGCGACGCCCGGAAATGGCGCCCGCATTCAGTGCCTGCAGCTTTTCCCGCAGAATACGCGCATATCCGGCTTCCAGGTATTCATCATCATCACAAAATAGAATCAATTCGTTTGTACTGGCAGCAACTCCGACATTGCGCGACTGAGATGCTCCTAGCCGGGTTTGGTTGCGAAGCACCCGCACTCGCTTCTGAGGAAACTGCCGCGCCAATTCGGCAATGACATCGGGCGTATCGTCGTCGCCGGCGTCGCTGACGAAGATCAATTCGTCGACGCCGATCTGGGCAAAGTAGCTGGGCGCCACGAGCCGCAATGTATGCGCGCGGTTGCGCGTCGGCACGATCAGCGTGATCACCAGTCACTCTCCAGCAGTCGATTGAATCCGAGTCTGCAGCGATCAGGCCTCGAACGCCAATGCCTGCTCAAGCTTGCTCCGTACCTGAGTGAGCGGCAGCTTACCGGCAGGCCCCGGCCGGGTTGCGGCGGACGCCGGGCGGCCCGACATCATCCAGAATATGCCGTCCGGGTGATGTTTGGCCGTGGTTACGGTACCCATCGGCAGGAAGTGCGCATAGAACGGTATGGACGCGCCCATCGAGTTCACGAAGGTCGCATGTGCGTCCACTTCGCTGCTAAACACCGCGCAGCCAATAATGAACGATTGGCCGTCGAAACCACGCAGTTTGAATATTGCGCGGCCGTCCGCAGTCTTGGCGGCCGAGATCTTTTCATATGCGTCGGCGCCTTCACTCTTCGTATCGAAATGCAGCCATGATTCCTCCGCCATCAATGCTTCGGCTCGGCCTGTCGCGAGCGTGCCCAGCGCGGTCAACAACGCAGCGAAGTCCTTGACGAGGAACATCTGTTTGCCGCCGCGAACTTCGTAGTCAAACATCGGCTGTTGGCTCAAGGCCGTGCATAACGCCACCGCCGTACCTTTGCCGGCGAGGGACATTGCCCTGGCGATGAGTCGATCGTGCGCTTGATAGCCGAAGCGGATGGCATCTCCGTAGGTCTCGAGTGCGGCGGCGTCCGGTTTCAGTGTGAATTGCGATGGGTCGTGGTGCGACCAATACTTGTGCTGGTAGTGTGCCGTCGCGTTGGAGAAGAAGACCCCCACGCGTGGCAGCCGCGGGCTACGCCAAAAATACTCGAAAACATCCCACAGCATGCGGTCCAGCAATGTGGCGCGACGCCACTTTACGTCGCCTCTACCCAACCGCTCCGCAAATAACTGGCGCAAAGCCGCTGCAACAGTATCCAGTGTAACGCCGTGCCCTAACAGAAATAACACGGCGCCGGCCGCGTCCTTCAAATCAAGGTGATCCGTGCGCGCATGGTTGTTCACTGCAGCGCGTATGAACTTATAGAAAGGCTCCAGCTCTGCCGAGGGCACTTGCGAAGCCGCCCAGGGGTCCGGCAGGAAGAGCGATTGATTGCACCGCCGGAACTTGACGTTCATCGGCGACATCAACAGCACATTGTCCTTGTCCAGCACGTCCCAAAAGGCGTTGTGCTTTACCTTTTCGGCCTCGTCGAGATCCTTGATGCCGTGCTCGGACAGCGGCACGCCGGTGTGCACTGTGACCCACTGAATCCAGGGTTCGAGCATTTCCTCGCTGGTATGAGTAACGAAGGTCTGCGATGCGTCGCGCAAGCGCTTGAAATTCGGCAGCAGTCCTTCGCCGATGAACTGTTCCACCAGAGGCGGGCACAGTTCATTGAGTTCAAGAAGAATCAGACGCTGATTGCTTTGACCGGGCCTCGCCACGCGCATACACCTCGGGTTTGGGTACAGACCGTCTCAATCGCTTTTTCGAGTCTACACTGACGATGATCAGATTTGCCCTGTGCCGCTCACTGCAGTGTAATTCACTGGCTGATCGCTAGGGGATCCTTTTGAGAGGAGTTAGCTCATATGAAGCGGCGTGATTTTCTTTTGTTCAGCGCATCGAGTGCGGGCGTGTTGCTGCCGACGCTGCCCTATTTTGCAGCATCGGGAGCGTCCGCAGAATTGTCTGCATCCGGCGACGGACTTGGCGCCGCGGCGCGCTCCGCTATCATTGAAGATAACTTTCGGGGTGTAGAAATTACAATGCCGGACGGGAGTAGAAAGCTTTATCCTGACCCCAGCAAGTGGGCTTTTACTTTCTGGCCTGGCGCTAAATGGCCGGAAAGCTACGGCGATGGCACAAACTGGCTCCCGGCAAATGGCGAATGTCAAACCTATGTCACGCCCTTAATCAGCAAGGTCAAGGGAGGCCCTGTTGCCGACAACCTGCGCTACGATCCATTTTCAATCCGCTCGGATGGCCTGCATATCAAGGCGTCGCTGTTGAGCCCGGCGCAGCAGTCGGCCTACCAGATCGGCGGTTACCGGCGTTTTGGTTCCGGCATGTTGTTATCGCGAACCTCGTTTACCTTCGGCAAGATACGCATGGTGGCAAAATTGCCTGCGGCCCGTGGCTCGTGGGCGGACCTATGGCTCTTGCCTGAATCGCATCATTGGCCCCCGGAGATCGACATCTTTGAAACGATGCCATGGGGCAAGCACCAACAACAACTCCACTATGGCGTGCTGGTTCCCAAAGGAACCACCGGAGGATTTGGCAATTGGACGGAATTAGGCACCGATCCCTCAGCTGAGTTTCATGAGTATGGACTGGATTGGACGCCGGAATCCTTGAGCGGCTTATTCGACGGCAGGATTCTGTGGCAGCAGCCTGCGCCTGCCTCTCTTCAGGAGGATATGTACTTGATTGTCAATTTTGCGGTCGGAGGCAAGTGGGTATTCAACGAATTAAACGTGCAACCCATCGACAGTATGTCGCCAGAGCGGCTGTCCGCGGGTGCTGATCTCATTCAGGCCGATTACCCGGCTGAGATGATCATTAAATCGATTAGCGTTTCTGCGCTCGAGCGGTAGTTACTGATTGGATAGCCATGGATTTCACATCATCCGTTTACCTCGCGTTCGTCACCGCCACGGTGCTGGCGTTTAACGCGTGGCGCGAACCTCGTTTCCGCCAGTGGGTGATGCTGCTCGCCAATCTCGTGTTTCTTGCAAGCTTCGTGCGTTCTTTCGAACAACTGGTCCCGCTGGCTGGATTCCTCGGTCTGGGCTATGCGGCAACTCGCTGGGTTGCACGCTGGGCCAAGCGCTGGGTCTTGGGGCTATCGGTCGCTTTGATTGTGGCGGTTTTCGTGGTGCTCAAGCGCTACACATTCCTGCCGGCCGGCATTCTCCTACCGTATCTCTACCTGCAGATCGGCCTTTCCTACATCCTGTTCCGAATTTTACAGATGGTCATCGACAGCGCCGGCGGCGAGGGCCGGGCGCGACTCGATGCGCTGAATTTTGTCAATTTCACCTGCAATTTCTTGTGCTTCGTGTCCGGTCCGATTCAACGCTCCGATGAATACCTGGCCGGCCTCGCCCAGCTAAGTCGCAAGGTTGATGAGACCCTGGCCTTCACCGCCTTGCATCGGATAATCAAGGGCTTCATAAAGCTCGCCGTCGTGTCGGCGGTGGCCAACTATCTATTTGGGCATTTCTCCGCCGCGGTGCTGGCCGAGTCCACCTCGCTGCTGGGATGGCGCTATGCCGTCCAGTATGCCGCCAGTGCCGTCGCTTACACCTTCTATCTGTATTACAACTTTTCTGGATACATGGACATCGTCATCGGCATCGGCTGGTTGCTGGGCCAGGATTTGCCTGAAAATTTCAACCGGCCGTTCGCGGCGCGTAATATTTTCGAATTTTGGTCTCGCTGGCACATGACGCTGTCGGAATGGTTCAAGACGTACTTGTTCAATCCGCTGATGGCATTTCTCGCCGCACGCTTGTCGGCACCGATGTTGCTGCCTTACCTCGGCGTCATCGCGTTTTTCGTCACCTTCTTCGTGATGGGAGTGTGGCACGGCTCGAGCGGTGTCTTCGTGATCTATGGATTGGTAATGGGCGCGGGTGCCAGTCTCAACAAACTCTGGCAGGTATTCATGACCCAGCGTCTCGGCAAGAAGCGCTACAAGGCAGTTGGTGA
>Ga0210398_10001326_pt1 | contig 25803 bp, 25 predicted proteins | sample IncBWC4OmetaG_FD_161047 | JGI IMG/M metagenome (GOLD analysis project Ga0210398, IMG submission 161047) | Forest soil microbial communities from Barre Woods Harvard Forest LTER site, Petersham, Massachusetts, United States - Inc-BW-C-4-O | ecosystem: Environmental > Terrestrial > Soil >... | reverse complement strand
AAGCCCAACCGATCGGCGTATAATCGTTAGCGGCGCACCCCTGCGCGCTGCTTCCCCCGACAGGAAGCGAGGCCCGGTGGTTCCCCCGCCGGGCCTCTTCCTTTCACCTGGAACGTGACCGCCACATTTCTGAAGGAGAAGGGGGAAGATTCTGCCCAACCTGGGCAGAAACCTCCCCGCAAGACGCATCATTCAACCGGCGCCGCATTGCAGCCGGTGCCTAGGAGCGATGTGGCGAGTTGCCCAAGGTCAGCGCACGTTCAAAATGTCCGCGCCGAGCACAAGGAGCGCGCCGATCCCGGCGGCGCTGAGGATCAAGAGTATCCAGTCAACCCGACGCATAAGGCGCGTGTACGCCCTGTTGGCATCGGCTGTCTTTCACCTAGCGTAATTAACGACGTGGCAGAGCTGGTGTTGGAACCTGGGCGCACGGGCAGACGTATCAGATGTTGCTGAAGGCCATCCCTTCGGCGGTCAGTACACAAACCTGGGCGGCTTCGGCCGCCCTCTTTCTTTTTGCCGGGGCACTCAGCGATGCACTGCGTGCACAACGGCCCCGAAGAGGAAGACCACTACGACCGCTGCCCAAAAAGATGCAAACATTGCTCGCCCCTCTTACCGCTACGGGGCTGGAGCCTAGCGAGAGATGGTTAATGGTTGCCTACGTGGGGTCGGTGCCACGAGTAGGTTAAGCAGGTGCCCGTGTCCTAGGTCGGACTAACTTGGGCCTATTCGTAGGCCCGCCGCCAAGAAACCGATAGGCAAGTTAGGACCGGCCGTCCTACGACTTAGGCCGAGCCAACGGCATTTATAGAACGTCAAGCTTTCTAGCTCACAACCCCCGTCATGCGAGCGAAGGATTGGACGTGCTTCACGCTATATGCCCTGGCGCTGGGATGCGTCTTAGTGGTGTTGGGCGCCTGGAGCTAAGCGCGATGACCAACATCATCGCACTCCCCCCGCGCAGACGTGGCCACCGCCTACGGTTGCTGATAGATGGCCAGGTCAGCGAACAGCCGTCAGATGCGGAGTGGCACGAGGAGATAAGAGACTACCGTCGCTGCATCGAGCGCGCACAGGCCAATATCAAACGCGCCATCGCTAGCTTGAATATCGACACAGTACTGATCGCAGGTTGGGAAGCCAAGATTGCCGAGATCGAGCTCAAATTAGGCCAGGAGCGCGTGGTCATCGAGTTTACGCGGCACGGCGAGGAAAACTAGCGCCGGAGGGCGCAGATTTATTCGCCGACGCGCAAATAGCCTCTGGAACCATTCGCGCGCATCGACGTTTGGCCCAGCGTTGATCACGTCGTGTCAAACTAGGGCGGGCTCTGAGGCTCGCCCTTCTTTTTTGCTGGCTGCCGCTATGTCGTTGAAAGTCGCGGCATGCCCACGGTCGACCAACGCTATGGTTTCGATCGGCGCGTGAACGATCGCCGCGCGCCCTTCCTAACGCGAGGAAGTGAGCCCGGAGCATTCCCCTGCGCCGGGCTCTTCCGTTTCTAGTCCAAGATCGCTGCTGAGCTAGGGATTGCTCGGCGGCTCGGCGAGCTCGCATATTAACTCATGCGCGAATTTGTGATTGTGGCATTGGCGTTCGGTTTGCTGGCGAGCCCCATGGCAAACGCCGACGTGCCGCCGCCGCCTGAGACGCGGTATCAAAGCTTCCTAAAAATCGTCGAGGATGCCGGATATCGCTGTGAGAAAGTCGTTTCGTTCTACGTTGTGAGCAGCTGGAATGTCCCGAGGGCGATGCACAAGCCCGGCGCCGACGCGATAACCGGGATCGACCCGGTGTACGTCGCCGAATGCGTGAACGGGAAGAAGTATTGGGTTGCCCCCGAGCACCCGGCCGGAACAACCCCTCTTAACGTGATGCCATACATATGGTGGTGGCGCGTCTCATAGCTGGTGTCAGCCGTTAGCGCGGGCGCGTCTCCCGCGCCGGGCTCTTCCGTTTCTATGACTGCTGCTTCGACATCCCGAGGTCGGTCGTAGATCGAAGTCGCTTGCTGCCGCGGGCAGTCCGCCGACAGCATGCCGAGCAGCCCGTTGAGCCCCTAGCCGGCGCCGTGTTCCGCTATGAGCTTGTCGACCCGCAGCCGGCCATAGCGCTCGCACTTCCGGCAGCCAACCTCCAGCATGGAAAGGTGCTCGGCGACCCGCGCTAGGGTGGTCTCGGTCTGCATACTTTGCACCGCTTCTCAGCGTGGCTCGAACGTAATCGAAACCCGCGCCACCAGCTCGGGATCGTAAAGCGTCAGGACGTGCTGTCCGGGCGATAACTGCATCCGGGCTCCTGGCCACGCGCGTGCCATCGCGCCGCCCGGGGAACTCACATAGCCGCATGCCAGCGGGTCGCTGAAGCCAAATCGTGCAATGCCCTCCGAGGGCACGTAGAACATGGCCTGGTGCGCAGGGCCTTCGTATAGGGGCTCGTCGGGCATCGCTACCTACAGTGAGCGAAGTCGGGGCCACAGCGCAACGTCAGGAACAACGATTTTCCGCCCTCGATGCAGCCCGCGCCTGGGATCGATGTGGCGAGCTGTTGAAGGAGGTGCCTGACGCACGCGGCAATAACCAGCACACGACCAAAGAGGATGTTGTCGGCGACGGCATCATCCTCGCCCCGACGGCACGGAAACCGCTCGCGCAGCCGGGTTGTCCCCCCGACAGGCACGCACCGCGATCAACGTCTCCAACGTCCCGAAGGAAGAGTTTGAGCGCCAGGTCGAAAGCGACAATCCACCGACGATCACCGACAAGCCAATCACGGCTAAGCGTTAGGGCGCGCCCCGTGAGCAAGGGCCCCGCGCGCACAAGGGCACGACGCCGGCTTAGGCTAATGCTTGACTGACGCCGCCTCTCGCCGCTGCGCTTTCGAGGGTAACGGGCGGGAAGGTGCCCGTCTTTTTGCTGGTTCCTTCAAACCAGACGCACCTCACAATTTCTTGGCCTTCTCGTGTACCGAGTTGATCGACCGTCATTTGTGGCCCCCCGGATTTGAGCCGAACGACATCGCCAATTTTGAGAGTGGTAGCCATTGAGCGCTCCTTTGCGCTAGTCGCCCCGCGCGAACAGTTTCGCGACGAGCGAGAACCGCCGCCGAGACGCATGCGAGCCATGCGTTTTGTTGCCCCGGATGTTGCCCCAAGGCTTTGGCGAGACTTTCAGAGGCTCGTGCGGTCCCGTAACTCTTTGATTTATCTGGCTCCCCGGGCCGGATTCGAACCAGCGACCCAGCGGTTAACAGCCGCTTGCTCTACCACTGAGCTACCGGGGATCAGAGGTAGCGCCGATATAGGCGCGCCGGTTGCCAAGGGTCAAGTCCAAGGGACAAGATCGGCTCGCCCGCGCCCCGCAACGAAAAGGAACGCCGATGCCTGCCCAGCTCCCCGCTCTCGCGCTGATGGCCAATCCCGCCGAGCGTCGCGCGACGCTCGACATCGCTTGCGAGATCGAACGCCGCGGCTTTGCCGGGATTTCGGTGTCGAGCTCGTTCGGCAACATGTCGCAATGCCTGGGGCTGGCGTTTGCGACCAAGACGATCACATTCGCTACCGCGATCGCGCCGATCTACGCGCAGTCGGCCGACGAATTCGCGCAGAACGCCGCCTATATCCACGAAATTTCCGGCGGCCGATTCCAGTTCGGCATCGGTATCGCCCATGCACCGTCTTACGCGCGGTGGGAAGCAAGGCCGGGCAAGCCGCTCGGCGACACCGGCGCTTTTATCGAGAAGTTCAAGGCTTGCACCGCGTACGGCCCGCTGCCGCCGGTCATCGTCGCGACCCTGCGCAAGCGGATGATCGCGCTCGCCGGCGAGATTGGCGACGGCATCGTTTTCGCCAATGGCAGCCGCGCCTACATGCCGGATTCGCTTTCCGCGCTGCCCGGGCCCAAGCGCCGCGACCCCAATTTCTTTATCGGCAACCGCGTGCGCACCTGCATCTCTGACGATGTCGCCGAAGCAAAAGCGGCGCTGCGCAAGTCGATGGCGAGCTATTGGCTGCTGCCCAATTACCGCAACTACTGGAAAGAGACCGGCTTTCGCGAGGAAATGGAAGACGCCGAGAAGCTGGTCGCGGCCGGGCGCGCCGACGAGATGCCGAACCGGCTGACCGATCGCTGGCTCGAAGACTGCACGCTTTACGGCTCCGCGGCGCGTGTTCGCGAGGGGGTCGAGGCGTGGCGCGCGGCCGGGGTTACGACGCCCGTCGTCGTGCCGATCTCGCCGGACGGCAACCAGAAGCGCGCGATCGAGGCGGCGTTCAAGGCCTTTGAATGAGCGTGTCCGGGGAGAGTACGCAGGTGGTGCCTGGCGTTCGCCGCGCGCCGTCGCATGTGCCGCTGGTGGCGTTTGTCTATCTCGCGATCATCCTCCTCACTTGGGCCACCAACTGGCCGCTGATGAAACTCGCCCTCGGCCAGGCGCCGCCGCTCAAATTTGTGCTGTTGCGGTTGACGGGGAGCCTCGTCCTGATCGCGCCTCCGCTGCTGGCGGCGAGACAGCCGCTGCTGCCCTATCGCGGCGAGCGGCTGACCCTCTTCTGGGTCGGCGAAATGCAGGTCGCCGGGTTTCTGATCTGCAGCATTATCGGCCTGTCGACCTGCCGGCGGGGCGGGCGATCGTGCTCGGTTACACGATGCCGCTCTGGGCGATCCCGATCGGCATTTTCATCTGGCCCGAGCCGCACGGCCGCGCGCAGCTGATCGGCGCGGGGATCGGCTTTGCCGGGCTGGTGCTGTTTATGAACCCCGGTCTCGTCGACTGGGGCGACCCGCGCATCCTCGCCGGCAACGCGCTGCTGATCCTCGCCGCGATCCTCTGGGCGCTCGGTTCATGTCTCTATCGCCGGCGCGAGTTCCGCTCGCCGTTTTGGGCGCAGACCTTCTGGCAGCTCGGGGTGAGCCTGCCGCCAGTGCTGGCGATCGTGTTGATCACCGCGCCCGGCCCGGTCACCTGGTCGCCCGAGCTGGTGGCGATCGTTCTCTACAACTGCGTCGTCACCACGGCGCTCGGCTATTTCTTCTGGGGCAAGGTGCTCTCGATGATGCCGGCGGCGATGGCGGGGCAGGTGCTGACCCTGACGCCGGTCGGCGGGTTCGCGCTGTCGCTGATCATCTTTGGCGGAACGCTGAGCCCCGATGTCGTCATCAGCATCGCGCTGATCGTCATCGGCATTTTTGTGACGTTGCGGCGGGTCTCGACGGCGCCGCGCTCGCGTGGGCCTCACACCATCTTTTTCGGATCGACCAGCCGGTCGAATTCGGCCTCGTCGACGTAGCCGAGCTGCAGCGCGGCTTCCTTTAAGGTCAGGTCGTGCTGCATCGCATGGTGGGCGATCTCCGACGCCTTGTCATAGCCGATCGCCGGCGCCAGCGCGGTGACCAGCATCAGCGAGCGCTCGACATGCGCGGCGATGTTTTTCAGGTTCGGCTTCGCGCCGACGACGAGGAACTTGCGGAAATTCGCGCAGCCGTCGGTCAAGAGCGTGATTGAGTTCGCGAGATTGAAGATCATCAGCGGCTTGTAGACATTCATCTCGAGCGACCCGCCGGCGCCGCCAAACCCCACCGCGACGTCGTTGGCCATGACCTGCGCGGCGATCATCGTCAGCGCCTCGCATTGGGTTGGGTTGACCTTGCCAGGCATGATCGACGAGCCAGGCTCGTTCTCGGGCAGCTCGAGTTCGGCGATTCCGGCGCGCGGCCCGCACGACACAAGGCGGATATCGTTGGCGATCTTGTAGAGCGACACGGCGAGCGTCTTGAGCGCGCCCGACAGCTGCACCAGCGCATCGTGCGCGCCCTGTACGGTGAATTTGTTAGGCGCGGTGACAAACGGCAGGCCGGTCAGCCGCGCGATCTCCGCCGCCACGGCCTCGGCAAAACCCGGCGCGGCGTTGACGCCGGTGCCGACCGCGGTGCCGCCAAGCGCCAGCCGGTAGACATGACCGAGCGCCGCCTCGATCCGCTCCAGCCCGTCCGTCAGCATCCCGGCATAGCCCGACCATTCCTGGCCGAGCGTCAACGGCGTCGCATCCTGCAGATGGGTGCGGCCGATTTTCACGATATCCCGCCATTCCTCGGCCTTGGCGGCGATCGCCTCTTTGAGCGCCGTGACGGAGGGGATGAGGCGCTCTCTCACGCCGACTGCGGCGGCGATATACATCGCCGAGGGAAACGTGTCGTTCGACGATTGCGACAGGTTCACGTGATCGTTCGGGTGCACGGGCGTCTTGCTGCCGAGCGCGGCGCCGGCAAGCTGGCTGCAGCGGTTGGCGATCACCTCGTTGACGTTCATGTTGAATTGCGTCCCGCTGCCGGTCATCCAGACATGCAGCGGGAAATTATCGGCATGCTTCCCGGCGAGTATTTCGTCGCAAACCGTGACGATCATCTCGCAGCTTCGCGCGTCCAGCGCGCCGAGCTCGCAGTTGGCGAGCGCCGCCGCCTTTTTGAGGATCGCGTACGCGGTGATCATCTCGCGCGGCATCAGATCGCTGCCGATGCTGAAATATTCGAGCGAGCGCTGGGTTTGCGCGCCCCATAGCTTGTCCGCCGGCACCTCGATGGTGCCCATGCTGTCACGCTCTGTTCTGGTGCCGGCCATGTGAGGCTCTCCCGGAGTTCGCGGGCTGCTGCAAAGATGTAAACGCCTGCGCCTTGGGACAAGCCGCGGCGCTTGTCAGGCGGCGGGCGCGGTGCGACGCTTGCATGCCCTCGCAAGCGAACAGGGGAGGCGCGGATGACATCGGCCACCACCAAAGAGGGCTTTGGCATCGGCGCCTCGCTGCGGCGCAAGGAGGACTGGCGCCATCTGCGCGGGCGCGGGCAGTTCGTGGCCGACATCCGCATGCCGGGTATCCGCGAGGTGGTTTTCGTGCGCAGCCCGCACGCCAACGCGCGCATCCGCGGTATCGCCATGGCGCCCGAGGCGCGGGGCCGCGTCTTCACAGCTGCCGATCTGCCGCGCATGAAGCCGATCCGGATTGTGACGCAGGCGGTCGGCGCCCGCTCACCGGACTGGGCGCCGCTCGCGACCGACAAGGCGCGCTTTGTCGGCGAAGCGATCGCCGCTTGCGTCGGTGCAACCCGCGCCGAGGCCGAGGACCTCGCCGCGATGGTGAGTGTCGACTACGAGGCACTCGACGCCGTGGTCGATGCCTCGCGGCAAATGCGCGGCGGGCCGCTGGTGCACGAGCAGTGGGGCGACAACATCTTCATGGATCGCGAGCTCTCGGGCGGCGATATCGAGGCGGCGAAGCGCGCCGCCGAGATCGTCATCAGCCGCGAGTTCCGGATGAATAGGCAATCCGGCTCGCCGATGGAGGCGCGCGCGATCCTCGCCTATCGCGACCACCGGCTCGACGAGGTCGTGGTCCAAGCCTCGACCCAGACGCCGCACACGATGCGCGTCGCGATCGCCGAGATTCTGGGGCTCGACGAACGGCAAATCCGCGTCGTCGCCCCCGATGTCGGCGGTGGGTTCGGGCCGAAGGCGCGGCTCTACCCGGAAGAGATTATCATGGCCGCGTTGACCCTCGCGCTCGACGAGCCGGTGCGGTGGATCGAGGATCGCAGCGAGCATCTCTTGACCGGCGCGCACACACGCGACCAGCACCACAAGGTTACCGCCTACGCCGATAGTCGCGGCAAGCTTCTCGGCGTCGAAGCGGAAATCGTCGTCGATGCCGGCGCCTACGGGATGTGGCCACAGGGCCCCTATATGGAGGCCAACATGGCTGCCCGGGTCATGCCCGGCCCGTACGTCATCCCCAACTATCGCGCGCGCTATGTGACCGTCGCGACCAATAAGGCGCCGGTCGGGCCCTATCGCGGCGTCGGCCGCCCAGCTGCTTGCTTCTCGATCGAGCGGATCATCGACGAGATCGCCCACAAGATCGGCCGCGACCCGCTCGATGTGCGCATCGAGAACATGATTCCCTCGGCTCAGATGCCGTTTACCTCGATCACCGGCATGATCTACGACAGTGGCGACTACTCCGCCTGTGCGCGGCTCAGCGCCGAGCTTGTCGATGTGCCGAAAATCCGCGAGCGGCAGAAACGCGGCGAGCCCGACGGCAGGCTGATCGGCGTCGGCTTCGGCAGCTTTGTCGAGCAGACGGGGCACGGCGCGGCCGAGTTCGCCTCACGCGGTGCCTCGGTCATTCCTGGCTTCGAGAGCTGCACCGCGCGCATCCTGACCGACGGCAGTCTCGTCTTGATGGTCGGCATCCAGTCGCACGGCCAGGGGCTGGAGACTGTGTTGTCGCAGATCGCCTATCACGAGCTTGGCATCAGCCCGGCGCGCATCTCTGTACGCCACGGCGACACCGAAAGCACGGCGTTCGGCTTTGGCACCTTCGCCTCCCGCAGCATGATCATGGCCGGCGGCGCCGTGGCGCGCGCCAGCCGGATGCTCAAGGACAAGGTGCAGCGCATCGGCGCCCATTTGCTGCAATGCTCGGTCAGCGAGGTGCGCTGCGCCGACGGCCAGGTGATCGGGCCGATGGGCCGTTCGGTCTCGCTCGCCGAGATCGGCAAGGTCGCGCATCTCCGCATGGACGCGCTGCCACCCGGCGTCGATCCGCTGCTCGACGCCACCGCGACCTACGAGCCGGCGGTGTCGACCGGCGTCTATTCCTATGCGACGCACTGCGCGGTGGTCGCGGTGGACCCGGAGACCGGCGCGATCGAGCTCCTCGATTACGTCGTCGCCGAGGATTGCGGCACGATGGTCAACCCGATGCTGGTCGAGGGCCAAATCCGCGGCGGCGTCGCCCAGGGCATCGGCACCGCGATGTTCGAGCAGATACCCTATGACGAGCATGGCCAGCCGCTCGCCGCAACCTTGCTCGACTACCACATGCCGGGCGCCTTCGAGGTGCCGGCGATCCGCATCGGGCATCTGCATACCGCCGCGGTCGCGACCGAATACGGGATCAAAGGGATGGGCGAGGGCGGCGCCGTCGCGCCGCCGGCCGCGATCGCCAACGCGGTGCGCGACGCGCTCGCATCGATCGGCGCCGAGTTCAATGAGACGCCGCTGACGCCACTGCGCGTGCGCGAGGCGATCTGCCGCGCGCAGCAGAAGGCGGCTTAGAGGAGGGGAAATCGATGGCCAAGAATGGCTTCAAGCTGATCGACGCCGAGATGCATGTCATGGAGCCGGTCGATCTGTGGCAGCGCTACATCGCGGCTGAGTTCCGCGACCGGGCGCCGCGCCGCCTCGACGAGCGCCGCTGGGACATCCGCACCATGGTCGAGGGCGAGGTCATGGCGGCGATGCCGGGTGGCGACTGGCCGGCGGTGTCGGATGCCGAGGAAAAGGCGCTGGGCGACCGCTATGCCGAAGAGATCGCGCGCGATTTCGACCCGGCTTCGCAAGTAAAGGCGATGGATAAGGAAGGGCTGGACCTCGCGATCCTATTCCCGACCTCGGCGATGTACGTGACCGCGTTCTCGACGATGGACGCGCGTTTCGCCGCCGCGGCTTGCCGCGCCTATAACGATTGGCTCTACGACTATATCCAGGCCGCCGATCCGAGCCGCATGTTCGGCGCCGCGGCGGTGTCGCCGCACGATGTCGAAACCGCCGCCGCCGAGACGCGCCGCGCGGTCAGCGAGCTCGGCATGAAGGCGATCTTTATCCGCCCCAACATCCACAACGAGCGGCCCTGGCACGACCCGTATTACGACCCGCTCTGGTCGGTGTGCCAGGAACTGAACGTGCCGGTCGGCTTCCATGAGACCACCGGCTCGCGCATGAAGGCCTGCGGCATGGACCGCTTCAAGACGATGGGCATCGCGCATATCGCGACGCATTCGATGGAGCAGATGCTCGCCTGCTTTGACCTCATCATGGGCGGCACGTTTGAGCGTTTTCCGCGGCTGCGCTTTGCGTTCCTCGAGGCGAATTGCGGCTGGCTGCCGTTCTGGCTGCACCGCATGGACGAGCATTATGAATGGCGCGAGCCCTATGGCGAGATGACCCACCTGACGATGAAACCATCGGAGTATTTCCGGCGTCAGGGTTTTGGCGCGGTCGAGTGCGACGAGGATTTTGTGAGCCATGTCGTCGAGGCGATCGGCGACGACAACCTCGTCACCACCACCGACTATCCGCACGGCGACGCGAAATATCCGCACGCGATGGATATGTTCCTCGGCCTCAAATTGAGCGACAGCAGCAAGAAGAAGATTTTGTGGGACAACCCGCGCCGTCTCTACGCGCTGTAAGCTGCTCTGCCGTCAACGCGTCCTTCGAGGCTCCCTTTGGTCGCACCTCAGGATGAGGAGGACTTGGGATGGCATCAAGAAAACACCTCATCCTGAGGTGCTCGACGCAGTCGAGCCTCGAAGGACGCACCTGATAAATCCAGGATCGGGGAAACGCCTCATGAAAATCGGCTTTATCGGGGTCGGCAATATCGGTGCGCCGATCGCCGGCCAGCTCTTGAAGGCCGGGCACGCGCTTGTCGTCAGCGATCTGCGGCGTGAAGCGGCGGCCGCGCTGCTCGCGGCGGGCGCCGAGTGGGCGAGTTCGCCGGTGGAGATCGCGGCCCAATGCGAGGTCGTCGCCACCTGCCTGCCGGGGCCGAAGGAGATGGAGGCAGTATGTCTCGGCGCCGGCGGGCTGGTCGAAAATCTCAAGCCCGGCGCACTCTATATCGACCACACGACCAATGCGCCGTCGCTGGTGCGGCGGGTGCAGGCGCTGCTCGCCGAGAACGGCGTCGCGATGGTCGACGCGCCGGTCTCGGGCGGCATGGAAGGCGCGCAGACCCGCGACCTCTTGGCGATGGCGGGCGGCGCGCCGGACGATTTCGCGCGCGCCAAACCGTTCCTCGACGCGATCGCCAAGCGCGTCATCTACACCGGCGGCATCGGCACCGGGTCGATCGCCAAGATCATGCATAACAGCGCGACCTTCACCCTCGATCTCGTAATGGCCGAATGCTGGACGACCGGGGTCAAGGCCGGCATCGACGCGGCGACGATCTACAAGGTCTTTACCGAGGCGGCGCTTGGCAACCAGATGAATTTGAAGGTGCGGCTGCCGGCGACCTATCTCAAAGGCAATTTCGACGCCCGCTTCTCGCTGGCGCTGGCGCATAAGGATCTGGGGCTGGCGCTCGACCTCGCGCAGGAGACCGGCACGCCGATGCGCCTCAACGCGCTTGCCAAGGCCGAGATGGACGCGGCGATGGCGCGTGGCTGGGCCGACCGCGACGCCTCGATCTATCTGACGCTGCAGGAAGAACGCGCCGGCATCGAGGTGCGCATCGACGATGTCTAACGCTCAATGCGCCATCAGCACCGGCAGCTCGGCGTGATCCAAGACTGACTGGGTAAAGCCGCCAAACACCCATTCGCGGACCCGGGTGTGGCTATAGCCGCCCATCACCAAAAGCCCGCTTTTGGCGCCGGCCGCCGCGAGAAGTGTCGCCGGGCCATCCGCGCCGGGGTCGAGCCGCTCGGCGACGGCGCGCAGGCCGTGCCAGCCGAGATAATTCATCAGCCGCGCGGTCTCGTCCCGCGCGCTCTCGTCTTCCTCGACCGTCAGCACGGTGATCACCTTCGCCCGCGCCAACAGCGGCATCGCCGCGGCGACGCCGCGCGCCGCCTGCGGCGCCGGCTTCCAGGCGATCGTGATCCGATCCGCGAAATCCGCCGCAGGCGCCGACGGGCCGGGGATCAGCAGCGGCCGCCCGGTTTCGAACAGCAGCGCCTCCAGAGTCGATCGGGCGGCGGCGTTGTCGCCGGGCGTGCCGCGGGTGGCGACCGCCAGATCGCAGGTCAAGGCATAGGCGGCGGTCCAGCGCAGTTCCTCGCCCATCTCGACATGAAACCCGGCCGTCGTCGTCTTGCTGTTGCCGGCGGCCGAGGTGAGGGCCACCTTTTCGCGAGCGCAGAACGCGGTAAAAATCGAGCGCGCTTTGGCTTCGCCCTCGTTGGCGTCTTTCTCGAGGCTGTCGACGGTCCCCTGCAGCAACGCCCCGCCCGCGCCTTCGGTCGACATTGTCGTGGCGATCCCAGCCGGGTCGAGCCTGACATGGAGGGCGTCGATATGGGCGCCAAAGCCGCGCGCCACGGCATGCGCGGTGGCATAGGCGACGGCGTCGGTATCGTTGCCGGTGGCCGACACGAGGAGGCTTTTGATCATCGGCGCGATCCTTTTTGCGTCACGTGAATGCGCTGTCGGATCATATGGCGCTTCATCGCGACACCGAGCGCCGCAATTTCCAGTTGTCAGCCGCTCGTTTCCGGGGTTTTGCCCAGCATCCGCTCGAGCGCTTCGAGCAGCGCATGCGCCGAGAACGGCTTGCGCAGCACCTCGGTCGCGCCGAGCGCGGCCGCGGCGCGCAGGTAGACCGGATCGCTGCCCCCCGAAATGGCGATGATCGGCATGGTCGGATTGTCGCGTCGCAGGCTGAGGATCGTCTCGATCCCCTCCATGTCGGGCATCACGATATCGGTGATCACCATGTCCGAAGACTGCTGGGCGAAAAGCTCGACGCCGTCGCGCCCGTTCGCGGCTTGGCGGACCGTGTGGCCGGCCCCGGTCAGGATTCGCGTGAGCAGGCGCCGCATCTGCCGATCGTCATCGATGATCAGGATGTCCGCCATGCCCGTCACTCCCGCAACACGGCGCAATATAGATCGAAGACGGCTCCGCCTAAAGGAAGCTGACCGCAAAATTTCCCCTTAATCGGATGGCGGTTCACACCGACGCCCGCGTCGCGGCGCTGGCAAGCCGCTACTGACCCTGGTTTCGCGTCGCGGCGGCCGGCCGAGCGTTTGCGGGCCAGCGCGGTCTAGGCTCCAGGGCTTCGCGGCACCCTAAAATTTCTCCTGACCGGTCACCCGGGTGCTGTCGGGAAAATCCCTGTAGAGCGCGAAGAAAATGTCTTGGACCTTCGAGTTGACCGCGTGGTGAAAGCTCTCGATCGGGTCGGTCCGCGACGAGACGCGGTCGAATGCGCTGTCCATCTGCGCCAAGTTCTCGAAGTCGATGGTGATATGCCATTGCGGCAGCTGCGGCGGCCCCAGTCCCAGCTTACGCCGGGTGATGCGGTACCCGGCGATCGAACCCAGCTCCTTCAAATGATCCAGATAAGCGCGCCCGCTTTGCGCGAACTCAATGTCGCTGACACCGTCCCGCAAATTGAACCAGATGTGGTAGACGTCCATCGCAATTCTCTTATTTGGATACGCGCCATCAATTAGTCAGGCCGTCGTGAGCTGGTCAAGGCCGGCCGCCGGCGCTGCTTAGTTCCCGCGCTGCCGCTCTGCGGCGAGCGCGCCGATGGCTTCGACCCCGGCTTCAATCCGGCGGTCCCAGCCATAGCCGCAGCTGAGCCGCAGACAGTGCCGGTACCTGTCGCTCACCGAGAACACGTCGCCTGGCGCGAAGCAGATGCCGCGCTTGACCGCTTCCGCGAACATCACCCGCGTGTCGGCCGGCGGCGGCAGCTCGACCCAGAGGACAAACCCGCCCGCCGGCCGCGACACGCGCGTTCCGGCCGGAAAGCCGCGTTCGATGGCGCGCGTCATCCGATCGATGTTTTCGGCAAAGACGCGCCGGATCCGCCGCAAATGACTGTCATAGCCGCCGCAGGACAGGAGATCGGCCAGCGCCGCCTGGGTCAGCGCCGGCGTCGCGAGGGTCGCGGCGACCTTGTGTTGCAGGATGGTCTGCATGCGTCGCCCCGCCGCCAGCCAGCCGATGCGATAGCCGGGCGCGATCGTCTTCGAGAAGGAGCTGCAATAGATCGTGTCCGCCGCCGGATCGAGCGCGCCGAACGGCTTTGGCCGCTCGCCGCCGAAATAGATGTCGCCGTAGACGTCGTCCTCGATCAGCGGCACGCCGTGCCGCGTCAGCAGGCGCAGCAATTCGAGCTTCCGCGTATCGGGCATCGTGCAGCCGAGCGGATTATTGAAGCTCGATGCGAAGAGGCAGGCGGTTATCGATTTCCGTTGAAGCGCGCCTTCCAGCACGGCGAGGTCGACGCCTTTTTCCGCATCGGTCGGCAGCTCGAGCACCTTGAGGCCGAGTGCCTCCAACACATGCAGCAGGCCGAAATAGGTCGGCGACTCGACCGCGATCGTATCGCCCGCCCGCGCGACGGCCTTGAGCGCCAAGGTCAGGGCCTCGGTGCAGCCGCAGGTGATAACGACATCATCGGGCGACCAGCCCTGGCCCCAGCGCAGCGCGCGCCGGCAGATCTCGTGGCGCAGCGCCGCGTCACCCTTGGGCGCGGTATAGATGTTGTAGTCGAGGCCCTTGACCCGCGCCGCGCGCGCCAGGAAGCGGTCGAGCTGCCCCGCCGCCAGCAATTCCGGGCTCGGTACGGCGCAGCCGAGCGGGACGAGGCGCGGGTCGGACGCGTATTCGACGAGGCTCAACACCGTCGCCGAGATCGCGACGCTCGTCGGCATCCCCGGCGGCCGCGACAGCGCTGGCGCTTCCAGCGAGGCCGCGGGCCGCCGCGCGACGTAATAGCCGGAGCGGGGCCGCGCTTCGAGGATGCCGCGGTCTTCGAGCAGCTGATACGCCTTGAGCGCGGTCGAGAGGCTGGCGCGGCGGTCTTTGCTGAGCCGCCTGAGCGACGGCGCGCGAGAGCCCGGCCGCAGCGTGCCCTTGTCGACGAGCCCCGCGACAAACCCCGCGAGTTCCTCGTAGCGATGTGCCGTATCGTTTTGTGTTTCGGTCATTCTGTACCGCTTACAAATGTTATTTTCTGTATCTGTTATCTAACATTTACATCGGGCAAGCTCGTCGCGCAATCAAGGAACGCCTGATGAACCGCTTTCCGGAAAACGACATCATCTCGCTGGTCGGTGCGCCGCCGCGCTACGAATTGGGCGAGAGCACCGGGCCGGACCTCAGGCTCGCCGATCTTCTCGACCGGGACGCGCTCGGCGACCTGCCGCTCGGCTACGGAACCGCCGCCGGCGACCCGATGCTGCGTGCGGCACTCGCGGCGGCGCATGGCGTCGATCCCGAGGACGTCGTTGTCACCGCGGGCGGCATGCACGCGCTGTTTCTGCTGGCCTTTGTGCTGTGCGGGCGCGGCGACGAGGCGGTGATCGCCGCCCCCTGCTTTCCGCTCGCGCGCAACGCGCTGGAGGCGGTCGGCTCGGACATCCGGGTGTTGCGGCTTTCCTTCGAGCAGGGCTACAGGCTCGACCCAAGCGACCTTCGCGGTGTCCTCTCGCCGCGCACCAGGCTCGTGAGCCTCGCATCGCCGCAAAATCCCTCCGGGGTCGCGATCTCGCCCGCGGCGCTGCGCGAGACTCTGCAGTTGATGCAGGAGATTTGCCCCGAGGCGTATTTGCTCATCGACGAAACCTACCGCGAGGCGGCCTATGGCGACGATGCGATCGCCGAGACCGCGCTCGCGCTGAGCCCCAAGGTGATCTCCGTCGCGTCGCTTTCGAAATGCCATGGCGCGCCGGGGTTGCGGATCGGCTGGGCGATCACCCGAGACACGGCGCTGCGCCAGCAGCTCGTGGTCGGCAAGTTCAACACGATCGTTTCTTGCCCGCGGCTCGACGAAGCGCTGGCCTTGAGACTCTTCGAGAGCCGCGAGCCGATCCTTGCCGAGCGGCGCGTGCTGCTCGATGCCGGGCTGCAGCGGACCGCCGCCTGGGGACGCGCCAACGCCGGCTATGTCGAGTGGGTGCGCCCGGACGCCGGCGCGATCTGCTGCGTGCGTCTGCGGCCAGCGGTTTTCGATGACCCGGCGGTCGCCCGCTTCTACGCCGCTGCGGCGGCAAAAGGCGCTCGCGTGGCCAAGGGCGAGTGGTTTGGCGACGAAGCCCGCGTGTTTAGGCTTGGCTTTGGCCTGCTATCGATGGTCGAGCTTGGCGACGCGCTCGGGGCGCTCACCGACGCCTTGAAAGAAACCGCAACAGCTTCAGGGAGGTCATGATGCGCCGGCGTTTTGTCACGCTCGATGTGTTCACCGCGCGCCGCTTCGCGGGCAATCCGCTCGCCGTCGTTCTCGACGCCGAGGGGCTGGCGACCGCGGCGATGCAGGCGATCACCCGCGAGTTTAATCTGGCCGAGACGGTCTTTCTTCTGCCGCCGGAAGATCCGGCGCATCGCGCGCGTCTGCGCATTTTCACCCCGGCGATGGAACTGCCGTTCGCTGGCCATCCGACGGTCGGCACCGCCGTGCTGTTGAACCGCATCGATGGCGGTGGCGCGCGCGACTTCGTGCTCGAGGAAAACATCGGCCTCATCCCGTGCGCCACCGCGTCGATCGATCCCGATCGCGGACGCGCCCGGTTTCAGCTCGCCCGGCTCCCGGAGGAATTGGGCGAGACGGCCGGCCGCGAGATCATCGCGGCGGCCCTTGGCCTCGCGCCCGAGGAGATCGGGTTCGACAGCTTTCGGCCGTCGCTATGGTCGGCGGGCGTGCCCTTTACTTATGTGCCGGTTCGCAGCCTCGACGCGATCAAGCGCTGCCAGCCGCGGCTTGAACATTGGGAGGCAGCGTTCGCCCAGCACGAGCGCAGCTCGGCTTACGTCTTCTGCCGCGAGCCCGTCGAGACCGGTTCGGCATTTCACGCCCGGATGTTCGCGCCGCGCCTCGGGGTCCATGAGGACCCGGCGACCGGCGCCGCCGCCGCCGGTTTCGCGGGCGTGCTCCACCGCTTTGCGCCACCGGCCGACGGCGAGCACGATGTCGTCATCGAGCAGGGCTATGAGATGGGGCGGCCGAGCCTTATCACGCTGTCCGTGACCGTGCGAAACCGCCAGCTTGGCGGTGCCGCGATCGGCGGCGAAGCGATCACCGTCACCGAGGGCACCATCGAAGCCTGATCGAGCTACAGCGCCGCGCGCAAAACCGAACAGCCGGCCCAGCCGAAGCCGATTGTCACCGTCCCAAAGCTCAGCAGCCGGTACACCGTCCGATACCAGCTGGGCGTCGTTCCCAGGTGGAAAGCCCGCATCAGAAAGAGGCCGGGGTTGGTAAGGCCGCCTATCACGATCATCCAGCAATCGACCAGGGCGAGCGGGATCCGCAGCCCGTAAAGCGCCATACACAGCAGCGCCATCAGCAGGAAATCGATATGTGCGCTGATCAGCGCGCCGTAATCCTTGACCTTCGTCTCGACCGCCCGCAGCGGGACGAGTTTTGCGAATGTCGCGATCCAGGCCAGAACGAGCGCCGCGAACAGCATCGCGACCGCGCCCTCGAGTAGAATGTTCATCGTGCTTTCCGGTTGAGGCGATGCCCAGCATCACCCGTTCCGTCGCCGTATGTCCTTGCGAACTACGCTGATTTAAGGCCATGATTTGAAATCTTATAGTGCTGATTACTATTATATGGTCAGATCATGCTAATTTCGGACTTGGATGCGATTGACCGCAACATCGTCGCCGCGCTCCAGGAAAACGGCCGGCTGACCAATGTCGAGTTGGCCGATCGGATCGGCTTGTCGCCGTCGCCCTGCCTGCGGCGCGTGAAGCGCCTCGAAAGCGAAGGCTACATCCAGGCCTATCGCGCGGTGCTCGACCGCAAGCGCATCGGGCTCGGGCTCACCGTCTTTGTCGGCGTCAAGATCGAGGCGCATGCGAATGACAGGGCGGAAGCGTTCCAGCAAGCGGTCGCGGCGATGCCGGAGACCGTTTCCTGTCACCTCGTGGCCGGCGACATCGATTATCTGCTCGAAGTCGTCGTGCCTGATCTCGACCACTACCAGCGCTATCTGGTCGACAAGCTGCTCAACTTGCCGATCGTCCGCGAGGTGCGCAGCAATATCGTCCTGCAGCCCGTAAAGGCAGCCGCGCCGCTGCCACTCGGCCACCTATCCGCCGCGGCTCGTTAGCCAGCCATCTCGCCGAGCCTGGCGTGCCGCCGCATGGCCTGCGGCGGCTGGCCAAAGGCGCGCAAAAATGCCCGGCGCATCCGCTCCGGATCGCGAAACCCCGCATAGGCCGCAATTCCCTCGATCGGCTCGGCGCTGCCTTCCACCCGCTCGCGCGCGGCCTCCAGCCGCAGGCGCTCGATTGCCTTCGCGGGGGTCATGCCCGTCTCGGCGACAAAAGCGCGGGCGAAGTGACGCGAGCTCATCGCCGCGCGATCGGCCAGGTGCTCGACCGAAAGCCGCTCGTCCAGCCGCTCGCGCGCCCAGGCCAACACTGGCGAAAACCGGCTTTCCGGGTGGTCCGTCTCAAGCAGCGCGGAAAACTGCGACTGGCCGCCAGGCCGGCGATGGTAGACGACGAGCTGCTGCGCCGCGCGCTTGGCCGCCGCTTCGCCGAGATCCTCGGCGATGAGCGCCAGCGCCAGATCAATCCCGGCGGTGATCCCGGCCGAGGTCCACACCGTGCCGTCGCGCACGAAGATGCGGTCGGGCTCGACACGAACTTGCGGATAGGCCCGGGTGAACTCGGCGGCGCGCGCCCAATGCGTGGTCGCGCGCTTCCCGTCGAGCAGCCCCGCCGCGGCCAGCACGAAAGCGCCGGAGCACACACTGGCGACCCGCCGCGCGCGCCGCGCCGTGTCGCGGACATAGGCCAGCGTCTCCGCGCAGGCCGAGGCCTCCCGCGTGCCCCACCCGCCGGCGACGATCAGCGTATCGATCGGATCGCCGGTAAAGCCTTCGGCGACCAACTGTACGCCCGACGAGCTGGTGACCGGCCCGGCGTGGCGCGCGACAACGCGGAGGCGATAGGCGGAGTCGGCGCGGTTGCGGAACGATGTTTCGTCGGCTGGCGGCGCCCTCCCGGCAGCCTCGAACGCGGTGAGCGGCCCCGCCGCGTCGAGCAGCTGGAAATCCGGAAAGATGAGAAATTCGATCGTGCGGCTCATGTCAGAAAAACAGGGAAGTATGTCATTTCAGACAGAGCCTAACTCGGCTAAGCTCGCCGCGTCAATCTACGGAGGCTGAGCCATGAGCGAGCGCAACCCGGTCATCGTCTTCGCGATCTTCCCCGGCGTGACGCAGCTCGATTTTACCGGGCCGCACCAAGTGTTCAGCGCGCTGCCGGGCGCCGAAATCATCGTCGCGAGCGTCCACGGCGACCCGATCGAAAGCAACGGCTTCGCCTTTTCCGGCCTGCGCCGTCTCGCCGACATTCCCGAATGCGATGTCATCTGCGTGCCGGGCGGCCGCGGCGCGACCGACATCGCCATCAAGGATGAGGTGTTTCTCGGCGAGCTGCGGCGGCTGGCCGCCGGGGCGCGCTATGTCACCTCGGTGTGCACCGGCTCGCTGGCGCTTGGCGCGGCCGGTCTGCTGCGCGGCAAACGCGCCACCAGCCACTGGGCCTGGCGCGACCAGCTGGCGCTGTTCGGCGCGATCCCCGACCCGGGACGTGTCGTGCGCGACGGCAACATCCTGACCGGCGGCGGGGTCACGGCGGGAATCGATTTCGCGCTCACCTTGATCGCCGAGATGGCCGGCCCCGAGACGGCGCAGGCAATCCAGCTCGGCATCGAATACGCGCCGGCGCCGCCCTTCGACGCCGGCACGCCCGAGGCCGCGCCGCCGGCTATCCTCGCCCGCGTGCGCGAGCGCAACGCGGGCGAGGCGGCACACCGGCAAGCGGCGATCGAAGCCGCCGCCGCGCGGCTGGGGGCGTGAAGCGATGCTACAACTGAGACCGAACTGCGAGTGCTGCGACAAGGATTTGCCGCCCGACGCGGCGGAGGCGCGGATCTGCAGCTATGAGTGCACGTTCTGCGCCGATTGCGTCGAGACCGTGCTCCATAATGTCTGCCCCAATTGCGGCGGCGGGTTTGCGCCGCGGCCGATCCGGCCGGCCACGGAACACCGGCCGGGCGTGTCGCTCGCTACGCAGCCGGCGTCGACGCAACGCGTGCACATGAAATGCACGCGCGAGGACGCGGCGGCCTTCTCGGCGCAGCTGCGCAATATCGATCCGTCGCGCCGCTAAAGGTTAGTTAGGGCTAGACATCGCCTGAACGGTACGGCGCCACCCGTCGAGGGCCGCCGGGTCGGCGGGGAGAACCGCGAAGTCCTGCTTGGCGAAATCGCGCCACGCGTCGTCATGCGCGGGCGACACCGAGGTCAGCAGCGGGAGGCCCGCTCCGAGCGCCGCGCGGAAGGCGCCGCTCAGGCCTTCACCGGCGATTTCGAGCTTGCCGAATTTATTGAGCAGCACGAGGTCGCAACCGGTAGCGATATCGGCTTCGACCGTGGCGGCGGCCGACACCGCGCCGATCCCATCGAGGTGACACGCGGCCACGCCGGGGCCGAGGTCGTGAAAGATCGAAAACCGCGCGCCGGTCGCGAGGTTTCTCAGATAGCCGGCCTGGCAGTGCCGATCAGGCAGGCCGTGGTCTTCCGCGACGAGCCCGGCCAAGCGAACCTCCGACCGCCAGCGTTCGGCCAGGCTCCGGAATAGCTCCTGGATTTCGACGTTCGAGGCGCCGCGAACCACGGCGACGGTTTTTCTAGGTTCGTCCATCTCGATCGATGTTCATTATGTCCGATCAAATATAAGGCCCGCGAAGGACGCCGGCCATAGGGAAAGCCCGCTCTTCGCCAGCCGGGGCGAAGACAAGGCCGTACCGCTAATCGCCGGACGACTCGTATCCCATCGTCCGATCACGCTCGCGGTCAGCGGTGCTGCGGCTGTTGGCGCTGCCAAAACCGCCGCCGCCAGGGGTGCCAAGCTCGATACGATCGCCGCGGCGGACAAATTGCGGCCGGCGGTTGTCGATCGTCTTGCCGTTGATCGTCACAAAGCCAAGTCCGCCCGCCACGCCGCCGCCAAGCCCGGGCGCGGCGATCTTGGTGCGCTCGACGACAAATAGCGCGGCGATCTCGTCATCGCTTTCGATGTCGATCGCGACATCCTGGCCAAGCCCGCCGCGATACTGCCCGTCGCCGCCCGAGCCTTCGCGCAGCCGCTTGTAGCGGAAGAAGATCGGGTTGTTACGCTCGGCGACCTCGACCGGGGTCGACGAGATGTTGGACGGCCAGGAGAGACAGGCGACGCCGTCCTTGTCGGGCCGCGCGCCAAACCCGCCGTTGAAGAACAGCACCGTCGCGAAATTCCGCCCCTCCCGCCGCCCGGCAAGCGTCAAGGCCCAGAGCGGCGAGCCCGGTGCCGCCATCACCCGCTCCGGCACCACCTGGTAGAGCGCGCCAAACACCAGCATCGGCACGTAATGCCCGCTCGCCATGCGGCCACCGACCGCGACCGGTGGCGTCGGGTTCAGCACCGAGCCCTCAGGCGCCGTCACCGTCACCGCGCGGAACATGCCCTCATTGTTCGGCAGGTTCGGCAACAGCGCGCATTTGACCGCGTAGGCGGTCATCGCATTGGTGTAGGTCAGCGGACAGTTGATCGCGCGCGGCTGCTGCGGCGATGAGCCGGCGTAATCGGCGGTGATCGCGCCGTCGCTTATCGTCAGCGCCAGCTCGAAACGAAACGGCTCGGCCAGGCCATCGGTGTCAAAGCCGAAGCGATAGGTGCCCTCCGGCAGGGCGCGGATCGCACTGCGCATCGCCGCCTCGGAGCGCGTGAACAGCTCATCGGCCAGGTCCCGCACATCGGGCTGGCCGTATTCCTCGAGCGTCACGACCAGCCGTTTGGCCATCAATTCGACCGCGCCGACCAGCGCCCAGATATCGCCCAGCGTCTGGTCCGGCGTGCGCACATTGGTGCGGATCAGCTTCAACAGCGTCGCATCGGCGACGCCGTTGCGCATAAAGCGCATCAGTGGGATGTGCAGCCCTTCCTCGAACACCTCGCGCGGCTCGACCGAGCGCACCATGCCGCCGATATCGGGCACATGCGAACACGCCGCGGCAAAGGCGACCAGCCTTCCGTCGCGAAAGATCGGCTTGGCGACGCAGACATCCGGCAGATGCCCGGTGCCCTGCCACGGATTGTTGGTGATGTAGACATCGCCGTCCTGCATCTTTTCTTCCGGGTTTCCGGGCCCGAACTCGCCGAGGAAGTGCCGCACCGTCGCCGGCAATGTGCCGATAAATGAGGGGATGCTGCCGGTGTTCTGCGCCAGCGATTGCCCGTCGGCGTCGGTCAGCACGCAGGCAAAATCATTGGCCTCGTTCGACAAGGTCGAAAACGAGGTGCGGACGATGACCTTCGCCGCTTCGTCGACGATCGACGTGATGCGGCTCCACAAAATCTCGATCGTCACCGCATCAAGCATCGCATCTGCTCCATACTCGGATCATCGCAGCTCCACCACGATACTCCCCGACGGCATGACCCGCGCCGTGGCGGCCGGGCCGATAACCAGGGTCGAACCAGGATCTTCGATCAGCGCGGGGCCGGCGATCACGGTGTCGGCGGCGAGGCGGTCGCGGTCATAGACCGTCGCGTCGACAAAGCCTCCGGCTTCGGCGAACCACGCGCGGCGCCGGCCTTTGATGGCGCTGCTCTCACCGGCGGCGCTGGCCAGACCGGCGATCTCGCCGCCCGACACCGCGACGCGCACCGACACCCGCGCATTGATGAATTCGAGCGGCACAGCCGGCGGCGCACGGCCGAATTTTTCGCGATAGGCATGCACAAAGGCGGCGGCCAAGGCGGGGCGCGCCGTATCGTCCACGTAAGGGCCGGGCGGCAACGGGACTACGAGGTCAAACCCTTGCCCGACGCAGCGACCGTCACCGAGCCGGTCGACGCGCAGCCCGCCGAGCGGCAGACCGGTGGCGGCGACGACCGCGCGCGCCTCTTCCTCGATCTGACGGAACGCGGCTTCAAAACCGGCAAGCGGGTCGCCGTCGAGCCGAAAGCCGACCGTCGTTACCCGGTCGACCCGGGCCGGCGCGACCAGCAGCCCCCAGGCCGAGGCGACCCCCGGCGACGGTGGGCAGACCAACCGGGCGATGCCCAGCTTGCGCGCGACACCATAGCCGTGCACCGGCCCGCCGCCGCCGGTGCAGACCAGCGCGTAGCGGCGCGGGTCGCGACCGCGCTCGGCGATATGGACGCGCGCCGCACCGGCCATGTTCTCGTTGACCACCTCGTGGATACCGGCAGCGGCCGCCTCGGGGGCGAGCCCAAGCGCCTCGGCCAGATCGGCGATCGCGCTTGCGGCCGCCCCCCGATCGATCTGCAGCGTGCCGCCCGCGAAGAAATCCGGATTGAGATAGCCGAGCAGCATGTTGGCGTCGGTCACCGTCGGCGCCATGCCGCCGCGGCCATAGCAGGCAGGCCCCGGCTCCGAGCCGGCGCTGTCCGGGCCGACCTTGAGCAGGCCGATCTCGTCGCGCCGCGCGATGCTGCCGCCGCCAGCGCCGATCTCGATCAGCTCGATCGTCGAGAGGCGGATCGGCAGGCCGCTGCCTTCGATAAAGCGCTTCTGCCGCGCCGCCTCGAACCCATAGGCGACAAGCGGCTCGCCGCCATCGACCAGGCTGAGCTTGGCGGTGGTGCCACCCATGTCAAAGGCGAGCAGGTCGGCCACCCCGTCGCGCGCGCCAAAAAACGCCGCCGCGAGCGCGCCCGCCGCCGGCCCGGATTCGAGCATCTGGACGGGATTGCGGTTGACCTCGTCGGCATGGGTCAGCCCGCCGCCCGACAACATCAGCAGGAGCGGCGCCGAGATGCCGAGGCCGGCTAACTCACGGGCTAGCGCCGCGAGGTAGCCGGCGGCGATCGGCTTGACATAGGCGCTGGCAACCGTGGTCGAGGCGCGTTCGTATTCGCGGATCTCGCGCACCACCTGATGCGACGGGGTCACGAACAGCTCCGGCGCGTGCGCGGCGATGGCGTGCGCGGCCTGTTCCTCATGCGCCGGGTTGGCGTAGGCGTGTAAAAACACTACCGCGACGGATGTCACCCCGGCGGCCCGCAGCACGTCGACTTGGCGCAACAGCTGCGCCTCGTCGAGCGGCTCGGCGACGCTGCCGTCGGCCCGCATCCGCTCGCTGACATCGAGCCGCAGGTTGCGCGGCACCAGCGGCGGCGGGTTTTCGATGCCGATATCGTAAAGGTCGTATTTGCGCTCACGGCCGATCTCGAGCATGTCGCGGAAACCGGCGGTGACGAGCAGCCCCGTTGGCGCGCCCTTGCGCTCGATCAGCGCGTTGGTGAACAGCGTCGTCGCATGCACGACCCGGCTGATGCCGCGCGGGTCGAGCCCGCTTTCGGCGAGGATCGTGCGGACACCGGCGACGACACCCTGCTGTGGGTCGGCATGCGTCGTCAGCACCTTGCAGCCCCAGCGATGGCCGCTGCCGTGATCGTGAATGACGAGATCGGTGAACGTGCCGCCGATATCGATGCCCAGAGAATATTCGCTCATGTGCGTCTTAGACTTTTTCCCCGGCGTCATGTCCGCTCGCGGTCGCGAACAGCATCTCCTGTGGCGCGCGAGCGTCACCGACGAGAACGACGTCGATACCGGCGGCCTGCAGCGCGCCAGCCAGGGCATCGTCCGGCGCTCGCGGTGTCGCATAAGTCAGCAAGACAACATCCTCTATCGTCCGCACGTCGCCGTTATTGATGTTCACGACGTCCAGGTGCCCCTCGGCGCAGGCGTCGCTCCATCGCGGTTCGCACAAATTTATAACCTCGATCCGCTGCTCGGCCATTCGCCGGAGAATGCCTTGCCGCGTCGTCATCGCCACGTCGGTCGCGATCGTGTCGCGCGGCGTCACGATGACCATGTGGCTAAAGCGCGCGCGCAGCGCCTCCGCGGCGGCGTAGGTGCCTTCGGTATGGTCGGCATCAAACAGCACGGCCGTGCCGGGCTGGCGCGTATCGTATCGCAGGACATCGACCATCGCGGATCGGAGATCGGGGACCCATCCTTCCTGGCGCACATCGGCGGGCAGCCAGTCAGGCGGGATCATCGACGATCCCGTCGCCAGGATCACAGTGTCGGGCCGCAAGGCGATGATGTCTGCCGCCGTCGCGCGATGGCCAAGGACGAGTTGCGCGCCCGCCCGCTGCGCCGCGACGGTCTGGTAATCGTAGATCGAGGAAATGGTTTCGCCGCCCGGCAACTGCTCCCGCAGATAGGCCTTGCCGCCGATCCAGTCGGAGGCGCCGAACACGGTCACGTCGTGTCCGCGCGCGGCGGCGACCCAGGCGGCCTCCATGCCGGCGATCCCGGCGCCGACGATGACCACGCGTTTGCGCAGGCTGGCCGGAGTAGGAACGAAGTCGACCTCGTCCGGTCGGCCGACGCGGGGGTTGTTCACGCAGGCGATAGGCACGTGCATCATGATGATCGCGGCCCAACAGGTATTGCACGACAGGCAGTAGCGGATGTCCCACGTCCGTCCCGCGGCGGCTTTGCGCGGCCAGGCCGGGTCGGCGACCAGCGGGCGGCCCAACGCCACGAGCGATGCTTCGCCGCGCGCCAGGATGCCGTCGGCCTCGGCCGGGTCGGTGATCCGGCCCAACGCCATCAGCGGCACGCCGTTCAACGCGTGCCGCAATTCGCGTATCGCCGGCATGTACGGCATTGGCGGACCGTGCCGGTCGGGTGTGTGCATCTCGAGCGTGCGGGCGTGTGCGCCGCCGGCGAAGCAGACGTAATCCGCCTCGCAACCCATGTCCCTCGGGCGGGTCAGCAGATCGGCGATGATCGCGGCTTCGGACGGGCCGACGCCGCCTTGCAATCCGTCATCCACCGGCAGCTTCAGCCCGACGATGAAGTCTCTGCCGCAGGCATCCCGCAGCGCCGCGACAACCTCCGCCACAAAGCGCGTCCGGCCTTCCCAAGAGCCGCCGTACTCGTCGTCGCGGCGGTTTGACTGCGGCGAAAGAAATTGATGGAACATGTGTCCGTGCGCGCCGGAGATCTCGACCCCGGAAAAC
>Ga0210398_10001325_pt1 | contig 25810 bp, 13 predicted proteins | sample IncBWC4OmetaG_FD_161047 | JGI IMG/M metagenome (GOLD analysis project Ga0210398, IMG submission 161047) | Forest soil microbial communities from Barre Woods Harvard Forest LTER site, Petersham, Massachusetts, United States - Inc-BW-C-4-O | ecosystem: Environmental > Terrestrial > Soil >... | reverse complement strand
GGCCGTACGCCGTCAGGATTTTGTTCGCCGGCGCGTTACCGAACCATGAAAAACCGCCGCTTGGAACTTCAAACGTCAGCAGCCGCTGATACCCATTGGCGATGAATCCCTCGGCCCTGGCGTGCACTTCCGGAGTCAGCTTTTTCGTCCGTTTCATGTAATCGAGCGCAAGCACATTCGGGTACGTGCTCGAGGAAGTCTGTTCGAAGCACCCATACGGCATGCGCAATAGGCTATCCATTCCTTCGATTACCTGGCTCAGCGGCCCTGGATACAGCCTGACGAAAATCTTGCTGGCCTCAGGAATGGACTCCGCCGGGAAAACCACCTCGTGCAGCGCGGTAGTTTCCAGCCGTCCGTTAGACACCAAGCTTTGTTCACGCCCATTGGGAATCACCTCGATTTCCCGAACCACGATGTCCTCGCGATTTGCTCCGCCTTTCATCCGCGCTCCCAGTGTCAGCTTGAATTTCCCGATGCGCTTTGCTTCCAGCGTGAACTGCGCCTCTCCTACGCGAGCGGATTCCACCGTAACGTTCTTCTCCGCAACGTCATCCACCAACGAAAACCAATTGTCGGGGTGCAGTTCCAGGTTCACATCCCCCGCCGCGCCAGAATAGTTGTAAACCGCCACGGGGATCGAGACACGGTCGCTCTGCGTGAGTGTCACCGGCAAATCCAGGTCCACGAAGAAATCCTGAAACACTTTGATGCTGGCAGTGCCACTGCCCAACGCTCCGTGCGTAGTCGATGCCATCATCGCCATTCGCCATGTCGTAATAGAGTCCGCCAGCGAAATCGCGATGCTCGCAACGCCATTCTTGTCCGTAATGATTTCTGGATTAATGTATAGCGCCTCAGGAAAATACGAGCGTACTCGCGGCGCTGCCGAACCAGATTCGCCCTGTTCTTTCACGAGCGTGGCGCTGTTGGCAGCGACCATCACGGAGGCTTGGTCAACCGCCACCATGCGAGTGGGAACCGCGAGAGGCGCCAGGGCGACGGCACCAAGTTCGCGCGCTCGCACCGGTGCGTTGCCCATGTCACCGACAACCCCACCCATGACTCCGCCCGCAACGCCGCCCGCCATTCCAAATTCAACTTTGAAATCCGCTACCATCCGCGCTGTGTCACTGACCGCCACGATCATTTCTGAATGTTCCTGCCGGAGCAAAACGGAAACCGTCGCGCGGTCGCGCGGGTCCAGTTCCAGCCTGCTCGAAACGCTCCCAGAATCCGAGGAAATCCCGATTTGGTAATCACCTGCAGGAACACTTCCCAGCCGGAATTGCCCATCAGCGTTCACCCTCGCCCTGCGTATTCTTCCACTTAGAATCGGGCGCAATTCTATAGAGGCCCCTTCCAGCGCCCCGCCCCGCTGGTCCACGGCCGTTCCGATAATCTCCGCACGCTCGTTGAATGAACCGCGCTCGTGCTCGATCTTGACCCCCATCGTGCTGGGGCCTGAACTCGCGGGCCCCACAATCTTTCGGCGCCGCAGTTCCAAGTATGTCCACAAATCATCGCCGGTCCCGAACTGCTTGTCCGGACCAGCGCTATGCACCAGGTAATGTGTCTTGTTCGAATCCCGCGCCGCGTGTTCCACCCGCAGCGGCGTTCCCCATGCATCCCGAAGCCCCACCGCACCGTCATGCGTCATGCCCTCGACCGTCTTGATCAAGTCTCCGCGTTCGGCGCTCTCCGCGTACGCATGGCTCCAACGTTCCGATAACCCGCGCACCTGCGCCAGGAAACGCGTTTGGTACCGTTGCGCGTACTCGCGGTATTTCGTTTGTGGCACCGTCCGCCCGAACTCCGTCTCGAAGTTATTCCCCGTCACCATTTCCGTGGCAGAGAACAAGGCGCGTGCCGCGCGGTCGTGTTGTTCCGTTTGAGATTCTTCCACCGGCGCAACAACCTCTGGCATTCCGAGCGAGTGAATCTCATAGCGCGGCTTCAGCACTTCCTGCTCTAGGTAAAAGAAAACCTTCGCAAATCCGGGTTGCTTTTCCGCCAGCGCAAATACTGCTTCATCTACCACCTCGAAACCCAGCGCCGCGCTCACGCCCTGTCCTTTCGCGTTCGTCACGCGGAAGCGGATGCGTGCCTGGCCGCCCGGTTTGTACACCGTGGCATTCGCCGTAGCCGCGATCTTCAGTTCATCCGCCGGTTGCACAAACACCAGCCGGTGATCTCCCACCGGACGCGCATCACGCCCAAACAGGTAGGCGTTGACGTCCACCGTTCCCGCCAATTCCGCCGTGGCCAGCAGTGTCAATTCCGCCTGGCCATTTTCAATGTCCAGATCGCGCGTCAAAATCGTCTGCCCCTGCTTGACGATATCCACATAAGCCGTGCCCCGCTTCACGGTAGAGAAGACTCTCAGCCCCATGACCTCTCCCGCTCGGTAAACGGCACGCTCCGTCCGCAGAAGAATCTGATCCTGCCCTCCTCGCGTTTGCAGCGGCACGCTGCTCGCCGCGCGGTTTCCTTCGCTATCCGTCGCATCCACCGTGAGGGTTTGTGTTCCCGCGCCCGCTTTGATTCGAATCACCGCCACTCCGCCATCGTCCGTGGCCGCGAGTTGCTCGGCGCTGTCCGCGGCATGGATCGTTAACTTCGCTCGCGCTGGTGTTCCGTCCGGATACGAAGCGAGCAGGAATACTTGATTCTCCAAACCGGGGATGAGTGTGCCGCCTTCCGGAACCGCAGTTACAAGCAACGGCGTTTCGCTGACGATGATTGGTTCTCCGCGGCTCTCCGCATGCCCCGCGGAGTCCTTTACCGTGGCCTCAACGAGCACCCGTGCTGCTCCCTGGCTCAGCGGCCGCCCGGCAAAGTAGGCAGGCAGCTTCAGGTCGAATTCATAACTCCCGTCGCGATCGGTCTTCCCTTGCACGGATCCAACTTCAAACACCGCCACGTCCATGCTGGTAGCCTTCACGCTGATTTCTGCTCCATCCACCGGTTTCCCAAAAAAGTAGTTCGCTCTCACTGTTCCTTTCACATCATCGCCAGGCCGGTAGCCACGTTTCGCTTTCTTCCCGTTTCCCGCGAACTGTACCGCCACCTTGAATTTCGGCAGAACATATCGCTCGACATTCAGCGCGATCTCTGCCGTGTTTGTGGGCGCCTCGGCTTCGCCCATCAGTGTGCGGAGGTGGTATGTGCCCAGGTTCACTTCATCGGCCAGCGCGAATTCTGCCGATGCAATTCCGAACTTGTCGGTCTCCGTCACTTTCCTGAATACCTTGTTCCCACGCGAATCCTCTATCTCAAACGTCAACTTGCGGTTGGCAGCCGCTTCGTGATTCGACCGGTCCAGCGCCAGCGCCCGCACGTGTACCGTCTGACTGGGCTGGTAGATGGGTTTTTCCGTCGTCAGCAGGATCGAAACCTTGTCTTCCAGCCGCACTCTTTGCGTGTATTCTGTCGAACCGATCGGGGTATCCACCACGTACCGCAATGGCTGGCTTCCGGTTAGACCGGCTGGAAAGCGGAATTGCGCGTCCGTCGTCCCCCGGCGATTCAGCCCTCCCGTAAATAGGACGCGCGGATTCTGCTCGCCAACCGCAAGTTCAATACGCACTGTTCCGTCACCGGCGATCGCTTCGTTCTTGGAATCCGTCACGATCACCCGCACCGCCGCCGCACCACCGCTCAAATACGCTTGCTGCCCCAGGATGTGCACCACCGGCGCCCGCAAGATCTGTGAGATGGATTCCGTACCTTCAAGCGCTGCAGCTTTCTGATCGTCATATACATACCTGTAACGCACGCGGTGCCAAACAAGGTCATCAACGCCCAAGGGCTTGTCCAGCTTGATATCTTCCCGCCAGCGCCCAAATCCTTCGCCTATGGCTACTTGCGCTTCCGCGCTTCCCAGAATTTTGTCTTCCGGGTCCAACACTTCCACCGTCAGCTTCCCATCGCCCGAGTGAACGGCGTGATAAGGAATGGTCACCTGCAGAACCCCACGCGCGTAGGTGACCACGGCCGTATTCCCGTTGGTCGTTTGGAAGGGTTCCAACAGAACTGCAGCGACGCCCGCTGCGAATAAGGTCGCGATCAGGCACAGCCAGAAATTGCTTGGGCGTACGTCCGCAATCGGAGCTTTCATGATCCGTCTCCTTCACGCTTGTTTTCGTCAGCCCCCCTGCGGCCTTCTCGCGCTCCTGCCTAGAACGTTTCATTCACCGTTTCTTGCAGCTTTTATCTGCTATCGGATAGACTTTCTCCTCACGCACAAACAACGTCGCATGGGGAATTGGACACCACTGATGACTAGGAGTGCCCATTAACTACGTGGGCTGCCGGAGAGGTAATCCAGAAGATCATCGCGCTGCCTGTATCGAGATTATTTCTGGAGCACTTTTGGATGACTCGCCCAACTTGTATTCATGAAAGTGGGTGGAGGGGCCGCCGGGATGGAATGAAACCGTTGGTCGGCTACGCGCAGATGTGCCCGTCGCAGCCCAAGTCTTGCAAACTCCTCGCGGATTGCTATCGCGCTGGCGTCAAGGAAGTGGCTTTTTCAAGGCTTCCGCGATCCCTGTCTCCACAAGGGGTGTCATGAGGTCGTATCCGGCTTTGTTGGGATGCACGCCATCCGGACTCAACTCGGCTTTGAGGCCGCCTTCGTTGTTGGCCATACTTGAGTAGTAGTCCACAAATATGAAACCATTTTTCGCGGCGTACTCTTTGATCCACGCGTTTAGCTCTCTGATCTTGGGGGCAGGTTCTAGCCCCCTGTGCCAGTGAAAATCGCTTGCCGGCAATACTGAGCACAATACAACACGAATTCCATTTGCTCGGGCAAGCTCGCTCATGGATGCTATATTGTTCCCAATCTCCTCCAAAGTTTCCTTCCCCGTGTTCTCGGCGATGTCATTTGTGCCTGCCAACAAGACTACTACCTTCGGTTTCAAAAGGACGACGTCCTGACGAAAACGAACCAGCATCTGCGGCGTAGTTTGCCCGGAGATACCGCGATTGACATACGGCTTTCCCGGAAAAAACTCACTGCGATCGGGAGTCGTCGAGGTTGCTTTCTGCCCCCAGCCTTCCGTGATGGAATCTCCCATGAACACAACTCGCGTTTCACTTGGCAATACTGGCGGCAACAACTTATTGACCTCTCGGTACTTCGCTAGGAAAGACCAGTCATTGAAGGTCCGCTCCATCTGTGATTTCTGGTAAGGCGTCAACTGTTCCGCGGCTGGTGCTTGTTCCGCAGGCTTCAGATTCTGGACGGGAGCCCCCATGGACGTTTCCGGCAAGAGAGTCAACGGGCCGCAAATAAGAATCGTCACAGCCAGGAACAAACCACTGAGCGTATAAGCAAGTCTCGCTTTTCGAGCCACCGAGACGCCTCCTTCAAGCATGAATGCCCCGATTCTACCGCAGGACTTATGACAAATCCTCAATAAGCCGAAAAATCGGGCATCTGAGCCTGCGGCGGTCGGCAACTCTCTCTAAACTCGCTTACGCCATAGCGAAGTTCGCCTGTTGGCTCGGTACAGAAGGCGCGAACACCTGTTTACCGGTTAACAGAAGCACTGTGGTTGCTTTATGTTATGTCGAGCGGGCTGTCCCTTCGGGGCGACTTCGCACGCGGTAAGTGAGAATTTGTAACCGTCAAATGAATCAGAAAATAAAAACCCTTCGTGGATTTGCTCTCTGCTCGATAGTGCTTCCCTGCCTGACAATGGGTCCAACGGCCGGGTTTGCCAATAAATCGAGAGAAGCTGCAGGTGTCATTTCTTACTTGTCTGATTTTGGCTGATCCTGTTCATGCACGATTTTCGCAATGCTGAGGAGCCTGGAGCTGATCTTCAGGCCAGCGCGTTCTGCGGCAAGTCGGTTGACTTCAAAATGGACCTTGTTTGCTTCGACCGTCAGATTGATGATCCCGCCCAGCACAGCGAACCCGTCGGTTTCGCCAACCGTCAAAGTACTTGATCCCTTAAGGCCCCGCACAATCCTGTCGGCTTGGTGTTTCTCCGTGGCGGGCACAAAAACAATCTGGCAAACATTGAGTTTATCATTTGGTTTAAACGTCTTGAGCTCCACCGGATGGCCTCCCACATTCCGCGTGCGCAACTCACGCTCGAGGACTTCGCTGAATGGGTCATGACCGACGACGCACATCAGCAGGGGCGCGCCCGGGTCACGATACGCCTCGGGCGGCCACTCGACGAACTTTGTAAAGTTGTACAGGAAAGCGAGCTTGACAGCGTATTCCGCGCCTTCATCTTTCTGCGAAAAGGCTTTAGGAGCAGCAAGCAAGAAGAGCCAGCAAGCGACGATACCGCAGACGGAACTTCGCCGGATTTGACGCGAATCAACCCCAAAGATGGAGCGCCAACAGCACCGCGATCTCCTGTCATTGCGCTTCCGCAGCCAAATATTCATCATTGAAATTTGTATCCGACCTTGATTCGAAAACTTCGCCCATCCTGAACGATAACGTTCTCCGCCAGGCCGTTGCCAGCAGGGTCGGCATATTCCTGGTTAAACGCATTGTAGAGGCTTGCCGAGACTTCCCATCCCTTTAAAATCTTTCGGCTGAACAGGGTGAAATTGGGAACGACGTAGCCTGCTGTATATTGGCCCGTCAGAGTCGCCCTCCTACTGACATATTGAAGATCCATACTCGCGAAAACATTTTGCTTGAAGAGGGGAACGCTAAGGCTCGCTTGGACGAGATGTTTGGGAGAATTGGTGAGAGGCATGGGAGTGCTCGGGCTCCTCACGTCCTGAAAAGAGTAACTTACCGTGCCTTCCAGGCCACCAGGAAGTCTTCTCCCCAATTCAAAATCCACACCTCGAAGATCCAGTGATCCGACGTTGGTGAAGAAGGCATTCCCGGTTGCGAGGTCAACTTGTTCGCCGATCAAGCCGCGGATAGGGTAATAAAATGCCGACGCCGTCATGCGGAAGTGATTGGCAAAGTATTGCTCCCACACCAGTTCTATCGTTTTGACGGTTTCGGGCCGGAGAGACGGGTTGGATTCGTTTCCGGGAGCAGCGTAGTAAAGCTCGAAAAAGTTTGGGGCACGGAAGGACTGGCCGTAAAGAAGCTTGACGGTAGACCTCTCCCAGGGGCTATAGATCAGAGCGGCTCGCGGGTTGGTAGTGCCGCCAAAGGTCGAGTAGTGGTCGTAGCGGAGGCCCAGATTTAAAACGAGGTTTTTGCGGAGGTGAATTTCGTCTTGAGCGTAAACGGAAAATATATTTGAGGTCCTGTTGCTAGTGAAATATTGGACGAAGGGTTGCAGGTCATAATTTCCCTGATCTTGCTGAAAGTTGTCACGGAATTCGGAACCGAAGGTCAATCGCTGCCTGCCAAAGACCTGCTTGGAGAGGGCTACCTCATCCCCCCACCACTTGCCATGGGCGAAGTTTCTGTTCATCACGCGGGAAGGTCCACCTGAGGCGGAGTAATCGTAAATATAGGTCCCATCGTTGTTGAACTGATCGTAGTAGAGACGATTGGTAAGGCTCCAGCCGCTGCCGAGCTTTCGGTCGTATTGCAGATCGAGGTAGCCGCGGGCATCGACGGTGTGGGTTCCAGTGACGTTGAAGACGGATCCGAAAGGAGCGGTCGGAATTCCCTTATCCCGAGACCCAAACACACCGTGCAATGTGAAATGTCCCCAGGAGACATTGGCAAGGAGTTGGCGAGACTCGTCATCGTCTGCATTCACGGCAATGCCGTTGTTGGTGGCGGGATTGTTGAATTGCGGGAAGAAAAGCTGGTCCTGGCCATGGGAATCATAGAAGGAGCCGGAAAGAAGCAACTCCAAACCGTTCTTGAACTCATTGCCGTAGCTGACACGGCCCTGGTATGAGCCGAAACTGGCCACGCTGCCTGCCACGCTCACCTTCTGCAAATCCCGTCCCCGCTTTGTAATTATGTCAATGACGCCCAGGAAGGCGCTGGCGATATAAAGGGAAGAGTTGGGCCCACGGATGACTTCGACGCGGTCAATCAAGTCGACGTCAATCGGGAACTCTGTGCCAATCAAAGCCGCGTCGAAAATGTTATCGTTGAGCCGATGGCCGTCAACCAATAGTGTGATGCGACTGTTGTAGTCTCCGGGAAGTCCATAGCCACGCACGCCCAAGTAGCTATAATTTCGGTCGCTACTGACATAAAAACCTCGAACGTTCCGTAAGATGTCAGCTAGAGTCCGGTAGCCGTATCGTTGAATTTCTTCCGATGTAATGATCGTGATGGAGGCGGGCGCTTCGGTCACCTTCTGCTTGAAGCCGGAGGCACCGTAAACGGAATCAACCTCGACCGCCATCAAGTCCTCAAGACTCATGTCCAACAGGCTTGGAGTTTCGTCCTTTTTCTGAGCCAACGCGCGGGTTGAGGCTAAGAGGGGTAGAAGACAGAGCGACACCAAGATAAGTGCTTGTTGAACCAGACGAATGCCAGCGGGGTGCGACCGACGCCTGCCAGAACTCCTTGGTTTGAGAGAGGTCTGTGTGAACGACAGGAGAGACACGATCGGCCCGACAATCAAAAACCTAATCACGGAAAAGCTATTCTGATACTGATTCATTATTCTGCACGCGCCAGTCGCGGCCTTGACTCGCAGAGGATCCCAAGACGCGCCGCCAATGGGTAGGCTTCTATTCGTGGAAGCGTATTCTGCAAAATTGGCCATGACGATCCCTTCGCCGCAAAGGCGTGCAAAGATTTCGGAGAAAGGGGTCGTCACGAACCGAGGAGGGAGCATCAGACTCGTGACGCGGTTGTCCGCAAAATGAGTTTGGCTCATGCCAGCGGGTTGCCGCAAGAAGTAAGAAAAAGGGAGTACGCCAATATATAACGTAATGTAATCGGGCACCGGTATCTAGAAGATAAATTACGACGTTAGCGAATCGATTGGTGCCTGCCGACTGACCGGGTATCCGGAGAGCGCCAGGATAACCGCCTATCATTGCATTTGCCCAATTGCGGCGTTTACCAGGAACTGGCCGTAGCGACAGAATTGTGGCTCACAAATTGGTGTGCCCTGGGAAATTTGAATTGACGTTACATGATTTCGGGGACGGATGTCCGGCGAACAGCGGAGCAATAATTACAATTGCTGAAAATAGCCACCTGCAATAGGGCCAGTCAAACGCATAAATAATCCTCGCATTTTCCTTCAACTTTGTCTCAGCGGGGTCTCAAAAGCGCTACTCCGCCCATACAACACGAGCGGGTAACTTTATCGCATCCTTCGAAATCGGCTCGGCATCTTTCGGGCGCTCACCATCCCAACGCGCATCACTCAAATCCACCTCCATCTGTGGCAGAGATTGCGACACTTCAGAGGGATCTAAGAGGCCGCGCGCCACCAGGGCCTTGGCTGTCGCTCGATACATCTGTTCCTGCTCGTCGATAAATGCCAGAAGCTCGCCATGAAACTGCTGAAACGACTCAAATTCGATGTCCCTCCGCGGATCGGTTTTCCACGCAATGGCTTCTGAAGCGACACACAGCATTTCGGCAATGAAATGGCGCCGTTGCTCCGCACCCAGATAGAGGCCGCCTAACCTGTCGCACGTGTCACCAAGATAGCGCGAAGATTCCACGCGGCTCACGTAAATGGGCTGGGCGCCAGCCACCAAAAGAGAGGCTCCGTCACTCATTTCCCCGGACAATCTGTATTGTCCACTCTCCGGCCAGCCGTCGTGCTGTGGCTTGGAAGACCCGAAGCAATCGCCTGCGGAACCAAAGCCTTCAGATGGGCCACCCGGAAGGATAACAACGACTGCAGCTCGCACCTTTATGTCGCCAAGGAGTTTCCCGGCAAAGCCCGAACGCGGATGCAGCGCCAAGAGAGCAGCGCTGACATACTGCAACGTAGAATTGGCCTTTGTTGGAGTACGATAGAACTCCAGGCTCAACGGCCCGGACTCCTCTATAGGCATGCCCGCCAGCATTACGGCCACGGCGTTCTGGAAATCAGGCGCCAAATTGCGCAACGTCGCGGCAGGAACCGCAGCATTCAGCTGAATCAGCGCGTCGAGCACCGCCGTCATCGCATCCCGCTCGTCTTCTTGCTGGGCTGACAATCGCGGCCATTGCGAACCGTCCGAATAAGTTTGCGGCGAAAGAGGCTGCCATTGGCTCGCGAGCGAAAGGAGTTCCGGTATCGCACCTCCGTCGTGCGCAACCATCGCGTCGTGGACTCGCCAAGCCACGACTTTTGGCTCTTCTCTTCCCAGCCAGCCGCCCGGCGACGAATTCGCAGTCGATCCGTTGGATTCCGAGGGTGCTTGTGCTTGGCCGAATGGCGAAAGCACCGCCGCCAAGCAGCCGAGGTACAACAGGCGATGAAGGAGGTTCATGTGAGCACCTCTACCGGTTCCGCAGAGCTGCATGATGCTTTCCTAGCTGTTAAATGGATGCGCCTACTATGGCGAGTGTTGTCTGCCGATCCATTTCATCGCGCCACATGGCTCAGTCGTTCTGTGTCTAAGAGTTGATGAGCACGAAGACAAGCTTCGATATCGCGGAGGCTTTCGCGATAAGTGAGCTGAGCAAAGGCCAGACAGAGGAACTGATCCCCGCAGGAGAAATCTTTCACGTAGCGATTGCCCTGGTACGGACCCGACGCAAATTTAAAACTGGTAGGTGGGGAGGAATTCCACGAATAGTGAGAAAACGGTTCGGACTTGGTTCATCCACTACCTCCGGAGCAAGCTGGAAAGCAGTAGGATAACGCCAAAAAAGAAGCAGAAAATTGAAATCAAAAAAAGTCACAGAACCCCTTACCCTCTTCTAATCAATCAGTTACGGTGGGCCGCTCGGACTTTCTTGGGACAGCACTGGGAGGGCATCATTCGTCGCCCCGTGAGTGAATGCAGGCGTTTTCCAGAACCGGACTTCTGGACAGCGGTGAGAGACTGAGCGCTACCCTCCAAGTGGTCAGAACGAGGGAACGCCCCTGCACCCCGAATCGTGATCCGCACGGAATCGAAGTTCTCAAAGAAGGATTTCCTTTACATCCGTCCGTTCCTGTTTGGCCCCAAACCCGAGCACTACACAAAAAAAGCATCATTTAGCTCACTCGTTCATCCAATGATCCAAAGAAGCGTCCGATCTGCCAATAGACGGATAAGAAGGAAGAAAGACGGCAACGGAAAGCGGTCAGGCGAAGGCCTCAGCGAATCGGCAGCCGGTAGCCCCTGGGCGTCAGCGCTGAGCCAATTCGAGGAGTGGGATCGAGCCTAGGCGGAGCACATCGTGAAGATGACCACGAATCCACGGATGGACGGGATTTTGCCCATCAAGTTCATCGAAGGGGTCAGCGTTGGACTAAATGGTTCCCGTACAAACCTGGCCCGCGCCGCTACATTTATGGCCTGGGCACGCGGCGCCGCATCAAGAACACGTTCAAGGCTGGTGCAACGATCGAAGAAATCATGGAAGTTCTAAAGCTCGGTGTGGTGCAGGGAGTGCAGACTTCCAATGTTGGTGTGACGCTTCTGACTGAAGAATTAGAGCGTAACGCGGCGGCATAAGCCAAGGGCAGAAAAACGGCCATTTTCTCCCTGTGAGACCAGGTATCGGAGAATCAGCTCATGCACGGAAGACTCGCGACGGTGGTTCTGCCTGCCCTCCTACTTTCTCCGGCAATCGGATCGGGAATTCCGTCAACGGACAGGCTGGCCGAACCCGACACGTTTTTTCACGAGTTCGTTGGCCTGAATGACGACCAAATCAGGGAAATCCGCGGAGGAAAGGCAATCGCGAAGGTATTGGACTCCCCGAGTGCTGATCAGGTATTCGTTTTTGGCTCTGTCTACATAAATTCGGCGCCGGAGCTTTACCTTAAATTCGCATCGGATATCGATGCGCTGCGCAAACTCCCGAGTTACATCGCAGTTCGAAAGTTCAGCGATCCGCCGCAGCTTTCCGACCTTACCGACTTCACGATGGATGAACAAGATTTCAAGCAACTGAAGAATTGCAAGCCAAGCCATTGCGAGGTGCAATTGCCGACCGAAGCGATGGAAGAGTTCCAACGTTCCGTGAATTGGTCTGAGGCGGATGCCAACAACCAGGCCAATCGCCTGGCGCAGCAAATGGCTCTGCAAGCCCTCCTCAACTACGAACAGGGCGGCAACGCGGCCCTAGGAACCTATCGCGACAAAAATCACCCGGCCGTCGTGGCGGAAACGTTTGCTTCTTTACTCAGCCGCTCCAAGGCCCTTCCTGTGTATCTGCCCGAATTGCGTGAATACCTCCTCAACTATCCCAAGGCCGATTCCGGCAATATCCAATCCGAGTTCTATTGGGAAAAAGTGAATTTTGGACTGAAGCCGACCCTGCGCATGGTGCAAGCGATCGTCTATCAAGGCAAGTCGCCGGAACGGCCTGCTTATGCCGTAGCCGTGAAACAGCTATACGCGAGCCACTACTTCGAAAGCGCGCTGGACCTGACGGTGTGCATCAAAGACGACGAACACCCGGCTCATCCCGGCTTCTACCTGGTAACCATGAAGGGATCGCAACAGGCGGGCCTGACCGGTTTGAAGGGTGGAATTGTACGGAAAGTCGCGGTGGATAAGACCCGGTCTTCGCTGGAAAAGGCCCTGGCTTCCATCAAGCAGGAACTCGAGTCTCAGGCGCAATCATCGAATCACCCAAGGTGATGGATATGGCGTTCCCGGACCGCCGCACCTTGAATGTACTGCTGACCGCGCTGCTGTTCGGGTTGGTGCTGGCGATTGTGTACGTCGCCCGCGCCGTCATCGTGATTTTCGCTTTCTCGATTCTGTTCGCTTACCTGATTAATCCCATCGTGAGATTTCTGCAGAGCCACTCGCTGCTCTTTAAAAATCTGAGGGGCCCGCACGTTGCGGAAGCCTACCTGGCGCTGCTGATTCTTTTCGGGCTCATTATCCACAATTCCGCTCCGCAACTCGTCCTCGGAGTCGAGCAGCTCGTCAGGGACTCACCGGCGATGATGGAAAATGTCTATTCAGGCGATATTGCCGTTGACATGGGACACCGGAATGGCTGGGACGAGGCCCGGTCGCTTCGCGCAAAAGCTTTTCTGCAACAACGCAGGGAAAGTATCCGCGGTTTGGTGGAATCCGTGCGGCAGTTTGTATCGGTTGCGTTTGGTGGAATTGTGCTGATTCCGATTCTCGGCCTTTTTTTCCTGAGTGACGGCGAGAAACTGGCGGATGGAGTCATTCAACTGGTCTCGACCAGGGAAACGTACCAGGAAGCCAAGGCCTTAGCCGCGGACCTAAACAACATGCTGCGACACTACATTCGGGCCAAGGTCATCCTTGCCGTCCTGTCGCTCCTCTTTTGCTCCGTTGCCATGCTGTGCCTGGGCTACCCGCACGCTCTTGCTCTGGGGCTCATGGCCGGGGTCCTGGAATTCATTCCCGTCGCCGGTTGGATCACCGCCTTAATCGGCATCGCTACAGTTGGGATGCTTACGCACTCCCACTGGATCTGGATGGCGGCGCTGCTGGGCCTTTGGCGGATGGTGATGGACTACGGAATTGCCCCCCGCGTCATGGGCCACGAACTGGAGATCCATCCCCTGCTGGCCATTCTCACGGTCATGATTGGGGGCGCAGTCGGAGGAATCGTGGGGATTTACCTTTCCGTTCCGTTAGTCGCCACCCTGCGTGTCATTTGGCACAGGTTCGCCCCTCCTGCGCTATCGAAAGGTTCATCGCCTGGTATTGCGGCGAGCCTCGATTAGCCTTTAACCGGTCCGTTGTGATGCGGTACCGCTCGTTCTTGGAAAGTCTTTCCCTTTCAGCCGCGCTCATCAACCTTCATCTCTCCGCAATCCGGCGGCTCGCCGAGGAGTCTGCTGTGAGCGGTTGGCTGAGCCCGGAACTCGTGACTGGAATCCGGCGATTCTCGGCGACATCGGCGTTTGCCGTTACTAGTCTGCGGGAACCGCCTCCTCGGGAATACAAACTGAGTTGATGTGTAAATAGGGCTCGCCAGTTGAGAAAATTAGTTCCGGATTTCCGTTCGCCGGACAAGGTTCATTGGCGAGAATTCCTCAAGCCTTCAATCCTGCGAAATCTCCAGGGACATGCCGTGCTTCTCCAGAATTGTCCGAACCTCTGCTTCGAGCGTTCGCTCGTCGCTGTTGGATGGACGATACCAGCGGCCCAGGACAAACTTCGATCCCGGAGGGAACTGACTGATCTTTGCCTCGAAAAGTTTGAGGGAACGAGTCCCATACTGCGCCACACCGATAGAATCAGCAGCCATGCCCACCGATGGCATCATTAAGTCAGGAAGATTCAACTGGTAAGGGGCAACGGCCCAGCCGGCATCATTTTTGAGCTGCTTGCACATGGACTCTCCGACGCACTTTTTCAACACGCGCCCGATGAGCTTCGCATCGGCAAACCATCCCTGACCCCTGATCAATGCACTACCAAGTTCTTGGCCAATGATCGAATCATTGCCCCGATGGTCCAGCAGATTCTCCTTTCCGCCGTACGCCTCTGTCCATTCTACGTAGCGCCGCCAAAGCGGAGCCTCGTCTTCCTTCCTGCCGTAGGAAGTGAGGTATTGGACCGCATCCCGCACGGTTTCAGGCTCGGTACTGTTGAGATTTTCCACTGCCTGATCGTTCAGTACCGGGGCCGTCGTCAGTTCGGAAATGAATCGCAGCAGTTGGCCGCTGCATTCTCCGGGGAATTCCTGCTTCAATCTCTCTCGGGCAAGATTGGGATCGAAGCGAACCAGGTAGGCCAACGCCACGATATGTGGATCGCAAGGATAGTCGCTCTTTTCGCCCAGTTTGGCGATCATCTGGTTGGTCATGGCTCCCGTGCCAAAACGGACAAGCAGAGAGCCGAGCGCCCGCTCGCGCAACTGACTGGTGGTATCGAGGAGCGCCTGTGCCCAGAGCGGCTCAAACTGCGGAAATTGTTCCTCAGGCAGAAAGCCGATCGTCTGCGCGGCAAGTGAGGGAGTGGCGGAGCCGATCTGCGCCACAATCTCGCGATGCGCGCCCTCGGGGTCAAGCTCATACCAGCGCTTGAGGGCCACGCCCTTCAGCTGCTGCCGGTCATACACCCAAACTTCGAGGTCGCTATCGCTCTGCACCGGCAGGCGCGCAAGTGCCTGCAAAATGGGGAGAAAGTCCGGCGACCTGAGCCGGTCCCACTCGTTGCGCAGATCGTCCGTCTGGCTGCGGCTATCCAGATCGAGAAAGGAGAGCTTCAGCAGCGAAGCCATCTGCCGGTTCACTTCCGGAGTCGAGATGTTTCGTCCATAGCCGAGCAGGGTTTGCACCGTCTCCGCCCTCGCCACCGGCTCTTTCTTCGCAACGGCCGAGAAGATCGCCGACCAGATGATCGGGTTGATGGCCTCGCGTTGCTTGCGAATGCTCTCTTTATCCGAACCTGGAGTTACATGCAGGAATGACAAGGTAGAGAAGAACCACTGTGTGATGGGGAAATCGGGCTCTTCGATTCTATTGTTCATCGAGGCGATGGCGGTCTCGCGCATAGTTGGCGGCAAACCCATCAGCCCCATGCTGCATTGGTCCGCGAAGTTGTACTTTTCGTCCCGAAGCCGGTAAGTCATCTCATCGATGGCTGCCGGAGTCGCGAGGTACTTGAGGTCGGCTTTTGCGCTTTCAAACAGATCGCCCCGGCGTTCCCATTGCGACTGGCTGGATTCGCCTGGCTGCGCCTGCTGGGTTGGCTGGTCAAGCAAGTCCAAATTCGGCTGGATCGATTTGAGCTTTTCGTTCTGCCATTCTCGCGTCGCCGGCACGATTTGTAGCTTGATCGTCTTTGAAAGCGAATAGCGCTCCGCGTCCTGGACCTTGGAAACACAAAAACTGGTGACTTTTATTGTGTAATCGCCCGGCTGATCAAAACGAATCCATTCATTAAGATCAAACGATGCTTCAACGGGCTTGGACTTCTGCAAGGGCGGCCAGCTCCAGCCATGCCCCGTTCGGATGAGATCCTGCTTGAAGTACATCTCCAAAGGGTCGGACCATCCAGCGGCGGGACTCACGACCTCGAATCGATTGCAGTCGAACTCATCGCCGCGCCCGCGTACCAGCGGCGCAATCAGATAGTCGGTGTCGTTTGGACTGCTGAATGTAAGTTTGAGCGGGATGCGTTCGCCGATGTGAAACGTGCTTTGCCCGTTTGTGACTTGAAGACTCAGAGCAGCTTGATCCTGTTGCGCGTCCAGCGGCAAGGCCGCAAGCATTAGAGCCACACAGAGCGAGTGAAGGTAAAGAAAGATCCTTGTCTTGCTCATATCCAGATAACTTTCCTGAATCAAGTTTTATACGGAAAGTATACATTGCAGATGAGAACGGCGTTTGCCCGTTTCGGCGGCGTTGAGCGCGGCAAAAATCTTCGATGGCTAGTTGGCCTCACGAGGAACGTCCTTTCATCCGTCTGCGACCAACATGGGCAATAGGACATTCTGGCGCCTTTGAACGAGAGCCGTGGATCATCAGAAGGTAGAGTCCACGTTGTGATTTCTCGGCCGAGAGCGAGTCCGGGCTAACTCCGGGTAAAGGCTTTCCTGGACAGTTGAAAGGCACTCCATCGATTACCGTGTTTACTTGTTAAGTTGCGCTCGGAGAGCGCGCAGTGTGTGTTCCAGCGGCTTGCCACGCCGGCATCGGTACCTCGTTCGCGATGAAATTCAGGAAAAACGGCACTCCTTTCTGAATTCTTTGGTGGGACCGGGGAGATAAGGATCCGTTCAAGGAACACATTCGCTGCACCCCATTCCTACAACTGCTTGCCGCGGTCGCTATTGTCCCCGCCGCTCCTGCCCGGAGGGGCGGTAGGATGACCTGCGGATGAGGGCGGCGTAGCAGCGGTGTGGCCACGCTTTGGTAGGTATCCAAAGCGGAGCGGCGTATAACCGAAGATGTATAACAGTGGGGCCCGGACAGAGCGTTCCGGCTTTTTTGTTTGCGATTCGGTAGTTGATTTTTTGGAGGCGCGGGTGGGAGTCGAACCCACGAATAGTGGTTTTGCAGACCACCGCCTTGGGCCACTTGGCTACCGCGCCTCTGTTTGTTATGCCCAAATTCTATGCCCAATATTATGCCCAACGGGCCTTTTTAACGCCTATTTACCCCTATTCTTGCCTTCGTAAACTATTGAAACCGCATAGCGGCTGGCTTTAAAAGGGGATTTGCAGACCTCTCCCTTGGGCCACTTGGGTAACTCGCCGTTCCTGAGAATTCAACGACTTACAACTACTACAGTATCCTCTACGTTCGACTTGCTGCCAAATTTGCCGCCACTTTCGGACCAAGTCTTCCCCGTACCAGAATCTCGGAAATGCCGCGACACCGCATCGGCCCCCTGCCGCTCAGCTGCCGTGATAGGTGGACGTAGTGTTTCATGGTTGCATGTGCATCTGCCCCGGTCGGTCCTGCGCCGCCTTCAGCGGAACTCTCATACCGACTCTCTTTGCCGCGGACTGGAGCGTTTCAAGCGCCCTTGTCGGCGTGAATCGGACCCGTTCCGAAGCGGTTCAAGAACAGCCAGTTATCCTCACTCGCGCGCAAGGTCCGCCGCCGAAACTCGGTTAGCCGTTTCATATCCTCGTCTGCCAGGAGAGTCGGACGACGACTACGGTGCGTTTTGGGCGAGTAGAACTTCTTTAGGTCTATACGGCCTCTTCCACCCAAAAGCAATTGCGGTCCCAGTCTACCGCGCGCCAGCGAAGGGCAAACAGCTCGCCTATGCAAACGCCTCTGATACAAACCAACCACACCATTGTACGGTAGGATTCAGGGAGTTCGTCAAGCAGGCGCGTCAGTTGTTCTTCGCTCCTAAGCACTTGTAGTGATTTCGCTGTTTCGGGTGGCAATTCGACAGATCGAACGGGATTCGAATTGAGATACCCCTGCTTCAGTGCCGCCGCGAACATGGCGCTCGATACCTTGCGAGGGAAGTTCCGCCAAGCTGCCGAGACGCCGTCCCCCACCGCCTGCGCACCATTCGGCCGTCCGGCAGGAGAATATCTTTCCGGCAAAATCTCTTCCAGCTCGGGTTGTGCTTGCCGCGGACACGTATATCCAATCTGGAATCGCTTTCAGACCATGAGCTTGTTTCTCCATTCGTTGGCCCGGGCAACTTCACCGGTCTGGGGCAGACTATCACTGAATTCGGTGCGAGAGTGGGACTTCAGGTAGCTTCTAACCTCGGCACTCGAGACGCACGTAGGGTAACGGATCGAGAGCGTGCGAACGTGTACGCCGGTACGCAATCACGAGACACACCAATTCTCGGCACAACTCGCTAACACCAAGAAGTGAAGCAATGGTCCCTTTCTTGCTCCAGCCCGCCATGACAGGCGCACAACGAAAGGGTTTTGACCGAAAATGCCACGTGGACGAGCAGGGCAACCTGACGGAAACAGATCCCGGCATCATAGGATGGCGGACGTCAGTCGTGGCGAAGGGCCTGCATGGGGTCGATTCGCGCGGCGCGGCGGGCGGGGATCCAGCATGCTAACCCGGCTACGACTAAGAGGATGGCCGGGGCTGTTGCGAAGGTGACGGGGTCGGTGGGAGTGACGCTGTAGAGGAGAGTGGAGAGAAGGCGCGTCAGGGCGAAGGCGCCAAGGATTCCGACGGCGATGCCGACGGTGGCGAGTGTCAAGCCTTGGCGGAAAACCAGGGCAAGCACGTTGACTTGGCGCGCGCCGAGGGCCATGCGCACGCCGATTTCGTTGGTGCGCTGCGCTACAAAAAAGTGCAACAGCCCGTAGATGCCGATTGCAGACAATAGAAGAGCGGCGAGAGAGAAGAGGCCGAGTAGAGAGGTTTGAAAACGCCTCGCAGCCGTTTGCTCACCAAGTTGTTGGTCAACCGTTGTTACGTTGAATCTGGCGACGCTTTTGTCCATGGACTGGATTGCACTTTGCACGGATGCCGCGACGATCTGCGGGCCCGAAGAGGTGCGCACGATGACGTCGAGCATGTCGTCGGTTTCTTGCGCGTGCGGGCGAAAGACTTGCGGTGCTACCTGGTTTTCTAGGCCCTGGCGATGCATGTCGCCGGTGACGCCGACGACGGTGATCCACGGGCTGGGTTGCTGGCTGGGGAAGCGGAAGCGCTTTTCGAGGGGGTCCTCGTTGGGCCAGTAAAGTCGCTCCATTGTTTCGTTGATGATGGCGACAGGAGGAGAGTCGCGACGATCCTGGTCGGAAAACAAACGGCCTCTCTTGAGGGGAATGCCGGCGGTTTCAAAAAATGGGCCGGCAATGCCGTCATCGCAAGCGGCGTTTTGCTGCGGAGGGCGGCCTTCGATCTCAACGGAGTCTTCGGGGTCTGACCGGAGCAAGTCGGAGATGGCGGCGGCCGAGCGGACGCCAGGAACGGATTGGGCGCGCTGGATGGCCTCGCGGAAATAGGCAACTTGCTGGTCGGCAGTTTTTCCTATGTGGAGATCAATACGCATGACTAAAAGTCTTTCCGGGCGGAAGCCGGGATTTACGCTTTGGAGGAGCACGAAGCTGCGAAGCAAGAGGCCGGCTCCTGCTAGGAGGACGAGCGCTATGGAAAACTCCGCGACAACCAGAACGTTGCGGATGCTGCGATCTGCGACGGTGTTCCACTGTCTGCTTCGAGCGAGAGTTGTGCCGGTTCCTATGGCGGGCCAGAGGGCGGACACGGTTGCGGCAAAGAGTGAGAGCAAGAGTGTGAAGAGCAGCACATGAAGATCGATATGGGCTTCGTCCAGCCGAGGGATGTCTCGCGGACCAAATGCGATCACCGCTTTCAATGCAGCTGTCGCAATCGCTAGCCCGAGCAAGCCTCCTGCGACGGACAACACCAAGCTCTCTGTCAGGAGCTGGGCGGCGAGCGCCACGCGGCCTGCGCCGAGAGCTCTGCGGACGGAAAACTCGCGCTCGCGCGCGGAACCGCGAGCAAGAAGGAGATTGGCGACGTTGGTGCATGCGATGAGGAGCATCAGAACTACAGAACCGAAAAGCACGATTAGCGAAAGCTGGACACGGCCGGTCGTTTGCGTGTAGAGGGGAACGACGCGGATATCGGGAAGATTCCTGCTTTCGGGGTGCTCCGATTGCAGCTGCCTTCCGATCACGGTTAGCTCGGATTGCGCTTCTTGCCAAGCTACGTCGCTGCGGATGCGGCCCAACGCGTACCAGATTGAAGCGGAGCGCAGACTGGAGCGATCGCGCGCCGCCCAGTAGGGGTGGGCGGTCATCGGTTCCCAGACCTGCGTATCGGCGAACGGGTACTGGAATGTGGCGGGCATGACGCCGATAATGCGCGACTTGCGGGTGTCCATGATGAGGTCGGATCCGAGGACTTGGGTGGCCCCCCCGAATCGGCGCTGCCATAAGCCGTAGCCCAGTACAACGACGGATTCACCGCGTTTTTCTTCGTCGGCGGAGAACAGGCGGCCGAGAATCGGTTCGACGCCCAATAACGGGAAGAAATCTGCCGAGACGCGCGCGGATCGCGTGCGTTCTGGAGGACCGTCCTTGTTGCCCAAAAGAAAAGTTTGTCCGATGAAGGGCGTCATGTCCTCGAACGTGTGGCTGCGGGTTTTCCAATCGGCGAAATTGAGAAGGGATACGCGGCCTTCGTGGATGCCGTGGGCAGGATCAGCCGACCAGAGCATGGCTAGACGGGCTGGTTCCTTGTAGGGAAGCGGTCGGAGAAGGACGGCGTTGATCACGCTGAAGATGGCAGTGTTTGCGCCGATGCCGAGGGCGAGCGTCAGAACGACTACGGCGCTGAATCCGGGGCGCCGCCAGAACAGGCGAAGGGCGTGCCGAAAATCACGCGCGAGCTGATCGCAAAGCAGCCATCGGCCGCGTTGATAAGACGCTTCTTGGATCAAGGTGACGTTTCCAAACGCTCGCCGCGCGGCGGCTTCGGCATCGGAGCGTTTTTCATCGCTTTGCTGAAGGTCGTCTGCTTCATGCGCGAGATGCGAGTGGATTTCGTCGGCGAAATCGTTCGAGGGACGTTTTTTGCGCCAGAACATCGTCTATACCTCTGCTTCACCGGGCGCGAGAATTCGAGAAATGGCTTTGGCTACGCGGCGCCACTGGCTAGTTTTTTGCGCGAGTTGTCTGCGGCCTTTGGGCGTCAGCGTATAAAAGCGCGCTTTGCGATTGTTCGCAGATACGCCCCACGCGGCTTTCACCGAGGCATTGTCCTCGAGGCGTTGCAGGGCAAGATAAAGCGAGCCGTGGTCCACCAGAAAAACATCATCGGATTGTAGCTGGATCGCGCGGGCGATTCCTTGTCCGTGGCGTGAACCCCAGACGAGAGTACGCAGGATCAATAGATCCAGAGTGCCCTGGAGCAAGGCGGCTCTTTCTTTGTCAGCGCTTTGGGGAGGCATCCGACATGAGCGTACAGGGCCCTTGGGTCGGATGTCAACAGGGGATGTTTCGTTTTCGTCGGGAAATTCCCTTCGGTTCGAAGGAAGACCATCCGGGATTGCAAGTCCCAAACTACGGACCACCGTGCTTGGCCTTCTGCGCGTTTGCGTGACTGTTTCCCTTTGTCCCTGCTATCCTCTAGCTTCTCAGTTCATTTGCGAGGTGCATCTCATGCGTAGCGCACTCTTAGCCGTTCTTTTTCTTCTCTGCGGCGCCGCTTCTCCAACCCAGCAAACTCCGCCCGTCTCACACTTCGATGGCAACTCGTGGTGGGCACACGTCAAATATCTCGCCGACGATTCTCTCGAAGGGCGCGACACGGGCAGCGAAGGACTGCGCAAAGCTCAGGCTTACGCCGTCGAGCAGATGCAGAAAGCCGGCCTCGAGCCTGCCGGAACGAATGGTTTCTATCAACCCATCCGATTCAATCAATATGAAGTCGATGAAGCCAAATCCTTTCTGGTCCTGGTCGCAGGCAACCAACCACAGCCGCTTTCCTTCGCCGATGATGCCTTCATTAGCACCCGCGCCACGCGCGTATCCGCCAATCTCACTGCCGGTATGATCTTCATCGGCTACGGCCTAAAAATTCCCGAGAAAAATCTCGACGAACTCGCCGGCCTCGATCTAAACGGAAAAATTGTCGTCTATCTCGCCGGCTCACCTTCGGATATTCCCACCGCTCTCGCCTCGCACTATCAAACGGCCGGCGAGCGCTGGAAATTCCTTCGTGCCGCCGGCGCCATCGGCATGATCAGCATTTTCAATCCGGCATCCATGGACATTCCATGGTCCCGCATTTCCGTTAACCGCAACCATCCTTCTATGGATCTCGCAGATTCCGAGTTCAACGACACTCCCGGCCTTCAACTGGGCGTCTCCTTCAATCCCGCTTCCGCGGAAAAGCTCTTCGCCGGCTCCGGCCATACCTTCGCCGAAATCGCCGCCCTCGGAAAAGACCGCAAGCCTCTTCCCCACTTTGTCATGGCCACCTCACTACAAGCCAACGCTGTCATCCAGACCAAGGCGCTCGAGTCCGCCAACATAGCCGCCAAACTCACCGGCTCGGATCCCGAGCTCAAAAACGAATTCGTGGTCCTCTCCGCACACATTGATCACCTCGGCATCGGCGCGCCCATCAACGGCGATCGCATTTACAACGGCGCCATGGACGACGGCTCCGGCAGCGCGCTGGTGATGGATATCGCTGCGAGCCTCAAAGCACATCCGGAAAAGCTGCAACGCTCGATTCTCTTTCTCCTCGTCACCGCCGAGGAAAAAGGTCTTCTCGGCTCGAAGTATTTCGCGGCGCATCCTACTGTCGCGCCGAAATCCATTGTCGCCGATGTAAACGTGGACATGTTTCTTCCTATCGTCCCGCTGAGAATTCTCAAGATCGAGGGCATCGAAGAATCGGACCTCGGCACGCACGCCGCTACGATCGCCCAGTCCATGGGCATCAAACCAATCCCCGATCCCGAGCCGCTGCGCAACGCGTTTATCCGCAGCGATCAGTACAGCTTTATCAAGAAAGGAGTTCCCAGTGTCAAAGCCGACGTCGGCTTCGAACTCGGCACGCCCGAACAGAAAGTTTTCAAAGACTGGCTCACCAACCGCTACCACGCTCCAAGCGACGACGTGAACCAACCCGTCGATCTCCAATCCGCCGCGAGCTACGAGGAGTTCACTCGCCGTCTTCTCCTGGACACCGCCAACACCTCCGCGCGCCCGCGCTGGAAGCCGGACTCCTTCTTCCGCCGCTACGCCGCCGACTGAGCTCTTAGCGGAAACTTTTCCTGAAGCGGGTGGCACATTGTTTCTGCGAGTAATTTCCTGGAAAAGACAACCACGCCGAAGACATTCAGTCCAGCGCCGATGAGCAATAGTAATAGCCGTACAAAAGTGCCAGCAGTACGTCGAGAAATAGATTCGTCCTTCGCAAAAACCTCGTCACCGGTCGAATATCAACGACTTACAGCACTTACCTGCTGTGCCCAAGAGCCTTAGAGAGCTCTCGCCTCGGCCACTTGCGTACCGCGCCAAACGAGTAGGCATAGCAAAAACTTTGCGGGTGCCCGGAGACAGGCGGCACGCAGCGCGCGGACTCCGCGCTATTTTTTTGCCGGCGCCGCGGGTGAAGCGATTTTGGCTTCGCGCAGGAAGCGGGCTGATTCTTCGGGCGGCGTCGGGTTGATGTAAAAGCCGGTGCCCCATTCGAAGCCGGCGACTTTGGTGAGCTTGGGGATGATCTCGATGTGCCAGTGGTAATGATCGTTGATCTCTTCGCCGATGGGCGAGGTGTGGATCATGAAGTTGTAGGGCGGGCGGTCGAGGACGGCGTCGAGGCGCATCAGAGTGTCTTTCAACATTCGCGCCAGACTTGCGTACATCGTGCTCTGGTTGTTTTCGTACGAGGAGCCGTGAGCCTTGGGGAGAAGCCACATCTCAAAGGGAAAGCGCGGGGCGTACGGGGCAAGCGTGATGAAATGATCGTTTTCGCCGATGACGCGCTCGCCCGTGTCGCGCTCTTGCCGGATGATGTCGCAGAAGATGCAGCGCTCTTTCTCGTCGTAGTAGTGCCAGCCGCTGTCCACTTCTTCTCGCACGCGCCTCGGCACAATGGGCAGAGCGATCAATTGCGAGTGAGTGTGCTCGACAGAGGCACCCGCGGCTTCGCCGTGATTCTTGAAAATCAGGACGTAGCGAAACCTTTTGTCGTTCTTGAGATCGAGCATGCGGTCGCGGTAGGCCCAGAGAACGTCTTCGACGGCGCGCTCTGGTAAAGAGGCCAGAGTCGCTGCGTGATCGGGCGTTTCGACGATTACCTCATGCGCGCCAACGCCGTTCATCTTGTCAAAGAGGCCCTCGCCCTCGCGGTCCAGATCGCCTTCGATGCCAAGTGCGGGAAATTTGTTGGGTACGACGCGAACGGTCCAGCCCGCGGTGTTTGCGCCTCCGTTGCTCCGGCCGTAGACCAGAATCTCAGGCGGTGTCTTGGCTTCGGAGCCCGGGCAGAACGGACAATTCTTGCCGTTGGGAAGAGGAGAGACACTTTCGCGCAGAAAATCGTTCGGGCGCTTTCCACGCTCGGTGGAAATAATCACCCAGCGGCCAGTGATCGGATCTTTTCGCAACTCCGGCAAAGCAATCCTCCTCGAAAGGGGTCAAAGTTTTGGGCACGGAAGGCGCCCCCCGGGCTCCGATTGTACCGCGTCTGGCGGTGGTGAGAAGGCGTTCCGCAGGATTTCCTGTGGAATTCTACATTGGGGTGCTAAAGGCGTCTTTATGCAGGCGGACGACCGGGGGTTAGCGGGCGAATTGTCGATCGCGATGACCTCGAACCGGCACGTGCGCCGGCAGATGCGGCAGGAAGTGTTGCGCGGTGCGAGCCAAGAGGTGTTGTTTGCCCGGGTGACGCTCCAGGTCCGGTAAGGTAGATCTTTCTTTCGCGCACTTGGCGTGTCCGGACCCCGAGGAAGGACGATCTGCATTGACTCTCCGCGGAAAGAAGCGGTATCGAGCGCAGCATAAACAAAACCCCGTGGAACGCCACGAAACTCTTATGGCAACCACGGGATTTACTGCGGTTTGACCACTCGCGCCGCGAGCGTGCAGCAGTGGGTTAGGTCTTTTTCTCTGCTTCGCGAATGCATTCTTCGAGCGTATCCACGGCGAAGTCCGCTTGTTCTTCGTCGATGAGTAGTGGTGGCGACAACCGAACGGTGTTCTCGCCCGCTCCGAGGATGCAAAGTCCCTTGTGGAAGGCGAGATCCACGATAGCATTGCGGAGATCCGCGGCTTTTTCCTTGGTGCGCTGGTCGCGGACGATTTCGATGCCGATCATCAAGCCGCGCCCGCGAACGTCGCCGACGATCTTGAACTTTTTCGTCCAGTCGGCGAGACGGCCGAAAAGGTACTCGCCCATGCGGCTGGCATTCTCGAGGTATTGACTTTCGATCAAATCTGCCGTAGCCAGAGCCGCCGCGATGCACACAGGATTTCCGCCAAACGTAGTTCCGTGGGCCCCCGGCTTCCAGTTCATTACGCTGGCTGGCGCGAAGATCGCTCCGAGCGGCATGCCGCTGGCGATGCCCTTGGCGCTGCAGATAATGTCCGGCTCGATGCCGGCGAATTGATGCGCCCACCACTTTCCAGTGCGGCCCATGCCGGACTGGACTTCGTCTGCGATAAGCATGATGCCGTGTTTGCGGCAGATGCGCTGCAACTCCTGCAGGAAGAAGTTTGGCGCAACGACGTAACCGCCTTCGCCCTGAATCGGCTCGATGATGATGCCCGCGACCTCCTCCGGATCAAAGAGGCGTCTGAAAATCTGCTGCTCTAGTTGCTCGAGAATTTCTGCTCCGCAGGTTTCTGCAGTGTGGCCGT
>Ga0210398_10001324_pt1 | contig 25821 bp, 25 predicted proteins | sample IncBWC4OmetaG_FD_161047 | JGI IMG/M metagenome (GOLD analysis project Ga0210398, IMG submission 161047) | Forest soil microbial communities from Barre Woods Harvard Forest LTER site, Petersham, Massachusetts, United States - Inc-BW-C-4-O | ecosystem: Environmental > Terrestrial > Soil >... | reverse complement strand
CTTCGGATTGTGCTTCGACAACACCTTGGTGATCGCCGCCGTCAACGTCGTCTTGCCATGGTCAATGTGACCAATCGTCCCTACGTTGCAGTGCGGCTTGGTTCTGTCAAATTTCTCTTTCGCCATAATTCAGCTCTTCGCTCCTAGCTTTAACTCGAAACCCTTTTCGCTCAAAACCAACTCAGTAATATTGATACAGCTTTTTAAACTTGTGCCGCAGGGCGGTATCGACCGTTTCCAGCTTCGACAGGTAAAACTCACGCATCTGCGCCTGATCGGAGAGCGGCAGCTCCTGGTACAACTGCCACGCGCTCAACTCTGACTTTGCCGCCCCGCCTGCCGCCTGTTCCAGCGTGCGTGCGGAGAGGACGGTCTCAAAATCCCGAACGCGAATCCCTTTGCGATCCAACTGCTTCAGAAAACGTTCTCTATTCTCCGGCAGGAAAGCCTGCTCGACGGCCGCTTGCAGTTTCGCGAACTCCTCTTGCTTCTGAACCTTGATTGTCGCCTGCTCGAAGCCCACCGTCATCGCACCTTACTTTAGATCGTTTACCACTACTTCTGGACTCTGGAGCGGGAGACGGGAATCGAACCCGCGACCAACAGCTTGGAAGGCTGTGACTCTACCACTGAGTTACTCCCGCCCTAAACTCAGCTGTCAGCTATCCGCTTTCAGCCAAACCTTCAGCGGCCAAAGCCGCTCCATCCTGGGACTCATAACGGCACCATTAAAGTCGTGCCTTCCCGCGCTTCCAAACCTTATGGAGCCGATGATCAGGATTGAACTGATGACCTCTCCCTTACCAAGGGAGTGCTCTACCAACTGAGCTACATCGGCTCGAAAACCGGCTGCCAGCTTCCGGCTGTCAGCAAGTCCTACTCGGGGCCGCGCTCACCCTCCGAGTGCAGAACATCTTTTCTGCGCACCCACGTCTTCACCGCGAACAATCCCAGAATCAGCAGCGTCGCCGCCCGGATTCGCTGATCGCTCAACGTTGTGAAAGCCAGCACACCCAGCGCCAGGTATGCCAACAACGCTCCGGTAAGACGGCTCACTCTCATTTACCGATCCCTTGCAAAACCCGCTCGGGACTTCAATCTGGTGCACAGGGAAGGATTCGAACCTTCGTACCTCGCTAGGAGGGACAGATTTACAGTCTGTTGGCTTTAACCACTCACCCACCTGTGCAGCACTGCCGGGTGATCAGCCCTTGCGCATCATCCAGCAGGCAATTTCATCTGGGCACGCGAGCCCTCGAAAAACGCGGCAGCACACTTCTGCTTTCGGCTTCTGCATCGGAGCTTCAGCCAACCTGCTCAACCCACTTCTTTAGCAAATCAGGGAAACCAAGACCCACGCCTACGGATAGCGCGCGAAGACTACACGCCGGAAAAGTTCCGAATGGAGTGCGTTGGAAAAACCTGTTGCGCCGCCACTTACCGAGTCCTGCTGCCTGCCGGGAAATTCGTCTCCGAATTTCGCATACTGGAGCTGGCGATAGGATTTGAACCTACGACCCTCTGATTACAAATCAGATGCTCTACCAGCTGAGCTACGCCAGCGTCGGGCACAAGTGCCCTCAGGCACAAGTATACCCCTAATCCCTTCCAGATTTCCGGGACAATTAGATAAGCTAACACACTGCCGGGATGACGCGCAACGTCGGTCAGACTAGAATTATGATCCGCAATCAGTCTCAGAATATAAGGCCCATGCACTTGCCAAATCCTGCACAACATGGCCGAGTGATTTGTAGACGGTAATCTCTTCTTCTGAGCGGCGTCCTTCGACCTCGCCACTCAGAACCTGGCCAATCTCGGCGACGATGTGTTCATCGCCGACCAAGCCAGCGGCTTTGGCACGAAGAAATTCTCCGCCTTGCTGTAAGACGCCTTCGCGGCTGTCGGCGATGAAGCGCGAGTGCACCACAAGATCGTTATCCGCCTCGGCAGCCCCGGCGTAACCTGAGCCGACCAGATTCACATGCGTGCCCGGCCGCACCCACTCGCCCTTTAAGATCGGTTCGGCCGCCGACGTGACCGTACATATAATGTCCGTCTCGGCAACGGCTTCGCTCACGTCTTTTGCAATGGTGACCGGCACGGCAAGCTCCACCCGCATTCTCTGCGCGAAGACTTTGGCGCGTTCGGGCGAGCGTCCCCACACCATGATCGATTCGAGCTTACGGACTTTGCTGATCGCCCGTGCATGCGTCGCAGCCTGTTCGCCATAGCCGAGCAACGCCAGGCGCCGCGCATCTTTCCGCGCCAGCGCGTCGGTGGCAACCGCACTGGCAGCGGCGGTCCGGATGGCCGTGATCTCCCCGGCATGAGCGACGCAAAGCGGCGCGCCGCTTTCGGGATCGAATAGAATCACCAGGCCTTGGTGGGACTGAATTCCGAGAGCGAAGTTTTCGGGAAAGACACTGATCAGCTTCGCGCCGAACGTCCCACGCTCCCCCATCGCACCCGGCATAACGCCGAACATTCGTCCCTCCAAGAGAGGGATAATCGAGCGCAGAAGTTGTTTGGTTTCGCCCTTCGAAAACGCGATCATCGCTCGGCGCACGATTGGAATACAGACTTCATAGGTGAGCCGCCGCGCGACTTCTTCCTGGTCGATAAATCGCATTAGACGCTTCCTCGGTTCGGCACAGCGAGGTTCGGCACGGCGAACGATTGTAACCCACGGCGGCTTTTCCATTCGCGCCTCGCGTAGCTTCGCCGACTTAGTGTGGGGCAAAGTTTATAATTGCGCCCACGCATGTCTTTAACCTCCGGCACAAAACTTGGCCCCTACGAGATTCTCACTCCTCTCGGCGCGGGAGGCATGGGCGAAGTGTATCGTGCCAAAGACACGCGCCTCGATCGGACCGTTGCCATTAAAGTTCTTCCTACGCATCTTTCCTCCGACCCGGAATTGAAGCAGCGCATGGAGCGCGAGGCCCGAGCGATTTCCGCGCTGCAGCACGCGAATATATGCACGCTCTACGACATCGGCTCGCAGGATGGGACCGACTTCCTGGTCATGGAGTATCTCGAGGGCCAGACTCTTGCCGAGCGTCTGAAAAAGGGTCCGCTGCCCCTCGATCAGGTTCTGAAGATTGGCGCGGAGATCGCGCAGGCCCTTGAAAAGGCTCATCAGGGCGGCATTATCCATCGCGACTTGAAGCCGGCCAACATCATGCTGACCAAAGCGGGCGCGAAGCTCATGGATTTCGGCTTGGCAAAACCCGAAGTGTCGCTTGGCTCGCAGGCCGTCGGCCCATTCACGCCCTCCACGCCGACCGTGAATCTGGCGACGCTCACTTCGGCTGCATCGCCACTTACGCAGAAGGGATCGATCGTCGGCACGTTTCAATACATGGCCCCGGAGCTTCTTCAAGGTGCGGAGGCCGACGCACGCAGCGATATTTTCAGCTTCGGCTGCGTTCTCTACGAAATGATTACCGGGCGGCGCGCCTTCGAAGGCAAATCGCAACTCAGCGTATTTTCGGCAATTCTGGAAAAAGATCCCGAGCCCATAACCGCCAGCCAGCCGCAGTCGCCGCCGATGCTCGACCGGGTGGTTTGTGCGTGTCTCGCGAAAGATCCCGCCGACCGTATGCAGTCCGCGCACGACCTGGCGATGGATCTGCGCTGGGTTGCCGAATCGATGTCGGCCGACTCTGCGGCCGGCGAATCCGGCCCGTCTCTGCAGTTCAAAAAATCCTGGGGCGCCGCGCTGGCCGCTATTCTGCTCGGCTTTATCGCCCTCGCCGCGTTTGCCGGATACCGCTGGGCGAAGTCCTCGGCAGAGGCGATATCGCTTCATGCCGAGATCCCGCCGCCAGACAAATTCACACTGGACGCGACCGGTGATGCCGGCGGCATGCCGGTTCTTTCTCCGCAAGGTGACAAGATCGCCTTCGTCGCCCACTCCGGAGAGATCAAGACGCTATGGGTGCGCTTGCTGAGCAGTGATTCGGCACAAGCGCTCGACGGCACTTCCGGCGCTTCGCATCCTTTCTGGTCGCCAGACGGTCGCTATATCGGCTTCTTTGCCGGCGGCAAGTTGCTGAAGATCGCCGCCACGGGCGGCCCCGTTGCGACAATAACCGACGCGCCCAATTCGCGCGGCGGCAGTTGGAGCGCCGACAATGTGATCGTCTTCGCCCCGGATTTCGTCGGGCCGCTTGCGAAAGTGAGCGCGCAAGGTGGCGCCGCGGAACCGGCGACAGTGATCGACCGGGCCAGGCACACCACGCATCGCTGGCCATGGTGCCTGCCCGATGGCAAGCATTTCCTTTTTCTCGCTACCAGCCACACCGGAGGCGATCCCCGGCAAAACGGGATCTACTTCGGCTCCCTCGACGGCACGGAAACGCACTTGGTCCTGTCTGCCGATTCGGCAGCCCAGTACGCATCCGGCTATCTTCTCTACCGTGCCAGCACCGCGCTGGTCGCGCAGCCCTTCGATCCGGAAAAAGGCGTTCTGTCGGGTTCGCCAACCGTGGTGGTCAACAACCTCCGCGATGACGTCGGCGTCTGGCGCAGCATTTTCGCTGTCTCCCAGAACGGATTGCTGGCTTATCAGCTGGGCAGCACCGATTCCGCAAAAAGCCATCTCGTGACGTTTGACCGGTCGGGCAAGATGCTCGCGGACTACGATCCCGTAGAGACTGCCACGAATCTGCGCGCTCTGGGCGTGCGGGACGTGCGGCTCTCGCCAGACAATAAGCGAGTGGCTTTTGCCAGCGGCACTGACATCTGGACGCTCGACCTTGACCGCAAGACCAAGACTCGGGTCACCTTCGATCAGCAGGTAATTCAGGAGCCTGCCTGGTCCCCCGACGGCAAAACACTTGTCTTCTCGGCGCGAGTCACATCCGGCGGCGGCAACGTTGAATTTCGGTCCAAAGCCGCCGACGGCAGTGGCACCGAAAAAACCTTGCTTGCCGAGCAGAACAACTACCACATTCCAGACTGGTCGCCTGATGGGAAATATCTGACCTACCTTTGGGGTGAAGGCGAAAGATTGGTTTCCCTCTGGGCCCGCCCCAGCGACGGAGGCGGTAAGCCTATTACGGTTGTGCAGCCGCCTTCGCCTCAGTTCTCCATTACCTCTTATCGCATTTCTCCTGACAGTCACTGGGTGGCTTATCAATCCGACGAGTCGGGGCAGTCGGAGATTTACATAACCTCTTTCCCCGAGGGAAAAGGCAAATGGAGGGTATCCGCAAACACCGGGGCCTATCCCGCATGGAGTGAAAATGGGAAAGAACTGTTCTTCAAGGATCTTGCCGACAATATCTCCGTGTGTTCGGTAACCCCGAAGGGCTCGGAACTCGAGGTCGGCGCGCCCCAGCGTCTATTCCACGCCGCCTCGCCCGGGATCGGCATATCGTTCGACGCTTTCTCCGATGGGAAACGCGTGCTGGTGAATCACACCCAGGATGAGGCCCCGGCCCCGCTGCAGTTAGTCACCAACTGGCCGGCGGAGTTGAAGAAATGAATCCGGGTGAGTGTTCGTAACGTGTTGAACCGACCCGGATTTCTCACCACGGTGTTATGATTTCATGCCTAAGTCCCCTCCATGCGAATTAGGCGCACCCTCCCCGTCGTCCTCGTCGTTGTAGTGGTTGCTGCGGCGGTGACCCTTGCGGTGCAATTACGAAAATTGGCCCCGCCTGAGGCCGCCCGCTTGTTGCCAGGGGCCGACGCATTCTTTTACGCAAATCTCAGTTGGGCTCGAAGACTGAATGGTGGCAAAGACCTGCCCGCTGTGAGCCACGATCCCGAGTACGAGCGCTTTATCCAGCAGACCGGCTTTCAGTTCGAGCGCGATCTCGACGAAGCGGCCTTTGCAGTGCACTATCCGGGGAACCGGCCAGCGGGGGGGACTGGCGGCTCCGCGCCCGAGATGCGCTTTTCCGAAGTGCTGGTTGGAAGGTTTCATGGCGAGCGCCTTACCGGATATTTGCGGCAGATCGCGCGCTCGATCGATACCTACCATTCAGTAGAAATCTTCACGATTCCGGTCGAGAGCAGGTTATTGCGGGTCGCGGTGCTGAGCGCCGACTCGGTGGCGGCTTCCAATCACGATGACCCGGCAGTGATTCAAGGGATTGTGGACCGCTCGAAGCGGCTGGCGTCTCCCTTCGGGGGGCCGGCTTTCTTGCGGCAGTATTACCGCGGCGTGCAATTGGGCAGCCTTAGCTGGGTGATCGCGAAGATCGATCCGGCGGCGCCGGAGACCGCTGAATGGAGCGCAGTTTTTACGAAGCCTGCGACCGTCGTGATCTCCGGAAGCCTGCTCAGTCCGCTGTACTTGCATGTGAGTGCCGTCCATTTGCGTGCCGAAGCGTTCACCGGCGGCGGTGACGAAGCGGCTGTCCTGGCCGATAAGCTCACCGCATTCATCGCCTTGACGCGATCGGCTGAAATTTCGGTGGGAACCCACGGCACCGACGCCGACGTGAAGGCTTTGTTTGACAGCGTGAAGGTCCGGCAGGATGGCGATCACGCGGTAGTCACCGCGGCCATGCCGCTGGGATTTCTACACAAAATGCTGGCTGGCCCGCCGCCCGAACTGAACGAGCCCGCGGCCATGCCGCCGCAAAGTCCTGCGCAACCAAATCCCTCTCGATAGCTGTTCGAGAATGCGCTGTCGGGAAAAGGATCGAGTGGTAGACTGCGCGCATGAGCGAGTCTGCCAAGCCGCCTGCACGCGCAGCAACTCCTCCGCACGATTCTTCCGAGATCACCGATCCTGCTCGAATGCCCGATTCCTCTCGAAGTACTCCGGTCGCTGGCCCGGTGCTCTACCTCGTCGCTACGCCGATCGGCAATCTTGAAGACATCACGCTGCGGGCCTTGCAGGTGCTCAAGAAAGCGGACGTGATCGCCTGCGAAGATACGCGGCAGACGCAGAAGCTGCTTAACCATTACGGGATTGCGACCCGCACCATCAGTTATCACGAACACAACGAAATGACCCGCGCCGCCGAACTTGTAAAGGAGATGCAGGAGGGCGCGAGCGTCGCTTTGGTGACCGACGCCGGGATGCCGGGAATCTCCGATCCGGGATTCCGTCTGATCTCTCTGGCGATTCGGCATCATCTGCCGGTAGTGCCGATTCCCGGCGCGTCGGCGTTTCTGGCGGCGCTGGTAGCCAGCGGCTTGCCCACGGATTCGTTTCGTTTCAGCGGATTTCTCCCAGCCAAGCGCGGAGAGCGGCGGGCAGCGCTGGAAGCGGTGAAAACTTCGCCGCGCACGCAGGTTTTTTATGAAGCTCCGCATCGGGTGCTGGAGGCGCTTTCTGATGTTTGCGAGGTTCTGGGAAAAGACCGGCACGTGGTAATCGCGCGCGAAGTGACCAAGCTGCATGAAGAATTCCTGCGCGGACGCGCCGGCGAAGTTCTGGAAACCCTCAAATCGCGGGATGGAGTAAAGGGCGAGATCACGCTGCTGATCGGTAAAGCGGAAGAGAACGATGCTCGTGTGGCCACGGGCGCTCTTGCCCGTCAATCGGTCAGAGAGAGAATCGATGAACTCATGGCCGGAGAAAAAATAGACGAAAAGACCGCGCTGAAGAGGGCCGCAAAGGAACGAGGGATCTCGAAGAGCGAGGCTTACCGGGAGTTGCAGAGGAGCAAGTAGTCGACCTACTTGCCCGCCAACTCCCGCTTCACAATCTCACTGACAGTTTTTCCGTCCACGCGCATGCCAGCACCTGCAAATCGCGCCATGGCATTCTTCATCACCGCCCCCATATCTTTCATGGTGGGCGTGCCCATCTCGGAGATGGTTGCCTTCACTCCAGCGGCGACTTCGGCTTCTCCGGCGGCCTGCGGCAGGTAAGTTTCGATCAGCACGATTTCCGCCGCTTCTTTATCGGCCATCTCCTGGCGTCCGCCTTTGGTGAATTGTTCGACCGAATCTTTGCGCTGCTTGATCAGCGTGTTAAGCACGGCCTGCGACTCTTTGTCGTCGAGCGGCGACATCTTATCGATCTCGCGGTTCTTCAGCGCAGTCTTCACCATGCGTAGCGTGGAGAGGCGCTGCTCGTCGCGCGCCTTCATAGCGGCGGTGATGTCGTTTTGAATGCGTTCGATCAGGCTCATTGGGGAATTATATAGAAGTGCAGGCGCTGGCCCCTTTGCCTAATTCCTTCGACCCGCAGTGACCAAAACGCTCCTCGGTGCATCTGAAGCGCAGGAGGATTCACATCATGAGCAAGCTCGCAATCTGGGCTCAACTGGAAGCGAAACCGGGCAAAGAAAAAGAGGTGGAAGCTTTCCTGAAATCGGCGCTTCCCTTGGCGGAGCGCGAACCGGGAACGATCACCTGGTACGCAATCAAAATGGGACCCGGCAAGTACGGCATCTTCGACACATTTTCCGATGAAAATGGCCGCAATGCGCATTTGAATGGTGAGATCGCGAAAGCATTATTCGCAAAGGCGGGGGAATTGCTGGCAAAAGCTCCAGAGATTGCGAAGCCAGAAATTCTCGCCGCAAAAAAAAGTGGAACCCACTGAACATCACCGATTTTCTTCCATCGCCGGAGTGCTGCGGATGCTCTTCAGAAGAAGCGTTTCCGGGGCGCTGCGGTTGCGCCTAGAAATCACCACATCGAACCACTCAGCTTCCGTTAGACTAATGCGGAACTCTTAATTTCATCTTCTTCAGATTCAGTTCTTCAGGAGCTAGCGGAATGCTGCGCAAGAATCGTCTTTTCACCCCTGGGCCCACGCCGTTGCTGCCAGCGGCGCAAACGGCGATGGCCTCGTTCACCGCACACCATCGCACTGCCGACTTCCGGAATCTCTTCCAGCGCGTGCTTGCCGATATGAAGGAATTTGTCGGCACCAAGAACGACGTGCTCGTAATGGCTTGTTCGGGCACAGGCGCGATGGAGGCGGCGGTATCGAATCTGACTTCGCCCGCTGACAAAGTTCTTGTGCTGACCGCGGGAAAGTTTGGCGAGCGCTGGACCGGTCTGACCAAGGCATTCGGTTGCAATGTTGAAGTATTGAGCGCGCCTTATGGCGAGACGTTTTCATTAGATGACATTCGCGGAAAAGTTACACCCGATGTCCGTGCAGTATTTGTGCAGGCGACCGAGAGTTCCACCGGTGTCAGGCACGACGTGCAGGGCATCGCCAAAATCATGTGTGCTGGCGGCGACGATACGCTGCTGGTGGTCGACGCCATCACCGGCCTGGGCACGACTCATCTCGATGTGGATGGCTGGGGAGTGGATTTTATTATCGGCGGATCGCAGAAGGCGCTGATGATTCCCCCGGGTCTGGGATATTGCGCGGTGAGCGAGCGCGCCTGGCGGCGAATGGAGACGACAAAATCTCCCCGGTTTTATTTTGACTTGCGAAAAGAGCGCAAGGCCGCGGTGAAGGGGGAGACGCCGAACACTCCGGCGACCTCTTTGTTTGCGGCACTCGGAGCGGCGCTTGAGTTTATTCGCGGTATGGGAAACGGCGATCTCGCGGCGGGCCGCAAAATTCTAATCGACAACGCCGAATTGTGTGCGGCGATGACGCGGTCGGGCGTGCAAGCTCTGGGCCTGAAGTTGTTCGCGAGTTCTCCAGCGGCGGCGCTGACGGCAATTCATTCGCCCGATGGAATCGATTCGGGAAAGATCATCAAGGAATTTCGCGAATCGTTTGACGCGGTAGTCGCGAATGGCCAAGGCGAGATGAAAGGCCAGCTGTTCCGCATCGCGCACATCGGCTACTACGATTATCTCGATACGGTCGGCATTCTGGCCGCGCTCGAGCACGTGCTGACACGCGTTACCGGAAAAACAGTCGAGTACGGCGCTGCGCTGCGCGCGGCCCAGGAGGTATATGCGCGAGCCCTTGCCGGCAACGCGCAACTGGTCGGCTGACCTAGCCTGACTCTTCCTGGGAAAAAAGACATGAGCGAATCCGTAAAAATCGTCATAGCGGAAAAAATTTCCGCTTCAGCCGTTTCGCAGTTGAATGAACCCGGCTGGGTCGTGCTCACCGCCGAGCAGCTCGATGGCAAACTGCCCGCTGAATTGGAATCTGCCGATGCCTTGATCGTGCGCTCGGCCGTGCAGGCCGATGCCCGGCTCCTTTCACATGCAAAAAAGTTGCGCGTGATCGGCCGTGCGGGCGTGGGCGTGGACAACATCGATCTCGACGCCGCTACGCGCCAGGGCATTGCAGTGATGAACACGCCCGGCGCGAACGCCGTGGCAGTGGCGGAGCAGACTGTCGCAATGATGCTGGCGATGGCACGCCATCTTTGCCGCGCCGATGCGCAGATGCATGCCGGAAAATGGGAAAAGAAATCGCTCCAGGGAACGGAACTGCGCGGCAAGACTCTGGGCATCGCCGGCCTCGGGCGCATCGGCATGGAAGTGGCGGGGCGAGCGCGTGCCTTCGGGATGGAGGTAGTGGGGCACGATCCGTTTGTTTCGGTCGCGGTGGCGAAGGAGCGGGGAATTCGGCTGGTGAGTTTAGACGAACTGTATGCTGCCGCTGACTACATCACGCTGCACGTTGGCCTGACTTCGCAAACGACAGGCATGATCAATGCAGCTGCGATCGGAAAAATGAAGAAGGGCGTACGTCTGGTGAACTGCGCCCGCGGAGAGCTGGTGAATGAATCCGACCTGGTGGCGGCGCTGAAGGAAAAGCATGTGGCTGCCGCCGCACTGGATGTATTTACCGACGAGCCGTTGAAAAATTCTCCTCTAACGGCGATGGAGAACGTGATTCTCACCCCGCACATCGGTGGTTCGACGCTTGAGGCGCAGGAAGCCGTGGGCGTGCAGATTGCCCAGCAGGTACGCGAGTATTTGAAGCATGGCGTGTTCCAGAATGCGGTGAATGTGCCCTCGGTTTCAGCGGAAGAATATGCCGAGATGCAGCCCTACATAATTCTTGCGGAGCGCATGGGAGCGTTCCTCGCGCAGATTTCCGAAGGATCGATCGAAGAAATTTCATTGCGCTACAGCGGGCACATCGCAGGATGGAAGACGGAGCTGATTCGCAACGCGGCGATCAAAGGCATTCTCAACCAGACTCTGGACGAGAAGGCGAACCTGGTAAATGCGGCGTCGCTGGCCGATTCTCGAGGGCTGCGCGTGCATGAGGCTCATAAAGAAAAAGCTTCAACCGGTGGGGCGGGAAGCGTGCTTTCGGTCTTTCTCAGGAGCTCGAAGGAGGAGCACATGGTCAAAGGCGCCGTTCTGCGTGGAACCGCTCCGCGGCTGCTGCATATCGATGACATCGACGTGGAGGCTCCGCTGGAGCGCGATCTCATTTACTTGCGCAATCGCGACGTGCCCGGCGTGATCGGCAGAGTTGGAACGATTCTGGGTGAAGGCGAGATCAACATCGCGGATTTTTCCCTGGGCCGGCGGGCTGCCGAATCGTCTGGAGAGCGCGAGGCCATTGCTGTCGTTCACGTGGATGGTCCTGTGCCGGATGCTGTGCTCAAGAAGCTGGAGTCGATTTCTGCGGTACGGCAGGCTAAGGCGGTTCGGCTGTTTTAGAGATCTCTGCCGTAGATGGTTCTTGATTCAACCACAGAGGGCGCAGGGTTTCACAGAGGAAACCCTCAGAAACGCTCCAGCTTATGAATTCCTCTCATCCCTTTTCAGCTTTCTGCTCTCCGCCAGCAGCGACATCGAGTGCATCAGATTCTGCAGTGTAACGATCCCTACCAGTCGCTGATCCTCGACCACTGGAATGATGCTGAGATTACGCGAGGTCAGCTTGCGAAATGCCGACGCGAGCGACTCCTGCCGCACGGAAACTTCAAACAGCTTATTCATCACAGCCTGCACGTAGCCATTGCCTTCCATGCGCAAGGCTTCGAGAATGCGCTGGCGCGAAATCACTCCGACCATGTCGCTGCCGCGCACGACCGGGAAATCATCCTGCAGAGTGTGCACGGCTTTGTCGAGTGCATCAACCAGCGTGTCGGCGGGCGAGAGCGTGGCGAAGTCGGTGAGCATGACCTCTTCCAGGCGGACATTATCCAGCACCGACTGGAAGATGACGGCGCGCTCTTCGAGCTGCGCGGCAGAAAAAATAATCACTCCGATCATGGTGAGCCATGTATTGCTGAAGAGCCCGCCGACCATCAGGACCATGGCGATGGCATGACTGATAGAAACGGCGCGCCGCGTGGCCGCGGCCGGGTCAATCGTGCGGGCGAAATACGCGCGCAGAATGCGGCCTCCGTCGAGCGGGTACGCAGGCAGTAGATTCAGCCCCGCTAAATAAATGTTTGCCCAAACCAGGCTGCGCGGCAGGTTGCTCGATTGCAGGAACGGCCAATGCCAGAGGTCGATTCCGGGAGCCAGGGCATAGATCAGAAGCGCAGCGATGGCCGCAAACCCAAGATTCACCAGCGGTCCGACCAGGGCGATGCGCACTTCGCGCTTCCACAGTGCGGCTGGTTGAGACGTTTGCGCGCGAGTTTCGTCGAAAACGGTAACGCCACTGAGCGGAAGCAGAATGACGGCTTTGGCAATCAATCCCGCCCGCCGCGCGACCAGCATGTGTCCAATTTCGTGCGCCCCAACGCAGGCCAGAATTATCCCCACCAGCGCGAGATCGCGCGGGCCGTTCGCCGAGGGATGGACCGTGTATTCCGTCCAGAAAACGAACAGAGGCAGAATCAGGAACGTAAGGTGAAGCCGGACCTCGACTCCAAAAAGGCGACCGACGTGAACTGACCAGCTTCTCATAGGCTGCGCTACTCCTGTTATTTTACATGGGTGGGCAGAGCGAATCCGGCACTCGAAGGTTCAGCAGCATGCGCGTGATCGCGGGCAAATATCGTGGACGCCCGCTGCGGCCGGTGCGTGGCAGTGCGACCCGTCCCACCTCGGACCGCTTGCGCGAAACTTTGTTTAATGTGCTGACCTCGGGGAATCCGGAGGCGCTTGAAAATACGGTTTGGCTGGATTTGTTCGCCGGGACCGGCGCCGTTGGCATCGAGGCGCTGAGCCGCGGCGCGAAACAGGTTTATTTTGTTGAGACCTCGGCGGCAGCGGCAAAGGTGATCGAACAAAATCTACAGAGCCTGCAAATCACCGAGGGATACAAAATCCTGCGCGACGATCTTGCAGGAGTTGTGTGGAAGTTGCAGCGCGAGCATTTTGTCGGCGACGTAGTGTTTCTCGATCCGCCTTACGGATTGCGCAACTCATACGAAGAAACGTTGACCGTGCTGGCAAATTCGACCCTGGTTTGGGCCATGTCGCTGGTGGTCGCCGAGCACGATAAGAAATACGACCCGGGGAACGCGTTCGGGTCGCTGCGTAGAATCCGCACCCTTACCCAGGGAAATTCTTCGTTGAGTTTCTACAAGATTGGCGGTCAGGTGGATCTGAACAAGTAAGGCACGATGCGCCGAACGCAATTCAACCTACATCAGCAATTCAGGGTCGCGGCGGACAATGGGGTGCTGCATTTCTTGCAGATCGTTCTTCACCATGTTCAGGCCGTATACGCACGCTTCGAACTCTCGCGAAAGGTGGCCGAACAACGGCGCGACCTTGGCATATTCGAAATGCTCGAACTTCGAAACGATGTAGTAGCTCTCTTTTCCCGCCTTCATCCACTCGACAAAACTCTCGAGGCGCTGCCGTCGCAAGCGAAAGTGGTTGATGCTCTCGGGAAACATCCCGGCAAAGAACAGCGCGAAGTCGCCAATGTGTTTGCGCACCTGGCGTTCACGATCGAAGGAGGGTGCGGGTCCGTAAACCGGGTCAGACTCAAGCAGCATCTCGCCTAAATCTGTGAGCGGTTTTTCGGCGGAGTTGTGAATCTTGAATAACTGATCGCTCTCGCAGAATTCCGCCAGCAAGTGCGAAACGTAAGCAATGACCTCCGGATCGCGAATGCCGATCTCTTCGGCGTAGTGGCGCCCAACCAGTTCCTGAAAAAGCTGACGCAGCGGATGCGATTCCGGAATCATGCTTTTCGAACTCCTGAAAGCCGCGTTGCACCGCAGTCTTCAACCACGGTTAGTAAGTAGTTACCGCAGTTCCGTGTGAAACGCAAGTGACTTTTGTTTATCCAAACCATCAATTTTACGAATGATTAGAGGGGGATGGCACACTGCGAGGTTGCAGCGCGCTTTTATTGGCACTCTCAAGAGGTGGCTGCTAGATTTACTGCGCGGTAAACATCGTTTTGCCGGGCGGAAGTTGCAAAAGGTGGAAGTTGCAAAAGGAAGACGCGCAAGAAAGTGCAAAAGATGAACCACCTGTTATCCCATTGCTTCTTCCCCGCCTCGGACGCCGGCAGTAAAGTTCCCCTCGCCGTGCACGCTCCGGCAATCCCGAATACAGCATGGACTGTATCGCCGCAACGGCGCCCGGCCCCATAGAATCCGCTCAGCCTAAAACTGTTGATGCGCCCCTTCGTCCCGTCGGTAAAGTCGGCATCCATCCCGGATGTTTGGCCTTCCACGAATGCAAATGATCGAGAGGAGACAGTCTTGATTCGAAAATTCGGAAAAACCGCAGTCGCGGCAGTACTGGCGGCGGCGCTTTCATGGTTCGTTGCCGTGCCCCTGGTGCGCGCCGACGATCGTTCACAGTGTCAACACGCTGTCGAAAAAGCCGAAGCACGTCTGGATAAAGCCATCCATGACCATGGAGACCATAGTCACGAGGCCGAAGACCGGCGCCGCGATTTGAACGCCGAGCGCCAGCGCTGCTGGGATAGATATCACCAGTGGTGGAACGGCCACGAACATCGCTGGGAAACGGAGCAGAACTGGGATCGCTGAGGCACCTTTTGGCCCGCGATAGCGGCCTGCTCTAATTCTTTGGCAGGTGTCATAGAGCCCATCCATTTTCGGTTTGCGAAATGGATGGGATTTTTCTGCGTCAACATTTTCAAATTGAAAAGTCTCTAATCAATCGTTTCCCGTCGACCGGCTTCTGGTTGATCTGGAACCGCCGAAGCCAATCCTCAGAACAATCCCTCAAGTGCCGAAGCGCCCTGCCGATGAAACCGAAGATCTATCCTCGGCTCTGGAGGCGGCAACACTTTCCCTAACCATTTCATCGCTTGGCCATTCACCCTCGTCGCCAGCGCCGCGCCGTCTGACGCTGCCGCGGGATCCTCCGGCAAACTGACCGTCGAGACAATTTCCATACTCCGCCTTCAACTCGGCCGGGCTACAGGTTCCTCCTGTTGACGCATCTCAATTCGCGCGCTTATCATTTTCGTTTGGCCCAAACTCCGCCGACGGTTCCGGTGACCCGTCGCACATTTTAGAAGTGAGTCTATGGATAAGAAGAAGTTGGAAGCCTTCAAAAAACGGCTGGAAACGCGGCAGCAGGATCTCCGCCGCACCGTGGTCCGCAATCAGGCGGATGGCCGTTCAGCCGACGAAGATACGGCGCAGGATGTTGCCGACCGCGCCGCCAGTTCCTACACCAAAGAATTTTTGTTCAGCCAGAGCAACAACGACCGCCAGCTTCTCCAGATGGTCGAGACTGCCCTGGCCCGCATTCGCGAAGGCAGCTTCGGCGAATGCATTCATTGCGGCAAAGAAATCAACCCCAAGCGCCTCGAAGCAGTTCCCTGGGCGCGCCATTGCATCGAGTGCCAGGAGAAACTGGAGCAAGGTTTGCTGGAAGAAGCCCAGCGCTAAGTCCCGATCTCCGGACTTCGGTCTCGAGACTTCGATCCCGGCTTTGACGCTCGATTTCCCGGCTGATAGACTGATGTATCGTCCCACCAGCACAGAGTCATCGGACATCGACTCGTTACACTGAGACTGGAAGGTAGAAGTGCGCGCAGAAACCCGCCATCAGCTTAAAACGGACGCATTCAGCCGTGCCACCATCGGCTATGCCGAGAAAACCGCCCATTGGAGCGTCGAACACCGCAACACCCTCATAATCGCTATCGTCGCGGCTGCAATCATCGTCGCCGCCGTGTCCGGCGGATGGTATTACCAAAGCCAGCAAAACGAAAAAGCCAGCCTCGATCTGACTCAGGCCACGCGAACTCTCGAAGCCCAGCTTCGTCCCGCGGGAACCCCCGCGCAGCCCGACGTTCCCAGCTTCACCTCCGCGAAAGAACGCGCCGTAGCCGCCCAGAAACAATTTCAAGCCATCGTCGATAAATATCCCCACACCAGCACCGCGGATATGGCTCGTTACTTCACCGGAGTCACAGCAGCCAGCATGGGCGACAACATCGCCGCCGAAAGCAGCTTCAAGTCCGTAGCTTCCACAGGCAATAAAGAACTGTCTTCAGTAGCGAAACTCGCCTTGGCAGGCCTCTACGGCAACACCAATCGAACCAAAGATTCCGAAAAGCTCTACCAGGAACTCATCAACCATCCCACCACGTCAGTGGGCAAAGTCACGGCGCAGCTGCAACTCGCCGAACTCTACCAATCCAGCAACCAGCCCCTCGATGCCAAACGCCTCTTCGAGCAAATCAAGAAAGACAATCCCAGCACCGAAGCCGGCCAAATCGCCACCCAAAAGCTAGCCGAACTGAAATAGCGTTGTCGCGCTGAGCGCAGCACCTCTTCGCAAAGCGAAAAAGGTACGGCCGTCGAAAAGTCCCTATAAGCAAAACTGCCTGCGCTGAGCGAGAGCCCCCAGCCACTAAATCCCTCCGTCCACTCTCTGCTGCATCGCCAGTACCCGGCAAGTGGGCCGAACCACATCCTCGATGAAATTCGATTCCGCAAACCGGAATCCATAACGAAACGCGCTCCGCTGCCGGACTACGGCGTAAATCGTGACTCGTCCAAAAGGCAGAGTGAAATCCAGTTCAACAAGTTCGCCCACGGGCAGCTCAAGCCGTACCATCGCTGAAATTCCAGACTCGCTGATGTCCACGGTATGCCCCTTCAGCAAACCGCAGCTCTTCGAATCGATCGAAACCTCGACCTCGATTTTGAAACGCGCCTGCCCCCGCCGATCCAGCAGATCGGAAGACGCGCTGGGTAGGAATGTGGGCTGGCTGTCTTCCTTCAATCGCGGACTCCAACCTATCTTCATCGTCAAAAATCCCGCGAAACTTTAAACTTCGCCAACCTTCATCCGGGTTTCACTTTTTTCGCCACTTGGGTAGGATGTTCTCCAGTCCCAAATTCCGTCGGAGAGAATCGCAGCGCCCAGGAAAATCATGGCCGATTTCACATTGCGCGTTAACGCGAGCGAAAAAAAAGTAAGCGTATCTCCAGATACGCCTTTGCTCTGGGTTCTGCGCGACACGCTGCAACTCACGGGAACAAAATTCGGCTGCGGAGCCGGACTCTGCGGCGCCTGCACCGTTCATGTCGAAGGCTCTCCGGTGCGCTCCTGCTCCACTCCGGTTTCGCAGGTCGCAGGCAAGAACATCACAACCATCGAAGGCTTGAGCGCCAACGGCCTGCATGTCCTCCAGCAGGCCTGGATCGACGAAGAAGTTCCGCAATGCGGCTATTGCCAAACCGGACAGATCATGACTGCAGCCGCACTGCTTGCCAAAACTCCCAACCCCAGCGACGATCAGATCACGCAAGCCATGAACGGCAATCTCTGCCGCTGCGGCACCTACGAGCGCATTCGCAAAGCCATCCATCGCGCCGCCGGGGGCACGCGATGAGCCCGCTGACTCGCAGAGAATTCGTCGCCGCCGGAGTTGCCGCGGGTGCGGGACTCGTCATCGGTTTCTACCTGCCCCACAACGGCAAGCGCAAAGAATTCTCGCCCAATGCCTACCTGCGCATTTCGCCCGATAACAAAATCACCATCGTTGTCGCGCGCTCGGAAATGGGCCAGGGCGTCCGCACCGCGCTGCCCATGATCCTCGCCGAAGAACTCGAAGCCGATTGGAAACAAATCCAAATCGAGCAAGCCGGGGCCAGCACGCTCTACGGCGATCAAACCACCGGAGGCAGCGCCAGCGTCCGCACCACCTGGGACCCCATGCGCAAGGCGGGAGCGCAAGCCCGCGAAATGCTGATCTCCGCTGCTGCGCTCACCTGGGGCGTTCCGCGATCAGGCTGTGCCGCGCAGAATGGAACCATCGTTCACGCCGCCACCAAACGCAGCCTGACTTACGGAGAACTCGCAGCCAAAGCCGAAATCCTGCCGATCCCCACCGACGTTCCGCTCAAGCAGAATAAAGATTACAAAATCGTCGGCCAGCGGCTTCCCCGTGTCGATACGCCGTCCAAAGTAAAAGGCACGGCCACATTCGGCATCGATTTCCTCCTGCCCGAAATGAGGTACGCCGTGCTTTCTCGCTGCCCGGTCATCGGCGGCAAAGTCGCAAGCTTCGACGATAAAGACTCCAAAAAAATCTCCGGAGTAAAGTACGTGGGCAAAATCAGCGACTCCGCTGTCGCAATTGTTGCCGATAGCGTCTGGAGCGCGATGGAAGGCCGCCGCGTCCTCAACGTGAATTGGGACGAAGGCCCCAACAAAAACCTGAACACAGCGGCAGTCAACGAATCGCTAAAACAAACCTCCACAAAAAAGGGTGTAAGCCTGTATTCGGTGGGCGACGTCTCGAAGGTTTCAGGTCGCCGCATCTCCGCCGAATATCAGCTTCCCTTCATGGCCCATGCACCCATGGAACCCGGAAACTGCACTGCGAATTTCTCGGGCCAGAATTCCTCAGCGAAGACCTGCGAACTCTGGGCGCCCACGCAAGTCCCGCAAGATTGCCGCGACTCAGTAGCGCAAGCCGTCGGCCTCGATGCCGATCAGGTAAAAGTAAACGTAACGCTAATGGGCGGAGGCTTCGGCCGCCGCCTCGAGCACGACTACGCAGTCGAAGCCGCACTCGTCTCGAAGGCGGTAAACGCTCCAGTGAAAGTGATCTGGACGCGCGAAGACGATATGCGCTCCTCAACCTATCGTCCCGCAAGCCTGCATCAGCTGAACGCCGTTCTCGACAGTTCCGGATTTCCAGCCGCATTCACCCATCGCATGGTCGCTGCATCCATCAGCGGCCAGAAAGGCCAGCCCGGACCTAACGGCGTCGATCCCGACCTGCCCGACGAAGCCGCGTTCGTCTATGGCTTGCCGAATGTGTCGCTGGAATACGTTCTCGCAGAAACGCCGGTGCCTCTCGGCTGGATGCGCTCGGTCTATGCGTTGCAAGCCAGCTTCGCCAGTGAAAGCTTCATCGACGAACTCGCCGCCGCCGCAGGCAAAGATCCCCTCGACTATCGCCTGCACATGCTCGCCAAAGATCAGGATATTCAATATTTCACCACCACCTGGAAAACTGCCCGCATGCGCGCCGTCCTGCAACTGGCGGCCGACCGCGCCGGATGGAAGAATCCATTGCCAACCGGGTGCTTTCGTGGCATCGCCTGCTTCGGGTGCTTCTCTTCGTATATGGCCGAGGTGGTCGAGATCAGCATGGAGAACGATGCGCCAAGAGTCCACCGAGTAGTAGCCGCCGTCGATTGCGGACAAGTAGTGAATCCCAGCATCCTCGAACAACAAATTCAAGGCGGCATCATCTACGCTCTCACCAACGCGCTGCGCGCCCAAATTACCATCGACAAAGGCCGCGTCGTGCAAGGTAATTTCGACGATTACCAGCCGCTCCGCATGGAAGAAACGCCCACCGTCGAAGTGTATGCAGTCCCGAGCACTGAAGCGCCAACCGGAATCGGCGAACCCTCCGTCCCCCCGCTGGCCCCCGCATTGTGCAGTGCCATCTACGCGGCGACAAAGAAGAGAATTCGTAAGCTGCCAATCCTGACCTGAAGAACATGAGTTCCGGCGGGATCATTGGGACGCCGCCCGCATCGATGCCGAAATCACCCAGGTAGCCGATTGGGGCCGCCAGCGCGGAGCTCCGCTTATCTGCAACGAGTTCGGTGTCTACCGCGAATACGCCCGCCAGCCGACCGCGAATCCTGGCTTCACGACGTGCGGACTTCCCTCGAGCAACACAGCATCGGCTGGACAATATGGGACTACTCCGGCTCCTTCGGAGTCGTCACAAAAAGATGGCAAAACCACTCAGGACGCAAGCACGCTGCGGGCGCTGGAACTGAAGATTCCGTCCAGCCACTGAGAAATCGACGGGTACAACATTAGCGCCGCAAATCGCGATCATCCTCGGAAGGCAATATTTTCGTGCCAGCCGCAGGCATCGGCTGCCCAACCGTCAATGCGAATGTTTTGATGTTCCTGCCAAACGAATGAACATCAATACCACCAAACTCCGCGAAGCCCCCGCGCAATTCCTCAGAAATGCTCGCATCCCATCCCGCCTGCGAAACCCAAACAGTCGTCCCCGGCTTCAATCCATACTCTTGCACAAGCCGCTGCCAATCCCCAGGAAACGCTTCCGCTCGGAAGGACCAAGTCTTGTAGTCGTCAGAAACCACGCGCCGGCCTTCGCACCGAAACTCCTCAAAACTCTCGGGCGCCGCATCGAACGAAATCGGCCGCTGCTCGCACAAATAATGCCCCAGCACGAGATCGCTCTGATAATCCGTAAAAATTATGTCCGGCGCATTCACATTCTTCGCAATGAACTCCATCGCCGCCGTCATGTTCGCCGTACTCTGATCCGCTCGCTCCATCCGCGGTTGCTGCGTCTTGCCAAAGATCACACACGCTAGAACAATCGCGGCAGCAATCGCAACTCCACGCATCCATCGCCGCCCCGTCAGCCAGGCAATCGCCACACTCACGCCAGCCACCGCCGGAATAATCAGAAACGCCACATGCCGCGTCCCGCCATAAGGATAAAGATGGGCCAGGCTAACAACGCAAGCAATCGCAAACGGCAGAACCAGCAGTAAAGCCAACCGCCGTGCGCCAAAATTCTCCCGCCCATCTTTCTCCCCCAACAGCAGAACCACGTCCCCAACAAACACCAACCCCATCACATCGCCAACCGCAAGCTGCCCAAAGAAATATTGAAAAACCCCAAAACCATGCCCCAGCAAAAAAACCACCGGATTCTGTCCCGGATGAAAATAAGACCGGCTCAAAAACTGATCGCTCATCCATCCCTGCAAAACCGGATTCGCGTAACCCATCCCCAGTTTGGAAATATGCGTCTTATATAAAACAACAGCGAGCGCCAGGCCGCCAAACTGTCCCACCACCCACGCCGCCACAACGCCGCGCCGCAGCCGTTCCGTGAAAATCCTGAACACCGCATAAACTCCCAGCGCCGCCGCAAACCAGAACGCTGAGTAATGCGACAGCATCGCCAGATACAGGCAAGCCGCAAACGCGGCCATGCGCCCCACCGACTGCCGGGCAAACGCCGAATCCAAAAAATACAAAGCCCCCGCCAGAAACGCCAGCAGCAACGAATACTGCCGAATCTCCGCCGATAAGATAACGATCGGCGGCAAGAACGCCACAAACACCAGCCCCACCAATCCGGCCACTTCGCCCGCGGCTTCAGCCAGCCACTTATAAAAGATCCAGCAAAACGCCACACCAGCCAGAATCAGTGGCATGCGCAGCCACAACTCCGAGGTCCCCAGCGCCCGCCAGTAATAAAGCACCACCGTCAGCAGCGGAGGATGCGACGCCGTCAAACTCTCCCGGTAAGCCAGCGCCAGCGACGGCTGATTCGCCAGCCGAAAATGTAGCGCCTCATCCGGATTCAAGAAAGTTCCCGAAGCCGCCCAAAGGCGCGCCAAAAATCCACCCAGCGTGATCGCCGCCGCGAATAAGTTGAAATGGGATGCCCCACTCTTCGCACCTTTCGAAGAGTGGGATAAGAACCGGCTGGATTTCATGAACGCAGAATTTGTCGAGTCAGAATTTCTCAAACTACCATTACTGTACAACGTTCAAAGCCATCATCCCGCCCCAACACCGCATCCTCCCCACAAGCCTGAATCGTCACCCCACTCCGCAGCAAATCCCAGGCCTCCCGGTACTCCCCATATTTTTGCCGCTGCGCCGCCGGAGTAAAGTGCACACTGCTATTGGTCCTCCCAATCACCTCATACGGGACGATGTACCAGTAATCCACTGGGATCAGCAGGATCGCAAAAAAGTCCACCGTCCCCGGCGCATACATCTTCCGCCCCGGACCCATCACATTCAGGCTGTACTCCCCATTCCTCCGTCTATAAATCGTCGACTTCACCTGCACCCGCTGCAGGCGTCCCAGTCGCTCCACGCCCAGGTCATACACCCCGGTCTGCCCATACGGACGCAGCACCTTCATCCCCAGCCCCGCCGCCAGCATCGAAAAATACATCTCCGCCCACTCGCCCCGCTCCTTGCACCCCTTCAACTTCCCGCCAGCCAACCGGTCCACACTCTTCCCCTTTGCCCGACTCCCCATCCAATCCATGTCACCCCTTTTCCTACCGATGTCATTCCGAACCTTCGCGAAGTGAAGGTGAGGAACCTGCTTTTATCCACAAAACCCTGCCAAAACCGTTTTTAGGACAGACTTCCAGTCTCCCGTCCTTCGCCTGTGCGCCGAAAGCCCATCCGTCACATTTGCCGCGGAAGGTCTGTGGAAATGCCCAAAAGGGATTTTGGGTGGCGCTGCGCGGGCCCCGCAACATTGTCATTCCGACGCGCGAGCGTAGCGAGACAGGAGAGCCGCCCTGAGCCGCCGAGCGTGCAACGCGAAGCAGCCGAACGGGAACCTGCTTTAGGCCGCATCGGCAGGGTGGCCATGTCTCGCGTCTTTTGCGAGACGTGGGATTCCACGGACTCATCCTCTAGCGGTTCTTGGCAGCGCCATGACCGGGAAGGGCACGGCTTCAGCCGTGCCGAACGATGTCCCGTGAGATGTCATTCCGAACACTCGCGTTAGCGAGCGTGAGGAACCTGCTGTTAGGAGTGATGATGACAAAGGTTCGCGTGCTCACCGATCGCTCCAGCGGCGCGATCAATCAACCGCCCCACTCAAGCCAAAACCAGGCTTGAACGGGCCACCCGCCAACCTCACTACCGGAGCACTTTTGCGGCAAGGGTGGGAATCGGAAATGCTAAAGGCGGATGCTCTGGGGTGGCGCAGCGCTTCAGCACTGCGACCAAGATTGCAAGACCGAAAAACCGGAGGGGCAAAGATTGGGAAGGGCACGGCTTCAGCCGTGCCGACCGGACGCCCTCACGAATGAACTTGCGGTTGGACCGGAGCAATTTTCAAGGTACAATTTTGAGCTTGACTGATGTCCTACCACAATATGTCGGCTCACTCAGTAAGTACATACGCGCTGAAAGGTACTACGACCTACTTGCTGCAATTAAGCATGACATCCCGGAGGCCGAACTCCGCGCGCAATTTGATCCCAATCTCTACGCCACTGCAAGAGCAAGATATCTAATTATTAGCGACGGAATCGTCCGACGCGACAAACTCGTAGATTTCATTCATGAGCAAGGCTCATTCACTGAGCAAGTGAAGATGGTGATGTATTTTCTGTTCATGTTCCGAGACAACGTTACCGTGACGTTATTAGTAAAGATGTTTAGACCCGACAATGGAGGACGGGAAGCCTTAAGGGACGCGGCGCGCTGCCAGCATGGACCTGCAATGGAGAAGTGATCTCGCTTCGAAATACAAAGCCGGAACCCAAATCGCCCGGGTCCTGAGCGAGGACTGGTGCGCTCGCGAACTGTATTGCCCAGCCTGCAACTCAGATCGCCTCGCCGGGTCGAAGCCAAACCTTCCAGCGGTCGATTTCCGATGTCCGGCATGTCAACAACCGTTTCAATTGAAGAGCGGAAGGGGCTGGAACGCCGCCAAGATCGTTGACTCTGCCTACCAAAGCATGATCGCCTCAATTCGGGAGGACAGGACGCCAAACTTGCTTCTTCTTCAATACTCGAGCAGCTGGCTCGTTCAGAATCTGCTATTAATCCCGCGCTTGTTTTTCACCGAAAGCGTGATCGAGAAGCGCAAGCCACTTGGTCCGAACGCCAGACGAGCAGGATGGATCGGATGTAACATTCTTCTGGGCCAAATACCTGTAGACGGGAAGATTCAGATGATCTCGGCTGGAACGGTAGTGGAAAAGGACCGGGTCCGAGCGGAATTCGCGCGAATAAGTCAGCTTGCGAAACTTCCGCCGTCGCTACGCGGCTGGACACTCGATGTACTTCAAGCAATCCGCCGCCTGCAAAAATCGAACTTTTCGTTACAGGACCTCTATGGGCTTGAAGGGAACTTACGGGAGTTGCACCCGAACAACCGAAACATCCGCCCGAAGATACGACAGCAGCTACAAGTGCTCCGTGACCTGAAACTCCTCGACTTTCTCGCACCCGGGCACTACGCTTTGCGGGATTAAACACCCGTTGTGGTTTGCGGAGAGGGCTTAGAACTCCTCGACTGTAAGACCGGCCCTCCCGGCATCCCGTGCGATTTTGCGGCGGCGCGAACGTGCCACGGCAAAACCGGGCCCGCGCAAGAAACTTCTAGGAGAAGCACTCTTCATGGCCTGAAGGAACCTTTGTCCCTTGTCATTTGCGGGTTTGCACTCAAACCAATCGCCCTCATCCTTGAGGACGATATCGTTCTCAAGGCACTCGTAATCTCGGGGATCAGCCATAGCTGCCTCCAGACAATCGCAAGCGACGCAGTGCGCCTTCGGCCGCACTGCTCTCGTCTGATCCAATTATCGGAGGAAGATCGGGCATCGAATAGCTGTAGCACGCTACCGAGGCCCTAGCCCATCCCACATTGGTACTCAGCCCCAAAAACGGCAGGGACAACGCCACCACGACAGCCCAACGACGGACCCTATCGAACAATTAAAGCTCAGCCCTACGAGCACCCGCTCGTACTCCCGCAGCTCCCGCACCGATAGCAGCTTCCATTCCGCGTCATGATGCTGCCCGCAGAAGCTGCAACTGGGAGCGTCTCCCAGATCAATGATTCCCGCGAGCCCTCCCGCTGCATCAATCTAGCCTCAGCAATGCCCGCTCCGCAGCCTGCGGCAATTTGATCGGAACGAAGTACTCTTCCGGATACAAATAATCCTCACCCGACTCATCAACTACGCGCATCAGACCATGCCGGGACGCCTGAGCATCGTCAAGCACCCGATACACCTTGTGCATCTCGAGACTCGCCGGATAATCCCTGTTACAGACACACAAAGCAAACCGCGCCTGTCCCGGCCTAGAAGCGGTCGAAGGTGCGCTTGACTTTGTATTCTTTCTTGCCGACTCCATGAGCTTCATACCAACGTATCTCTGAACTAAAAATTGAGCCATCGGCTTATTCGACCACGCCAAAGCCCTTCATTTTTCGCCAACGGCCTCTACCGTACATCTTCGACAGTCTTTTTCGTTCGCGAATAGCGGTGCCGGTGGCAATTACCTCTACATCGGTAATCGGCCCGACAATCCTGAAATGCATTCACTGGCACCGCAATCTTTGCTAACCCTATGAGCACCCGCTCGTGCTTCCGCAACTCCCGCAGCGGTAACAGCTCCCGTTCCGCGTCATGATGCTGCCGCAGAAGCTGCAACTGGGGGCATCTCCCAGGTCGATAATTCCCGCCAGCGCATCCGCCGCGTGAATCGAGCCGACTCCTGCTTCACGGTTTCCAGCTTCCGGACGCCGCACGCCGGACGCCGCTTCCTCCGGCAACTGGCCGCTGCCCAGCGACGACTTTGGCCGCAGGTTCTCAAACAGCATCTGCTGCTGCCCTGTCAGAAAGCGCAACTGCAGCCAGCGGAAGATGTAGTCCATGATCGACTTGGCGTAGCCGATGTCCGGATTGCCGCTCCAGCCGCTCGGCTCGAAGCGCGTGTGCGCGAACTTCTCGCAGAGCAGGCGCAACGGCACTCCATGCTGCAGTGCAATCGAGACCGCCAGCGCAAAGCTATCCACCAAGCCCG
>Ga0210398_10001323_pt1 | contig 25830 bp, 21 predicted proteins | sample IncBWC4OmetaG_FD_161047 | JGI IMG/M metagenome (GOLD analysis project Ga0210398, IMG submission 161047) | Forest soil microbial communities from Barre Woods Harvard Forest LTER site, Petersham, Massachusetts, United States - Inc-BW-C-4-O | ecosystem: Environmental > Terrestrial > Soil >... | reverse complement strand
ATCTATTCTCCTTAGATCCCTTCGCAGGCGAGCAGAAATGCGTAACAAAGGCCGAGGCCCGCGAGTCCGAGCAGGAACATTGTTGGGAGCCAAACAACCAGATTCATTTCGATTCCTCCGCGAACCAGTTCCGGAATTGCTGACCATACGTCGAGCGCGAGCGGCGCGAAGACGTCCGGCGCTGAACACAGGACTAACTGGATGGTTCCTGTTTGACCCTCCGCTTCTGCTCCAGTCAGATCTCGCGCCTCGACCGAACGGAAATCGAGGAACAGCATCGAACGTGCCAAAAAATCGGACGACGAGTACCAAGACCACTCAGATTGAAAAGACTTGGCAATCAGATTGAAACGGCCAGCCGCTCAGATTGAAAAGTTCCCCGTCGCTTTTCAAAAAGCACGCAAGGAGGCGTTGCATAATGCGCGAACACCGGAATTTTTCGAAGAGTCCAACGACCTTAGACTGAGTGATGGCTCAGGCCGGTCGCATGAGTTAGCCGACCCATCATCGAAATGGCACTCTTCTAACTAAACAGGGAGACACAGAACCGGGAATTGCGGAGGGGGAAAATCCCACGATTTCAATTATCTCATTGAACGTTCGCGCGACGTTTTCAGCACTGCTTCAGCTGGGGCTGGAGAATCTCCGTTTCGCGAGCGGGTGATGGACGAGTGGGCCTATGGTTGCGGAGTGCGCTTGCAGTTCATCGAGCCGGGCAAGCCGATCCAGAATGCTTTCACGGATGGCAATCAGCTCGAGGATTATTGCGACGGGCTGCCCGACGAGTTCGCGAACTTCCCCTAACCCTATGCGGGAATGACCAAAAAAGAGATTTCCCGTTGCGGCCGCTACTCGCTCAGATCCTCGAGCAGCGCCTTGGCGTCCTTCAGATCAGCGGTGTCAAAACCCTCGCTGAACCAGTTGTAGATTTCCAGGAGCATCGTGCGCGCCTCATCGCGCCGGCGTTGCTGGTCGAGCAGCCGCGCGAGGCTGGTGGTCGCGCGCAGTTCCCACGACTTCGCTTTCTGGCGGCGCGAAATGTCGAGCGCGGTGCGGAAGCATTGCACCGCTGGCGCGGCATTCGACGCGTCCTGCGCCAGCAGCAGTTCGCCTTTCAACCGATGCACCTCCGCCTCGTAAAACCGTTGCCCGGTGCTCTCGAAAAACGGCAATGACTCTTCGATGGTGCGCAGACCCTCATCGAACCGCCCTAACCGGCCTAGAGCAGTGACAATCAGGGTAAGACAACGGTCTTCAAAAAGTGAGGAACCGCCGGCCTTCATCTCCGACAGATACTGTCTTATCCGCGCGACGCCGTCCTCGAGATCGCCCGCCATCGCATCCGCCCAGCCTAGGTAGATTTCGCTTATGGCGCGGCCAGAGACATTACCCGACTCAGTCGCTAGTACCAGCGCTGCCTCTGCCCTCTGTCTCGTATGCTGAGGTTCGCGGCAAAGTTGATAAATGTAGGCGGCGAAGTAGTGTACGTTCTCCAGCGCTGCCTTTGACCCGGATTCCTTTGCGAGGGCGGTCGCGACATCGATTCGCTCCAGTGCGCGATCGGGATAACCCAGGAACCATAGGTTCCATCCCGAGACGATCCGGTTGAATGCAGGGTGCGTCATCAGACCGGCGCGCTGCTGCATTAGATCCGTTACCGGCCTCCCTATCGAATCCCATAACGACCACCCACGTTCAAAGTGTTGGGCGGCGATCTCGAACTCGCCGGAATCATTCCTGGCGAGAGCCAACCCGTTGACCGCATGTACAATAAGTTCCGCGCGACCTTGCTCCTCGGCGCGAGCAACCAGCTCCGCGCCCAGTTCGCACGCCTTGCGTAAATGGGGACGGGACAGCCGGAGACCAAAGACTCCACTGAGCGCTCTCCAAGTCTTTTCCGGGTTGATTCCGGGCCGCAGGCAAAGCTCGATCGCGCGCACGGACGAGCGCTCCGCTTCGCGCGAGGCGTAGCCCTTAATGAGGATTAGTGCATCGAAGGCGGCGTTTCTGAGATCCAACTCCAGCTCTGCGCGCCGGTCGTCGTCGGGGAGCTTCTGCAACTGTTCGAGCCCGGTCTCGAATTGGGCGACCGCTTCGCCATTGGAACCCTGGGCAGCGCAATACTGAAGAGCCTGCAGGCAATACTCGACTGCCTTCGTCGGATTGCCACTGCGCGCGTAGTGGTGCGCTAACTCAGCGAGATGGTCGTCGAGGCTCTCGGAATACATGGACTCCAACGCCACGCCGATTCGCTCATGAAGTATTCGGCGGCGTTCATTCAGTACCGATCTGTAGGCGACCGCATGAGTGAGCGCGTGTTTGAAGATGTACTCGACATCGCCAAATGCGGGCTGCTCGTAGATGAACTCGCCGAGCTGGAGTTCCGACAGTATCGGCTCCAACTCCGGTCCAGGCTTGGCGGTCACCTTGCCGACCAGACCGAGTTTGAATTCGGTGCCGATCACGGCCAGCGTCTGGAGCAGGTCTTTTTGATCCGGCGTCAGCCGGTCTATGCGCGCGGCGAGAATCGCCTGTACGGTAGGCGGAATCTTGAGCTGGTTCATTGGCCGGGTGAGCTTGGTGGTCCCATTGCGCACCAGCGCCCCCTCGTCGAGCAACACCAGCACAGTTTCTTCCATAAAGAACGGGTTGCCCTCAGTCTTCTCGATGATTAGGCGCTTGAGCGGCGGTATTTCGGGACCGTCGCCGAGCAACGCGGTCAGCATCTCGTCAGCGCTTTCCTTGCCCAGTGGGTCGAGCCGCAACTGCGTGTAGTAGGTCTTGTGGCCCCACTCATGTCGGTACTCTGGCCTGTAGTTCACCAGCATCAGTATGCGCGCGGTGCCGATGCTGTCGGCAAGCAAGTTCAGGAATGCCTGCGACTCGCCATCAATCCAATGCAAGTCTTCGAAGATCACCATCAGTGGCTGGTTGAGGCTCTCGCGCAGCAAGATGCGTTTGATGGCATCGAGCGCGCGCCGTTTGCGCGTTTGCGCCTCAATCTCGGCGACCTGATTGTTCTCATCAGTCAAGCCCAGGAGCCCGTAGAGGTAGGGAAGCGCGTCCTCCAAAGATCGATCGAGCGCGAGGACACGGCCGGTAACCTTCTCACGCCGCGACCGCTCATCATCATCCGTAGTGATCTTGAAATAGCTCCAGAGCAGATCGATTACGGGAAGGAACGCGGAAGCCCTCCCGTGCGAGACCGAGAAGGCTTCCAACACCATCCAGCCTGATTGAGAGATGGCTTTGAACTCGAAAAGCAGACGTGATTTGCCGACGCCGGGCTCGCCCATCGCGGCGACGATCTGGCCGTGACCGGTGTTGGTCTGCTCCGCGGCGTGTTTCATCGCTTCAATCTCGCGCTGCCTCCCGACGAATTTGCTGTAACCGCGCCCAGCGGAACGTTGCAGGCGGGTACGTATCGGCCCGAGCCCAGTAACTTCGTAAACGTTGACCGGTTCGGCGACGCCTTTGACCCGCGTGGGGCCCAGCGCCTTGAAGTTGAAGTATCCCGCGCACAACTTTCGCGTTGCCTCCGTCACCGCGATCGACCCCGTGGGAGCCAGCGTCTGCATCCGCGAAGCGAGGCTGGTCGAATGTCCAATCGGCGTGTATTCGGTGTGCGCGTCGCCGGTCTTGATCGAGCGCACCACCGCCTCTCCAGTGTTGATACCGACGCGCGCTTCCAAGGGAGGATTTCCGACCTCGCGCAACCTGGTCGAGTAACGGCGCATCTCTTCCTGCATCCGTAACGCAGCGTACAGCGCACGTTGCGGATGATCCTCCTGCGCCACCGGAGCGCCGAACAGAGCGAAGATGCCGTCGCCGGTCGACTGCACGATGTAGCCGTCATAGCGCCGGACCGCGTCAATCATGAGCGTGAGCGCCGGATCTACGATCGCGCGCGCTTCTTCGGGATCAAGATCCTCCATCAGGTCCATCGAGCCCTTGATGTCGGCGAACAGCGCGGTAACGGTCTTGCGCTCGCCGTCTATATGTTGGGAGATAGAATCGCGGTCAGTAGCTACTTTGATTTGGTACGAAGAAATCGGGTTGGTGCTAGCTGACGCCGGGCGCGCCGCGCCGACCGCCGTGCCGCATTTCTTGCAGAATCGTGCGCCCAAACTCAGCGATGCTTTGCACGCCGGACAAGCCAGCTCTAGCTTCGACCCGCATGACTCGCAAAACGAAGCGTCTGCCGGATTGTCGTTGTTGCATTTCGCGCAGAGCATCGGTCTACCCGTTCAGTTCATCAAGCAGCGCCTTAGCGTCTTTCAGATCGGCGGTGTCGAAGCCCTCGGTGAACCACCCGTAGATGTGGGCGAGCAGCATCGCGCGCCTCGTCGCGGCGATCGCTATCGCGCCAGCGGACGCGCGAGGCCGATGGTTGCGCGCTCGCGCTTCCTGGGCTAAAAAGCACCCCTTTTCGAAATGAAAGGGCGATGCTGGTTATCGACTCCATGGTCAGCCGGACAGTAGCGATTCAAAGTCGGCGTCTCGTCCATTGCTCCCGACATCTCTCGTTTTAACTAGCGGGTGTCAACCGGTAAGAACTCGTCCGCGGCTTTTTTCGATATACGCCAGCGATCTGCGCAAAAAAAGGGGCCAGCAGCCGGAGCCCGCTCTACAACCGCCCCATTCGAACTACAACAGCTCCCGAATATGGGCTTGCCGACTAAATGCGCGGAAGTTGACTAATGCCGCCCGGCCACACGTGGCCCATATCGTCGATGAAATATTCCATTACCGGCGACACCATCGTGGCAGTCGTTAAATCTGACTGTCTCGACGCCGGCGACGACGGGTGACGAAGCCCTCACGAAAAAAACTGAAACGGTAGCGATAACGTCGAGGATCGAACCTTCGCTCATATTCGGCGATCGGTAGAGTTGTCCTCCGGCCGCGGTCTGAGTGACGTTCTGTATCCCCGGACTATCTCACCGAGGGCTCCACAGAACGCATTTTCAACAGCCGTGGCCTGCTGGCTGCCAGCAAGAGTGACGGCTGCGGAGAGGCGCACGAGACGATCACTGCTTCAGCGCTGTGCCGACCGGTCGCCGCCAAACGATGCGGCGTGCAAGCTTCGAAATGCGCCGAATCTCCGGGCTTTAACAGGTGCTCCGCATCCTCGAATATCAGCCGCAGATGCCCTGACAGTACGTAAAGCCATTCCTCGCCATCGTGGTGGTAGAAATTTTGATGTTCCCGCTTCGGAGGAATCGTCACACGGACCGCGTGCAAATTACCCTTGGGCGCGGCCCCAGACACCACACGAAATTGCAAACCGTTAGCGTAATGCTTTGCCGAAGTCCCGGCCTGAATCACAACTCGAGGCGAAGCCGACGCCGGCACTTCTTCGAGCAGCGAAGCCAGTGCCATCGAATAGACACGAGCCAAGGTCATTAGCGCTGCCAGCGAAGCCTGGCGGCGTCCACTCTCGATCCGCGATAGATATGGTTCTGAGAGGTTCGTACGAAGGCTCAATTGTTCGAGCGTCCAACCTTTCTGACTACGCAACGAACGAAGGCGTGCGCCCAATCCGGCAAGCAATTCGCCAAGAGGTTTGACCGCAGCATCCACTGCGGATGGAATAGCAGGATATATGCCCATCGGGCAATCAACTTTTCAACAAGCGTAAGTGTGTCGTGAAGCCAAAATCGTCAATTCGATTCATTCAACACTCGCCGAGTCCCTATGGTTCCCAAAATTCGAGCAGCCTGCCCGCAGCAAGCATCGCGTTTAGCTCAGAAATGCTGACGCGCTCTGGTCGATAACGCCGCCGCGCAGCACCGTCGCATACACCCCGACGCTTGCGGCATTGTACTGCGCGGCGGTCTTCAGAATGCCGAGGTCGCGTGGTAATTCGCTCTGCGCCAGCGTGGTTATGACGCAGCGGCGAGTAGGGCGTTTGATTTGAAAGCGGACCTGCGGGCCGATCGCCAAAGTCTGACCAACCCAATCGTTCTCAACAAACGAGCGCTGGTCCGGCGGCGTGTCGATCACGATATTCGGCCGGAACCGTCGCGCGTCGAAATAGCCAGTCGGGTATAATGTGGTAAGAGCGCGCAGGCTCGCAGTGGTCAAGATGTGCACGGGATCGCCATCGAAAAAGCTGTTTTCCAAAATAGCCTCGTGCGTAACCTCATCGCGATGCGCGAGGTTGTCGACGTTCGGCCAATATTTCTCGAGGTGCGGGCTCGAGGCGCCGCCGCTGGCTATCGTGACGTCGCGACCCAGCAACTCGCTCAGGATCCTGGCAGTTTCGGGCCTATCGGTCCGGAGGCAAACGCCATCTGGGAGCATAATCAGGGCGGGCGGCATGGTCTCCTCCGACTCGACTGGGTCCACGAAACAGGCCTTGCAGGTCAATAGGAACCCCCACTTGCGGGGGTTCTTCGCGCTACCCAGGTTGCCGGTGCTCTCATCGACCAAAGCATATGCGCGATCGCCAAGGATGCCGCGTTCGGTCACAATCACCGTTTCAACACGCTCACCCATCATTGACTTCACGGGATAGCGCCATAACGCTCCTACCGAACCGACCAGTCCCGCCACGCTCATGCAGCGCTTCTCCTTTGACAATCAGCGAAACGAAACGGCCGCCGACTTCAGACGACGGACCGTTTCGCGCCGCCTGGCGGCCGTTTTCACTCACGCCGCTGTTACTACGTTCGATCGCGCAGGTTTGAGCGGTGCCTCAGCGCCAGCTGACGGAGTATGCTCGACGTAGACGGTCTGACGTACCTGTTCGGTAAATCCAGTTCGGCGACGTAGCATCATAAACCAACCCATACCGATCAGCACATACCCCACGAAGATGTAGGGAAAAACGTTCACTGGCCACGACGGCACCGGATAAAGGCTGCCGACTGCCGGAACCAGCAGTAAAGCAACGGAGGCTGCTGAGAGTGCTATATCTCGCCCACGCAATATGCCGGTACGCTTCAAATAAGCCGGCGCCGCCAGGGAAATCAGAAAGTAACCTCCGAGAAATCCGAATGCGCCGAAGGTGCCGGCGTCGTTAAAAGCGTCGAGAATGTCGAGCTTGAAGACCACGGTCAAAATTGTCGCGGACAGGAAAATAAGTATTGCCATCAGGGTGACTGCGACGTGCGGTGTCTCATTTTGGTCGTGCGAACTACCAACAGCGCGATGAAAAACGCCGAGCCGTCCCATCGGGTAAAGGATGCGTGCGCCTGAATTCATGCAAGACAACGCCAGCGAATAGAAGCTCAACATCGCTCCGGCTGAGATTGGCACCTTGAGCCAGCCGACTTTCATCATGTCGGAGAGCACGTTGAGTGGCGCGTCGATCTTATCGAGGGTCGTCTTATATCCCGTGAAACCCAGGACCTCGGTGTAGGTGACAAATACGAAGAATACTCCGGTCAGGAGCAGACTGACGATGACTGCTCGCGGAATAGTCTGCAAAGGATTCCTTGCCTCTTCGCCAAAAGCTGTCGCACACTCAAACCCCACCAGGCTGAAGATGGCGACGACCACCCCGAGGCTGATTCCCGAGAATGACCCTCCCTGCAGCGTCAGTTGATTGGCGTCGAAAATTGACTTCTGGCCAAAGAGCACGATGCTGCAGAGCAGCAGGATCAGGGCGACGGATAGTCCCTCGATTACCAGCATCAGACCGCTGGAGAGTCGGATATCCTTGTATCCGAGATACCAGATACTCCCCGCGCAGACCATAAAGAGCGCCATCTGGGGTACGTGCACGCCGGCCATTCCGAACAGCGTGCCCGCGAAGATCGTGAAGCCTGTGATCCCGGCCGTGCCGATAAACAGGTACGCCCAGATCAAGCACCAACCAGCGACATTGCCCGTTGTGGTGCCCAGACCCATAACGCTGTAACCGTACATCGAACCGGCCGAAGTTGACCGGCGGGCAAATTGGTTAAGGTTCAGTGCGACGAACAGCAGCATAACGGTGCCAAACAAATACGCCAGCCAGCCTGCGTTGCCCGCAGTGCTATACATCAACGGGATGATTAGAGCAGCCGTCATAGTTGGCGAAATCAGCGCTATCGCCATCGCCGTGACTCCACTAAAGCCCAGGCAATTGGCGCGCAACCCGGTAAGCGTATCTTTGTTTTCCATCGCGTGTGCTTCTCCTGACCATCTTTGGAGCGCGGTGCGCCCGAGTGGAAACAATTTCTTGCCTGTTAGGCACTCTGCAAGTGATATGCCTACCAGGTAATTCCGGTACGCCCTTGATTTTTACGTCGCCGCTCGTGAATTTGGCGGTGACCCGTAACAACCAGATAGGCATATGCCTTAGATTTCTTCACTCTGCGAGGCGGTTTTTGCCACTCCTTCCATACCCGGAGGAGACGCTTCTTTTGGGGATGCTTAATCGGCTGAGAAAATAATCAAAATTCGATATTGCCCAAAGGGCAAGCACTCGGCGGCTTTCTCCAGAGCATCCTTGTCAAATGAAGCCCAGCGCGCGCGGCGAGGCAGGGGTCGTGATGCGGCGATTACAAAGAGGGCAATTCCAACGGGCGAGTTGATTTAGTTCCCCCTGAGCCTCGGAGAGTGGGCCGCGACTGGAGGTGAGGAAACGCTCGGCGACGCCCTCTCTTCCAGGGCTTCCGGCGGTTCCGTTGAAGTGGCGGTCTTCGCAAAATGGGACCTAAGTACTATTGGGCGCGTCCGCGAACCGATTCGGCTTCGGGTTGATGGACTATCTTCGGTGATTGGACTTGGGCCCAGGAAATGATTCCTCTCCGATGTATTTTGATACGCACCGCTCCTGGGTTGCGTAGCTTTTTTCTAATGGAGGGTGGTACACCATCGATATTTGCTTGACTGCCGGGTAGCCCCGCACAAGCATTTCTTTGGCGTCCGCGCAGGCATTTAGGCCAGCATTGCGCACCCCGCGCCGATCGATCAAACCTCGGCTCCGCGCAGGCATTTCGCGCCGCTTCAAATTGGGCCCGAGGAATTCCTGTGCTCCGCAAAATTATTCGTGTGGCCACGGCGCGCCACGAAGCTGTCTTGTGTCCGTTGTAGGATGAGGTGTGCTACACGGGGCGGTCGTGCCGAGGGCTACTCCTCCGGTCCACGGTGTGAAGTCGCCTCATCGTCAACCCAGTCCTCCTCGGTGTAGATCATTCCTCGGCGCCCAGGAACCGTGCGCGCCGGTCCAGCTTGGTAGAGCCGGCATGCACGAGGACCGTAACAGAAGGTCTCGGTTCGGTCGGGGCGCCGACCCGGATTCCATTGATCGATGATCATCTCAACCGGCATCCGGCATCCCCAGATGCAGCCCTTGCGGTGCCACGGTGACCTCGGCGGTGATGATATAGGACTTATCCAGGATGTTGGGGGCGGCGCTCGGGGGTACGCCGCTCAATTCGTCCGAATAGGTGAAGACCTTTCGTCCCGCAGTGTCGCTTGGACGTTGAGTGAGGAAGCGTGCGAGCGTCGAGTTGTCGAGCGGCAGCACGTTGTACTTCTTTGCCTCATCGTAAAAGATGCCCTCCATTTCCTTGAGCTTGTCCGGCATCTTGGTGGCGAGGTCGTTGTATTCGGTAACATCCTCATTGAGGTTGTAGAGTTCCCAATTGTAACCGGTGATCACATCGGGCGGTGTGGCGTTGTTCAGTTCCCATGGGAGATTCACGGGGGTAGTGGCCGCCAGCCAGCCATTGTCATAAATGGCGCGGTTGCCGAGCATCTCGAAGTACTGCTTGGTGTGTCGAGTGGGCACGTCAGCACCGCTTTTATCCCAGGTGTACACCATGCTGGTGCCTTCGATCGGTCGCTGCTTGATCCCATCGATGTAATCGGGAGCGGCGATCCCGGTCGCTTCAAGGATCGTTGGTGCGATATCGATGACATGAGTGAACTGATGGCGAATGCCGCCGACATCGGTGATGTGGCCGGGCCACGACATGGCCATGCCATTAGCCGTCCCGCCCCGATGCGATGCCACTTGCTTCATCCACTTGAAGGGAGTGTCCATTGCCCACGCCCAGCCGGCGGCATAGTGCGGAAAGGTCCGTTCCGATCCCCAGAAGTCGTACCACAGGTATTGGTCCTTGACCGGCACAGCGACGCCATTGAAGGTGGTGAATTCGTTGGGGGTACCATTGAGCATACCCTCGGCACTCGCACCGTTGTCGCCACTTATGTAAATGATCAAGGTGTTGTCGAGCTCACCCATGTCGTCGACAGCTTGTATGACCCGGCCGATTTCGTGGTCGGTGTATGCGAGGTACGCCCCGTAGACGTCAGCCTGCTTGATGTAGAGCTTTTTCTGCTCGAAACTGAGCGTATCCCACTCCGGCAGATCCTTCGGCCACGGCGTCAGCCTGGCATCGGCTGGCATGATGCCGAGACGCTTCTGGTTGGCAAAGATGGTGTCGCGCAATTTGTTCCAACCGCCGTCGAATAGGTGCTGATCGCTGACCTTCTTGATCCACTCCGGCGTCGGATGATGGGGCGCGTGGGTGCCACCAGGGACGTAGTAGACGAAGAACGGCTTTTCGGGCGCGATCGCCTTGAGCTGCTTCATATAGTAGATGGCGTCGTCGGCCATCGCCGTGGTGAGATTCCAACCGGGGTGTCCTTGGAAGGGATAGATGGCGGTCGTGTTACGGAAGAGATTGGGTTGCCACTGGCTGGTGTCGCCACCAATGAAGCCATAGAAATAATCGAAGCCCATCCCGACCGGCCATTGATCAAACGGCCCGGCCTGGCTCGCTTGATAAAAAGGCGTGTTGTGGTCCTTGCCGAACCACGCGGTCGCGTATCCGTTACTCTTAAGGATGGCTCCGATGGTGCCGGTATCCTTACCAATGACCGAATCGTACCCCGGAAATCCAGTTGCAGCCTCACCCACAACCCCGAAGCCGGCGACGTGATGGTTGCGTCCGGTGATCAACGCGGCGCGGGTGGGTGAGCATAGTGACGTGGTATGGAACTGCGTGTAGCGCAGGCCGCTTTTCGCAATGCGATCCAACGCCGGGGTCTCGATGACGCCGCCAAAGGTGCTCGGCGCGCCGAACCCTTCGTCGTCCGTCATTATGAGGAGGATGTTGGGTGCGCCCTTGGGCGGCACTACTCGCGGCGGCCACCACGGCGTTGATTCCGAAGCCGTTTCCTTGATCACCCCGCCGAACGGAATTGGTAACGGCGGCAGTTGCTTACCGTCCACCGTAACAGTTGAGTTCGCGGAGCCCGGCACCCCATTTATTTGTTGCGCGCGCCCGACACGGGCAGTCAACACCGATAACGCCATGAATGTTGTACAGAGGAGAACGTTAAGCCGTGTGTTCTGGTTGATCTTCATATCCTCCGCCTCCGGAACCCAAAGTTTAGTTGTCAAACTGCCCGTCTAGCTCGCGGGATAGACGAGCTTTGCCTTTTGGACATCAGCGGCGGAAACCCAGCCTTGCTGCGAGAAATACTGTGACATGAAGTCTGCTTCCTGGTCGCGCTCCGCTTGGCCATTATGCCGGTCGCGGAGGTTTAGTTTTCCACTTCACCCGCGGCGACGTTAACACCTACCGACGCGACCATGGCGGCGCCGCCAACCGCAGCACCTGGCGCTCCCATTATTGCAGCGCCCGGCATCGATCCACTGTCCGCGTGGGTCTTGAAGTCCAGGATCTGGGTGCTGTGCCGTTGACTACTTGGTATACTTGCGCGTTGGCATCCAGCTTGGATTGTCCCATGCCCAGTCCGATCGCAATTCGGCGAAGTTTGTTTCCCTGATCGATATCTGTGAACTGGCCATCAACAACCAAAATGTTGCTGCCTGAGGCAGGCGTACCCCGGGGAAGCCTAATCGCGTAGAATCCCATCGCCTGCAGCTCGGCCCCAACTGAAAAGACAGGGCTTGTGCGGTCTGGTCAGCGAGCGACGCTGGGGCCTGCTCCACATTCTCACCGCTCATGTTTTCGTAGGTCTTCCGAAAGAAGCCCTGGTTGAGAGTCACTTCCTCCGGTGTTACTGCGAAGTCGTAAACGTAGACCGTAGTCGGACGGCTGGCGCTGACCGGTGCAGTTTCTGTTTGCGGTGCCACCGAGGCGCCCGCGCAGCCCGCCAGGATGATCGCCAAAAAAAGACCGGCTCTGAGAAGAAATCGCCCTATCAACCAAGACTGAGTGTTTGTTCATTTGACTAGATTTTTTGTGGCCCATGGCAGATTGTCGCACGCGCTACGACGCATGTTTTGTGCCGCTCAAGAATTCGCTTTCCTCGGTTAAAACTCTGTCATTCGCGCCGAATTATTTCGTCGCTGGCTCCTTTCGATACAAACCATCGAGCGGATCGCTCCACCAAGGCTCCGGGCGCACGAAAAATAATGTTCGATCCACCAGCACACGCCTTGATTTGGGTGATACCGATTCGCAGGGTTTGCACCGCCGGCACCAAGCGCAAGTTGGCGGGGCCGCTGAGCCGCGAACTGCGCGCGCTCCCATTGGTAGCGTTGCTAATCGATGGCGTGCACTTCGCCCGAGCATGTGGTCCCGGCAACAGTGGAGTTGATGATCGCGCGCCAAACAGGTCTTGGGATTGCGCGAAGTCGAGACCGACAACGCCGCGGCGGTGTTGGTCTTCTCGGCGAATTGGTGGAACGCGATTTAGATCCCGAGAGTTCGCTTCTGATCGCAACGAGAATCTTTTCGGTCGAGTGTGTCGGATCGGACGGCGGGTCAGTCACTGCCGGAGCGGGACCATGCCGTTGGACCGCAGCGGGTGTTGGAAGCAGAGTGCGGTTCCGCAAGGTGACCTCGCATTCGCGCGATGCCGGCTTTGATCGCCGCGCTGCATGCCCCGGATACCAGTAGTGCTAGACCAGGAGTTGAGCAAACCGAAAAAGCCGCTTAAGTGACAATGAAGCCGCTACTCGATTCCAACCGCGAGGCGGACATCACCCATACCGCGGTGTAGGGATCTGTCCGGAATCAAAATGTTCGTTTTAGTAGTCGGGGAAAACCTCACCTCGAGTGGTGAATGGTGACTTATAAGGATCCAGCGAAGTCTTCTGATCAAGTGCAAAATTCTCAGGAACACTAACCGCGTTATCCTGTGCATAGAACGGCCGACCGAAGGTCCCGAAAGCTGGGCCGCTCCCGGTGCCGAAATCCAAAGCATTCACACCGACGTAATGCACCAGCGGAATGGCAATATCGATACGCACCGGGATCTGAAACGTCCCGCGAGTCTATGCTATTCGCACACCTACTGCTCGGCCGCGTGCCTCATCGCGTCCATCTCGATGTCGCGACCCACGAATTTTACCAGCCCGCGCCCGCCTGCGCGTTGCAGCCGCGCCCTTATCGGGCCGAGTCCGGTAACTTCGTAAATCTCGATCGGCTCGCCGACACCTTCAACCCGGGTCGGCCCCAGGCTCTTGAAAACAAAGAAGCCTTCGCACAGTTTTTCTGAGCGGCTCGGTTGCAGCGATCAAGCCTGCGGGTGCCAGAGCTTGCATTCGCGAGGCCAGATTCGCGGTGTGACCAATAGGGGTATTCGGTATGACCCTCACCCGTCGCGATCGAATGTCCACCACCGCCTCGCCCGTGTTCAACCCAACCCGCGCTTCCAGCGGCAGGTTCCCGGCCTTGCGCAGTCTGGTTGCGTAGCGTTCCATCTCTTCCTGCAGGCGCAGAGCCGCATAGAGTGCGCGCTGCGGATGGTCCTCGTGCGCGACCGGCGCGCCGAACAACGCGAAGATGCCATCACCGGTCGACTGCACGACATAGCCGTCATAGCGATGAACCGCATCGATCATGAGTTTCAGCGCGGGATCGATAATGCCGCGCGCTCCGGGGTTCTCCGCTCAGAAAGGTCGCACATTGCGCGCAGAATCAGGCCTCAAGCGGGTTCTCGGAATCACACTTTTGGCAGCGGCGCTTGAACGGAATTGCACACTGAATGCAAAACTTCGCCCCGTCAGGATTTTCCGTTGAGCAGCTCTGGCATCGCATCGATGCACCCCAAACCAACCGACTGATCGCTCTTGTATCACCAGGCATCGGCTACGGACAGCCGTGTTACGGAAGGCGCGATATAGGTGAGAACCTAAGGGACCCGAAAGCCAATGCAGTGGATTTCACATTCGCTGCGTTTGAAATTGGGTAGCCGAAACAAAAGCTATTCCGCTACCTGGACTCGACTTGGACTGTGTCCATCAGTCACTACGTCGGTTTAAAACGGTTGGGCGAGGTCATCGAGCAGCGCCTTGGCGTCTCTCAGGTCAGCGGTGTCGAAGCCCTCGATGAACCAGTTCTAGATGTCCGCGAGCATCGTGTGCGGTTTCTAATCTCTCGAGTCATAGGCTGCCGGACGCCTTGGCTTGGTCGCCGCGCCGTGCAGCAACGCTCACGCGACGGGCGGTGGCGTCTGGCGGCCGAGCGCCTTGTACACACCGCACACGGTTTCGGAACTGAGAAGGCTGCGGCTCAGCGCGCGCGTTTTGAGCTTTGAAGATACGGCCTCGATGGCATCAGCAGCCTTGACGAACTGAGCTTCGACCTCGTTGTCCCTTCCCAGTTTGCCGAGAACCCGGCCAAGCGCTGACCGCGCGATCCATATTTCCCGCGGTGTGCCGATCAGCTCGGCCAGTGTCGCCGACGCATCCAGAGTCCGCGCCGCCTCATCGATCCGGCTGCTCGCGGCGAGGATTTCGCCCTGGAGCCATTGCGCACGCGCGACGTGCTTGCGGGAGACGGTTTTGTTCGCGAGCTCGAGGGACGCGGTTGTGAATTTCCAGGCTTCGTCGTGCCGTCCGCGAGCTAAAGCCAATTCCCCGCGGGCGCGAAGCAATACCATATGCCAACGCCAGCGGACAAACTCGTCTTTGTCTCCGAGCAACTCCCATGCACGGAGGAAGAATTTATCCGCAAGAGCGAAGTCGCCGAGCTCGAAGTAAGCGAGTCCGGCTTTCGTGAGCGAGTGGCCACGAGGCTCGGTCCACGGCGATAGTCCGCACGCGGTCTCATAAGACTCCAGATTGATCGTCAAAGCTTCGCCGACGTCGTAGAGTTCCAGGTGCACTCCGCCGAACAGATTCGGCACCTGCGCCATCAGCATTTTGTCGCCCGCTCCATCCGCATATTCCGCGCATCTGCCGTACCATTTTAAGGCCTCGTCATATTCGCCCTTGGCAAGATAAGCGTTGCCGAGATGAAAGGCGCAGTCGCCATATGTGCGTCCCTGGTGGCTCTGCCCGGCCAACTTTATAGCCTCATTGAGATGCGCGATGCTTCGGTCGAAATCAGCCTGCCACTGGAGCAAGTAGCCCAACATTTCATGAGCGGAAGCGCGCAGTCCCGAGCTGCGGGTCGTTTCAGCCAAACGGAGGTTCTGTTCGGCCTCTGCCGTAGCTCCTGGGTTCGGGCCAAAGATCGTGCTATATGCTGCGACGGTCATGACGCATCGGGCCTCGAGCAGATTGTCGCCAGTCTCCCGCGCCAGCGTCAGCGCTTGGCCACTATATTTCAGCATCGGGTCTTTCTGATGGGCCGTCATGTAGACGTCGCTCAACCCGAGCAAAACCCGAACCTCACGGTTGCGATCCCGACCTGAGCGCACGATCTCCAGGGCGCGTTGGTATTCGGTGATTGCGTCGTCGTGTCGGCCTACAATGTTCAAAACTCCGCCTCGTTTAACGTACAGATCAGCGAGCGTTCGTGGCTCGACCAGCGGCAACTTCGAAGCCGCCGCGAGCGCGCGGGCGTAATGCTGCTCGGCTTCGACGTTCGAATATGACTGGGCCGCCTGACCTCCAGCTCGGGTGCTGTACTTCAACGCCTTGGGCCAATCCTCGGCGCGGATGAAATGATGCGCCAGTTCGGAGTAATGCTCGGTCAGCCGATCGGGAAAGATCTCCTCGATTGCCCCGCCTACAGATCGATGAAGTTCCTTTCGTTGCTGCAAGAGCAGGCTGTTGTAGGCGACATCCTGAGTCAGTGCGTGCTTGAAGGTATACTCAACTTCGCCGACCGCCGGCTGCTCGTAGATGAACTCGCCGAGCTGCAAGTCGTCGAGCATCCGGCCCAGCTCATCGGCCGAGGCGCCAGCTGCGGCGTGCACGAGGCTAAGTGGAAACTCCTTGCCGATTACCGCAAGCGTCTGAAGCAGATCCTTCTCATCCGCAGGCAGCCGATCGATGCGCGCTGCTAGGATAGCTTGCACGGTGGGTGGGATCTTCAACTCGCTTAGCGGCTTGATGAGTCTGACCGCCACGCCGTCGCGTACCAGGGCACCTTCGTCCAGCAGCACCTGCACCGTCTCCTCCATGAAGAAGGGATTGCCCTGGGTGCGCTCGATGATCAGGCGCTTGAGCGGTCGCACTTCGGCCCCGTCGCCGACCAGCGCGGTCAGCATCTCGTTCGCGCGCTCACTGCCTAAGGGATCAAGCCGCAACTGGGTGTAGTAGGTCTTGCTATTCCACCGATGCGAGTACTCGGGGCGATAGTTGACAAGCAGCAGGATGCGGGCGGTGCCGATCGAGTCCGCGAGCAGGTTCAAGAATGCCTGGGTCTGATCGTCGATCCAGTGCAAATCTTCGAAGATCACGATCAGCGCCTGGTTGAGGCTCTCGCGGAGCAAGATGCGTTTGACCGCTTCCAGCGTTCGCCGCTTCCTGATCTGGCCGTCCAACTGCGCCAGTTCGTCGTTGCCCTCGACGATACCGAGCAGACCGAACAGATATGGCAGGGTATCGTCCAAACTCCGATCGAGCGCGAGTACGCGTCCGGTCACTTTCTCACGGCGCTTGCGCGAATCATCTTCCGACTTGATGTCGAAATATGTGTGCAGGAGATCGATCACCGGCAGGTAAGCCGACGCCTTCCCGTGAGAGACCGAGAACGCTTCGAGCACCATCCAGCCCGATTGCGAGATCGCCTTGAACTCGAATATCAGGCGCGACTTGCCGACCCCCGGCTCTCCGATCGCGGCCACGATCTGGCCGTGCCCAGCTTTGGCCTCCTCGGCCGCTTGCTTCATCGCGTCCATCTCACGATGGCGGCCGACGAATTTCACCAGCCCGCGCCCAGCTGCGCGCTGAAGCCGGGTACGCAACGGTCCGAGTCCCGTCACTTCATACACTTCAAGCGGCTCGCTGACACCTTTGACCTTGGTCGGTCCGAGGCTCTTGAAGATGAAGAAGCCCTCGCTCAGCTTCCTGACCTGCTCGGTCGCCGCGATGGAGCCAATCGGCGCCAACGCCTGCATCCGAGACGCGAGACTGGTCGAATGGCCGATCGGCGTGTACTCAGTATGCGCGTCACCGGTCTTGATCGAACGCACCACCGCCTCGCCGGTGTTCACCCCCACGCGAACCTGAATCGGCAGGCCGCCTTCGGCGCGGATGCGGTCGGAGTACCGCTTGAGCTGCTCCTGCATGCGTAATGCCGCATAGAGCGCGCGCTGCGGATGATCCTCGTGCGCAACTGGCGCGCCAAACAGTGCGAAAATGCCGTCGCCGGTGGACTGCACGATATATCCGTCGTAGCGATGGACCGCCTCCATCATCAACTTGAGCGCCGGGTCCACGATCGCGCGCGCCTCTTCAGGGTCGAGGTCCTCGATCAGTTCCATCGATCCCTTGATATCGGCGAATAGCGCGGTGACGGTCTTGCGCTCGCCTTCCAGTGCCAGTGAAGCATCCGGCTGCTCGGCCGTGACTCGTACCCAAGGCAACGGTGGCTTTGCCGCTGAAGGCTTCGGGGCTCTGGCAGGAGCCAGGCCGCCCAGTGTGGTTCCGCATTCGCCACAGAACTTTTCGCCGGGCTCGTTGGAAGCGCCGCATTGCGGACAGGCCAACGCGATGGGCGCGCCGCATTCGGAGCAGAACTTGCGCCCTTCCCGGTTTTCGCCATAGCATTTTGAACAGCGCATTCCCCCGCCCCCGGGTGCCGCAGGCCGCCCTTCAAAAGATGCCGCAGTTTGACGCGATCCGGAATTTTCGGCAACCCCGCACCAACTCACGGCGTTTTGGTGCCATCGTGGTGCCAGAGCCACCTGCTAAACGCCACACTCAGCCGCACTCAGACGCTAAATGACGGGCCAAAAAACGCCGATTTTGCTCGAAGTTTAGCTTCTCAGTGCTTGCCGGTGTGGCTCGGAGGCTTATTCGTAATCAAGCAGATCGTCGGTTCGAATCCGACGGGCCGTGGTTGACGCCGGCAGGTTAGTCGGCATCGTGACTACCCGTGATTTGTTGAGAGCACTTCTAAGCGTAATTCACACAGCTCAAAAGGCATTGACCAATAGCTAGAAGCCATCACTAGCGGAGCGTTATGCGGATCAAGCTCGTCCGAGGCTAAGCGGTCTACGGAATGTTCGGTCAGCTTGAGCGCACCGAGCTCTACATCGAATAGATCGCTGTTTTTCCTTAGTAACAGGGAATTGGCCTGTTAGAGAGTGGTTCGCAGGAGACTGCACCATCCGCCGCGGAGTCTGGCGCTCCCCGAGATTCTCCGGGCCCAGTTTGAAGCGGCGCGAATCGATGGCTCGGTATGGGCGGGCTCCGCTGCTGGACCCGATGACCGGCGGCAGCCTGTACTACATGCGCGCGCGCTATCTGGATACCGGGATGGGTCGTTTCGTGACCCGCGATCCTCAGGGCCTGCTGGGCAGCAACTTCCTGGCGATGTATTGCTATGCCAACAACAACCCGTTGGCTGGAATGGACCCCAGCGGAAAGTTCACGGTGGCATTCGGGTTCGGCGGCTCCGTGACGATTGGAGGTTTAAACACCGGCGGCGCGGGGGATAGTCTCATACTTGGCGCGGATGACTCCGCGACTGCGGGCGGCGGTGGTCCCCCGGGGGCGAGCGGCCCCTCGGGAGGTCCAACTGGGGCGCCTGGAGGCGCCGGCTCACCCAGCGCGCCCACCGGTGAAGGAAATCCGGTAAGCCCTACAGGTGGAGCGGGAAGTGGAAACAACCAACCGGAAGTCGACTTGGGGTCTGGTCAGTACTATCCGTTCGTTCCCGCCAGCGGCGGTATGGCTCAACATGCAGTTTGCTTCCAAGGTAACCTTACAATAAACGGCGTCAGTCAAGATGACTTTATGGCGACCGTCAACGTCGCGACACAGGCTGGAGGTAGCGTGAAGGTAATAGTCACATGTGGCTTCGATGCGCCGCTTGGCACTGGAGTAGGTTCGCCGGTTCTGACTGCGCCCGTGCCCCAAACATGAACCTCCGAGACTAAGATCAGATCGTGATGGAGTGTTTGCGATGGCAACCCGACACGCAGTGGCTCACCGCGCGACGTTTGCAGTCCTGTTCTGGTACTTAGTAGGGGCAGGAGGATACGTCCCCTCGACCTCTGGCCACCAGTATATGTGCGAAGGTATGATCTGGTCGGTTCCGGATCCTGGCGCGAAGGAAGTTTGGAAGAACTCTCTTGGGTCGGTCGGACCGTTTCAGAATAAAGCTAGCTGTGAACAGCAATTGCATAAGAATCCGACCCTTTGGCGAGGCGCCGTCTGCGTGCCGGAAAATGATTCCCGCGTCGATCCGGATATGCCGGCTTACGACCATTCTCCGACCGATGCGAAAACCGGCGAGCACATCGTGCCCCCAGATTTCGCCAAACGACATCCCGAAATGATCAAACGCGGCAGTATCGATATCAATCGCCCCTGTCCGCCCGGAGTTCAACCTCCCTCCGATTTGCTCAGTGCTCAGCAGGAGGCAAAGCGGCGCAGGCCCGAGCTTGAGCGACAATTGCTTCTTCAACGAGAGCGCGCGGGGAAAATGAGCAATTCGGCGAATTAATAGGCTCCTTTCGGATCGAGTCGATACTTACTGAGGTCTTCGATTCACTCAAGACTTCCACGCCGCGACATCGTCCATGGCGCGTACCTGGGCGACGAACGGAACCAAATCGATGATTCTGCCCTCAACGGCGGAATTCTCATCGATGCGATGGGCTCTACCATCGCGCTGAAAGCGCCGACTCTCCTAGGTATGCGTTCAGCGCCTGGACTTCCGCATTTCCTGTTTGATCGCCTTCAGCGACACCGAACGGCCCGTATTTGTAAGTGGTCTGCACTACACCATTGCTGTCAGTCGTTCGAATAGTTCGGCTAAAGTTGCCCGGACCGTAAGGTGCTCCGGTGTCTTCCTGTGTGATTCCGGAACCAAAGGCAACTGCTCCACCGGTATCCAAATATCGCGCGCGCATGTAGTAGAGGGCGCCGCCGGTAAGCGGGTCCAGCTCGCGTCCGATGAACTGATAGGGATTGTCGTTGGCCGCGCCGCTCGCATTGGTGGCCCCCGGCCGCATATGCCTGACCTAAGTAACCACCCACTCGATATACAAAGACAGCTGCGCTCAGATAGCCTGCCAGCGTTTGTAGCGCCGATGGCGCTGTTGCCTGAAAAGTTGAGATCGTCGAAGCCCCCGACCCCACCATACTCGCATCGCTAGCGGCGGCTGCTGCCGAGTCGGGCACTAAGGCGCCCGCAAATCCCGATAAGAAGCCGAGGCCAAAGCCGGCCGCATATGCTGCCCCAAAAGCATCAGAAAACGGATCCTGGCCGGTTGGATCTAGTTCAGCCAGCGGATTGTCAGTGGCATAGGAATACATCGCCAGGAAGTTGCTGCCCAGCAGACCCTGAGGGTCGCGGGTCACGAAGCGGCCCATCCCTAGGTCAGACCGTCACCCCAACACGGGCCCGGGCGGCGGAGGAGACGGCAACCCAACGCCCGGTCCGTCATTGGGTTTCGGCATTACAATTCCCGGAAGCATAGGGGGGGGCTCCATAGTGTTTATGGCGGCGAACATCAGTTCGCGAACCAAGTTCCTGCGCTGTCTGAGGACGGCCAGCGCCGTCCTGTCGTTGATCTCTATAGGGTGTCTGTTCCGGGTCCAAGAGCTTTTGTACGGACCCGATTACGGTCTCTCGCGACCGTTCGGCGTAGGCGCCCTCGTACTACTACTAGTTCCGGCTGGTGTTGAGTGGACTGCAGACGCCTTCATCGATCGCGAGGTGTTTCCTCTCGCAGATAAGCTATTTACGGTTCTACCATGGGTATATTCTTCGGTTTTGGTAGGTGCTGCCTCATTCGGAGTCCTTTTCTTTCAAAGAGGCCTCACTTCCGAATCGCAACAGGCTCTCTTTTCGGGTGCCTACTTTGCGTGGCTTTGCCCGCACGAGTTCCCGCAGCTGCGTGCCGTGATCGGTGTGGTGATCGGCGCAATTTGTGGCGCAATCTGGTGGGTGAGTTCTAATCACGCATACCTCGACCTGGGGATAATGAGTATCGCCACGCCGTTCATCAGATTGGATTTTCGCGACACCCCGGCGAAATCGGACGAAGCCCGGTAATAGCGCAACCTTATGCCGATCATCAGGTCACGGAATGATGCATTTCCAATGCGTCGGGGAGCACGGACGGCGGATGCTCCTTTACGAGAGTCCGCAGTACGATCCGTTCGGGCGACGCACGAAACTGACCCCCGCGGCGGTTCCGTCAACCGTCACCACCTACCTGTACGACCATAGCAACGTGGTCCAGGAGCAACTTTCCACCGGAGGCACCGCGCATGTGCTGTATGGCCTCGGGATGGACGAGCGCTACGCGCGCATCAACGCCGCCGGCGTGGTATCCTATTTCCTCACCGATGCGATGGGCTCCACCATCTCCCGCGCTCGAACTCGACAATGAACAGGTAGTCGCGGAATCAGAAATCATCAATGAGTTTCTCGAAGATAAATTTCCTGCCCCCGCGCTGCTGCCTAAAGATGCGGAAGGCCGCGCCAGGGTCCGTTCGTTCAGCCGCCTGAACGATCTCTATATCGACCCGCCAATGCGTGCGCTGCTGCCGCAGCTATTCGGCAAGAAGCTTGACGGCACCTTCATCCAGGAGAGGATCGCCGACCTAAACAATCGCCTCGATCAATTGGAAGGAGCAATCGCGGCTCCGTGGGCAGCTGGTGAGGCGTTCACGCTCGCTGATGCGGCGCTGGCGCCGACGATTTTCTTGCTGGTCAATATCATGCCGATGTTCGGCGCTAAAGCGCCCCTGCAAGCCCGGCCAAAACTGGCCGCGTGGTGGGGCCAGGTACAGGCTCGTCCTTCGACCAGGCAGACGCTCGGTGAGCAGCAAGCCGCACTGGCCGCGATGATGAAAAAGTAGGAATAACTTCGGCGCGGCGAATCTCTGGATCGCCTCACGCTTGACTCAACCGAATCCACAAGGAGCGTTATGGCGCGGCCAGTCCAGATAGTCGGGAGTTACCTTTCACCATATGTCCGCAAGGTGCTGGTGGTTCTGGATCTGAAAGGTATTGCTTATGAGATCGATCCGATTGTTCCCTTTTTCGGCGACGATCGCTTCACCCTGATAAGTCCGGTGCGGCGCATTCCGGTCCTCATCGATGAGCAGGTCACGCTGGCCGACTCCTCGGTTATTTGCCAATACCTCGAAGACTGCTGCCCTCAGCCGACGCTCTATCCTACCACCATTGTTGATCGCGCTCGGGCGCGATGGCTCGAGGAGTACGCCGACTCGAGGATGGGCGAGGTCTTCATTTGGGGCCTGTTCAATCAGGTCGCGATCAAACCCAACGTTTGGGGTGAACCTACAGATAAGGCGGCGGTGGAGAAAACTCTCAACCAAGATATGCCGCAAGTTCTCGACTATCTGGAGGGACAGGTTCCTGCTGAAGGTTTCGTTTTCGGCGAGGTTTCTATTGCTGACATAAGCATCGCTTGTTTTTTCCGCAACGCGGGGTTCGCGCGCTTTCGCGTCGATACCTCCCGATGGCCTCGCACGGCCGCGTTTGTCGATCGGGTCCTGAAACTGGAAAGCTTTGTGAAGTTGGAGCCGATGGAGGATCGCTTGTTGCGCACGCCCCTAAAGCAACATCGAGCGATCCTGACCGAGATGGGGGCACCCGTGATGCGTGAGACCTGGGGAACCGAAAAGCCCCGCCGCGGCATCTTGCGCATCGATTGATTCCTACGCAACCGCGATGTCTTGACTTCTTGGCTTTGGAAGAGTGGATAGCGCCAACCAGCGGAGGGCCGCCTGCTGTCCGGTTGACCGGACGAGGCTAGCCTCCGCGAAAGGTTCATAGAGAGGGTGCCATTCACGTCGTAACATGAACCTTGCAAAACCGCCGCTCCATGACCACCAGTTCGAAGAAGATTCGAAAAGTCGCACTCGCTCCTACGAAGCAATCCAGGCGATGACGCCGGCCCGAAGTCGGTTTGATTGGCTCATCAATCAGTTACCGAAAGGAATAATGAGACCGCTGGAATTGCACAGTTCTCATTCGGCTGTTATCTGACCGAAGCGGTCTGGGTATGGTGGGCGCGTGATTGTGCACGTTCCGCGGCGACGCGGGCGGATTCGGTGGCGTGATAAAGCTCGAGGTCGGCCGGGAATTCATGGTCGATCGCCAGCGCGATGTCCGTATAGTTTTTCGCCGCAGGATCTTTTTCGATCTTTCTTCTGAGTAGTTCGAGACGCCAGAAGAACATCAACCCCGGCAGGTAAGTGCGGACGATATCGCGCACGCGGCGGGCGGCGAAAGCCAGTGGGTTCTCGCGGCCGAAGCTCGGTCGGCGCTGGTTGCGGGATTTGCGTCGCAGGATACCTCCCTGCAGCGGATGGATACCTTCAAACGCCTGAATCGCGAAGAAGTAAAATATCATCGAAGCCATTCTGCTGGTTCTGATGCCCGTCGCTACGGCTCGCCGCAGAAGGGTTTCGATGTGTTCCGGCGTGTAGTACAAATGCCACGCCCGCTGGTAAATGTCCTCCCATTGAGCGGCGGACATCAAAGGATGATCCGCGACGGCGTGCTCGGCGTCGTATTTGTTGGTGTCGGCTTCCATCCGCTCACCCTTCAGATACATTTCCTGGTGGTCTTTTGATCCGGGCAGCGGGGTCAGCATGAAAAATTCGAGAATGTCGATTGGAAGCTCGCGCTGGATGATCTTGATGTCGCGTTCGATGCTTTCAGGCGTATCGGACGGAAATCCCAGGATGTAGCCGGCGTAGGTCAGCACGTGCACCTTCTTCCAGGCCTGCAGCATCCTTCGGTATTCAGTGATTTGGTTTTGGCCCTTGGAAGCATCTTTGAGACTTTGAGGATTGATGTTTTCGAGTCCGATGAAGACTTTCTTGCAACCGGCGAGCGCTGCCTTAGTCACAAAGTTCGGCACCTTATGGCACATCGTGTCGACTTGCATGATGATGTTGATCTTCAGGCGCTCGCGCCGGCGCATTTCGATGATCCGGTCCAGGATCGGTTCCCAGTTCTTGTTACGGACGAAATTATCATCGGTGATGAAGTAGCTCCGAACTCCCTGCTGTGCATTCGCCCGAATCAGTTGTTCGACATCGTCAGCGGTGCGGTAACGTGATTTTCGTCCCTGCACATTGATAATGGTGCAGAAGCTGCAACTGAATGGACATCCGCGTCCGGCATCGAAGCACCCAATCTTGCCGGCGTAGCGCCGGACGTACTCGACCGGCAGGAACGGCATCGGACTGCCGCCCAGCGCCGGCAGCGCCTGCATGAAGTTGTATATCGGCTTGAGGGCATTTCCGGCGGCATCGTTCAGTAGCTCGTCGAGATGCTCTTCTGCTTCCCCGGCGTAAATAGAAATGCCAAGCGCGAGCGCTTCCTTGATTTCCGGCGGCAACTCGGGGAGCATCGCCACACATCCGCTGACATGAAACCCGCCGATCGCAACCTGTATACCGGCTTGTCGTAAACTTCGCGCAATATCCATCGCGCGCGCGAACTGGTTGGTTTGAACTCCAACCATAAGCACCAATCCGAGATTCTGGTTTCGCTTGAAACGCCGGATGATCGCGTTGCTGTTTATTTTGGAAGTGGTTTCGTCGTGGGCCCCAATATCGATGTTGACCTGAGTTCCCAGCGCGCGGCGATCGCGGGCGTGGCTGACCAGTCCATAAATCGCGGAAAGAGAATTGGACGGCACGAATCCGCGCCACCATTGGATGACGTAGCCATCGTCATCGTAATGCGACGGCTTGATGAGTTCCACGATAAAGCGGGTCGAGAAATCCTCTGATTGCGTTTTCATGGAGGCCAACCTCGCGTGGCGCGCCTCATCTTGTATCCGGCAAGGTGAGAGAGGCCGCTGTCATTATGATGAAGTGGCGCTCTTCGCAAAATGGGACCTAAGTACTATTGGGCGCGTCCTCGAAGCGTCATCGCGAATCCGAAATCAACCATCGCAGCGCTCTCTCCGATCAGTCCGGATTGCATTCCGGAGGAAGATGAAATGCCTCGCATGGGAGACCGCACGGAGGCCGAAAATCTGCATCTTGAGTTCGTCTCTAGTGATGGCGTGGTGTCTGAGCAGGGTTTGCTTTGATACGAACCGCTCAAGTGCTGCGTAGCTTTTTTTTCCGGACGGTCGTGCACCGTCGATTACTGTTTGACTGCTGGGTACGCCATGCCGCCGCCAAGAGCAATCGGTAGATCCGGCGGTATAGAATCCTTGTTGGCTTTAAACCAATTATAGAAGGGCCCGTCCAGACATGCGCTTTACGCATCGGTTTTTGGCAAATGATTTTGCTTACAGCAGCCGGGGACCGCCCATACCGAGCCATCGATTCGCGCCGCTTCAAACTGGGCCCGGAGAATCTCGGGAGCGCCAGACTCCATGGCGGTGGACGGAGTCCGGTACGAACTCCCCTCCGTCAACCCGTGATCCGGTTGACTGTGCTTAGTCAAAACCTAAACCCGGATATATTGATGATGCAGCCCGCCAAGGATTGGAATCGCTGCGATGCGTCCGGTCTTCTGCGTGCGCCGAAAGTCAGGAGCATCTTTATCCAACGAAAGA
>Ga0210398_10001320_pt1 | contig 25858 bp, 20 predicted proteins | sample IncBWC4OmetaG_FD_161047 | JGI IMG/M metagenome (GOLD analysis project Ga0210398, IMG submission 161047) | Forest soil microbial communities from Barre Woods Harvard Forest LTER site, Petersham, Massachusetts, United States - Inc-BW-C-4-O | ecosystem: Environmental > Terrestrial > Soil >... | reverse complement strand
AGCATCGAATAATTCCCAAGAAATCCGGAGAAATCCTTGGGAGTCTCGTCGACTTGGTGAGTCGTTCTGCAGGCCGAGAGCCCGCCAACGGCCAACACGACTGCCAGAAGAGCCCTCCGCCATTTGCCGCCGCTTTGATCGTGATGGTTCATCATGGTGATTTCATTCCTTTAGGGTTTCTCCGGGGTGTGTGAGGCTAGCCCACACACCCCCCTGCCGCTATTGCCCTTTAGGGGCAGATTGGGTGGGAGCAACCGACCAAGGTCAATCCAGGATCGCGGGTACTACCTGACGCTATAACCGCGAGCCGTAAGGCATGCTGCTTGAGCACGATTGTAATCAGTGAGGTCCCGACGCACTGTCCCGCCCCCTGCCGACGTCGGATCATATCCAAGCTGCGAGACCGCCCAGCGATAGCACTCGTACCTGTCCACGCTCTGCTGATACTGGTTCTGGCCGTTCTTCGGGTAGGCAACCAGCTCGGACCAATCGGGCCGCCGCTCGCTACGCGTGCCGAGCGGCTGGGCAGCGACGGCGTAGTAGTAGGGAGCGCCGTACGCCGGGTAATAATACGGAAGGGTTGCGAAATAAGGTCCGGGTCCGACCGCGCCCCATCCCCAAGGATAGTAACCGCCGTACCAACCACGGTAGCCATAATAGCCACCGTAGCCACCGCGGACGACGACTACCCCGCCATACTGTGCGGACGCCGGAGCGGTTAATACGAGCGCGGCAACACCGCAAATGGCAATTGCGACTGAACGGAACTTCGTAAGGCAGTGCATTTGGCCGCAGATTCCAAATTGTTGCAGCGGGCGTACGCGGTTGAGGGTGCCACGGAGGCCAAGGCGAGGCTATTAGCCTAAAGTGCCATGCTGCACGAGCCCACGAGGCGCGAAGACGGCGGGTCGGGCAACCCGCACTTATGCGCAGCTTCGCCGCTTTGCCTACAAATGACTATTGAAGTTTCGAAAGACGAGTGACATTGGCGTGAGTTTTCGCCTGGTCATAAACGGCGTCCGCTCGTTCCTTGCACGACTTTTGCGCGTCCCCAATCAGGGCGAGACACTGTTGGATCGCGACGTTATGATCGCCGTCGGCCTGCGCTACGGCCACATCATAGGCGTTTCTAGCGCCCACATCGTTGAGATCCTTGGACGAGCCATCGGGGTTCGCGGCAGCACCGTCGACATTTTTCGCCGCATCTGTCCGGGCGTCCGCCACTTCGGTCGAGGCTTGCTGCCGCGCCGCAGCCACATCGGTGGCGACTGCCGCCGGGGACTTTGCACTGTTGCAACCACACGCCAATGCCGTGGCTAGTATTCCAATCATCGGCAATAAAAGCTTCTGCACATCAATCTCCTGATTAGAGAAAAACCGCTTCTCATGGTCAAGCGACCATCGACGCATGCGCCGAGGTTTTGCCAAGCGGTAAATCGCGGTGGATGCCGCGGGGCTGCGGCGAGCAAACAATGGGAGCCAAAGAAAGAGTATGACGCTTAACGCGTAGCGCACGCGTAGGACAACCCCATCAGGTGAGGTAGGTAATCGGTGCGCTTCATCAGCTTGGCGCCGATCGCCTCGGCGCCGCCCGCATTCCCGACGCTGCTCTAATCGACGGCCTCGCAGGATCCGCTCACACCCTGATCGTACTGAGCGTAGATGGCGCCCCCGCCGGCGAATGGGAGAACGACGGGTGGGCCATTTTTCAAGGCGCCGAAATCGATGGGTCTGACCTTGCGGAAATCGACGGCTCGGGTCTGCCCGGATGCGATTCCGAGGGTACCGAGGATGCCAGGAGCGTAGTTGGGACCGGTGGAAGCGAGGGCCCCGATCGTGATGTCGATCTCGCCGCTTGCGTGGATCACCACTTGCAGCGTGTTGGGCGCGGTCGTACCGGCCGCCGGAACTCCCTGATACGTGACAATCACGCGCTGGTTTGCCGCTTCGTAGGTCGCGAATACGCCGCCGCCCGCCGTTGCCGCGGTGCTATCGAGATCCTTCATCAGGGCACCGATCGTAAGGCGATTCGTGAGCAGCAGCTGTCCGCGCATGTACCACGGCGAGCCGTTGTCGTCGACCCCGGTGTAATCCCCTGAGGTACGCGTCGTGATCGCCCCGTCCTCACTGACGAAGAGCATGCTGACCGGCTCAGCTGTTCCGGGCACCGGGAACGCAAATCCCGGATAATTCAATGTCGCAGTCCCGTTTCCCGCCACCGCGAGCTTCGTGTTCCCAGGAGCGAGCAGCGTCGCGCCCGTGTGCACCGTAACGCTATAAGAGTGGCCGGTCGGGACGAACACAATCTGGTCGCCGGCACCGAGGTCGAATGGATGGCTGCGCACATGCTCACAGTCCTTGACGACCCGCACGAGTGGATCTTCGAGGTCAGGGGGATCCCGGCCTTCGTGCTTGAGCACAGAGTCGAAGAATGTGACGGCATAGTCGGTGGTCAAACGCGTCTGCTCCGCAATCGGCAGTTCGCGCTCGAGTGGCATGGAGCCCACCAGGGCACTCTCGGCGACGAGAATTTGGGGGTTGCCGAAGAGCACCGATTGCAGCTGAGCGTCACTCACGCCAGTGAATACCGATCCGTCGCAGAAATTGTAGACGCCGTCTTCATACGGACCGGTATAGCTCCAATAGAAAGTCGAGTCGAATACGAAATTGGCGATGTCCGAGGGGTTCAAGGTCGATGGGTTTATGAACGCCTGTGGGAAGACAGCCGGGTTCACCGCCACGAGGGAGTTGTGGATGTCCTGACACCAGCTCGTCTGATAACCGCCCGTATGGTGATTCCAGCCGGCGATATCGACGAGGTACTTTCTTGGACTCCCCGTGAAGGCATTGAAGTTCGTGTATGCGATGCCCGTGTCGTTGCCGAAGAACATCAACGGCACCCGCGCGTTGGCATAATCGGCGGCATTGAGCAGCAGACTGTAGTTGCTGCCCGCGCCCATGAACGCCGCCTTGACGCGGCGATCCGCCGGTTGACCCTGCGTGCTGATGCCCGTCACCGTGGCAAGCGAAGTTTGCCCGCCCAGCGAATAGCCGAGTACGCCCGTCTCGTCGGCGTCGATTCGCTCGGCGAAAGGCGCACCGTTCCGGTCGGCCTTGCCGGCTAGAATCGCGCCGATTACGAAGCTCACGTCCTTGACACGTTCGAGAATCGTGGCGGAGTAGATGCTCGGATTCGGACCAAGCTTCAGTCCGACGTCGTTTTCCATGAAAGAGGTCTGGTACCAGTCATCGTCGTCGCCCGTGTGCTCGACAGAAGCGACGATGTAGCCGTGGCTCGCTAGCGACTCGAGCGTGTCCGGCATGTTCTTCGCCGCGGCGACCTCGAACCCATGCGTGGCCACCAGGAGCGGGAATCGGCCGCGGGCGAGCGGAGCGCCCTCGGCGATCGGGTGCGCCGAGGTGCTGCCCGTGAAAGTGACTGCGGGTGTGTCAGGAAGGCCGGGATAGACGCTACCGCCGGGATTCTGGTTGTACACCGGATTGTTCCAGGTGTAACGGATGTGCTGCCAGGCACTGGCCGAGGTTGGATACCAGATGTGCAGATAAAGCGGCCGTCCCGCGCTCGTTACCGGAGTAGAACCGTCGGGATTGCGCGATGTATCGGTAACGACCATCGTGGTATGGCCGATCGCATATGATTCCGATCGCTTCGAATCATCTCCCGCGGCGAGCGCCGGTAATGTCGCAGCGAGTAGCGCCAGGACTATTGTCGGCCGCGCCAGCCGGGTTGCGCCTAGCATCGTGTGCATTGAAGACTCCTCCCCGTGGAGATTGATTATTAGGAGTCGCGATTTCTATCTACGCCGTGTCCGCTCCGAAATCAACTGGACATTAGCCGCCAGTCTTCGCCACGAAAGAATCTTTGGCGCCCGGCTTCAGTACTATATAGGCGCGCCGCCACGGTTGATCGTCTATCAGGCGCCATTTGTGGCCGGTGCCGACGTTGTCCTCAGAGAGCAGTACGTCGCCGGGCCGCACGACGAAGGTCTCGCCGTCGCGGGTGGTGAATTCAAGCGTTCCGGACAGCGTAATCACGTATTGCAACTCTGGGCTAACGTGCCAATCATCCGAGGAATGCGCCGGCGTCTCCTTAAAGTGAATGGCGATCACATCGGTGCGATCTTTTTCGTCTATCGTCCCTTCGAGCGCATGAGACGCATGATCGGGTCCCGTGTAAAGTTTGAACGCTCGTATCCCAGCTCTCACCGGACTGCTCGCACCCGCGGTCACGGCGACAGCGCCCGAGGTGCTTGTAGCCGCAACGACCGCCCCTGCAGCCGCGGCGCGAAGCAGATCGCGCCTGCCGAAGCGTGAGCCCACCCGATCTCTCGTCGTTTTCGGCTTCATGTCGCATGTGTTTGCATTCATGTCCACATATCCTTGGGCGAGCGCTGAGCGAGAAGTGTGTCTATTTTAAAGGCTCTGTCACCAAATCGTGTTGGTAGACATGAGTGCCCGGGTTCGGACCCGGGGCGGACCGTGACGATCGGCTGCTTAGCGGCACCCATTTTTTTGATTTGGAACGATGGTTCTTAGATAGATGAAAGACAACGCCAAATCAGGGGCATCAGATGACGATGACATTCCGCCGACTTGAGACAAAGCCGAGCAGCGAAGTTGCTCGTGCCATCGGATGCGGTGCCCCACTCAATACCGCCAAGGGAGGAACCCGGACCCCCTCGACGGCGGCCCAGCGCTCAAACTTCTAGTTGTGGCCGGATAACCGCGCAGTGAGCCGCCTCACGCTTCTCGCGCGCTCCTTGTACGCGATTGTCCGATGCGCCGCCCAGGAAGGGTTCTGTCACGCTCATTCTCGCTTTAACTCTGGCGCTGCTCGCCGCCATGACTGCGCCTCCTCGGCCGACTCGTGGCTGCCGACGGTTACGTTCGGGCCTCTGTAGACCACCCCTACCGGTGGGGGTGGTTATGGCTTGATGAACGGAAAAACACAAGATATAGTGCTGGATGTGCATACAGTAAAAAGCTAACGAGGCCCTTTATGGCGGACAGCTATTACGAAAACTTACTGCGAAGCGCGCGCAGCTTACTGGATCGATTCATGTTTTGAAGGGGACGAAATGCGCGACGACGTCGCAAATCTCTGCATGAAAATCGACGACGCGCTTCCGTCATCCGAGGTATCGAGCTCGCCCGTCACGTTGAAAGAGGCTGAGTCGCTCAACGTCGCTGCATAGATTGTAACTGGGGTAAAAGCTCGGCGGTGTGGGAGCGGTGAGCATCGTCTCGACCTTCGGTTGTAAGCTCGGCGCAGCGCCCAACAGCATGTCGACCAGCTTTTGACTTTGCGCTCGTGCAGTGGGATCCGGGTCAACGCGTGTTCCTACGGTACCCCAGTAGACAGCTTTGATCGCAGGATCTTCTACGATGCGCTTATCGACCGTCAGTGCTTGCGTAAAATAATATTTCGCCAAGCGTGACGGCGCGGACGTGTTGCCGTGCTCGGCGGATATGTGCCAAATCTTTGCGGCTTGTTCGTGGTCAGTGAGCCGCTTCCAGGAGGTTCTTCTCGACGCCTTCACCCATCAAATAGAGCTGGCCTAGGTCTGTTTGCGCATCGGCCGCCCCGCGATCGGCACTTTTACGACACAGGGAGGCGGCTTTGGTCGGGTCCTTCGGCATTCCAAGTCCGCGCAGATATTGGTTGCCTAGGGCACAGTCAGCTATCGAAACTCCGCGCGCGGATGCCCTCTCGTACAAGAGTGCCGACTGCGCGTAATCTTGCGCACGACCTTCACCCTTAAAAAAACAATCTGCCAAAAGCTCCGTTCCGAGGGGATCGCCTCTTTGTTCCGCTACAGCGTAGAAATCGCACGCGCGGGTGTGATCCCGTAACACGGCTTTCGCCATCGCATCCGCCTCGGATTCCAGGGCCTCCGCGTGGCCGCGGTAGCTGATAACCCACAGGAGTGCTGCGCAAATGATTTTAATGTTCGTGTTACGTTCCCTGCTGCGCTCTCGCATGGAAATCCTCCGGCGATTCAACACTTCTAGCGCTTTGTCGCGGCGAGGGTATAGCACATCGGAAGCTGCGCGCTTTGACCCTCGTAGACCGCGTAGGTCTCCTCACGATTGCTATGTGCGTATTCCTTAAAGTGCGTAATCTGAAGACCGCTCTCTATTAGCGCCGTAAATATATCGCTCAGACGATGCACAAACCAATAATGCCTTGAACCATTTGGCGGCGCATTGCCTTCATAGACGATCGCCCGGTCATCCACAAACGGCTCAGCTCGAAAGTATGATTCCGCAGGTCGCAAAGGATCCGCGGATTCCGGCAAAAACATCTCTAGGAATGGGTGGGTCTCGTAGATCACGAGGGTTCCACTTTTTCGTATGGTGGTGGCAACACAGGAAAAGAATGCGCTTAGATCGGGCATCCAGTTCAGCACACCAATCGTGATAAGCGCCAGATCAAACTCGGCGTAAAGGGACTCCGGCATCGCATAAATGTCAGCTTCGATGAATTCGATCCGGTGAGGGGATGTCGCGGATAGTTCCTGTGCTTGAGCAAGAAATTCCGCCGATTGATCGACACCGACCACTCTACTTGCGCCTAGACCGGCGACCGATAGACACTCTCTGCCGTTGTTGCATCCGAGTTGGATGACAGTCTTGCCGGCGACGCCTATGCTGACCAACAGCCCGGTGATCGTAGCGTCAAGACACGTGAAATCGCGGCGGTTGGCGGAGGCGAGAAGCGTCGTCCAGCTGTCGGTCGTTTTGTGAAGGGCCGCCGACGCATTCCATGCCTCTCTGTTGCTTGCCACCACAGACTGGATCAGCACCTTAGTCATCCTGCTTCCTGCCTTGTATAGCGATATGCTCCAGCGTGCACCCGACAGGCGCTGCAGTGCAAGTGCACCGAAAGTCGTTACGGTAACGTGGAAAAATATCGCCTGACGACCTTGCCGCCATCGAGGGGAGCGATGTGCCACTCCAGTTGGCCATCGGCAAACGTTGCTACATAGACGTCCGTTCCATCCGAATCTCCGCCTTCGTAAGTCAGCGACTTGAAGTCGCCTAATCCCGCGATGAGCCTCATAATTTGCCGTAGCTGTATTTCGACCACCGTGGCAAGCTTTGGTGACATCTCCTCGTAATTGGGATGTCCTCTCTCCAATGAATAGATGTAGCGACGAAGCGATTCTTCGGTCCCTGGACTTGCAGGTCTGTCGCTGAGTGTTCGATTGCGAGCTGATTCCGCACTTATGGCAATTGATTTATCGACTTTGGTGGCGGCACGTTCGGTGCCATCGTTCTGCTGTAGAACCGTACTCATTACGTTGCCCTGCGAATCGGATTCAAAACGAAGTTGCTCGGCCTCGTTCTCAGTAAAGAAAGTCGTCTCGCTCCGGGCGTAAACCCGAACCGGTCTCTGCCCCGTCAGTTGATAGAAATAGTGGCCGTCTGCGTCCATGAACGCATGAAGAAACTCAGACGCCGAAAATTGGTAATATCCAGCATACCTTTCGAAAGATCGTGGCTCGAATGGAATCTCAGTGAGCGAAGTCGGTTGCTCACGCGCCGCGGAGTCAGTCGGCGACGAAGTCACTGCTTGTGCGTGGCTGCGGCCCGCACGAATGCCGAAAATCGTAGAGCTTGCGGAGAGTAGGATTGCCAGTCTTAGGTAATAGCCGCCACGCATCAACGTCATCCACCGTCTTCTTTATCGTTCGATGACCGCGATCGGTCAAAAACGGGCGAATTCTTCTTAGCCTACCGCAGGCCGCCAATGGCTGCTTCATGGTAGGCATTACAGTGTGCGCTAGTACCGCTTTTGGCCGGGTTGCAGCCCGACCCGACCAACACTATTCGGTGACAGAGGTATTTTGAAAACCCGTTACCAGTTCAGATCCGTCAGGAGCCCCGCATAGATCTCGATTCCGTCCCACAGGTTTCCGAGCCGCAGGTTCTCATTTTGCGCATGCTGGTTGTCGTCGTAGTTGGCAATGCTTACACCGACCATGGGCACGTGGAGCAGGTTCACAATGTCGGCCATGCCTGAGCTTGCGCCCACGATGGGCAGCTCGATCGGCCGATAACCCACCGTGCGGCCGATCGAGGCGACTACCGCCCGGGAGGCGGGCAGGTCGAGCGGGGTTTTGGTGGCAATCGCGCCTCCTTTCTCCCAGACGACCTTGACGATTTTGGAGTGCGAAACGCGGGTCTGTAGGTCCGGCTCGTCGCGCACGATGAACCAGCCCTGCTCCGTGAGATAGTTCTCGAGCAGCTGGCGGGTGTGTTCGGGCGTTTCACCGGGGGCGAGTCGGAAATCGATTGAAGCATCAGCGCGAGTCGCTATCGCGTTCGCGGCGGCCGGCCCCTCGTCACCGGCATGGATGGCACGAACGTTTAAGGTGGGCTCAAGATAGCCGTCTGCCAGGCGTGGTGGGCCGACGTTGCGGCCTAGCCCCAGTGTGTGTTTGAGCTCTTCCTCGACTGGCGGCATGGCCGCGAACGCCGCCTTGTCCGCCGCCGAAACTGCCGCGACGTCGTCGTAGAAATGCGGAATGAGGATACGACCTTCCTCGTCGCGAAGGCTCGCAATGAGGGTGGCGATCATCACCGCGGGACTCGGTGCCCAGCTCCCGTAGTGCCCGTCGTGCAGCGGCTTGGTCGGTCCGTAAACAGTCAGAGTCAGACTGGCGATGCCGCGGTTGCCGAAGTTGACCATTTGCTTGCCGCTCTGATGCATCGGTCCATCGCCCATGATCAGCAGATCGCCCTTCAGCAGATCGAGATTCTTGGCGACCAGCGCCGAGAAGTGCGGGGAACCCTGCTCCTCTTCGCCCTCGTAAAGCAGTTTGATGTTGACCGTCGGCTTCATGTGAGCCGCCTTGATGGCATCGAGCGCCGAGAGCATGGCCTGAATCGTGACTTTGTCGTCGCCCGCCGAGCGGGCGAAGATCCGCCAATCCGGATCCAGGGGACCTGGCGAATTTTGCCAGTCGACGACTCTGGCCTCGGGAAGGGCGGTGCGCATCGAGGGTTGAAATGGACTCGAGAGCCAGCCGTTCTGGCCAATCGGCTGACCATCATAGTGGGCGTAAAAGATCACCGTGCGCTTCGCCCTCGGGATCTTCATCTCCGCGAAGATCGAGGGCGGCGTGCCCGCCTCGGCGGTCAGAAGGCGGGTCTCGAAACCCCGCGCTTTCAACTGGTCTTCGATGTAGGCCGCGTTCTTCTCGATGTCGACGACGTTGGTCGCGACGTTTGGCATCGAAAGTAACGTAAAGAAATCGGCGACGATCGCGTGCTCATGCGCCTTGCGCCAGGTGCGCACGGTGTCCGGCGGGCTGCTGCCCTGGGCGGAGGATATCGCGACCCCTAACGCACAGATCGAAGCTGCGCAGCGGAGCAGAGTTCCAAGTCTCACATGCATTTGCGGATTACCTCGATTTGCTATCATTAGTGAGGCACCGCCGCACGGCCCATCCGGACTGATACGCAGGCCTTCAGGCCAAATCAACCGCGACCATTGTAAGCGATCAGATCACTACAGGTCTGCTGTCCAGCGGTTAGAATGCGGCAACAAAATCCCATGGTGGGCTCCCGAGTGAAAGCATCGGTCGACGTATTCGCAAACCTGAATTGACAATGTTTGCGACTTTTCGGCGAGTGCCGTGTTCTTCCTATCGTTGAGCGACACAAACAATACGGGATTAGGAATTTAGATGCGAAGCCGAGCCGTACGAGAGATTTACGGGCGAGATTGCTATAGCCCTCGCTCTGAACCTAGCCATAACGATCTCGGCCGGCAGTCGGGTGGATGCGCATGACCCTGGGCGGCCGACGTGAGTGAGCTTGTTTGCGCGGCTCTAAGCGCAGTCATGTTCTATCTTTCGCAAGGGCTGCCCAACGCCTGGCCGCTAACATGGTTCGCGCCGGTGCCCCTGCTGTGGCTGGCATTCGGCGGCACTCCGGCCTGGCGATTGTTCGCCGTCAGCTTCCTCGCCTATCTTATCGGCCAGATTTACATCGCGCAGTGCTACGTCGGCGCGCCGCTCATGTCTCTGCTGTCCCTGCTGGGGCTCAGGCCGATCCTTTTTCCTCTCAGCATTCTGTTCGCACGCCTAATCCATCGCCGTCTTTCTACGCTCCTCGCGCTTTTGGCATTCCCGGCTTGCTGGACCACGATGGAGTTCGTCGCGGCACTGCTCTCTCCTCATGGCAGCTTCGGGTCGATCGCGTATAGCCAGGTCTCGGTACCGATCGTCCTGCAGAGCGCATCGCTATTCGGCATGTACAGCATCACCTTCGTACTGAGTCTGTTTGCTTCGAGCCTCGCGCTCGCAGTTCGAGACAGGAGGGCCACTCTCAGGGCTGCCAGCGTCGGTGCAGCCGTATGCGTGGTCGATCTGCTGTTCGCCGCCACGAGACTGGTCGCGCAGCAACCGGAGATTGTCCGTGTTGCCGCCGTGGGTTCTGTCACGCAAGCGGGTGGGACTGATTCCCTCGCCTCGGACAGGCAGACCTCCTCCATCTACGCCTCGAGCTTGGACGGCCTCGCCAGACGGGGCGCAAGACTCATCGTCACTCCTGAAGAGAGCCTGACGACTCGGCGTGCCTGGTCTGCGGAGGTTTTTGTACCTCTGACGGCAGTGTCTCAGGCCACGGGTGCCGAAATCGTCGCGGGCGTTCTGCAACGCGCACCAGCGGGCGACATCGCCGTGGCGTTCGAGCCCGATGGCCACAACTCCGTGTACGCCAAGCGCCACCGGCTCATGCCGTTCGAGGCTAAATTCCCACCCGGAACCGCCCCGGGTCTGCTGGGCGAGGGCAAAGCCATGGTTATCTGCAAGGACATGGATTTCCCGGACACGATACGCAAGGACGCGCGCGCGGGGCTGCGGCTGATGGCGGTCCCGGCATGGGACTCCGATGCCGATGCGTGGATTCACGCTCGGATGGCGGTCCTGCGCGGTGTTGAGAATGGATTTGCTGTTGCGCGCGCGGCCAATCATGGTCTGTTGACCGCGAGCGATGCCAACGGCCGGTTGATTGCGCAAAAGGTCGCCCGGCCGGATCAGGCGGACTGGCTACTCGCAGATCTTCCACTGGGACCAGGGCCCACTCTCTATACCCGGATCGGCAATGTGTTTCCCTGCGCCACCTTGGGGCTCACGCTGCTGTTGTGCGTCTTAGGCATGTGGGGTGAGCCGAAGGGCCTGCAGCGAAGGTATTAGGAATTGACCGTGAAGCCCCAGCGCGAGAAAGGAGCTGCGCCTCGAGGACATCTCGCCAATAGCTGTGCAGGAGACCGGCTATCCTCGTCCCACGAACGGCATTTTCGTGGCGAGCAGCGTCAGCGACTGGACATTCGCATCCAGGGGTAAACTCGCCATATAGAGAACGGCCGAAGCGACATTTTCGATGTCCATGACGGGTTCGCCCTTGCGGCTTCCATCGGCCTGAGCAACCCCTTCGCCGAAGTCGGACGCCAATCCAGTATGCGCGTTCCCGATATCGATTTGCGAGCAGGCGATATCGTATTTCCTGCCTTCCAGGATCGCGGTTTTGGTGAGACCCGTTACCGCGTGCTTAGACGCTGCGTAAGCGATGGAGCCGGGTCGCGGTGACACCGCCGCAATGGAGCCGTTGTTAATGATCCGGCCACCGCGCGGAGCCTGCGACTTCATGACACGAAACGCATTCTGGAGGCAGAGAAACGTGCCAGTGACGTTGGTGCTCAACACTTTCTCCCACGCGTCGAAATCGAGGTCCTCGAGCGGCGTTGGAGCATTCGCGATACCGGCGTTGTTGAAGAGGACGTCCAATCGTCCAAACCTTGCCTGGCAAGCGGCAAACAAATCGGCAACCGATTGGCGATCGCAGACGTCGGCCACCACGTGTAATGCGTTGTCTTCATTTCCATTGGCCAAACGTATCGTCTGCACCAAGGCGTCTGCGCGGCGTCCCGCGAGGATCACGCGATAGCCGGCTGCGATGAATGCAGAGGCAACGGCGCGACCGATACCCGATCCGGCCCCAGTAACCATCGCCACACGGGCTTCATTCATCGTGTCCTACCCCCGGGTCACTGACCCTCATTGGTTACGACATCGTCCCAACCTTGGTTATAGAAAGCTCTTCTCGAAGAACACGCGGTTAAAACCGTGCTCAGCGCGCCGCGCCACCTCAATATAGCCAAGGCGAGGATAGAAGGAGAGATTCTCGGTCATCTTCTCGTTCGTATAAAGGTACACGGCATCAAAGCCGCGCCGCCTCGCCTCGTCTTCACAGAACCGTATCAGGGATTTGCCGATGCCTTGCCTTGCCGCGCTCGGCAGGACCGCGACGTTTTCCAGAAGGATGTGCTTACCCTCTGGATAGAACACTATGAATCCTTGGAGCTCGCCTCCCTCATCGGCAGCGACATAGGCGTGACCCGCAGCGATCCGCGCCTGGAAGTCGGCAACCATCGGCGCGGGTTTTTTCCCGATCAGCGGGACGTAACGAGCGTAAGCCTGCTGGGCGCAATCTCTGATTGCTGGCTCGTCCTTCGCGGTGGCTTGCCGGATCATTTCAGCTCTCATCGGTTGAAGTCTCGGACGGTACTGCCCGGCCAGTGGGATGCGCCCGCCATGCGCAGTGTGCAGTGCAAAAGAGGCACTGACTATGGTGTCGTGAATCGTGCGAAGATCGCTACCGTTCTGCCACCCTTGATGCAGATAAATCCAAACAACCAGCGGATGGTTACCATGATGCGGTTCTTCAGCGGAATCCCCGTAGGGCTCGTTGTAGTTGCGCTGACTTTGACCAACCTGGCCCGCTCTACCGACATTGCTGGATTGCGAGAAGTGTACGACGGCACCATGTTGCCGGGTGTTGAGGTTGTTACGTTCTCTCACCCGGAAAAACTGCTGCCCGTCCGGGTCGTGCCTCGCGGGAAGTCATCACAACCCCTGCCGAAAGCGCAAAAGCCCTTTCCATCGATTCATTTTGACGTTCAGGGTCATCACTACGATTTGTTCGATTACTTGGCGACTGGCCGGGTGGCAGGGATCCTCGTGCTGAAGAACGGCGAGATCGCGTTCGAGGACTATGAGCTGGGCATCGGGCCTGATACTCCTTGGCTTTCGTTTTCGCTGGCGAAGTCGATCACATCAACGCTGGTCGGCGCTGCGGTCGCAGACGGGGCGATTTCTGGCTTGGATGATCCAGTGGTGCGGTATGTTCCGGCCTTAAAAGGCAGCGCCTACGATGGCGTATCCATTCGCCAAATACTGACCATGAGCTCAGGGGTTCATTGGAATGAGGCCTACACGGATCCGAAATCCGATCGCCGAAAAATGTTGGAGTTACAGCTGCAGGGGAAGCCGGGCGAGCTGTTGCGCTACATGGGCTCTTTACCGCGCGCTGCTCCCCCGGGAACCGTGTGGAATTACAGCACCGGGGAGACCTTTGTGCTGGGCGCAGTCGTTGAGGGGGCCACGCACCGCCGGCTGCCCGACTATCTTTCGGAAAAGATCTGGTCACCGGCCGGCATGGAGCATGACGCCACCTGGTGGGTAGACGGGCCGGATGGATTGGCCTGGGCAGGTAGTGGCATTGGGGCAACGCTCCGTGACTATGGCCGATTTGGGTTGATCGCGGCCAATCAGGGTCGAGTCAACGGTCGCTCCATCGTTCCCGACGGCTGGTTTGAGGTAGCAACCGTTCCTCAGATGATCGGCGGCAAGAAGGTCGATTATGGATATATGTGGTGGATTTCGTCGTCCGGCGCTTTTGCAGCGGAAGGAGTTTTCGGTCAGTACATCTACATCGATCCCCCAGAACATCTGGTCATTGTCGTCTTGACCGCCCAGCCCAAGCCGGAAGATGATTCACGCGACGAGTTGAGTTCCGCATTCGTGACCGCGGTGAGGACTGCCCTTCACTAGCGTAGCTTCAGGTTGGCCGACGGCGGCTCATCGTGATCGGCGCTTAGAATACGAGACGGCGCTTCACAAGTACTACAGACACATGAGATCCAGCAGACCGCGTGATCGCGTCTTCGGGGCGTTGGCAGTGGCCACGCTCGCGGCAGTCTGCATGACTGCGTCGCCGTCGGCGCGATGCGAAATGCAGATCGGGGCGGATGACATCGGCGGCACTGTGAGCAGCGCTCGCGGTCCGGAAGCCGGCGTGTGGGTGATCGCCGAAACACATGAGTTTCAGACGCGCTTCGCGAAAATCGTCGTGACCGACGAGGCGGGCCGCTACCTCATCCCCGATTTGCCGGCGGCAAAGTACAGCGTGTGGGTGCGCGGTTACGGCCTCGCCGACTCTCGCAAGGTCGACGGAAAGCTGGGCCAGCATCTCGATCTCGCAGCCGTCGTCGCTCCCGATGCTGCCGCAGCCGCAAGAATTTATCCCGCTGCGTACTGGTACGCGATGATGCGGATTCCCGACGAGGCGGAGACGACGAAACTGCCGGGCGGCCGCAACGGCTATCTCATGTGGATCAAGAACATGGGGTGCATCGGCTGTCATCAGCTCGGTAATCTTGCCACTCGCACTCTCCCCGACTCCTTAGGAACGTTTAAGTCTTCGCAGGAGGCATGGCTGCGGCGCATACAGTCCGGACAGGCCGGCCGCCAAATGATCAACATTGCGCAAGGCGCGCTCGCAGGTATCCCGATTCGTTATCTTGCTGATTGGACCGACCGCGTCGCTGCCGGCGAACTGCCGGCCACGGCGCCGGCACGACCGCAGGGCATCGAGCGCAACGTCGTCGCCACCGTGCGCGACTGGTCCGACGGGAAGGCCTATCTGCACGACCTGTCCGGAACGGACCGTCGTCATCCCACCGTCAATGGAAACGGCCCTCTATACGGTGCCCCGGAGTTGAGCACCGACCGTTTTCCGGTGCTCGACCCGGTGCGTAACGTCGCGACCACGTTTGCAGCGCTCGTTCGCGACCCGAATACTCCGACCACTCACGATGACCCGGTACTCGCACCTTCCCCCTACTGGGGCGAGGAAAGAATTTGGAACTCCCGAGCCATCGCCCACAATCCGAGGCTCGATCGATCGGGTCGCGTCTGGTACACCGCGCGAATTCGCGCGGCGGGCAATCCCGCGTACTGTAAGCAAGGCTCGTCTCATCCTTCCGCCAAACAGTTTCCCATCGATACATCGGAACGCCAGCTCGCGGTGTATGACCCAAAGAGCGGGAAATACACATTCGTCGACACGTGCTACAGCACCCACCATCTGCAGTTCGCCGAAGACGCGAGCGATACGCTCTGGACGAGCGGGGGTCATGAGGTCATCGGCTGGCTCGATACCAAGAAGTTCGATTCGACCGGCGATTCGGCGGCATCTCAAGGGTGGGCGCCGTTCGTGCTCGATACCGACGGTGATGGCAAGCTCGACTCGTGGGTAGAACCCGATCAGGCGCCGGACCCGAAGCGCGACCGCCGGCTGGCGGTCAGCATCTATGCCGTTATGCCGAATCCTGCCGACGGGAGCATCTGGGGCTCTGTGGCGTTTGAATATCCCGGCGCCGTCCTTCGGTTCGATCCTAGAACCCGGCTCAGCGAGATCTACAAGGTACCCGGCCCCGGCTTCGGCATACGCGGCGCCGACATCGACCGCAACGGCGTGGTATGGGTCTCGTTGGCCAGCGGGCATCTGGGGGAATTCGATCGACGCAAATGCAAGGGTCCCCTCAACGGGCCGAGCGCCACGGGCGATCAGTGCCCCGAAGGCTGGAGCTTGCATCGTCTGCCGGGGCCCGGCTTCGTGAACGTGCCGCAAATGAGCGTCGAATCGAGCTATTACACCTGGGTAGATCAACACGATACCCTCGGACTGGGCGCGAATGTGCCGATTGCCACCGGTAATTTGTTCGACGGCGTCCACGCCTTCGTCGGCGGACAATTCGTGACGCTGCGCATCCCCTACCCACTTGGCTTTTACGCAAAAGGTCTCGAGGGCCGCATCGACGACGAGCGCGCGGGCTGGAAGGGGCGCGGCATCTGGATCACGAGCGGCGATCGAACACCCTGGCACAAGGAGGGGGGCAAAGGCACCAAACCACTCGTCGTGCACTTCCAGGTGCGCCCCTCGCCGCTCGCTGATTGATCCTTTGCACTTCGTTCACAACATCCGCAACGTATCGGTGGTCAAACCTAGGTTCACGGCAGAAGTGGAGACCGAGATGAAGCTATTGGAAGGCAAGGCCATTGTGATCACCGGTTCCGGCAGAGGAATCGGCGCCGCCTGCGCCAAAGGTTGCGCTCGGCGCGGCGCCGCTGTAGTGATCAATGACATCGACCCCATCGATGCGAGCGAGACGGCGGCGGCAATTGCCGCGGAAGGCGGCAAGGTGATCGCGTGCGTTGCTGACGTTGCCCAATGGGAGGAGGCGGGCCGGCTGATCGATACCTGCATCTCGGCCTTCGGCAAGATCGATGGCCTGGTCAACAACGCAGCGCTCTACCATGCGGCACGGATCGACGAGTTTGATCCGGTTGCAGCGCGATCCTTGCTCGACGCCAATGTCCTCGGCCCGCTCTACTGCACCGGGCGCGCCGTCAAGGCCATGCTCGCACAGAAATCCGGTTCGATCGTCAATGTTGTCTCCGGTGCCCACATGGGCATCCCGAACCTTGGAATCTACGGCGCGACGAAGGGCGCAGTGGCATCGATGGTCTATACCTGGGCACTGGAACTCGCGGGTTCCGGGGTGCGCGTCAACGCGTTGTCGCCCTTCGGGGCGACGCGCATCGCTTTCCCCGACCGCAGGGCTCCGATTCCGGACGAGATGGCTAAACAGCTTGCCCTGTTGCCCCCGCCGGAGGCCAATTCGCCGGTCGTGGAGTATTTACTTTCGGACCTCGCCAAGAATGTGAACGGACAGCTGGTGCGCATCGACAAAGGGGAACTTCAGCTTTACACGCACCCGGCATTGCTAGTTCCATCCGTGAAGCACGCAGAGTGGACCGCAGAACTGGTGGCGCAGACGTTCGAACGTGAGTTCAAGGACCGGCAGGTCCCCTGCGGCATCCGCGGCATGACGGATCTTCCGGTCGAGCTGCAAAGCGGCTACTGGAAGCGTGCCCAGGGCAATTGAAGCCGAGGGGGCGCGAACTCGGGTCTTGCGCAGCGTATTGGGCCCATGTGTTAAATTGTCGCTTCCATCCGCCGGCGGAGAAATCAATGGCCAAGATCAAAGTGTTTCAGAACGGACCGTATCTGGTCGAGGGCGACGATGTGACCGCGGTCGATTGGAACGGCGCCTCATATTCGATTCCCAAACGTCCGTTTGCTCTGTGTCGCTGCGGTGCATCGACCAACAAGCCGTTCTGCGACGGAACCCACTCTCGTATCGGTTTTGCGGCGGCGGAGGCGGCGGTTGCGGGTAGCCAGGACAAACCGGCGCCCAAACCGTAGCACGCCCAAATGCGATGTATCGAGCGCTATAGCGCTCATTGAGCGGGGGGCGCGGCTCGCATGTCGGAGTTATCGAGATTACGTGCGCGTAGCGCGCGGGATTGAAGATTGTTTAGTGCATTGACGGCGGCGGCGGCAGCGGCGATCGGAACAAACATATGGTCGTGGCGAGCCCCTGCAACGACGTTGCATGCGATCCCCTCGTCTGCAAGCGCGCGCGAGAAACTCGCCGTCAGGCCGACAGCTTGCAAATCCGAGTGCACGGTCAACGTAATCCACGCGCAACGAAGAAGTATCGGAAGCCCGAGTTCGTGTGCGCGTTGTTCGCAAACGATCAACGACAATCCTTCCGGTTCTTGAATACTTGCGACAACGTCCTGAAGTGTCAGGGACCCCGGGTTGACCGCGCTGGTAACTACATAGCATCCAGGATTGTGCACCGGAGACATCGATGCCAGTAACTCATTGAGTTCTGAGACAGGTTGGTCCATACGGATCGCCTCAGTCGATGCCAGGCTTGAGTATAGGGGCAGGTGTATTTTTTTGTCTCAAAAGTGTTGGTTCCAGAGCTGTTGTGATGCAACGCTCTCGATGCTTTACGGCATCGACTCCACCTTCCGTGCCAGATCCACGCTTCAGTAGTATGATTTGGCGCATAAGAAAGATGGATGGGACCACCACACCCGTGCACTCGAATCGCTTCGATTCAAATCGCCTGATCATTCTGGGCGTACGGTGCGCATAACAGCAACAGGATCCGGCAATGACCCACGCTCGAAACCACTCGTCTCGCCCGGCCGCTGGTCGCACGTTACTCCCCGTCGCAACAATCTGTCTCGGACTCATCGTCACTGCACCTGTCCCGGCGGCGATACCAGGTCCGCCCGCTGCCCCCGTGAGGCCCGTGGTCGACGATTACTTCGGCACCAAGGTCACCGACCCCTATCGCTGGATGGAAGACCGCCACGGGGCCGAGTTTCTCGAGTGGGCCAGGAAAGAGAACGACTACACCCGGGCCGTCCTAGCCAGCATTCCCAACCGCGACGAGCTGCTGAAGCGCATCCAGGAGCTCGATAGCGGCGGCACGTTGGTGCGCACACTGCAAACGGCGGCGGGCTTGGTGGTCTATCAAAAGCGTGGCCCCACGGACGACGTGTACAAGCTTTATCTGCGCAAAGGTCTCGGAGGCCAGGAGACTCTGTTGTTCGATCCCACCGCGGGTGCGACGCAGGGCAGACACAGGTCCATCGACTACATACAACTTTCGCCGGACGGCGCGCATGTCGTGGTCGGAGTGTCGGAAGGCGGCTCGGAGGAAAGCGTCCTGCGCGTTCTGGAGACTTCCACGGGCAAGAGCCTGCCGGAGCGCATCGATCGTACCGAGTACGCCTCCCCCGCCTGGCTGCCGGATGGCAAGTCATTCTTCTACAATCGCTTCGCGAAGATACCGGCGGGCGCTCCGGAAACCGCGAAGTACCTGAACAGCAAAGCGTACTGGCACACGCTCGGGGACGATCCCGAGCACGACAAGGTGATGCTGGCGGTCGGTGCCGCGCCCGAAGTCAGCATTACTCCGGTCGACGCACCATTTGTCGGCACGGCCAGTGACTCGCGCTATGTGTTGGGTGTGATCAGCCACGGCTCGGCTCCGGAAGCTACGATCTATGTCAAGGCTCTCGAGCAGGCTATCAACAACGGTGCGTCCACACCGTGGCGCAAAGTCGCTGACGTCGACGATGCTGTGGCCGGAGCGGCCTTACACAACGGCGACATCTACCTCCTGAGTCACAAGAACGCTTCGCGTTATCAGATCCTCAAAGTGAGTGCGGCCGAGGCGGATCTGCGGAAGGCTCAGACAGTGATCCCATCAGGCAACGTAGTCATTCAGGATATGGGCGTCGCGAAGGACGCGCTGTACGTGAAAGTACTCGACGCCGGCGTACATCGCGTGCTCCGCATGGACTATGCGACCAACAAGGTGACCCATATCAGCGACTCCGTCACCGGCGGAATTGCCGAGATCGTCACCGACCCGCAGACCAACGGGGCACTGTTTCCCGTGCTCACGTGGACGGGGCCGGAGCGTTGGTATGTGTTCGATCCCGCGACGGGCGCGCCGCACGAAGCCCATCTCGTACCCCCTTCCACCCTCGACACCTCGAACTACGAGTTCGAGGAGGTGCGTGTGAACGCCAAGGATGGCACGCAGATACCGCTATCGCTCATCCATAAGCGAGGACTTCCCAAGGATGGACAACGCCCCGCTTGGCTGACGGGCTATGGGGCCTATGGGATAGCCATGACGCCGCGTTTCGTGCCGGGCTGGTTCGCATTGCTCGAGCGTGGCGGATTGGTCGCGGTAGCGCACGTGCGCGGTGGAGGCGAATTCGGCGAAGACTGGCACAACGCCGGGCGCCAGGCCACTAAACCCAACACCTACCGCGACCTCATCGCCTGCGCCGAATACCTGATCCAACAGCATTATACGCGCCCCGCCAACCTCGCCATCCAGGGCGGCAGCGCGGGCGGCATCACCGTCGGAATGGCGCTCGCCGAGCGCCCAGACCTCTTTCGCGTGGTGTTAAGTGATGTTGGAGATTCCAATGCCCTGCGCGCGGAATACGAGACCGACGGTGATGCCAACGCGCTGGAATATGGGAGCGCGAAAAACGAGGCCGGCTTCAAGGCTCTTTACGCGGTGGATGCTTTCCATCACGTGAAGGACGGTACCGCGTATCCGGCGACGTTGCTGACCACGGGCATCAATGACCCGCGCGTGGCACCTTGGCAGCCGGGCAAAATGGCGGCACGGCTGCAAGCCGCTAACAACGGCGGCAGGCCGATTCTCCTGCGTGTCGACTACGATGCCGGCCATGGCATCGGCTCCACACGCGCCCAAAGAGAGGAGTTGCTGGCGGACCAGCTCGCGTTCATGCTCTGGCAGACAGACGATCCTGACTTTCAACCGCCCGCGCGATAGAGCTGGCACGTCGAACAAGCTCTAAGGTTCCTGGACCTCGTAGCCATGCGAGCGGAGCTGTGCGAGCCATCCATCAGGCGCAAGAAGCTTCTTGATCCCGACCACGGCCAGGGTGGTTCGATTTCTTTGCAGCGCTTGCTCGGCGCTCGAGATCCAAAGCGCGTCGAGCTGCGCGGAGACCTGATCGTACTCGCCGCGGAATCGGGACACGCTCATCACGGCGTCGAAGCACGCAATCGGCTCGTCGGCGGGCAACAGCGGCCGCAACCGCGCGACGTCGCCGAGCGACCATAGGTTGGCGCGTTCGCGAAGGGACGGAAGGTCCTTCTCCAGGTGCTCGATAACCGATCGCAGACACGCCAACTCGCGCTCTGTGGAGATCTGCGTAAGGTCGCGGACGTAGGCCTTTTCATCGTGAATCTTGAGATCGAGCACGACGGGCTCAATCGGCACTCGCGCCCGGCGCGAGATGCTCTCGATCCGCTTCCAGATGCCGGGATCGTCATCGAGCCCCTCTTTGTCGAGCGCATGATCGGCAAGATCGAATGCGGCCAGCATCGGGCGCAGCTTCTCGTCACTCGAGTTGCCGAGGTACTTCACCCGCAAGCTGAGCCAGCGCATGTACAGATCGTGCGGCACAACTTGCTCGAGCGTTCGCCCATCCGGATTGTGACGCGCGCGAAGAAGCGAAGGGAGCAAGGTCAGCCCGCGAAAAAAGCCGACGTGTGGGTCGATGCGCGGCGGGGCAAGCACGGTCTGGGATTCCCCAATGTGCTTCTCGATATCCGCGGCGTCCCAGATCATCTGTTTCGGCAAGGGTGTCAGCGTTGCGAAGATCCAGAGGTCATGATCTCCTTTCGATATGCGCCAGAGGCCCGGGCCTGGCTGTTTGCCGACGACCAGCACTTCGGCCAGTTGCGCCTCGGATACCGGCGGCGGGGTCATGACCGGAGTTGCAGCCGCTCCCACCAGGCAGCTTGCGGTCAGCGCACACGCCGCAAGCACGCCTTTCGCAATCAGAGTTTGATGCGGATCGCATCTCAACCTCCGGCCCAGCCTCAGGTGGTTCATACAGGGTATACCTCCTAATTGGCTGAACACCCAGCCGGTCAGCGGATAGAGCACGCCGGCCGCGAGGGGAATTCCCAGCGCGTTGTAGCCAAAGGCAAACAGCAGATTTTGGCGGATATTGCGTACCGTCGCGTCACTCAATTGACGGGCGCGTATCTAGGGGTTTTCCGATGAGCGGGGCATAGGGTCGCCGCCGCCGTAGAATCTATTGGGCGGTGTGCCCCTCAAGAAGGCGGCTGCGGCCATCGGCCGCGATTGCGACGGAACCCCTTCCAGAGCCGGCAACACCGGCACGATCCTGCGAAACGCCATCCAGGCGGCCGTGGGGCCGTCCCCGAAATTCCTCGATGGATCCTGTGCCTTGCGTACATCGAGCCACAAGGTCGCGGTCAGCAGGTCGTGCGCCAGCAGGTCGAAGGTCGTGCTCACGGCCTGGCGCACTCGAAAGGCTTTGATCCGAGTCTGCGCCTGCAGGTCCTCGACGCTGCCGACGATCGCTTGGCCGGAGGGCGCAATCGGATTCGTCAGAGTCTGGATCTCCTGCTGCAGGTCGACCGGTGTGTACCCGCCGCCGCCCGCGAGATAGATCTCGAATCCCCCGCGCGGCACATGCAGCACCTGCGCCGCATCGGCCAAAGTGAAAAACGTATTGCTGAACCGATCGATGCGTAGCGAGACGGCGATGTCCATGTTCGCCAAGGCGATGAGGAAGTCCTCGAGCTTGTTCGCCATCGGATAGGGGTCCCAATTGGCGTTCGAGACGATATAGCCATGTTTGCCGTTGCTGCTCTTGCCGCCCTTGACGTAGAACTTCATCATCTGGGGCGTGGACAACTCCCACGAGTCCTGCGGCGAGAGATCGGTGCGCACCGCCGGGTTGTGATCGGATGAGTTCATCTGCAGCACAACGGCATCACGCAGATTGCTCCAGTCTTGCCACGCCGACGCTTGGCGAATGGCCGACGCTCGCAGGCTTTCCGGGTCCTGAATGATGCGGTGCGGATCGTCGCTGAACAGATAGCTGCCCTTGATCATGTCGCGCACCCGAGACGCTTCCCAATTCAGCCACCGGAACGGCCGTTCTCGTTGCACGACCTCGCTGATCGGCGTGATGCTTGAATTCATGCCGTCCAGATCCATCGCGTAGATGAGATCAGCCCACTCGAGCGCCCGCTGCGCGTCATTGACCGCCAATACCGCAATGCCTGTGGAGTAGGCGTTGCTGCTGGTAAGCGCATTGGTGTCGGCGGCAAACGGCTGGATCGGCTTGAGGCCCGCCTCTGCCAACGCATCGGCGGCCGCCATGCGGCGGCCCTGGTAATAAGCCTCGCCCGCTCCTACCATCGTCGCACCGACATTGCCCAACTGTGCCAGATCGCCCTCGCCAAGGGTGCCCCGCGACTGCACTACCGGGGTGATCCGATGGTTCAAGAGGTCGACCAGCATCTGCGAGAGTTGCGGGCTGGGCGCATCGTAGGTCATCGCATTTGCGCGGACGACCATCATTGCACGCACAATCTCTTCCTCGGTGACCTCCGGTCCATAGCCTAAGGTGGCGCCGAGCCGGAATTCCCGCAGTTGACTCCTCTCCAGGTACGCCTTGTTCTTCGGCGACATCGGGTCGCCGGAGAACATGATCGTCTCGCGCTGGTCGCCGGCGCCGCGATTGAACCAATAAACTGCGATTCCTTCCGCGGCCGCCTCGAGCAGCAATCCGTAATGGTCGGCTTGGCGCTGCGCCGCTTCCACGCTGAGCCGTACTTTCGCGCCATAACGGGCGACATCGACGACCTGCTCGATGGTCAGATCGCGCCCGGTGAGGGTGATCGAGTTGTCCGACATGGACGGGACTATCGGCTGATAGTTGTACGTTTGATCGTCGGGCGCCGCAAAGCTGGACACGCTGGCGCCGAGCACGCCTGCCAAAATCCAAGGCGCGAGCGTCAATCGCGGCCTCGTCATCGTCGTATCACTCATGAGCGACCTCTTTACGCTGTGCGCCAACCTGATCCTTACGCGAGCCTGAACGCCCCGAGGCAAACATCGATCAGCTTGATAACGATCCAAGGCAGCACCGTTCCCGCGGCTCCGTAGATCAACGCGCCGCGGCGCGAGACGAGCCCAGCGAATCGGACCCCCGCCTTGATTGCCCCCAGAGCCAGCAGCAGGAGCGGCACGGCGATCAAGACGTTGAAGATCGCTGCGGACAAAATCGCGCTCCGCAAGCTCGTGAGCCGAAGGAAGTTGAGCGCATTCAGCCCCGGATAGGTCGCGGCAAACACCGCGGGGACGATTACCAGGTACTTCGACAGGTCCGCCGCCACGCTGAGAGCCATGAGCGAACGGCGCGTTGCCCGCATTTGGTTGCCGACCTTCACGACTTCGAGGAATTTCGTCGGATTCGAATCGAGTGCGATGAGGTTGCCGGCTTCCTTGGCCACTTGCGTGCCGGAGTTCATCGCCACCGACACGTCGGCCTGCGCCAGCGCCGGCGCATCGTTGGTCCCGTCTCCGCAGACGGCGACGCGATACCCTTCCTGTTGACAGCTTCGAATGAGCTCACGCTTCATTTCCGGCGTTGCCTCGGCGAGAAAATCGTCCATTCCAACCTCAGCGGCAATCGCCGTCGCGGTCAATCGATTGTCTCCCGTCACCATCATGGTCCTTATGCCCATCTCGCGTAGCTCCGCACAATACTCACGGATTCCGCTCTTGACGACGTCGCATAACTCGATCACCCCCAGGACGCGCCGACCGTCGGCGACCACGAGGGGGGTCGCACCCGAGCGAGCCACCGCATCGACCAGTTGGCCGACCGCGGCCGGCCAGCTTCCCCCCTGTTCCTGTACGAAATGGCGCACCGCATCGGCCGCACCCTTGCGGAGCCGGCGTCCTTGCAGGTCGAGGCCGCTGATGCGCGTGTGCGCTGAGAACTCGTGAAAGGTCTGCGGCGTGTCGGATAGATCACAGGAATGCGAACCTTCGGTCCGCGTCACCAGCGCGACGATCGAGCGGCCCTCGGAAGTCTCATCGGCCAGCGAGGCAAGTTGTGCCACGTCCATCAGCTCACGCGCGGCGATACCCGGAGCCTCGTGAAACGCAACGGCACGTCGGTCTCCGCGTGTGATCGTTCCAGTTTTGTCGAGTACCAGTAAGTCAACGTCGGCCGCCGCTTCCACGGCCGCGGCAGAGGTTGCGATGACTTTGGTTTGCATCAAGCGCGCCATGCCGACGACTCCGACCGCGGTGGCGGAGGCGCGGATCGCGTTCGGGATGGCCCATACCACCAGAGCGGCGAGCGCGGAGAACGGCAATACTCCGCCGGCGCCATGCGTGGGATGCGAGAGCAGCGCGATGCCAGACAGATAAGCAATCGTGACCGCCGGCAGCAGGATCGACAAAGAGATCTCGGACGTTGTACGGGTGCGCCGTATGCCCTCCGAAATCGTGACCATCGGGTCGAAGAATCCTTCACGGCTTCTCACGCGCACGACGAGCCAGTCCGAGAGCACACGCGTACCGCGACGCACGAACGACAAATTCCGATCCGCGGCGCGCAGCACGGGCGCGGACTCACCGGTGACTTCGCCCTCACTCACCGAGGCCGCACCTTCGATCACCGTGCCGTCCGCGGGGATAATGTCGTTAGCTTCGACGAGCACGACGTCGCCGCGGCGCAACGTGCCCGCTTCGACTAGGCGGTATTCGCTGCGATTGGAGCCGAGCAACCGCTTCGCGTAGACATTCATGCCGATGGATCGCAGCGCAGCCGCTCGTGCCTTGTACCATTCCTCGGCAATGGCTTCTGCGAAATCGGTCAATAGGATACTCAGCCACAGCCATGCCGCGATCGACAGAATGAATGCCGATCCGCGCGTGGCGCCGAAGGCCATAGCGATCCCGACACCGGTCGCGAAGATGCTGCCGACGTAGACTCCGAATGTCAGGGTGTTGCGGAACTGAGCGTGCGGCGCGAGCTTCTTCAACGAATCCCGAGTTGCCGCGGTGATGAGCGTTCGGCGCAAAAAGCCGGCAGACGGGTCGCCGTCGGGCAGCGGCTCGTTTGGGACTTGCCGGTCGTTGTCGTTTGCCGGCACACGGCCGGCATTGTTGTCGCTCATCGATCTAGACTACATCACGCCGTGGCCTCCCGATCGTTCGTCTTAATTTCGACCACTGAAAAGATGCCCTAACACTCAAATGGCCGGCCGCGATGTTTCGTGTCTGGCTTTTATCGCAAAAAGATTCGAAAATAGCTGGATGCAGTTAAACAAGAGGTGTCACATGAAAGCTCTCATTGTCCCATTGACGTTTGCTGCCTGTGTAATTGGTTTCGGAGTTCGCGCCGAAGCCCAAGGTGCGCCCGCAGAGCACAGCATGACC